>PPYE01311091.1_pt1 | contig 306230 bp, 267 predicted proteins | sample 1559881 | NCBI WGS metagenome assembly PPYE01 (sample SAMN08240022, study PRJNA423297) | Human gut metagenome, whole genome shotgun sequencing project. | reverse complement strand
CAGCAGCACACGCCCCTGCCTCGGCGCAAGAGCCGCAGTCCATGCAGGAAGCGGAACGGCCTGCCGGCAGCACGGTACGCCCGGCCGGCGACGGGCGGGAAGAGGCGGTTGCGGAACCCGCTGCAACGGCAGCGCAGGCACGAGCGGCCGGACAACCCTCGCAGGATGGGTTCGCAGGATCGCTGTTCGATGCTTTCGATACGCAGACCGAACCGGAGCCGGTGCTGAACGTACAGCAGGAACCGGTGCTTACGCTCTACGACCTGTTCGGGTTTTCAGCCGAAGAACGCAGTCAGGTGAACCGTCCCAAGAAGCGCGGCCCGAAACCGAAAGCGCAAAAGCAGACGACGGCCCGACCCCGGAAAGAACCCGAAGAGGAACGCTTTATTGAATGGCGCGAGGAGCTGATGATAGCGCGTCAGGAGCGGTTGGAAGCGAAGCAGCGGGCCGCAGCGGCAAACACGGCATTGTCCCCGGCCGAGGCGCTTCGGAAAGCCGCTGCACACTTGGCCGCCGCGACACCGATACAACCCCCGCAGAGCGCACAGGCCCCGAAGGCGGCTAATGTTTCTCGGGAGGAGGAGCGTCCTCTGGACTGGCGGGAGAGGCTGATGCAGAATCGGCCGTATCAAGAGGAACGACAGCCGGCAGAGGTATTGACCGCCGTACCTGCGGAGCGCTCCGCCGTTACGTCCGCAGAAAATCAATCGAGAACGATAACCGTAAACAGGCAGGCTGCGGCGAAGCCTGCGACAGGGCGATCCGGCGTAGCCGGGCAGCCGCAGGCCGCGATCCGAACGGAATACGGAAGGGAGCGGCCGGAACCGTCTCGTAAGGTTCCCGACAGTGCTGCGGACGGCAAATCCGGAGACAGGGCGCAGCTATCGGACGCATTGTCGCCGCAGGCCGATCCGTTCATTGCGACCGGCTCTCCGCATCCGGCGCCGGATGCCGTCGCCGTCACAGGGCCCGCTGCGGACAATCCGGCACCCGCAGGCAGTGCGGTACGGCAGGGCGTCCCGTCCGCGAGCGTTTCCGGAAAGCGAGCCGAAGCCGCTATGCCGCACAATACGGCACACGGCGACGAGGCGGCCGAAGACCCGCTCGCACCCCGGCCTTTCAAGGGAGAACGGCCGGAACATTACCGCGACGGGACGCTCATCGTGGATAAAGAGAACCGTGTAGGATACCTGAGCGACCTGAAAACCCTACGCCCGATGTTCCATCCGCTCGACCTGCCCGAAGAACAGCGGGTGAAAATGTCGCTCTATATCGAGGTGCGGGACACCTATTATCACCTCTACAACGTGGAGGCCGACACACTGGCCCCGCACCCCGCGCTGCGCGTAATGCTGAACAGTCTTTACGACAACTTCGTGGAGCGGTTCGGCCGGCTGAACGAACCGCAGAATATCGACCGGATACGGATGGATCCGGGAGCTGACGAGATACTCTCGCTGGAACGCTACGCCGACGGTATCGTGAACAAGGCCGACATCTTCGACCATCCCGTCGCATTCAATCCGGCGGAGATCGAAAAGACGGACGATGTGCATACGGCACTGGCGGCCAGCATGAACCGTTATGCGGACATCGATATCGAGTATATATCGGAACTTACCGGGGCGAGCGAAGCGGAGGTGCTGGAACAGCTCAAAGGGCGTATCTACTTCAACCCCGACAGCGGGAAATACGAGATCGCCGAACGTGTCATCGCGGGCAACGTCATCGAGAAGGCCGACCGCGTCGAGCGCTTCCTCGACGAGAATCCGGATCACGAGGGCGCACGGGAGACCCTCGCGGCGCTGCGAGAGGCTACGCCCAAGCCCATCGCTTTTGAAGATTTGGACTTCAACTTCGGCGAGCGGTGGATACCTACGGGTATCTACGACAGTTATGCCTCGTGGCTCTTCGAAACGGAGGTCAAGATCGGTTACATTGCCGATCTGGACGAGTTCGGCATTACGGCCAAAGACGAGTACAATATCAAGATACAGAACCAGTATGCCGTTCAGGGAGAGTTCCGCCGTTATACCGGACTGCATCTGATGAAACACGCCCTGCACAACACGATTCCGGACATCACCAAAAAAGCCCGCAAACTGATCGACGGCGAGTGGAAAGAGGTAAAGGTACGCGACGGGGAGAAGATACAGCAGGCCAACATCAAGATCGACGAGATCCGCAGCGGTTTCACGGACTGGCTGTGCGACCAGTCCGCCGACTTCAAGGAGCGTCTGGCCGACATGTATAACCGCAAGTTCAACTGTTTCGTGCGCCCGAAGTACGACGGTTCGCACCTGACCTTTCCCGGCCTCGACCGCAAGGCGCTGGGCATCGAAGACCTCTATCCGAGCCAGAAGGACGCTATTTGGATGGATATTCTGCTGGGCGGCGGTATCGTGGACCACGAGGTCGGCGGCGGCAAGACGCTTATCATGTGCTGCGGAACCTACGAGAAAAAACGCATCGGACTGGTGAACAAACCGATGATTACGGGACTGAAAGCCAATATCCATGAGATCGCCAAGACGTTCTGCACAGCGTATCCGATGGCCCGCGTGCTCTATCCGGGCCGCGAGGATTTCACGCCGAAGAAGCGCGAGCAGATATTCCGGCAGATCAAGAACAACGACTGGGATGCGGTGATCCTCTCGCACGAGCAGTTCGGCATGATCCCGCAGTCGCCAGAAATCCAGCAGGAGATCTTGCGGGCGGAACTCGACAGCGTAGAACAGAACCTTATGCTGCTCAAGGCGCAAGGCAAGAGCGTATCGAAACGTATGCTGACCGGCTACCTCAAGCGCCGGCACAATCTGGAGGCCAAACTGCAAAAGATTCAGTACGCCCTCGACCACCGCAAGGACGATGCGGTGGACTTCCGCCGTATGGGTATCGACCACCTCTGCGTGGACGAGAGCCACAAATTCAAAAATCTGATGTTCAACACGCGGCACGACCGCGTGGCGGGCCTCGGCAACCCCGACGGGAGCCAGCGGGCACTCAACATGCTCTTTGCCCTCAGAACCATACAGGAGCGCACGGGGCGCGATCTGGGGGCGACATTTCTGTCGGGGACGACCATTTCCAACTCCCTCACGGAGTTGTATCTGCTGTTCAAATACCTGCGTCCGAAAGCGCTCGACCGGCAGAACATCCGCACCTTCGACGCATGGGCCGCCGTATTCGCCAAAAAGAGCGTCGATTACGAGTTCTCGGTCACCAACCAGATCGTGCAGAAGGAACGGTTCCGCTATTTCATCAAGGTTCCGGAGCTGGCGGCTTTTTATTCGGAAATTACGGATTTCCGCACGGCCGAGGACATCGGTATCGACCGCCCGCGCAAGAACGAGATACTGCACAACATCCCGCCCACGCCCGACCAGCAGGCGTTTATCGACCAGTTGGTGCATTTCGCCAAGACAGGCGATGCCACCGTGCTGGGACGGGCACCCCTCACGGAAAGCGAGGAGAAAGCCAAAATGCTGATCGCTACGGACTACGCCCGTAAAATGTCGCTCGATATGCGTATGATCGACCCGGAGCTGTACGGCGATCATGTGGACAATAAGGCGAGCCACTGTGCCGCGCAGATCGCGCACTATTACCGCAAGTACGACCAGCACAAGGGCACGCAGTTCGTCTTCTCCGATCTGGGGACATGGAAGCCGGGAGACGAGTGGAACGTGTACGCCGAGATTCGGCGCAAGCTGGTCGAAGACCACGGCATTCCGGCTTCCGAGGTTCGTTTCATACAAGAGGCAGCCGGCAGCGAGGGCAAACGCAAGAAGATGATCGAAGAGATGAACACCGGACGCATCCGCGTATTGTTCGGCTCGACCGATATGCTGGGTACGGGCGTGAACGCCCAGAGGCGGTGCGTGGCAATCCACCACCTCGACAGTCCGTGGCGGCCCAGCGACTTGGAGCAGCGCGAAGGGCGCGGCATCCGCAAAGGCAACGAAGTGGCCAAGCTCTACGCCGACAACACGGTGGATGTTATCATCTACGCCGTCGAAAAGTCGCTCGACGCCTACAAGTTCGGGCTGCTGCACAACAAGCAGCTCTTCATCCGCCAGCTCAAACACAATAATCTGGGAGTGCGTACCATCGACGAGGGCGGTATGGACGAAGGCAGCGGCATGAACTTCTCGGAATATGTGGCCGTGCTGTCGGGCAACACCGACCTGCTGGAAAAGGCGCGCCTCGAAAAGAAGATCGCGGGGCTGGAGAGCGAGCGTCAGGCGTTCATCCGCGGTAAGTCGTCGAGCCGCAGCCAGTTGGAACATACGCTCGGGGAGATCGAAAAACTCGACGACAAGATCGGGCGCATCGAAAAAGACCTCGAAGCCTTCAGAAGCCGTGCGGAACTCAACGAGGACGGTTCGTACCGCAACCGTATCACGCTGGACGGGGTGGAGAGCAACGACCCGCAGTTCATCGGCAAACAACTGAACCATATCGCAAAAACCGTCGATACGGGAAGCGGGGAGAAGCGTATAGGCTCCATCTACGGGTTCGAGATCATCGTCAAGAGCGAAAAGAGCATGAAGGAGGGGTTCGAGTCCATTCGCAACCGCTTTTACGTGCGGGGAGAGGGAGAATACCTCTACCAGTACAACTACGGCAATCTGGCCGGAGACCCGCGCACGGCGGCGCTCAACCCCCTGCACGCGCTGGGCACGATCGAACCGACGCTGGAGAAATTCCGCAAGGAGCGCACCTTGCTGGAAAAGGACGTGCCCCAGCTCCGGCAGATCATCGAGGGTACATGGCGCAAAGAAGCCGACCTCGCGGCTTTGAAAAAAGAGATGGAACGACTCGACCGGCAGATACAACTCGCGCTCAAACCCGTAGGCAGCGACCGTGACGGCGAAGAGGCTGGAGAGCAGCAGGAACAGCGTCAGGAGAAGGACGCGCGACGGGAAGCACCTGCCGCCGATGACCTACAACGGCATATTCCCGCACGCCTGCGGCAGATCGCCGATGCCTCCGGCGGACGTATCGTCATCGGGGGCGTGCCGCCCCGCACGGACGATGATTTTTCATCCAAAAAAATCAAACTATAAACAGGAAAGCCTTGCATTTTATCCTTGCAAGGCTTTCCCGTTTCATCGGTTATCGGGGGCCCGATCAGGCTGTTTATTCCTTATCCGAACCAAGCGGCGGCAGTCCGATCGTGTCCTCGATCAGTCCATCGGGATTCTTGTCCAGAAAATTCTGGCCCGATACGACACTGTGCCCCAACTCCCGTTCCGTCTCCTTGCGGGCCACTCCGGCGACGTTGCCGCCGCGCCGGGCGACCCGTTTGCTTTCGGCGAACGTATCGGGTTTCTCCTGCTGTGAGATTTCGGTCGTCACCCGTTCGCCCAGCATCGTGAAGATCAGCTCCAAATCGGTCATGTGGTCACGCAGGTTTTGGCCCTTTTTCGTCAGCCCCTTGATCGCCCTGTGTTCCGAAGGCGTCACGCCAAATGTCGCACGCGCGATCTCCGCCGTCAGGATAGCGAAATCCCTCTCTTCCCGAATGCCGCGCTCTTTCCATTCATCCGTCAGGTTCTGCCGTATGGCGATGCCCCGCAGCCGTTTGTCGATCCAATCCTTCGGATAACCTTTGGCCTCGTAAACGGCCTTCATGCGTTCCTGCGCCAGCTCAGGGTTCTCGATCTCCTGCACACGCTCATATCCGACCTGTGCCAGCCATTGCTTGAATGGCTCGGCCTTCGGAGAGGGGATCGACTGGATGATACGAAACAACCCTTTAACATCGGCAGCCTGAACAGACCTCCGGCGACCATCGGCGGCGATCATCGCAACTGGGGTACAAATTGTACCCCAGTTGCGATTAAGCAAGGGATCGCGTTGCCGCATACGCTTGATATACTGTTTGACATCTACGCTGTCCGTCAAAAATTCAACGACATCGGCAATGGAAAAATACCATTGCTCATTCATCCATGCGCGGCGGATCTGCTTGTCCTGAAAAACGACGATCTTACTGTCTGCCATAACGAATTTATTTTATTTTTCCGAACCGCTGCACACGACCGACTGTCGGAGCGGACGGAATGCGAACTATTTCACTTTGGCAGCAAAGGCTTTCGAGGGCTTAAAGGCCGGGATCGTATGGGCAGGAACGATCATCGTCGTATTCTTGGAGATGTTACGCGCCGTTTTGGCCGCCCGATGTTTCAGCAGGAACGTGCCGAAACCGCGTAGGTAAACATTCTCACCGCCGATCAGGGAGTCCCGGAGCTGCTCCATGAATCCTTCCACTACACTCGTTACGATTCCTTTCTCAATGCCGGTCTGCTCCGCGATCCGGCTTACGATGTCAGCCTTTGTCATATCCTTATCGTTTATAGGTTCATTATGATTTATTCCGGTTGCGCTTCGGGCAGGAACGCCGCGAAGATTCTGCGCAGTTCCTTTTCCGATAACCGGTTGCTGCGGATCGTTACCACGCCCTCTGCCGCCTCGGCTGTCAGACGGCCTCCCGTTACGGCACGGCCATCCGCCCCGACATAGAAAGCCGAAGGGTCTGCCTCGACCGCCCGCCGCAATATCCGGTCGCATTGTCTTGTTTCGATCGTCAACTTCGCCATAATTCCAATCAGCAGTGCAAAGATACTCTTTTTTCCGCCAGTTCGCAGCGTCATGTCCGTTCTCTGTGCCAACGGCTGCCATGCCGACGCCAACGGCTGCCACGGCGGCACCGCACCGCCGTCCGCAATCCGCATCGTCTTAAATTAGCGTAGAACCATTTAATAACGAGTCGATTATGTCGCAGGAAGACGATCTGAGGGGTTTGGCCAAGGTCATGGATTTCATGCGGGCCCTGAGTATTTTATTCGTGGTAATCCACATCTACTGGTACTGCTACGGGCAGATTCTGGCGTGGAACGTCGATATAGGCGTGATAGACGGGATTCTGCTCGGCTTCGACCGCACGGCGGGACTGTTCGGCAGCATACTCTACACCAAACTTTTCGCCGTGCTCTTTCTCGGCCTCTCGTGTCTCGGTACCAAAGGGGTCAAGGAGGAGGAGATCACATGGCGCCGGATCATCGCGGCGCTCGCGGCCGGCTTCGTACTCTTCTTTTTCAACTGGTGGCTGCTCGACCTGCCACTGCCGCTGTCCGCCGTCACGGGGTTCTACATCCTGACGCTATCGGCCGGATATATCTGCCTGCTGATGGGCGGCGTGTGGATGAGCCGGCTGTTGAAGAACGACATGATGGACGATCCTTTCAACAACGAGAACGAATCGTTCATGCAGGAGACGCGCCTTGTCGAGAACGAATACTCGGTGAACCTACCGACGCGGTTCTACTATAACAAGCGGTGGCACAACGGCTTCGCCAACGTCGTAGTGCCGCAGAGAGCCTGTATCTGCGTCGGCGTTCCGGGGTCGGGCAAGAGCTACGCCGTCGTCAATCAATTCATCAAGCAGCAGATCGAAAAGGGGTACACGATGTACGTCTACGACTTCAAGTTTCCCGACCTCGCGGAGATCGCCTACAACCACCTGCTGATGCACCAAGAAGGCTACAAGAAGGTACCGACCTTCTACGTCATCAATTTCGACGACCCGCGTCGCTCGCACCGCTGCAACCCGATCAACCCCTCCTTTATGAACGACATCTCGGACGCCTACGAGAGCGCCTATACCATCATGCTGAACCTGAACAAGACATGGGTGCAGAAGCAGGGCGATTTCTTCGTCGAAAGCCCGATCATCCTCTTCGCCGCCGTGATCTGGTTCCTGCGCATCTACGACGGGGGACGGTACTGCACCTTTCCGCATGCCGTCGAGTTTCTGAACAAACGCTACGAGGACATCTTCCCGATTCTGACGAGCTATCCGGAGCTGGAAAATTATTTGAGTCCCTTCATGGATGCGTGGCTCGGCGGGGCGCAGGATCAGTTGCAGGGCCAGATCGCCTCGGCCAAAATCCCGCTCTCGCGCATGATCTCCCCGCAGCTCTACTGGGTCATGTCGGGCGACGACTTCACGCTCGACATCAACAACCCCGACGATCCGAAGGTACTGGCGGTGGGCAACAACCCCGACCGGCAGAACATCTACGGCGCGGCCCTCGGGCTGTACAACAGCCGTATCGTAAAGCTCATCAACAAGAAGGGGCAGCTCAAATCGTCGGTCATCATCGACGAGCTGCCGACGATCTACTTCAAGGGCCTCGACAACCTGATCGCCACGGCCCGGAGCAACAAGGTGGCCGTGCTGCTCGGATTCCAAGATTTCAGCCAGCTCAAACGCGACTACGGCGACAAGGAGGCCGCCGTGGTGATGAACACCGTGGGCAACATCTTCTCCGGGCAGGTGGTGGGCGAAACGGCCAAGATGCTCTCGGAGCGGTTCGGCAAGGTGCTGCAAAAGCGACAGAGCATGACCCTGAGCCGCAACGACAAATCGACCTCCATATCGACGCAGATGGACAGCCTGATCCCGGCCTCGAAGATCTCGACGCTCACGCAGGGGATGTTCGTCGGGGCCGTGGCCGACAGCTTCGAGCAGCCTATCGAGCAGAAGATATTCCACGCCGAAATCGTCGTGGACAGCGCGAAGGTCAAGGCCGAGACGGCCCGCTACGAGAAGATACCCATAATCACCGATTTCACGGACGAGAACGGCGCGGATCGCATGCAGGAAACGATCAAAGAGAACTACGACCGCATCAAGGCCGAAGCCGCGGAGATCGTCGATAAGGAACTCGACCGCCTCCGCAAAGACCCCGTGCTGTGCAAGCTGCTCCCGCCGGAGCAAGGAGCATAAAGAGACGGAATTGTGTCAAAACGCAGATTTTTGATACATCCCTATCTCGGTCAGGGTTTAGTAAGATAACGAGCGTGCAGAAAAGAGCAAGTATTTTATTTACAGTATATTAGTTCTCTGTTTTGCATATGCTTGGAGTAATAGAAACAGCAAAACCGGGCAGGTTTAACGGTAAGTTCGGCTACTTATCCGTCACTTGTCCGAAATGCTTTGTTTTTTGCAAAATATTATTTTTCAACATTTTACATCGAACTTCCGCATAACAAATAACTTGACTTAACGTTTGACAGACCTTCAATGTTCGAGTTATCATGCAACGCAGCGCTTTCCAAGTCTTTTTCTACGTAAGAAGGCTGTCGGAAAAATACGGTCAGGTCCCCATTATGGTTCGGTATCACGATCAACGGCACGATGTCGCGGTTTAGCTGCAAACTCTCCGTTCGCGCCTCACTCTGGGATACCAAGGCTAACCAAAGCGGCAGGCAAAAGCCTCGAAGCCCAGCACATCAACGAAAAGCTGGAAAATATCAAGACCAATATACCGGTAAATGGGATCAACGCCTCTGCGATCGGAATTCGTATGTCACGGCCGAAAAGATCCGCAACGCCAGCCTCGGTATGGGCGATGACTGCCGCTTGCTGCAGACCTTCAACGAATACCTTGCGGACTTCCTCAAACGTGTCGATAAAGATCGTGCTTATTTCACCTACGAGGATTACTGTCTGCGTCGCAGGCGTCTTGCCGCTTTCCTCGAATATGAATACCATGTCAAGGACATTCCTTTCAAAGAGCCGAAAGGTGACTTTATCGACAAGTTCGTCGTTTACCTCTCCACGGTAAAAGGTATTGCTTCCGGAACGATCCATGCCGGGGTCAAAAAACTTCGTCTGATGACCTATACGGTGTATAAGAACGGCTGGGTTTCCGTCGACCCTTTCGCGGGATTCCATGTCAAACCGACATACGCCGAACGTCGTTATCTTCCCTGTAACTGGAGCAGTCGTTCATCGTAAAATTCCACGCCTATCTGCATCATGACCTCGGCATGTTCTCCAACGACTTATCCGGATTCAACTGCCTGAAATACATGGTCAATACGGTCTTCAACAACGGCTGGATACCTCGCAATCCCTTAGTACTCTACCGCTTTACTTTTCCGCAATGTGCGGAATCTTTGCGGTGGCCGGGCGACGAGGCCGTATCATTGCTGCCGATGGGGTTCTCGACAGACCGCAGCTGAAGATGATACAGAACGTTGGCGGCGATTTCAGCACTTTCTATCGTACACTTATGCAGGAAGCGTTCGCAAAGAGTGCCGTAAACGGGCTGTCGAAGAAAGAACGTTTTAGACTCGAAGATAAAGCAAATTAGAAGGCGAAGCATCATATGACATAGCAATACGGTATTGGAGAAATAAGCTGTAAATTATATCTTTGCCCCTGCTAAAACAATCCTCCTCATTATGAAACGAACGATAATTCTATCTGTTTTCACCTTGCTGGTGTTCGGCAGCTGCCAGAGAAACAGTACTGTTGAATTACGGTTGAATCATGCGGAAGAACTGATGTCGGAACATCCTGACAGTGCTTGGCATATACTCGAATCCATCGACCGGAAAGCACTCGATTCCCGACGCATAAGAGCCCGTCACGCTCTTTTGTCGTCACAGGCACTTGACAAAAATTATATAGATGTAAACAATGATTCTTTAATCCGTATTGCTATTGACTATTACGCGAAACATGGCAGTTATGAAGACCGGGCTAAAGCATATTACTATCACGCGATAGTTCAAGGTAACGCTTCAAATACAGAGGCAGCCATCAAAGCTCTCGTTATAGCCGAGGAATATGCCAAGAAAACGAGAGACACTCTCTTGAACGGTTTAATATTTTCGTATCTCGGGGACCAGTACTATAGTCAATATAGCTTTGATGGAGCCATTGCAGCTTATTCTTCTGCAATTCCCTTCTTCGAAACTCTCAATAATAAAACTTACCTTTTATACGTATTATGGAGAAAAGGTGTATCGCTGAATTTGGCCGATAATCCACAACAAGCTATCGAGTGTCTATCCGAAGCGCAAACGATCGCGGTAGATTTGGAAGACCTCCCCGCAATCTTGGATATTACAGCTTCCATCGGAGGAATAAAAATAGGTAGGAACGACGATATAGTATCCTTACAAACTTATAAACAAGATATATTCAATATATATAACAGATATGCTGATGGAGAAATTCCGGTGGAGCATTATCCTCTTATCGGATATATTTATTGGCAGGAGGGACGGATCGACTCCGCCCGTATATTGTGCAATCGATACTATTCGCTCCAACCTCATATAACATCATTGAATGTGGGCGTTTTGAGTATTCTGTCTCAGGTTGAAGAATCGGATGGCAATTATAAAAAAGCGTTATTTTATGAACGTTTGTACTCCAATTATTCCGATTCTCTCAATATGGAATGGCGTAATAATCTGGTGCAAAATCTCGAACGGAAATATAGAACCGAATATTTTCAAAAGTCGTATGCCGCATTGAAAAAGACGAGCTGGTATGCAATGGTATCTTTGATTTTGGTTATTGCAATAATCATAATTCTTGCAGCTGTTGTAATTGCGTCTTACAAACGGGCCATATTTCGGAAAAATCAGGAACTCAGCGAATATGAACATTATATAAAGGAAAGTAAAACGCATTATGCGGAACTGACCCATGAGTATAATGAAATCAAAAGGAATCTGAAGATTCCCAATGAGCATTCTCAAACCTTATTTGTCATCTTGGAGAATAGGATTAAAAGCCTGCAAAAATTACTGGAATTGGCATCTATTTGTGAAACGAATCCAGATAATTTTTACAGACAATTCAAGGAACATCTCAAGGTCGCTTCCGGGAAAAATCAAGAATTGGCGAATGATGTGATTGCTATCGCGAACTTATCCTGTCATGGAATAATTGACTATTTACAAAAGTCATATCCGGCACTTTCACAACGCGAACTTTGCTATTGCGGGTTTATTTGTTTGGGATTTTCTCCGGAAAGTATTCGGATTTTATATAATCATACGAATACTTATAGCATCTATACACTGCGAAGCAAGATTCGCAGTAAATTGGGAATAACGAACGATTCGTCGAACCTTGAAAAATACATCGTAGAACTGAAAAAATATCTGGGCAAAACAGTTGACTTCATATAACTATTTGTATTTCAACAAAATACCCCCCCCCGCAGAGCTACCTGTGGGGGATTTTTATTTTATTATACTGAAAATCAAATACTTACACATAATACTTCGGTATATAATATGGGTATATGATTTTTATTATACATATAATTGATAATCAAATAATTGCAAATCATAGTATAATATCGAAATGTATGGTTTTTTAATATTTTTCCCATTTCAAATTTTTAAATTTGACATACACAATTACTAATATAAACATAGAAAAATGAAAAGGATTATTCTTCTTATGTTTCTGAGTTTTCTTGCGTGTGGAGAACTCGTTGCGGCCAATGAAATTAGCCGGGAAGTAAAAATCAAAGTTGTTATTTTAGGAGGAGACAGGCCTCGTCCCCGATCAGAACAAAGCTGGGATATCGTAGCTGCCGAATTGAATGGCAACCTATTATTTATTAATTTCTATGAAACCGTCGGCAAGGTTACAATTACGGTGAAAAATTCATATGGACAAATCGTCTGTTCGCATCCTTGCGATACGACATTCGAGCCGGTAGTAATCATGAATGTCCCGGTTGATAAGGATAATTATACCATTAATATCATTGGAGACCAGATAGAAGCTTACGGGGAGTATTACTTGTAGAACGCCCATTATAGTAATCGATTGAATGTGGCCTGACATAAAGGGCATTTAATTCCAGAAATTCGGATTGCGCAGTCCTGAGGGAGGTTGTCGAAAATCCTTAAAAAGAGTAGACGCTAATACTAATTTTTACAATGTTATGAACCGTTTTGAAGTAATCAACGGTTCGAAGTTCGAACGTTTATCGTACACTGAAATGGCCCAAACCAAAGGTGGGCAATTTTGTATTTCCTGCATGAAACGGGGGCGGGCTATTCGAATCGGCTGGAAAACACAGGAAGAATTACGCCAAGAAAATATTCCGACTTCTTTCCCGATGCGTTAATTAGACGAAATAGAGGAGAGGGAGAATTTCCTCTCCTCTATCGAAACAACTTCTCCATTATGAAAATGAATATATTTGTTTTCGCATCGATTTTATTAATTATCACGTTTAATCACATCGGTGTATATGGAAACTCAGCATATCAGGATGCAGATAGTCTCGCACAAATCTGGAAAAATCGAGAAATAAAAATTAGCGGCAAAATCGACATAACGGATATTGCAACGCCGGCGATGGAGATACCCAAGTTTCTCTCATTGTCAGGCCTACCTCATCCTTCCAATGATTCCATACCGGAATATATATCGGCTCAGGTAACACTCCGAAATAAAAGTTTATCTAAGGACTCATTATGTAGTGCAGACTTAATGTGGGTACTTCGCCCCTATCTGCAATGGCTACAAAACATCGATCCTCATTTTCGGGTCGAACCGCAACCCGTTCATTTCTCGGATGCCAAAAAAGCCGATGATATTTCCGTATTCGGTTTTTTATCGCTCAATGTCAATGATACGCTTATTGTAGATCGTTCAATCGATCCTCTCTTTCAACAAGGCGATCGAATCCTGCGCATCAATGATGTCCCAGCCTCACAATATCTTCAATACTGCTATGACGACAGACATATCTACCCGTTCACCCTTTTAACCAATTATCATTATGCGATTATTACAGCATTGGATTACAAGATTCGTTTGGCTCGCAAAGGCAATATTTTGGAAATCAACACATCCGGATTCCCGTGGAAAGACGTGTATCTCAAATTGAACCGACAACGTGAATTTCAAAGTCGAATCTTCAAAGATGCCAAAACAGGGTATTTTTCGATCGGAGAGTTTTATCCCAACAATAATCTCCTGATTCGCAAGCTGCGAACGGCCATACTTCAGGCTCGGCGAGAGGGATGTACCTCGTTCATATTGGATTTAAGAGGCAATCCGGGCGGTAACGGACATTCATTCGACAGGCTGCTATCCATATTCATCAATCGGCCGACCATTCCGTATTTGAAGAACGAACGATTAAAAGTCTCTCCATGGACCTTAAATGATTACGATTTTCTAACTTCCGATATGCTCGGTTCGGTCGTAGAGGTTCCAAGTCAACACATGAATAAAACCATATATCTCGATCAACAATTATACATCCCGGGGATGCAATACTATGTATTGATGGACAAAGATACGAGTTCAATAGCCGCATCGTTCTGCAATATTCTGCAATACAATGGCGCCGTCCAGTTAGTCGGAGAGCCATTACGTCATAATGCGTTGAAGTATGGAGAGACTGTTGATGCCCGATTCGGAATTTCCGGATTATATCTCTACGTATCGACGGTCGAATTTGACGAATACACCCGCGCCGTCGACGGAGTGCTGATGCCCGACATCGCCATTCCATATGTCGCACGGGATTACCTTTCGGGACGGGATGCCATGCTCGACAAATTGCTGGAAATCATTGAATCCAACCCAATAAATTAAAAGTACATGACCGATCTGAAATGGTCTCGTTTCAATTTTCTGGTCGAGACGGAAAAACATCGGAAATATTTGTACAACAGTTACTCCAATAGCTTAATCGCATTGGATGACTCGTTGTATGCGAGCCTCTTGTTTTTATCTCGGGATAATGGAACGTCAATTTTGTCGGCATTTTCCGAAGAGGAAATAGAATATCTGAAAAAGATATATGCACTGGTCGAAGATGATGATGCTTTGGTAGACATTCTTCATCATCAAAGCATGTCTCGGTTGTATTCGAAAAAGACCATGGTTTTGACCATTGCACCTACTCAAAGTTGCAATTTTGCTTGTACGTATTGTTTCGAGAAATGGCGTCAGTCGGGTGCGCTTTCGAATCGGACCGAAGATGCGATTATAAACTATATCAAGCATCTAAAGCAGGAGGATGGCCTTGAATCAGTCAATCTTACATGGTATGGCGGGGAGCCGTTATTACAATATAAAAGGGTTATCTCATTAGCCCGAAGAATTGATGAACTGGGGCTAAAAATCAATGAAAACCTACTGATAACCAATGGATATTTCTTCACGCCGGAAGTTGTCGAAAAACTGGTCGAAGCTAAAATCTCGGAAATCCAGATAACTCTCGATGGGTTTAGGGAAACTCATGATATTCGGCGACCTTTGATTAATGGAAAAGGAACATTCGATACGATTATCAAAAATTTGGATGATTATTATAACAGCCGCTTCAGGGGTGCATTCGCCATTGCGATTCGGGTAAATATCGACAATCGGAATTACAAAAGCTTTATGGAAATATACAGATGGCTGAATGACAGATATAAATCTAAAAAGCTAATCGTATACCCCGGAATCGTGGTTCTGGATGAAACCGATTGCAACGCTTCGACGTGCTTGAGTCGAAATGCCGTAACGGATATTTTCCTCGATTTATTTACCAAATACGGAGTAGTCACGGAGGAATTATATCCCGATGATGTGAATATGGAATGCATGACCCGCAGTCCGTATAGCATGCTTATCGGCAGTCAAGGCGAAATTTATAAATGTTATGAAGACCTCGGAAATAAAGAGCTGACCGTAGGGAACATCAATGACCCGGAGGTATGGCACAATTACGAATTAATTGCGAAATATGCCGTAGGAATTGACCATTATAACGATCCGGAATGCCGTAAGTGCAGTTATTTGCCTATATGCCGAGGCGGTTGTCCCATTCGTCGTTTCGAGAATGTATATAAAGGGAAACATAACGATTGTTGCACGCCGTTCAAAGGCCGCATAAAAGACTATATTGAACTATACTCGAAAATTCTTAACGACTAATCGGATATGGTCTTCCCCTCTTTTACCCAGCTCGATGCGATGGATTGTGGCCCGACGTCGCTGAAAATCGTCGCGCAATACTATGGCAAGCACTACTCTCTGCAAAATTTGCGCGAGCGGTGTCACATTACGCGCGAAGGAGTATCACTCTTGGGTATCAGCGACGCCGCGGAGTCGATCGGTTTCCGCACCACGGGGGTAAAGATGACTTGGGAACAATTGCGGGAGAAGGCGACACTTCCCTGTATCGTACATTGGAACCAACAACATTTCGTAGTCGTTTATAAAATCGTCAAAATCCATAATGGTTGGGAGATTCATATTTCCGATCCAGCCGCAGGACTGTTGAAATACAGAGAAGCCCAATTTCTGAAATCGTGGATACAAAGCGATTGTAAATCATTCAACATATCGGACAGTTCAGCAGCTGCGCCTTCTGCTGCATCCCGATATGGCATCGCCCTGCTTCTGGAGCCCACACCGGCCTTCTACCGCGAGAAAGGCGACGAAGACAAGCGGCTGAAACTGGGTTATCTGCTGCAATACCTGCGTCCCTACAAAAGCTACCTTGCACAGCTTGCGCTGGCGATGCTCACAGCCAGCATACTGAGCCTGATCCTGCCGTTCCTCACGCAGTCGGTCGTGGACAAGGGCATCGGCACGGGCAACCTCTCGTTCGTGGTGATGATGCTCGTCGCTCAGGTGGTGCTGACACTGAGCCAGCTGGCCAACAACCTCATCCGCTCGTGGCTCATGCTCCACATGACCGTGCGCATCAGCATCTCACTTATCTCGGACTTTCTGGCCAAGCTCATGCGTCTTCCCATCGCGTTCTTCGATTCGAAGATGGTGGGCGACATCATGCAAAGAATCGATGACTACGACCGCATCCAGTCGTTCCTCACGGGTTCGCTGCTGAGCATGGCGATGGCCGTCGTGTCGTTCGTCATCTACGGAGCCGTCATGGGCGGCTACGACCCGACGATACTCGGCATCTTCCTGTCGGGCAGTGCGCTCTACATCGGCTGGATTCTGCTCTTCATGAAGCGCCGCCGCAAGCTCGACTACATGCGCTTCCAAGAGGCGGCAGCCAACCAGAGCAATATCGTGCAGCTCATCGACGGCATGCAGGACATCAAGCTCAACGACTGCGAAAAGCAGAAACGCTGGGAATGGGAGCGCATCCAGGCGCGGCTGTTCCAGGTCTCCATCAAAGGGCTCGTGCTGGGGCAGACGCAGGAGGTGGGCGGCACGTTCATCGATCAGACCAAGAACGTCGTCATCTCGTTCCTCGCCGCCTCGGCCGTCATCGAGGGCCACATGACCCTCGGCATGATGGTCGCCCTGCAATATATCATCGGCCAGCTCAACGCACCGCTGTCGCAGTTCATCCAGTTCGTGCAGGCGACGCAGGATGCGAAGATCTCGCTCGAACGCCTCTCGGAGATTCAGGAGAAAGACGACGAGGAGCCAGCCGAGGAAGAGCGCATCCGCATGATTCCCGACAATGCCGACATCGAATTCCGGGGCGTAACGTTCCAGTACGACGGCCCGCACTCGGCCAAGGCGCTCGACGACGTGTCGGTAACGATCCCGGCGGACAAGGTTACGGCCATCGTCGGGGCGAGCGGCTCGGGGAAGACCACGATGCTCAAGCTGATGCTGGGCTTCTACACGCCGACCTCGGGCGAAGTGCTGCTCCACGACCGCCGCATCGCGCAGTACAGCCCGTCGTGCTGGCGCCGGGCGTGCGGTACGGTCATGCAGGAGGGATATATCTTTTCGGATACCATAGCCGGTAATATCGGCGTCTCGGACGAACGGCCCGACATGGAGCGGGTGCGCCGTGCGACGCGCATCGCCAACATCGACACCTTCATCGACGAACTGCCCTTGGGCTACAACACGAAGATCGGTACCGACGGCCACGGACTGAGCGTCGGGCAGAAACAGAGGCTTCTGATCGCAAGGGCCGCCTACAAAGATGCGAAGTACCTCTTCTTCGACGAGGCGACCAACTCTTTGGACGCGAACAACGAACGCACGATCATGGAGCGTCTCGACCGGCTCTTCGAGAACAAGACGGTCGTGGTGGTGGCGCACCGCCTCTCGACGGTCCGCAATGCCGACAAGATCGTCGTGCTGGACCGCGGACGCATCGTCGAGCAGGGCACGCACGACGAGCTGACGGCCAAACGGGGATATTATTACGAACTGGTGAGAAATCAGTTGGAATTAGGTAATTGAATTGGATCGAAAAATGCTTCAAACCATGAGAATCAAAGTATTGTTTATCTTCATTTCCCTGCTTGTTGTCTGCCCGACACACGGACAGGACAGCTATGTCTCTCCCAAAATAGAGGAGTATGTCGATTTTATCAACGACTGCAACACCTCACCCGTAGATTATGTAATGGGGCTGTTCGACAGATACGACGTCGTTATTCTGGGTGAACGGGATCACCGGGACACGACGCAATACGACCTGATCGAGCAGATTATGTCCGATCCCCGGTTTATCGATCAGGTCGGGCTTATAATGACAGAGATCGGGGTTTACAACATGACCGGAACGGTCGATTGCATCGTCAACGCCAGTTATGCGTCGGATCGGGAGTTCGAGACCGCGCTATGGGATGCCTATCAAAATCTGGATTACACGCCTTTGTGGGAGAATACCAATTTCCATCAGTACCTCTGTTCCGTTTATCGGATCAACAAGCGTCTCCCGGCGGAAAAAAAGCTGCATATCTCATGTACCGACGTTCCGTTTTCATGGCATCAGACGGAAGGGTTGACGCACGAACAATTTCAGGATTTCCTGCACATATGGGATTACAAAGACATCGTTATGGGCAACAACGCCTTGACGGAGTTGTATAAATTGTTCGACGGCCCCGATCCACGTAAAAAAGCATTGATCATTTTCAACTCGCCGCACTCCTTTTTAACCGGTCCGAACAGCCGACCGGCCCCCTACGCCGGGCAGATCATCGCGGAGCGATTTCCGGGCCGGGTCGCCAACGTGGCGATTAACTGGGCAAAAAGGCGGAATGAGTATCGGGGCCTGACGCAAAACGGGAAATGGGATGCTGCATTTGCTGCGTGCGGAAACAAAAGCATTGGGTTCGATCTGGCGGGCACGCCTTTCGGGGAGGATCGGTTCGACTTACGTCCCGGCTTCTTCAAAAAACGACTCGAATACAAAGAGGTTTATACCGGATTTATTTTTTATAAACCGGTCGGAGAGTGGGTTTTCGGGATTGGGATTCCGAACATGGCCGATGCAGGCTTTGTGGATGAACTGGTCCGCCGCGACAGCGAAATCTGGAGTGGGGAGACGATGAGCAGCCCCGAAGAACGGTCCGAGATTTATGATTATTACGCCAGAACCCGAAGTTTCCGAATTCCGGATTTGTCGGGGCAAACCTCATTTATAGAAAAAATCGACAGGCAGATCAGCCGGTACTATAAACCCGGAGTCCGAAAAGGGGAAACAGAGTAGGAAAAACCCAAAAATCTTGATTTTATGAAGGAGCAACAAGTTGTGAATCCCAAAACAATTTCCAACGGGCCGTTGGAGAAAACGGAGTTGTTGCACATTCTCGGAGGTCGTCCGAGCTTGAGTGAATCTCCCTTGAATTTTACAGAAGCGAAATGTGGGGATGGATGCAGAAAAGCTTGTAAAGACGGCTGTAAGAGTACTGCAAAGTAAATGAATCAAGACCCCGGGCTGATACCAAATATGTATTCAGCCCGGGTTGAAAAATATCAGGAAAGCTAACAATGGATATAAATGGAACCTACATATTGAACCCGGCATATTATCTTCGGAATGACGTTAAAAGATGTCTAATCGGGGCTTATGATGAAGCTCGATTCCCCGATTTGGAATTTGACAGTAATATAACTTGCCATATTCATCCTGCAAATGCTCAAATGCTATCGTTTTTTGATGGTAAAAGAACACTGGCAGAGTGCATTACAGATATTGCAGGTTATTTTGATTTGGAGCAAGAACAAATCAAAGATATACTCTCCAACTACATAGAGAATCCTCAAAGAATATTCTGGCCATATAAGAATCAGCTTATAATACTCCCTAAAAATGTGCTTGTCGATGGAGGTAAATATTTAAGAAGAGAATATTATAATGTTGATGATTTTATTTGCGGAGATGACATTGATTTATCATACGGACGGCAATATAAACCACTGTCTGCTATTTTTGAACTTACGATGACATGCTACACGGATTGTATTTATTGCTATGCAGACAGAAAGAACCCATGTGCAAAAAAGGCGTTGTCCGTAGAACAAATAAAAAAAATCATACGCGATGCAAAATCAATTCAACTCCCAGAATTAGATATCAATGGAGGTGAGGTGTTAATGCATCCGCATTTTAAGGAGATTGCCCTTGAATTAGTTGCCAATGGTTATTTTCCATTGATATCAACCAAGGCTCCTATATCCGAAGAAATGATGGTTTTTCTAAAACAAAATGGATTAACAAAAGTTCAAATATCCATCGATTCAATCAACCCCAAGACTCTGGCAACCATCTTAAACACAAATCAACAGTATTTCTCCCGGATTAAGAGCACTATGGATATGCTTGATGAAATGGGATTTGACTGGCAAACCAATAGTATTATTACCAAATTCAATAATTCACTTGAAGATGAGATAATCCCCCTGATGAGTTTACTTACTCAGTATAAAAATATAAAAAGCATTAGAATCGGCCCTGCAGGTTTTTCACTCTATAAATCGCCTGACTTCTATAATTCTATTAAGCCATCATTAGCATCCATTGAAAGAATCGAGCAATACATTCAAGAACTCGAAAAAGAAGAGCGACTTAAAATAGATTTTGTAATATCTTCTCCAGACACGGAGAATGATTATAACTCAAAGCGACACAAGGAGCAACATTTTGATCATCGCTCCGTGTGTACGGGAAACCAACGCTCATTTGTCATTTTGCCTGATGGTAAGGTAACGATATGTGAAGAATTATATTGGCACCCGAATTTCATTATTGGAGATTTAACAAAACAATCTATTCTGGAAGTTTGGAACTCTGACAAAGCTATTAGTTTGTTTAATATAACACAAAACAAAATGCAGCCAGAGAGTCAGTGTAAAATGTGCGGTGTATTTGACAAATGCAGAGGTTATCAAGGGGTATGCTGGAAAATAATTGTCGGTGCATATGGACCAAATAATTGGAGTTATCCCGATCCGAGGTGCCCGCAAGCCCCTGCGTGTTTACGAAAAATATATTTGGAATAATCTATTTCAATATACGATGCCAAAACTCAAATAACATGCCGCAAAGAACGAATTTTTACAGCGACGAGGCCCAGTCGATTCTGGGTCGTGCGCCGTCATGGGTGGTACGCTGGGGAATCACGGTCGTGTTTTTGATTTTTGTAGGAATCATCGTCGGCTGCTATTTTATTAAGTACCCCGATACGATCGAGGCTCCGGCGGTCATCACGACCGTCAATCCGCCCTCCGATCTGGTGGCACGCTACGACGGGCTTATCGACACGCTCTGCGTAAAGGACAAAGAGCTCGTCGAACGGGGAGAGCTCATCGCCGTGCTGCACAATGCCGCGGAGCGACGGGACGTGGAGCGTCTCTCGGAGCATCTTCTCGCCGCCGATACGCTCGCGCCTGCCGCCCTCGCAGCCAGTCCGTGGCTCGACGGAGAATATGCGCTCGGGGAGCTGCAATCCGCCTTCGCTGACCTCCAAAGCCGCTGCCGCGACTACCGCCACTACCTTGCGACGGACAATATCGCCCGCAAAAAAGAGCTTCTGCGCGAACAGATCGCCAAGAACCGCGAGTATTACGCCAAACTCGAACGGCAACGTTCGCTGCTGCTGCAGGATCTCGACTACGGCCGCCGCACGCTGGAGCGGGATTCGCTGCTTCTGGCCGAAGCCGTGATCTCCGCCGCCGACTACGAAACCACGGCCCAGAACTACCTCTCGAAGCAGAACGCCCAAGCGGGGTTCGACGCCACGCTCACCTCGACCGAGCTGCAAATCATCCAGTCGGAGCAGCAGCTCGTGGAACTGACGCTCCAACAGGAAAACGAAACGGCGGAATACGAGCGGACGCTGGAGCAGAGCCGCCAGCAGCTCGCGGCCCGGATCGCCCAATGGCGGCAGCAGTATGTGCTGGAGGCCCCGGTCACCGGACGCGTAACGCTCGTGAACTATTGGAGCGAGAACCAGCACGTCGCCGTCGGCGACAAACTGGCGAGCATCGTTCCGGACGGTGCGACGGAAGTTATCGGCCGCCTGCAGGTTCCCTCGGCGGGTTTCGGCAAAGTAAAGGTCGGCCAAGGGGTGAACGTGAAGCTCAACGGCTATCCCTACATGGAGTTCGGCGTGCTGCGGGGGCGGATACGTTCGCTGTCGGCCGTACCGGAACAGATACAGACCCAGAGCGGCACGGCCATCGCCTATACCGCCGAGGTCGTCTTCCCCGACGGCATGACCACGTCGTACCGGCGCGAGCTGCCGATGATTCAGCGGATGGACGGCACGGCGGAGATCGTAACCGAAGACATGCGGTTGATCGAACGCTTCATCCAGCCCGTCGTCTCGCTTTTCAAAAACCGATAAGCCGTATGAGACGAACGTACATCGTACCGCTCGGCCTGCTGCTGCTCTCCTGCATGCCCGGCTTTGCACAGGAGCGGCGCTGGACGCTGGAAGAGTGCATCGCGCATGCCTACGAGCACAATATCGAAATCAAAGCACGGGAGCTCACGGCCGCGGAGAAACGCATCGCCCTCGCCGAATCGAAGTGGAGCTATGCCCCCGACCTCTCCGTATCGAACAGTTCATCCCTCGCGACGGGGCGCGTGCTCGATGAGACGACCTACGAATTCGTGGAGAACGAGACCGTGGCGGGCAACAGCTCTTCGCTCGGGGCGAATATCCTGCTCTTCGGAGGGCTGAAGAACTACTACAACCTCAAACGCGCGCAGCTCGATCTGCGGTCGTCGCTGCTCGCCGTGGAGAAGATGCGCAACGACGTGAGGATGAACGTTACGGCCTATTATCTGGAGGTCCTGTGTGCCGAGGAGACGATCCGCGACGCCGAACAGGTCGTGGCGGAACTGAGGATGCAGGAAGAGAAGACGGCGAAGAAGGTCGAGGCCCGCAAGGTTACGACGGCCGACCTGCTGCAGATCCGATCGCAATTAGCCGATGCGGAGAACGACGTGCTGACCGCGCGAAACACCTACGACATCGCACGGCTGAACCTCTGCCAACTGCTCGAAATCGACGACTATACGACCTTCCGAACCGTTGCGCCCGATGTCGGGGTGCCGGCTCGTTCCGGCATCGCGGACAGTCCGGCGGAAGTGTTCGACGCCGCGCGGGAATTGCCCGAACTGGAGGCGGCACGCGTGGGCATAGACATGGCCCGCCGCGACCTGCAGATCGCACGCACGGCCTACTGGCCGACGCTCTCGCTCTCGGTCGGGTACGGGTCGAGCTATTCCGACGTGCGGCAGAAGATGTTCCGGAATACCGACGGCACCTATCGGTATGAGGCCTATCCGTTTTTCGAGCAGTACAAGGACAATGCGAGCAGCTATGTGTCGCTGTCGCTCAACATCCCGATTTTCGGGAAGTTCACGGTCCGCAAGAACGTGCAGCGGCAGAAGCTCGCCATACGGCAGGCCGAATACGCCCTGCGAACGGCCGAGAAACAGGTGGAGAAGGAGGTTGCGCAGGCGCTCATCGACGCCCGAACGGCGTGGGAGCGATACCGCGGAGCGCAGCGGTACGTCGCCTCGGCCGAGGAGGCCGCCCGGCAGATCGAACGCAAGTACGACCTCGGCGCCGCCACGGTAACGGACTACAACGCCGCCGTAAGCGCCGCCGTCAAAGCTCGATCGCAGCGCCTGCAGGCAAAGTACGAATACCTGTTCAAGATAAAGACTTTAACCTATTATACGAACTACGACTATGGGGAATGAAGGACAGAAAACTAAAAAGCAAGTCATTTTAGGATGGGCGCCACCCGCAAATGTTTATATGCCTTCGCCGGCTATGTCGGTGTTAAAAGCCTATCTCCAAAATTTCGGATACAATGTCCGCATCGAATATTGGAACCTTTATTTGCGGAAGCTCCAGAACGAATTTATGTGGAGTGACGGTACTTTGGCAGATGAAGGAGCCGAACATCTGTTGCTGTACTACAATTATTTGGCGATCAAACATAAAGACACTTGTGCATATAATCGACTGAAAGTTTTGCTGAAGGCTATCAAACCTCAGTATATCAATATGTCTCCTAATTTTTGGGATGAACATATGCATCAATATGCTCAAAAGTTCGAAGATCTGTTGAATGAAATCATAGATAAATACGATTTCGACAAAATTCTGTATTTCGGGCTGGAGGTAAATTTGTATCAATGGGTTTGTTCGAGTATTATCGCAGAAAAAATCAAAGAGAAAAATCCATCTGCAGTAATCGTTGTCGGAGGCATCGGCACCAAAGAAGCGGCGATTGCCTATTTGCAAAATTTCGCACAATTCGATATCGCTATGTGGGGCGAAGGCGAGATTCCGCTGCTTCATTTGACTGAGAAAATTTCCGAGGATAAAACGGATGAATTATCCTCGATAGGCAACATAGCGTACAGGGTAAACGGCGAAATTCTGACATCCCGAATACCTAATATGGAGTTCGCCGATTTATCGTCTAAAGCCCTCCGGCCGGATTATTCCGATTTTTTCGATAAGATGGACTGCTATGGTGTTCCCAAGCAATATGCATTGTTATCTTTTGAAAACAGTAGAAGCTGCCATTGGAAGAAATGTCATTTCTGCTACTTAAACATGGGTTATAAATTCCGGAAAAAAGATATAGCCGTCACATTGGATGAAATCGCCGATTCGGTTAAGAAGTACGGAATCTACAGAATTCAGTTTTTGGATAATGATCTTATCGACAATGACTTTGCTCGCTTCGACGCTTTCCTTGACGGACTGATGGAAATCAGAGAGCAGTATCCTCGATTATCCATCGATTTAGGTGAAATCATATCGCACGGAGTCAATGCACGGATTGTAAAGAAGATGGCTTTGGCTGGATTCAATCATGTGCAAATCGGATATGAATCTCCTTCAGACAATCTTTTACGAAAGATCGACAAGAAAAATACATTTTCCAGTAATCTCTTATTCATCAAGTTCGCTTATAAGTACAGAATTCATGTAAACGGAGCGAACGTTTTACGGGGCTTGATAGAAGAAACGGAAGACGATATAATCGAGAGCATTGACAATCTGCATTTTTTAAGGTTCTTTTATGCCGAAAACTTTTTCAAGCATAACATATCTCAATTAGCTGTAATCAAGTCCAGTCCATATTATAACAAGATAAAGGACGAATTGCCATACCGATGGGCTGAAAATCCGATGTCTATGCTTCTGCCACGAAATTACTTGCAGGCCGAGACCAAGATCATCCTTCTTGAACATCTGAAATTATCTCAGAATTTATTGTGGGATAAATTTATAGAAATCGAACATTATTATAAAAGCCAGCATTATTCCTATCTTTTCGTTTCCTACGATGATAAGGCTATATATAAAGAATACTGCAATGGAACACTGATAAATGAGTTGGAATTCGATACGCATTCGACGGAGTGGAACGTATTGCAAAAAGCCAATGAGGAAGTCATTTCACTCGCTGAATTGGCCAAAGAATGCCATATCGAGGAAAAGAGTCTCATTCCCATTATAGATGGGTTGTTTGCGGAAAGGCTGATTTTCCATAGCAGCGATTATTCGGAAATTGTTTCTGTCGTCGATATATCCACTTCAAAATGATAAAGCCATGGTTATTCGTAAAATCATCGGTCTGCTGTTCGCAGTCCTTCCGGTGCAAATCGGGGCCGCCCAAGAAAACCCGTATGACAATGCAATCGGAGAGGCTATCTCCCGAAGCGACTGGTTCGAAACGAGAGCCCGTTATGAACAGAGTGCCGACAGCCTGAGCGATTACATGCGGCTGTTCTCGGGGGCGCTGCTCGACCATAATTTCAACAATCCGGCGGGCGCCGTCGAGAAAATCCAGCACATGTACGATGAGTACAACGCCCAAATGGGCGGCAACTTTTTCTCATTGTTCTGGATGATGTCCGACAATCTGGCGAAACTCGGACACTTCAAAGCTGCCCACGATATTTGTACGAGCTTGCTTGCGCAAGGCCGGGACTATATGGACGAGGGGACGCGGACTGCTTTCGAGACCAATGCCGTCCTTTTCGGGCTGAAATCCCAGTGGCCCCGTATGGGTATATCGGATGCCGACGCGAATTACGACATACCGTTCGGCGTCGAAGACGAACAAATCAAATTCACGGCCGTCCGCGGCATGCAACGAATCGGAGCGATGCTCGACTCCGGAGGTCAGATGACGATCATCGATAAACAGTTGGCATCTCAGTTGGAATTGCCCATGTCGGCGGATTCGATCCGATTCAACGAAACGCGGTGTCCTCTCGCATTGCTCGACACTCTGCGATTGGGAACAGCCGTGTTCGTCCATGTTCCGTGCGTGGTTCTGCCGCTCGGAGATACGGGCGTTACGGATTGCGGTCTTATTCTCGGAAACGACATATTGCAACTCTTCCCCGAAATCGAACTGGACTACGAACTTCGGAAATTGCATTTGAGATCCCGGACAGTCTCTTCGCCCGATGCTCCCCGGAACCTGATGCTCAACAAAGTGCCTTACATTCGGGTCGAACTGGACGGAATCCCCGCAACGATGGTTTGGGATACGGGAGCCTCGAAATCGTCCGTCGAACCGGAATTCCATGAGGCGCATCGCGACCGGCTTCCGCCGTTGCAGGCACACGGACGCAAACGCGGGAAAACCGCGACCGGATACAGCCCGGTACTCGAATACGCCATACTGCCGCAAATGGAACTGACAATCGGGGATAAAACGGGTGTGATGACTAACCTGTATGTGATCGAAGATATGCCCCATTCCCAGTTGATGGGAATACCCTTCGACGGAACATTGGGTGTACTGCCTCCCGCTGAATTCAAACAATTGACGATCAACTTTCAGGAAATGTATTTTGTCGTAAATTGATATACGGGGTGGGCTCCCGTATATTAAAGCTATAATTTTTTATAACTAAAAATTTAAGGAGCCTTAATAGTTCAGACAGTATTCAAATAAACTAAAACTTAAACTGCTATGAAAAAGAAATTCAATTTATCGCTACAAGATCAGCAGAACCTTTTTGATCGAATTTCAAGAAGGGAAAGCGGGGAGATTTCAGGCGGTAATATCGATCAACAGCAAAGCACCATCGTCAACAAACCGCCGGAAGGAAATTATTCATTCAATTATGATCCTCCTCCCAACAATTTTAATAATAGGATAAGCCCGGGGACGGTGGGTCATACTCACAGATTCTAATTTCCCAAAATGCAATTCATCCCCGCCAAAAATACTTTTGACGGGGATGATTTCATAAAACAATCGGGTTCGAAACATGGGCTGTCTCAGCAGATGAAGACGGGTCGTATCAGGTAGCGTCCCGCAATGTCTTGTCCGCATGGAGAATACGTTCAGGGTGAACTACGACCGTATCAAGGCCGAAGCCGTGAAGATCGCAGCGAAGGAACTCCGACGTCTGCGCGACGCCCCGTGCCGTGCAAGCTGCTGCCACTGGAATCGCTCCGAAAGTGCAACCCTTTTTCATGGAAAGTCAGTCCCGTCGGATGCGGAAGCGAGGCTGCCGTATAAACCCATCTTTTTTGCATAGGAATTGCATTATACATCGTGCAATTTTGTTATCTTTGTGCAAAACGGACAAAGCAAGTAAGTATGGATACTTTGATAAGAACCTTCCGGACGCGGCTTCAGAACACGCCGACCGAATATGTGCGCGACATTCACGACAAGATTTTGTGGGAGAGCCGCCTTGTGGCTATCCTCGGAGCGCGGGGCGTCGGCAAATCGACCCTCGTATTGCAGCACATCAAGCTGCACGAAGATGCGGCGGCCACGCTTTACGTGTCGGCCGACGACCTCTATTTCTCGACGCATACGCTCGTGGAGCTGGCCGGACAGTTCTATCGGGAGGGTGGCAAGGCGCTCTATATCGACGAGATACACAAATATAAGAACTGGTCCACCGAGATCAAGAACATCTACGACACCTATGCGACGCTGCGCGTGGGCTATACGGGTTCGTCCATCCTCGATCTGGAGAAGGGCGGGGCCGACCTGAGCCGCCGCAAGCTGGAATACCGCCTGCCGGGGCTCTCGTTCCGGGAATACCTGGCTATCGGCAAGGGCATCCGTATTCCCGCCCATACGCTCGAACAGGTCGTACAGAACAAGATCGACTTCCCCTATGCGGAACACCGTCCCGTGGCGCTGTTCAAGGAGTACCTGAAGGAGGGCTACTATCCCTATTTTCAGGAGAGCGGTTACTACCTCCGGTTGCTAAGCGTCATCAATCAGGTAGTAGATAACGACATTCCCGCGTTTGCCGAGATGACGACCTCCACGGCTCAGAAGCTCAAAAAGCTGCTTTATATCGTCGCGCAGAGCGTTCCTTTCAAGCCCAATTACTCGAAGCTGGCCCGCGACCTGAACATCAACCGCAACATGGTGGCCGATCTGATGGTTTATCTGGAAAAGGCGCAACTTATCAATATTTTGCGCGACGACACGCATGGGATCAGCGCGCTGGGCAAGGTGGACAAGATATACCTGAACAACACCAACCTCGCCTACGCCCTCTCGGACACGACGCCCGACGTGGGCAACGTCCGCGAAACGGTATTCCTTTCGTTGTTGGCTCCGGCGCAGACCATAACTTCTTCTTCGGTGGCCGACTTCCGGATCGGCGGGCTCACGTTCGAGGTGGGCGGCCGCAACAAGACGCAGAAGCAGATCCGCGACATCGGGAACGCCTACCTCGTGAAGGATGACATCGAGTACGGGCACCGCAACACGATACCCCTCTGGGCATTCGGACTGACCTACTGACCCTATACGCAGGGAATTGCGGTTACGACCGATCCGGATAACAGTCAGGGCAAAATTTTCCGGGACGAAGTCGGGTCGGCATATACTATACGACGAAGCGCAGCGCGAGAGATATATGCACGGATGCGGGTTTCGATGCCAGCGTCCCCTACCGCTGTATCGACAGAAACGGTCTGCCCTGCCGCAATGCGATAGCGGCCGATTCCGCACTCGTGCCGTTCCGGAACGGGCATCCGACGTGCGGGTATGCTTACCGGAGATGCTGCCGACAGAGCAGGCCGCACCCCTGCCCGGCGGCAGACGAAGATGCTCCCCGCAATCGTCTCCTACTACGAACATCTGAACTATTTCAAGGCATACAGGCTACCGATCAAGTAGTTCTGAAAATCGCTGCAGAAAAAGTACTTATCCGATGGAAACAACGAGGATAATACGCGGCTCTACCCAAGAACTCCAGACTATTTACAGGATGAAAAATGAACCGATCATATCAACCGGAGGCTCCAGCATCCCGAATCCCCAACCGAAGACGACGGAGCGATACCGCGAGGTCGTCGAACTCTATCGCTCGACCCGCCTCTCCTGCTGTGAAATCAGCCGGACGTGCAGCGTGAGTCTTTCCGGGCTGAAGGGACATATCTGCAAATACCACCGCACCTGATGCTGGCACGATACGATATTTCATGCGACAAGGAGGAGGCCGGAACTATCCGGCTCGGCCAGCTTCGAGGGCAGCAGCCTGCCACCCGTGCCGAATACAAGGAGGCGGTCGAGGCGTGCAGCAGCATGGATTACATCGAATACAACGTCTCGCAGATCGCCCGCCGCTTTGGGCTGGACGGCACGAGGAAGCACAGAAGCGGCGCAGGCGGGTACGAATCTGAAGCCGGCTTTCGGGCCTGAGAAAAACAAGGCAGCCATACCTTGCTTTACACTCCGTCGGTTTTCCGAGTCGCTGCACACGACCGGCTGCCGGAGCGTTCGCGGCAGAGCCGCGTTTACAGATCGGAGCCCCCCCCCAAAAAAAACCGCCTTGACGGAGGCTTCGGACAAGACCCGCTTCGGCAGTCGGGTTTCGGAGGTACGGCGGTGTAAGGCGGGATATAGTTGCCAAAAACAGATATAAAAGGCAGGCAGCGTACACAGATTCCGTACCGATCCCTTGCGGACGACGGCTCCGCAGCCAATGGCAGCGGGGATCGTTCCTGTATGTCCATACCATAGAAAGCCTTCGAGCGTATGTTCCGGAGGCTTTTTCGGTTCGCAGGGTGGCGGCGCTTCCGGAGCGCGGAGGGTTGCCGGAAGGAGCGGATTTCGGAGTGCGGACAGCCATTGCGGAGTTTTCCGTACCGGCCGTCCGAATAATTGCCGTTGCAATTCATCGCCGCATGCGACCTCCGTTCGTCCGACGAGGCGGGCGGATATGCGGGCGAGGCCGTTGATATGCCACCGCCACACGGCAGGCCGGGAGTGGCATGCTTCAATTTCCCCAGCAGGAGGGCTTCGATGCGTTTACGCATCGAAGCCCTCCTGCGTTTTTACCCGCCGGAACGAAGAACACCCGCGATACCTGCCGCGCGGCGATCTGTGCCATGCACCAGTAACGGAAGCACTACGAATCATTACGAATCAAAAAATCAGAGATCATGTTACTGGAAAAAGAATATTTCGATATATGGATGCGCCGCATCATGGAGCGGCTCGAAGCAATAGAACAACGCCAGAAGCCGCCCAAAGCGCAGGAGTATCCGACGCTGGAGAACGGCGAGAAACTCTTCGACAACTACGACCTGTGCCGGATGTTGCACGTAAGCAAGCGCACGCTGCAACGCTACCGCTCGAAGTGCGGCCTAAAGTACCGGATGCTGAACCAGAAGGCTTTCTACAAGGAATCGGACGTGCAGGAGTTCATCCGCGACAATTTCGCTATGTTCGCCCGGCGCCGTGAAGACCAGCGTCCGTAGCGACTGAAAACCCCCACGCCGGATGAGCTGTGCTCATCCGGAAACAAAAACCCCCTGAGGGGTCGCCGGACTTCCGGCGGCCCCTTTTCGATGCGAGGCTATTTCCGGCGCGAGGGATGTGTCTTCCGAATTTGCGGTCTGCGCCGCGACTGCCGCAGCCGTTCGGGTTCCGCGTTCCGGCCGGCGGCGAACCGTTCATGCAGCGCATTGGCCGAGAACTCCTTGCCCAGCCGCGAGCCGTTGAGTACGCAGCGGGTTTCGTGGTCGATGAAGGTGACGCCCGTGATCCGTCCCGTGTCGTTGCGCCGCAGGTAGAGGTCGATATGCCGCTCCCGAAGCCGTTCGCGCAGCTCCGTTTCGTCCGTCGCATCCAGCAGGGCTTCCCCGACGCGGTGCCGTGTCAGAGCGAGCAGTTCCTTTCCTGCGATCTGTTCCCCGGAAGAGGCCATGACACGTTCGATCTTCGCCAGCGAGGCGTCGTCACCCAGTCGGGAGGCTTTCAGCGGCGCAGCCTGCGTCCTCTCACCATTCTCGTCCAGCACCGTATAGAGCACTCCCCGGTACGACCGTCCGCCCCGCGTACCCCCGACCTCCTCCACGCCGATACGATACAGCGCGAGCAGAGCCCGCAGTTCGCCGAGGGTCTGAAAGCGGTACATCGAGAGGGCGGGCTTCACCACCGAGGCGATCTGCCGCTTCAGGTCGCCTTTTTCAGGTTCCACGGGCGCGAGCCGCCACAGTTCGCCCCGCTTCCGCCCTTTGGCGCGGTGCAGGCCGTATTTACGTTCGATCCTCTCCGTTTCGGCCACACTCCGCTCGTTGCGCCGGTTGTCGCCGATCTTGCGTCCGGAACTATCCACCTGCACCGTGACGATATGGATGTGTGGGCGGTCGATGTCGGTATGTTTATAGACGACGTAGGGCTGGCAGCCCCAGCCCATACCCTCCATATATTCGGCGGCGATGTCGGTCAGTTCATCGTCCGAAAGCCGGTCTTCGGGGTCGGGGTTGAGCGAGATATGGACGACCGGTTTCTCGGTGCGAACGTGCGAGGGCATCCAGCGGAGCAGCTCGTCGGCGAGGGCCGCGACGCCGAAGCGTCCGTCGTCCGGCTCACGGATATTACTCGTCGCAAGCACCGCCCCTTTGCCCCGATCGACCTTATGCTGATTGTAGGCGAGCGCGCCGTAGATGTCCTTTCCGGTGGTGATATTGGCTACCATCGCTGTCGAAATTCGTCGGCCAGAGCCGCTATTTTCGCTCCCACAGCGACCAGCTCGCGCGTTTCGCTCTCCAATTTATAGAGCAGAGCGAGCGCCTTTTTGGGCGAAAAATGCGCGTGCAATTCCTTTACGATCTGGTTGTAATTCACGCCTATTTTTCTGAATTGGGCGTTGAAAGCGGTCAGCCGCGCGGCGAATTCCATCGTCCCCCGGTCGGATCGTATGACCCGAAACTCGTCGCCGAAGACCCGTGCTTTGACGAAAGCGGCCTTCGAGAGCGTGCCCGACTGCTCGAACAACGCGAGGAACCGGGCATATTCCCCGTCCGTGAAGCGCACCATCACGCAATTTTTCGCCGTGTCCGTTTTGGGCGGCCTGCCGCCCCTGCCCCGGACGGGGGCTTCGGTTTTTTCCATGCCTTTCGATTTTTACCGAAGGCCGCAAGGCCCCCGGTGCGGTAAAAATTCCGTTCCGGCGCACGGCGGCGCCCCGTAAAAAGCGACGACTTCGGAGGAGCTTTCTCCCCCTTGCGGGCAAGCTGTTTTCCGTTACCGAAATCGTTTCGGGTAACGGAAAACACAGCTTGCTGTGTCCCGAACATGAAATGTTCTCCGGACACAAGGGACTGCCCTTTGCGGAGGCAGTCCCGCCACGGTCGCCGGCCAGCACGAAGAGGCGTAACCGTAAAGACCGGAATCGGTTCACGGGACAAAGATACCGGCCTATGCAATCCGTTGTATGCCAGCAGGCAGCGCAGACCTATGCCAAACCTGCGCCAAACGGTGCCACGAATGTTCGCGGCCGCACGCTCCGGGTGCCGGAGGGTGTTTCTTTGCCGTTGCGGACAATCGGCAATGATACGCTGCGACGATTCATTACCGACGTACGGAAAGCGTATCGGCGCGTATGTGCAGACACACGACACCTATAGCCGATCCATATATCCATATCGAAAGATATACGGACAATCCATAGCGGTTCATGCACGGACGTATGGACGGACGATACCGATGCAGGCATTGCCGTACGGACATGCAGGAATACAGACATGGAGGTATGCAGGTATGAAGACATGGAGGCATACGGCCGCATTTCCGCAAAGCGCCGTTCCCGTACAGAAACGGGGCGTCGCAGCCATAAAGGAACGAACCCGCAAGGGTTTACATACACGGTCAAACACTTTAATATTTCAATGCTTATGGAAAAAGAACCTGTTTATCTGGCCTTTTCCACCCAGAAGGGCGGAGCGGGCAAAACCACGCTCACGGTGCTGGTCGCCTCGTACCTGCACTACGTGAAGGGCTACGACGTGGCGGTCGTGGACTGCGACTACCCGCAGCACTCCATCGCAGGGATGCGGCAGCGCGACCTGAAGCTGGCCATGGAAGACAACCATTACAAGGCGCTGGCCTACGAACAGTTCACGCGCCTCGGCAAGAAAGCCTATCCGGTCGTGGAGAGCAGCACGGAACGGGCCATAGACGATGCCGAGCGCATCACGGGGCAGGCCGCGTTCGACCTCGTATTCTTCGACCTGCCCGGCACGGTCAACAATCCGTCGGTGATCCGCGCCCTCTCCAACATGGATTACATCATCGCCCCGATCAGTGCCGACCGCGTGGTGCTGGAGAGCACGCTGCGCTACATGACGGTCGTGAACGACGTGATCCGCAAAACGGGGGTTTCGAACATCAAGGGAACCTATCTGGTGTGGAACATGGTGGACGGGCGCGAGAAGTCGGAGCTGTACGAAGTGTACGAGCAGGTGATCGCCGAGCTGGGCCTGCATGTGCTGAAGACCTTCATTCCCGACAGCAAGCGTTTCCGGCGCGAGTTGTCCGCAGGCCACCGCCCGCTGTTCCGCTCGACGCTGTTCCCGGCCGACCGTTCGCTGCTCAGAGGAAGCAACATCGAGGCGCTGACGGACGAGGTACTGACCCTGCTCAACCTCCGCGACAATGGCTAAGCGCATGAAAGCCGGGCCGCTGGACGAATCGCTCATCATCCAGTCCTTCAAGGATGCCGACCTGCTGGCCGATCCCGCAAATGCCGTGTTGCAGGAGGCCGGAGAGCGTCCGGCGGCATCCCGCAGGGACGGAGAGGAGCAGACGGCATCGCGCAAGGACAGAGCAGAACCGGCGGCATTCCGCAGGGACGGAGAGGAGCCTGTGGCGGACGAGGCCGCCGTACCGGCCGACGGCACCGCGAAGGGCAAGTCCCGCCGCCGCAAGGGAAGCTACGACGAGGTATATCTCAAACGCCGGGAACTCAAGACGCGGCAGCCCGTTTACATCAGTCAGGAGATACACCGCTCCGTCATCAAGCTGGTACACCTGCTGGCGCTCGCGGGCAAGGAGATCAGCGTAGGGGGATATATCGACAACGTACTGGCCGAGCATCTGCGCCAGCACAAGGACGAGATCGCCGAGCTGTACCGCAGCGGAATAGACGATATACTGCAAACCGATCATTAAAACCTTTTCAGTTATGACACACTACACGACGACGGCCTGCATCCTGCTGGCCGCAGCGGCCGCAGCCGCGGCCCTCTTTATCCGCCGTGCGGCGATTCACCGCCGGCGTTCGCACCGGGCGGGAACCGCTCCGCAGCCGCAGCCCCGCCCCGATACGGCGCAGGACGACGGCTACCGGAGACGTTATGTCCTGAACCGGCGGGACGGCGCTTTCCGTTCCGGCAAGACGGTACGCATCCGTCCGGAGCATTACGAACGACTGCGGCAGATCACGGCCCGGAGCGGAGCGGTGTCGATGATAGCCTATGTGGACAACGTGCTGCATGCCCACTTCGAAGACTACACAGAGAGCATCGACCGCTACTGCCGCAGTCGCAAACCCTCACGAGGCCGAAAGCAATGGACGCGCTGAGAACCGCCGTACCGGTCGCCCTCGCGCTCTTCGCCGCAGGCTACGCGCTATGGGTCGCCCGCTGGTTCCTGCGCGGGCAGCGGACAGCGGGCACGAAGCAGGCGTCGCCCTCGAAAGCGGAGGCGCGGCCCGCGATCATCGGCAAAAGCCGCTTTACGATGCCACATCGAAGCCAAGCGACGCCAACCGCTGCCACAGGTTCGGAAAACGTAAAAGAGGCCGAAAAAGCCGGTATATTTGCCGGAGCAAGTGTGCATGAACACCCCCGGCAGATTCCGCCGGAGAAATTGGACGAAGTGTTCGGCGTCCCGCCCGCAGGCGAGAACAACGATCCGGAACCCTACGAGGCCCCGCTCTACGAAGAAGAACCTTTCCCGGACTTCGAAGCGGAGATAGAGAGGGAGATGGACGAGGAGGAACACGACGATACGCAGCCCCCTGCGGGCCGTTCGTTAGCCAAGGGTGTACGTTTCGAGCAGATCAGCGAAGCCTACCGCACCGTAGCACACGACAATCCCCTTACAGACGAGCAGCAGCAGGAGACAGGACGCACCCTGCTGGGGCTGAAACAGACCGATATGTTCGAGGCCATCGTTTCGGCCGCTCCCGACGGGAACGACAAAGTGAGTCGTCTGATCGACGCCTACCTCACGGCATTCCAACGGAGGATCGCCACGGAGGATGCGGGAGGCCCATCCCCGCAGGCGCCGGTTCCCGAAGGGTTCGATGTCCGCGATTTCGCATGAACCGACACCAAGACAATATGAAAGAGAGAGATTACGGATAGGTACGCCCTGTCCTCCGAGCCACTGAAACATCCATGTCGAACCCCGGCGCAGGGGCTTATCCGCCCCCTGCGCCACAAAACAAAAAAGCTATCCGAAGTCTATGAGAAACAAGAAAGTTCTGCTGTCGGCAGCCCTCGTCGTGTCTGCCGTTTCCTCGGCTCTGGCCCAAGGCAACGGCCTTGCCGGCATCAACGACGCGACCAACATGGTCACCTCCTATTTCGATCCGGGCACGAAGCTCATCTACGCCATCGGAGCCGTGGTCGGGCTGATCGGCGGAATCAAGGTCTATAACAAATTTTCGTCGGGCGACCCGGACACCAGCAAGACCGCCGCGAGCTGGTTCGGGGCGTGCATCTTCCTGATCGTAAGCGCCACGGTGCTGCGTTCATTCTTCCTGTAAGCGTGTCCGCCATGAAGTACACGATCAATAAGGGCATCGGGCGCAGCGTGGAGTTCAAAGGGCTCAAGGCGCAGTACCTCTTCCTCTTCGCAGGAGGACTGCTCGCCGTATTCGTGCTGCTGGTCATCTTCTACACGGCAGGCGTCGATCAGTGGGCGTGCATCGGCTTCGGCGCAGGGGCCGCCTCGGCGCTGGTGTTCTACACCTTCCGTATGAACGCCAAGTACGGCGAGCACGGACTGATGAAACTCGCCGCCGCACGCCGCCGTCCCCGCTACCTGATAAACCGCAAAGGCGCATGCCGCTTCCTAAACCGCAGGAAGGAGGTGCGTCATGCGTAACGTGATGAAAGCCTCCACCATAGAGAGTAAGTTCCCGCTGCTGGCGGTCGAGGGCGGCTGTATTATCAGCAAGGACGCCGACATCACGGCTGCCTTCCGCGTCGAGCTGCCCGAACTCTTCACCGTGACGGGTGCCGAGTACGAGGCGATGCACGCGGCCTGGTGCAAGGCCGTGAAGGTGCTGCCCGAGTACAGCGTTGTGCTGAAGCAGGATTGGTTCATCCGCGAGCGATACCGTCCGGAGGTGACGAACGAAGCAGAAGCAGGCGCATCCGGCTCCGTCCGGCAAGAAGGAAGAAGGAGCAGCCAAATCGGCGGCGAGCAGGCGAGCTTCCTTTCGCGCAGCTACGAGCGCCACTTCAACGAGCGCCCTTTTCTGAACCACGCATGTTTCCTCTACCTGACCAAGACGACCAAGGAGCGGGCCCGCATGCAGTCCGACTTCTCGACCCTCTGCCGGGGCAACATCATTCCCAAAGAGGTAAATCCGGACACGGCCCGCGCGTTCCTCGAATCGGTGGATCAGTTCGAGCGCATTATCAACGATTCGGGACTGGTGACCCTCACACGCCTGACGGACGAGGAGATCACCGGCACACCCGACAGTCCGGGGCTGATCGAGAAATACTTCTCCCTCTCGCTCGACGATACGACCGTGTTGCAGGATATGGAACTGAAAGCCGAAGGGTTCCGCGTGGGCAACAAGCACGTCTGCCTGCACACGCTCTCCGACACGGACGACCTGCCGGGGCGCGTGAGTACGGAGAGCCGCTACGAACGTCTCTCGACAGACCGTTCGGACTGCCTGCTCTCGTTCGCGGCACCGGTGGGCCTGCTGCTCGCGTGCGACCATATCTACAACCAGTGGCTCTTTCTGGACGACAGCGCCGAGAACCTGCGCCGCTTCGAGAAGAGCGCCCGCAACATGCACTCGCTCGCACGCTACTCGCGCTCGAACCAGATCAACAAGGAGTGGATCGACCGATATCTGAACGAGGCGCACTCGTTCGGGCTGACCTCGATCCGGGCGCACTTCGACGTCATGGCGTGGAGCGACGACGCGGAGGAGCTGCGCCGCATCCGCAACGACGCGGGCAGCCAGCTCGCCAAGATGGAGTGCCGCCCCCGCCACAACACCGTGGACGCCGCGACGCTCTACTGGGCGGCCATGCCGGGCAACGCAGGGGATTTCCCCGCCGAGGAGTCGTTCTACACCTTTATCGAGCCGGCCCTGTGCTTCTTTACGGGCGAGACGAACTACCGCTCGTCGAGCAGCCCCTTCGGGATCAAGATGTGCGACCGCATAAGCGGCAAGCCGCTGCATCTGGACATCTCGGACGAGCCGATGCGCCGGGGCTGGATCACCAACCGCAACAAATTCGTACTGGGGCCTTCGGGGTCGGGCAAATCGTTCTTTATGAACCACCTCGTGCGCCAATACTACGAACAGGGAACGCATATCGTACTCGTGGATACGGGCAATTCGTATCAAGGTTTGTGCGAGCTGATACACAACAAGACCAAGGGCGGCGACGGGATTTACTTCACCTACACCGAAGAGCATCCGATCAGCTTCAACCCTTTCTACACGGACGACTACGTGTTCGAGACGGAAAAGCTGGACAGCATAGCCACGCTGCTTTTGACCCTGTGGAAGAGCGCCGACGAGAAAGTGTCGAAAACCGAGCTGACGGAGATCGGCAACGCCGTATCAGGCTACATCGGCCGCATCAGGGCCGACCGTTCGATACGCCCCTCGTTCGACACCTTCTACCAGTACCTCAAGGGGGAGTTCCGCGAAGAGCTCGAAAGCCGCGAGATCGAGGTGCGGCGCGAGGAGTTCGACATCCGCAACCTGCTGACCACGCTGCGGCCCTACTACCGGGGCGGGCGCTACGACTTCCTGCTGAACTCGCCCAGCGAGATCGACCTGCTCTCCAAACGTTTCATCGTCTTCGAGATCGACGCCATCAAGGACAACAAGGAGCTGTTCCCGATCGTGACGATCGTGCTGATGGAGGTCTTCATCAACAAGATGCGGCGACTCAAAGGCATCCGCAAGATGCTGATTATCGAGGAGGCATGGAAGGCGCTGGCATCCAACAATATGGCTTCATACGTCCAATATTTGTACAAGACCGTCCGCAAGCACTTCGGCGAGGTGGTGACGGTCACGCAGGAGGTGCAGGACATCATCTCGTCGCCCATCGTGAAGGAGGCGATCATCAACAACAGCGATTGCAAGATTTTATTGGATCAGCGCAAATTCATGAACCGCTTCGACGCCATCCAAACCCTGTTGGGTCTTACGGACAAGGAGAAGGCGCAGATACTTTCGATCAATATGTCGAATCATCCGGGCCGCAAGTACAAGGAGGTCTGGATCGGGCTGGGCGGCGTGCAGAGCGCCGTCTATGCCACCGAGGTCAGTAAACAGGAGTACCTCGCCTACACGACCGAGGAGAGCGAGAAGATCGAGGTGCAGCGCCGGGCCGAATCTCTGGGCGGCGACATAGAGCTGGCGATCAAACAGCTCGCCGAAAAATAGTCATCAACCGGGGCCGACGCCCCGCAAACACCGAAAACATCATGTCGAAAATCATAAGTTGCGAACAACTCCGCCGTCTGGCCCGTCACCACGCGGGTATCGGCGAGATACTGACCGAAACGCTCCTGTCCCCCGATCATCGGGAACCGATGCCAGAGACGATCTTCGGCGAGATACGCGAACTCTGCGACCCTCCGGCCTGCGGACTTTCCGCCTGCGGACACGAGGCATCCGACCCCGCACCGGCTCCTTTCGAGGAACCCGCCGTAACGTCCGGCTGGCGCGAAGAGGAACTCCGACGCAGGGAGCGGGAGATGGGCCGCCTGTGCGGCAGGTGGATGTCCGCGCCGAACCGCTGCGACATCGAGATCGTCCGCGCGGGGGAGCACTTCGTCCTCAGATACCTTAAACGCAACGGCCGTCCGACCGGCGAGCGTTATGTGCTGGTCTGGCTCGACGGGGATATTCTCTATTACGGCTCCGGCGACCGGATTACGATTCTGGCGCTCGACACGCAGACCGATACGCTGATGGTATCGCCGGGAGAGGATTACACCCGCCAGCGGGAAAACGAAAGATAGGGAGGCGGCCATGTGCAGGAGAAATAACGAATACCCCATACCGGCCTCGCACCTCTACTTCAGGATGTCGGAGATCGCGGGCCGCTGGTGCAGCCGCGAAGGGTCGCCGGAGGTACGGATATACCACAACGAAGCACGCCGGGCCGGCGGCTACCACGTGGCCTTCGCCTACGATGCGAAGACCGTGCTGCGGCGTCCGCTGCGGCAGATGTGGGGCCTCTGTTACTTCGACCTGTGGGGCCGCATCGGTCTTTCCTACGACCACGAACGCGACGTACTGACCCTCGCGGGATACGGCGACTACTACCGCGCGGAGGAATAAAATCCCGCGAATGTAAAACCCATAAAACAACGAAAGAAAATGAAACGATGGATATGGCTCATGTGCCTCGTTCCGGCCTGCTTCACCCAGCGGGCCGCGGCGCAGTGGACGGTCATCGACCCGTCCAACCTCGTACAGAACATCAAGAGTGCCGTGCAGAGTTCCACGACGGCATCCAACATGATTAAGTCCCTGCAAGAGAGCGTAAAGATTTATAACCAAAGCAAGGCGTATTACGACGCCCTGAAATCGGTGCACAACATCATCAAGGACGCCCGCAAGGTGAAGCTCACGATCGAGATGGTCAGCGAGATCACGGATATTTACATGTCGGGATTCAACCGTATGGTCACAGACCGCAACTTCACCCCCGGCGAGCTGGCGGCCATCTCGGCCGGTTACGCCCGGCTGCTGGAGGAAGGCGGGGCGCTGGTCACGGAGCTGAAGAACATCGTGACCTCCGGCAATGGCCTCTCGCTCTCGGACAAGGAGCGCATGGACGTAGTGGATCAGATCTATACCCGGATGCTGCGCTACCGTAACCTCACGCGCTATTATACCGACAAGGCGATCTCCGTTTCGTTCCTGCGCAGCCAGTCCAAAGGCGATGCCGCCCGCGTGCAGGCGCTCTACGGCAAACCCTCCGAAAGATATTGGTAGCCATGACACCGCTCGCAACAAATTTCGACAACCTGCACCAAGTGCTGCGCAATCTCTATCAGGAGATGCTGCCCCTGTGCGGGGATATGGTCGGCATCGCCAAAGGCGTGGCCGGTCTGGGAGCGCTTTTTTACGTGGCCTATCGGGTATGGAAGGCGCTGGCCTCGGCCGAGCCTATCGACGTGTTCCCGCTGCTGCGCCCCTTCGCCATCGGGCTGTGTATCATTATGTTTCCGACCGTCGTGCTGGGGACGGTGAACGCCGTGCTTTCGCCCGTGGTGCAGGGCACGCACGCCATCCTCGAAGGGCAGACGACGGACATCGCCGCCTACCAGAAGCAGCGGGACGATCTCGAATACGAGGCCCGCGTGCGCGAAGGCAAGGCGTGGCTGGTGGGCGACAAGATATATAATTCTATAATAAACTGATTTACTATATTTTATAAAGTGTATAAAAGAATGGCTTTGCGATTTAGTACCATTTTAGCACCACTATTTAGCCATCGTAAATAGAATCAAGAGATGGCGCAAATGGCATTGGACAATTAACTTCTTTGGCTGCATAATCCACATTCGTTTACCGTCCTCAAATCAGTCAACACCTTCCGGAGATAATCAGACGGCTAATTTACAGCCCCAACAAATAGATATTCTCTGATTTTATATTTGTATTGCGTAGTTTTTCTACAATAATCGTATTTATAATTTGTTGTATGAGATTTTATTTGTATCTTTGCACCATACAATAGATAAAATCAACGATTATGATAGCAGAGTTCAGCATTGAGAATTTTTTCTCCATTAAGTCGGTTCAGAAAATCAGTTTTGAACCATCGGCAGATACTTTTATGTCTGATGAATACTCGTATGAAGTTAAGGACGGTGTAAGATTGCTGAAAGTGGGCATCATCTATGGTGCCAACGCTTCCGGTAAAACGAATATATTAAATGCCATTGAATTTTTCAAGATGCTGGTTTTGAGAATGCCTAAAGACAGGACTGAGAAAACCGGAGTTGTCCCTTTCATGTTGGATGACACCTCAAGGAACGAGAAGACAAAGATGTCAATGGTGTTCTATATCAACCAGTCGAAGTACATCCTCAGTTTTGAATTGGATGCAAAGCATATCTATTCCGAGACATTGATTGTTTATGATTCCATTCGCCCGACCAAGCTGTATAACCGAAGTTATGATGCTGCGACAGATTCCTCAACTATCGACTTTGGCGTAAATCTGAAAATGACAAAGAAGAGTCAGGATGTGATTTCCGGCAACACTATCAACAATTGCAGTGTGCTTGCCGCATTTGGCAAAAGTAACGTGGAACGGACAAGGCTGAATGATGTGTACGATTATTTTGCCAAGCAGGTAAAAGATGTACTGGCTCCCGGTATGTTGCTTTCGGGATATGTCAAATCACGATTGGATAAAGACGAAGCAGGAGATTTGAAGAAATTCATTTTAAATTTCCTGAAAGCGTCCGATTTCAATATAGAAGATGTGGTATTACATGAAGAGGAAGAGCTGATTACACCTGAATTGGAACAACTGATTCAGAATGCTCCTATTGATAAAGATGCAAAGGCTGAAATGCTTCGAAAGGGGAAAATTACAAATACAGAACTGACCTTCAAGCATAAGGCAGGCGATAAAGTATATGATTTGTCGGAAGAATACGAGTCCAATGGCACCATGAGGTTCTTGGGAATGGCGGTGATACTGAATTTCTTGTTAAAGACCAATCGGTTTGTGCCCATTGATGAAGTGGAGACAAGTATTCATTATGAGCTGTTGGCTTATTTCCTGAAAGTCTTTCTGGCAAACAGTAACGGAACATCCCAAATGCTTCTGACCACACACGACATCAATCTTCTCAACGAGGATTTCATTCGCCGTGATACGATATGGTTCACCGACAAAGACGAACTTGGCGAAACTAAAATAGTACGCCTATCTTCTTTGGGACTGCATAAGAATCTTTCCCCATACAATGCTTACAAGCAGGGAAAATTGGTAAAGTTGCCGTTTTTGGGTAGCCAGTATATCAACCTAAACGACTAATGATATGGGGCGGATAGTAACAAAAAGTATCGCCATCATAGGCGAGGGAGAAACAGAATGGTTTTATTTCGATTCTCTGAGGATTGCGTGTCGCTATCCCTTTAAGGTCGCTCCGGATTTTCCGCAGCACAGCGACATCAATCATATACTGAAACTGGTGGAATCTTACTTGAACAAGCAATATGATTATATTGTATGCCTGTTTGATATGGACAGGCTGTATCAATATCCTTCCGAAATGCAACTGTACCAACGAGCAAAGAAAGAGTATAGCAAGAAGAAATATGCCGGAAAGATTATGTTTGTAGAGACGAATCCTTGTACGGAATTTTGGTTCTTACTCCACTTCTTACCAAATGTAGTTTGTCGGCAATACGAAAGTTACGAACAATTGCTTCCCGAATTGCAGAAATATATGCCGGGATATGAAAAGACAAAACGATATTTCATACGCACCAACCTCTATAAATACCTGACAGAGAATGGTGATTTGGAACGAGCTATATCAAACTCAGAAAAGTTATGCCAACTCTGCAAGGAATCGCCGGAGGATTTGAAGGCATATTCGGAGGTACATAAGGTGATAGAGTTATTAATTAATTTATAAAATATACATTGATAGAAAATATGAGTTTCGACAAAAACAAACATTTAGGAGAAGTGTTAGATACACACAAAATGTGCCACGTGCAGGATTTCGTGAATAAAGTAAAAAAGCGTAGAGAGGAGATTAAGGCCAAAATGCACGACCATTATGGTTGCGACAAGTATTCTTCGTTTGGTTCTGGCAGTTTTGCTAAGCATACTGCCACTAATGTGAAATTCGACCTTGATTTGGTGGAACCGTTCAAGTATAATGCTTTTGGAACATTACAAGAGATGTTTGACAGTGTGCACGATTTTCTTGCAGATGAATACAAGAATACTGGTGTGACCATTCGTAAGCAAAAGGTTTCCATTGGTGTTAGTTTTCCTATTGAAGAGGGGGATGAGAAACCGGTTGAGCTTGATGTTGTACCTGGTAGAGAATTAAATAATAACGACTATTCTGATTCGTATAACCTGAACTTGTGCTTTAATGAAGACCATTGGGGATTCAAAAAAGGATCGAGCCAGAAAACGAATATCCAGAAGCAGATTTCGCATATCGAAGGTAAGTCGAGTGAACGTCAAATTATTCGTCTGCTTAAAATATGGAAAAAGCAAAAAGATAAGAAATATAAGTCTTTCGTTATTGAACTGGCCGTAATTAGAGCCTTAGATGGTTATAATGGTGACATGGGTCTTTGGCCAAGATTAAAATACACGATGGAGTATCTACGTGACCACATCGCGGAAAGTAGTTTCCACCTTTTTGACCCAGGTAACACGAACAACGATGTCGTGGGGACTATGCAGGACTACGATAGACAATCGTTTAAATCTGATATGGAAAGCATGCTCAACAACATAGACAGTAATCCTGATTTATATTTGCCCTACTACTTTAAGGTAAACGAAAAATATTGCGGATATAAAGAGAAAGATACAGGTGCTGCTTATCCTACAAGTACAAAACGGTTCGGATAGTAAAATATGATGACTGTAGATAAAATAAAGGAATTGATAGGTCTCATTCACGGCGTTAGTCTTATTGAAGATTTTATCATTGATGAAGCAGGCTCCTTAAAAGGTCGTATTGCCGTGGTTACAGATCAAGAACATGCTGACTTGGAATGGTATGTAGAGATTAGTCCTACTTATCCGTTCAAAACTATGGGCATGGAACCTATCCATTTTCAAAATAAAAATCTGCTGGATTATCCACACATTATGCAGGGCGGCAATCTTTGCATGCACCCTGCGGAATATGATAATGCAGAGAGTCAGTTTGTAAACGACTTGAAACAGTTGAAGGAATGGGTTGAGGAATACTATGTAAGGGGAGAAAAGGATGCTCACTACGAGCATTTGGTAGTGAATCATCATACGATTCGCGGGCAGTATTATACTTTCTGTTTCGCAGAGACTCAAGAGGATTTTACTGAAGGAGATTACGGAATAGTACACTATACGCCATTACCAACAGGTCGTAAAAAAGACACGCCAGTTATCAACTATGTGGTACAAAAGTTTGTGTCGTGCGTACAGGTAAAGAAGACGGAAATGTTCTGTAGGATTAGTAAGTCCTACCAAGAATTAAGGTCGTTTAAGGGAGTATATTGTCTGCTGAACAACATTCCATCGGTATACAACAAGTTTATTGTTGAGAATTACAATTCTATCAGGGGACTATTCTCGCAGAGTCAGAAAAACTATATCCATAGTTTTGTGGTATCGCATAGAGACAAGTATGATTTCTTCCCGTTGTTTTGTGGATATAGAATTCCCGAAGGTGGCGTTCACTGGCAGGCAATGATTCTCTTCATGGATGATCTGCCGATAGAACCTGTGCGGGTGGGCACTGGTAAGAATAGGCTTTGGCTAACTGATTTTAGACAAGGGCAAATCCAATGGGCAGAAACTGTGGATATTTCCTATAAGTATTTCTTTGGGCGTGGAGCTATGCCCAAAGAACTGGCTAATAAGAAAATGCTGATTATGGGTGTCGGGGCTATAGGAAGTATTTTGGCAGAAACTCTAACAAGATGTGGTGCGAAAAACCTGACTCTATATGACATAGACAATAAGGAACCTGGTAATGTTTGCCGGTCTGCATATCCTTTTTATACAGGTATAATTGAGAAAACCTTGGATATAACGAGTTTACTGACGCAGATTTCGCCTCATGTTGAATGTACCAGTTTGAAATCTATTGCTGACTTAGTGATAAAAACATATGCGGCAGGGCATGAGGACAAAAGTGCTCTTGCAGAATTCTTTGACGAGTTTGATGTGATATTTGATTGTACAACGGATAATCAACTGATGCGGGTAATGGATTCTATTGGGACGAAAGCCCAATTGGTTAATCTCTCAATAACCAATCACGCACAAGATTTGATATGTGCCTTTTCTCCTAATGTAACAGAGACTGTTTTGTTGGTTTATGGCTTATTTAAACACGATGTGGAAACCGACATGTACAATCCTACGGGCTGTTGGAATCCAACCTTTAAGGCTTCGTATAATGACATAGAATGCAAAGTGCAAGTCGCCGTGAAACATATTATCAAAATGTTGAGCAAGCAGGAACCATTAAGTGATTTTTATATAACAGAAGACGACTTGAATTTAAAGATAAACAAGTTATGAAGTATTATTTGTCAAGTAATGATTTGTATATAGAGATACCAACCTTAGTATTCAACCAAATAAAGTTGCAGGCTGAGGGCGAATACCCCAATGAGAACGGAGGGATGCTCGCTGGACGATATTCTAAAGATAAACATACAGTGTATATAGAAAAAGTTGTGGTGCCTGTGGAAAAATTGACTGGCAGGACAAAGTTTATGCGCATTACCAAGGGTTTGGAAAATGTATGGGAACAATTAGCCAAGGAGGGGTTGCAATATGTGGGCGAATGGCATAGTCATCCAAATGGTTCCACACAATATAGCAGTACAGATTTGGCGGCTATGATAGATATTGAGAAGGAAGTGGTCATTGAGAATCCGTTACTACTGATAGTCAGTGTTAGAAGTAATGGACTTAGTGCTCATAAGTTTTATTGTTATATGAATAATCAATTGTTGGAATACAATAAAATGATAGATTTAAAGGATTTATTTCATGGCTTGCAGAACCAAATGTTGGCTAGCCTGAATGTAAACAGGGAATTTATTGAACATCCCGGCAGCAAAGGTGATGCTACGGAGCAACATTGGATAGAGTTTCTACGCACATACCTTCCTGACAGGTATAAGGTGGATAAGGCTATTGTGATAGATTCGACGGGCAATGTTAGCGAACAGATGGACGTAGTCATTTATGACGCGATTTACACACCCTTCATATTCAAGCAGGATGGTTTTATGTATATACCGGCAGAAAGCGTGTATGCCGTGTTTGAGGTAAAACAGGATGTGGAAGGACATATAGAATATGCAGCCAAGAAAGTTGAGAGCGTGCGTAAACTGAAAAGAACAAGTATTAGTATGGTCTCCTCAGGAAAAACTACGCCTGCCAGAGCATTGACTAAGATAATAGGTGGTATTTTAACTACAACGAGTTCGTACCGTGGGAATGATACGGTAATAAAGCAGTTAGAAAAACTGAAGGGCTTACAAACTTTGGATTTGGGATGCTTCTGTGATGCTGGTAGTTTTTATATTGATTATAAAGAGACTGTACCTGAATATATAGACCCAATCAAGGATAATCGTAAGTATATAGAAAAAGTGTATGAGAGTCGCGAAGTAAACGAGATTGAGTTTAGCAATAAGAATGTGTCTCTCTTCACATTTTTCCTTCAGCTTGTGAGCTATTTGAAGTCCATTGGTACTGTACCCGCAATAGATATTAATGCATATCTAGAGGCTATTAATGCAAAAATTGATGAAGATATTTAAAAGTAAAGGTACGACAGATTTCGTGAGCTTCCACATAATTATATCTCATTTCAGAACATAGATAGAAAGGGGAGAAGATATGCCTATCAAAAGAAGCCCGTAAATACGGTTTGTTCTTATGTATTGCTACCCAAATGCCTCGTGATATACCATTGGACATTAAGTCAAATGGGAACATTTCTGGTTCATAGGTTAATTAATGAGCAAGATAAAAAAGCAGTTGAAAGTGCCGCATCTGCAGCAAATAGAAATATTCTTTCTTTCCTTCCTATTTTGGGAGAAGGTGAAGCTTTAATTGTTGGAGTTGATTTTCCAATGCCCCTTATTGTGAAAATCAATACTCCAACAAAGAAACCAGATTCAAGAACCCCTAAGCTTACAAAACGATAAAATTACAGTCTTAATATTGGCAAAGTGCTTACTATATCTGCTGTTTGACAAGAGAGCATAACCACCGACAGAAGCAGGTCGAGGATATAACGGGGTTGTTCGTGTTCTCGTGACCAGTCGTTTGGATCATTTTTGATTTGGGACGCTTTGTCGATTGTGACGGCATAGCGTTCCATTATCCACTCGATAGCGGATTTACCATTAACGACATATTCGTATGCTTTGAGCGGAATGTTCTCAATGGTAATATGGTCATTATAGATGATGCGGGTCTTATCGGTAACGAGCTTTCCGTTTTCGTCACGGACTTTGGCAAACCTAATTTTATCAACGGCAAAGCATTGGTAGGTTTCATCCGTCCAGTCGTTTTGCCAAATATCCATATCGCCATTTACATCAACGCCACAAGCACGATGTGCTAACATAGGCATTACAGCGAAAAACAGATAATCTCTATCTTGTCCAACAGCCTGTTCGTTAATGCCTTGTTCGTAATTCAAATGTAGGTCGGCAAGTTCTTTGCCAGCTTTATAAAAGGACATAAAGTCTTGCACATTATCTACAATGGGGATGCGAGGCAAAGATTTCTTCAAGTCATCGACAAATCGTTCACGGTATTGCTTGGAATGAAGCAGCCCATACACATAGTAGAATATGTGTTCTTTGGTAATGGCTTTTGAACCTCCGAAACGGCTACGAACTTCTTTCAGAATCCAGTCGGTTATTCCGTCCCGGCGAATATATTTGTCTGTTTCCGCATCATTAAAAAGTGTAGCTTGCGGATTCTTATTTTCTTCATACCAATAAAGAGGGAAATACTGTGCTTTATCAACAACCTGTAAATCGGAAATACTATCTGTAATCAATGATGCAAATGGCTTTTGCTGTCCAACTCCACTTACTGCAATAACAAGATTACGATATTCAGGAGCAGGATATAAACATTGCCATATACCTGGGCATTCTATGAATGGGCGATGATAATACAAGTGCAGCTTTGTAAATGGCCGATAAATTTCCTGTACAAAAATATTTTCATTGTAAGTATATTGTAACCCTTTGGCAAAATCATTTTTTAACGCTCGTGTCCAACTTATTTTTGTCTTATCTTCAGAATAACCACTTGTGTGTTCTATTTCATGATTGTAAAAATCAATCATAGAACGCATATTGCTTGTAACCTTATCTTTTGAAAATCCAGACACCCAAGCATCCCGATTGGTTGCCACACCAATGGCATAAGTACTAAATACACATTGAGCGTTCATAGCAAATTTCTTTTCAGGAGCTAATGGAATCAAATTATCAAACACCCCATCGCGTTGGTTTATCCAATCGGCCTTATCATTAGATGTGATAATCTGCCATTCCAATTTCTGCGAAGAAATGGAACGGAAGTCTTTTACCATTTTGAGTTTCTGCTCACGAGTAAGGTAATCACCTATATCGTGATAATGGATAACTGCCTTCTGACCTTTCTTTGCCGGATTTTTGACAAGGAAAGTTATTGTAATGGGGGTACGAGAACCGCTTCCAAAGATTTTTCCTCCTTCTTTACGTGATAGTTCGCCAGATGTGCGCTGATTGCCACGTAAATTCAGCACATAAATGGAAGTAAATTCATCTTCAAAGCATCTACGCATGCCGTCTTGCCCAGCTCCGTCAATCCATGCACCATTACTTATGAATGCAACAATGCCCCCTTCATTCTGCGGAATGCGGTCGGAAGCCCAACGAAACGCCTTTACATAGCTGTCGTAAAGAGATTTGTTCAAAGTAGCCGAACTCTTCACAGCATATGTTTCCGACACACGTTTATCAAGATATGGATAAGACAAATTCTGAGCATTGTCATTAGCGGACTTTTGCCCAATGGAATACGGTGGATTTCCGACAATTACCCTTACGTGGGTAGCCATCTGCTTCTTTACCCGTTTGGAATTGTCTTGAAAGAACTCCGTGAAAAGTTCGTTATGTTTCTTCTCTGCCAATTGGAACGTATCAGTCAGACAGATACCGCTATACGGTAAATAAGTTTTCCTGTGGGTAATGTCATGGAATACAGATTCTATGTTCACATCGGCAATATAATAGGCCAGCAGTACAATCTCATTGCAATGGATTTCATTCTGATACTTGCGCTCCATATCCTCAGGACGGATAAGACCGGATTGCAACAAACGAGTAATGAAGGTACCGGTTCCGGTAAATGGGTCAAGGATATGTACATTCTGTTCGGTTAGAGATGTCTTGAACTCTGCTTTAAGAATGTCGTCCACTGAACGGATGATGAAATCCACACATTCCACCGGTGTATAAACAATTCCCAATTTCTCCACTGTAAGCGGAAATGCGCCTTTGAAAAATTTTTCATAGAGGTTCTTTATGATTGTCTGCTTACCCTCCAAATTATCAATACCGCCCACATTTGTCCTTACCGATTGGTAGAACTTCTCCAGCACCTCGGTATCTTTTTCAAAAGCCTGCTCTTGCAAGAGATCTATCATGCGCTGCATGGAACGGCTCACGGTGTTATTATTGACAAACTGGTAATCTGAAAACAGAGCGTCAAATACAGGTCGGGTGATGATGTGCTGTGCCTGCATTTCAATGGCTTGGGCGGCATCCACCGATGGATTCAGGTCTCGTTGCAATCCCTTCAGGTATTCATTAAAAGCCTTTTTGTGTACGCCTGATTGAATAAGTTTGGAAATACGCTCAATAAATTTGTGCGCAATAAGACCGACCTCTTTTGCCCAATTTTCCCAGTAAAGACGATCACCGCATTTTTCTACCAGTTTGGCATACATACCATCCTGTATCTCCCCGAAACGAAGTTCCAACTGTCTGGCAATTTCTGCATTCTCAATTTGTTGTGCTTCCGTTTCTCCATCATTTGCGCCCAATCCCGGTCTGCCTATGGTAACAGACGGTGTACCTGTCTGCTTGTTTGGCTTCTGCTTGTTGAGAGCTATTTTGTTTACCATTGCGTTGAAACGGTCATCGTGTGAACGGAGCGCGTTCAAGATAGCCCACACCACATCGAATGTCTTGTTGTTGTCAAGAGCTTCCTCCGCCGAAATATCGGATGGCACTACAATAGGGATGATGATATATCCATACTTTTTTTCATCGGATTGCCCTTTGTGAAATGTACGCATCACACGGCCAACCGACTGCACCACATCCACCTGCGAATTACGGGCAGAAAGAAACAATACGGCATCGAGAGACGGCACATCCACACCCTCGGACAGACAACGCACGTTGGTTACAACACGACATTCACGTTCATTGTCAGATTCTTCCGCCAGCCATTGCAGGATTCCATTACGCTCCTGCGAGTTCATAGAACCATCTATATGCCGTGTCGTTACTGAAACGGTATGCGAAAGGCTTTCTGAATCAAGATTTTCTTCGTATTTCCCGGATATTCTTGGAAGCACCGAAGCTACATATTTTGAAGTTCCGGCTTTTGTTTCGTTGCCTATGGCTGAACAGAACGCCACGGCACGGCGCATCATGCGTGGGTCGGCATCCCATGTGCGATGGTCGTCGCCCTGTATCATTTTTGACAATCCGTTTATTACCCCAATGAGCTTGGATGTGTCGTCAAAATTCAGTTCGGTTGTGGAATTGGTGATGTCTTGTTTTATGTTGGCAGGCACATCATCTTCGCTAACGGTAAGGACAAGCACCTTGTAATCCGTCAATAAGCCATTTTGAACGGCGTATGAGAAATTCACGCGATAAAATTCCTCTCCATAAATGGCTTTGTCATCCATCGAGCAGAGAATGCAATCCTTTTCCGATGCCTTTATCTTGGCAGATTCCCCATACAAACGCGGTGTGGCAGTCATATAAAGGCGTTTCCGACCTTGTACATTCTCATTGGAATGTATCTTGATAAAGTTGCTCTCATCCTTATCGGCTATTTTTACGCCGGTAGTGCGGTGTGCCTCGTCACAGATGATGAAGTCAAACACGCCGTATTCTCCGTTTGTCTCGGATAAAATCTCCTGTTGAGCTGCAGAAATGGCATCTATGGATTGGTAGGTAGAAAACACGACTACTAAGCCGTCATGATCCCGATATTTCTTTAATTGGGATGCAATGGATTGTGGATTGGTGGATGCTGGTACGGCAAGGTCAACCACGCTATCGTCTGTATCGTCAGATTCCTTGGTAGTCTTGCGTGAGGCTTTGGAATCGGAACAGATGCAGACAGCCTTAATGGGCTTCTTCGCATCTGCCGACCATGCGTTGAGCGACTGCCCCAACAAGGCGATGGACGGAACCATGAACAGAACCAAGCCGTTGTTGCCAAATAACTGTTCCGCAATGAGCAGCGAAGTGTAGGTTTTACCTGTACCGCAAGCCATAATGAGCTTGCCCCTATCGTTGCCATCTGACATATAATGAATATGTGCTTTTGATATGGCATTCAATTGGTGTTCACGAGGCTTCTTGCCCTCCACCAGTGCAGAATTGCCGGTTAGACCGTCCATCAGCTTTTGCCAGTCCACAGGAGATGAATCAAGGTCTGCCATACCGATGCGCGTAACAGGCGGTTCCTGGTTTCGGATAGCCTCTTCTGCATTAGTTCCCCAATGGTTTGTGGTTGAAATCCAAATACGATTTGAAAAACGGACTGTTTGGAATGTTACCTCGTTTGTGAACGTGCGGCTGGAAGTGGCGAGAAATGAATCTACAGCAGGTTTATCTATGATTGTATTCTCAGCATAGCATTTACACTGGATAGCCCAATAGTCACCCAATTCAGTTTTGGCCACAAGGTCGATACCTGTGTCATTACCTCCAAAATCGTTTCGCCCCGGAAAATCTTCCCATAGCCAGACCGATTCAAGTTCATTGTAGCGTGGGTCTGTTAATAACCATGAGCGCATCAGTCGCTCGAACTTTGCACCTTTCTCCCTTTCCGTGAATGATTCGGTACGAAATTTATGTAGTATTTCCTTGAAATTCATCTCTTGATAAGAGTTATATTTCAAAGGAACGAGCTTTAATAATCAGTGCTATACTGGCAAAATCTGACGGATTTGCAAAACAAATTCTCACAAAATGCCTTTCATATATCATTATAAATGAGGATTGAACACGGTATTTGAAATATTATGCGTACCTTTGCAATATCAACTATAACTCTTATCAAGAGATTCGTCTTTTCGCTCAACACATTTCATCATAAATATCCGGTCAAAAATCTTTCAGGATAAGGCTGTTCGCCTTGTCCACCACGCTTGTGTCAAGCGATGCGAGATAGATGCGCGTAGTCTCTTCCGAATCATGTCCCATGCCCTCGCTGATGACAGAAAGAGGGATGTTCTTGCTCTTGGCAACGCTCGCCCAACAATGCCGGGCAACGTGCATGGTCAGCGGTATGTCCAATCCTGCCAGACCGGCAACGTCCTTCAACGCCACATTGATGCGGCAGATAGCGTTACGGTATTGTGTCCGTTCATCGGAACAGAGGTTTGTGATTATCGGCAGGAGGTAGCGGGTGGCCGTATTCTCTCCATACTTGGCGATAATGTCTTCCATGCACTTTTCCCATTTGACTGTGAGCTGCTGCCCGGTCTTTCTTCTCCGGTACGTGATGGTTCCGTTCTTCAAATCCGATTTTTTCAGATAGGCCATATCAATGAATGACATGCCACGGGTATAAAAGGAGAAGAGGAACATATCCCTTGCATAGTCCAGATGCGGTTTCAGGGTCAGGTCAAGTTCCTTGATGTGTTTGATGGCTTTCAACGGGATGGCGCGTTTTACCGTCTTCCCGATGCCCGTGTAAACGTGCTTGAAAGGATGCTTCTGTTCCGTCAGTTCCTTTTCCACGGCACGGTTGTAAACGGCACGGAGTATGCGCATATAAAAGGAAACCGTGTTGGGGCAGATGCCCTTGCCTTTGAGCCAGGCCTCGTAAAGCATCATGGTGTTGCCGTCTATCTCGCACAAGAGTATGTCCTGCCCCTCACGGAACTTCATAAAACTGGCCAATGCCGCCGTATAGGTTTCTGATGTGCGGACTTTGGCAAGCTGCTTCAACTGTCCTATGATGCCCTGCATGAAGCGGAACAGCGATTGTTCGCCCGTTTGCCTGTTGAACTTCTCGACGATGCTGTCAGCGGAATAAACTCCTCCCTGCCTGTCGCATTGGACGACTATGGCTTTCAACCGTCTGGTGTCCCAGTCGATATGTTCCACCACCTCACGGAGGTACCGTTTCCTGTTTTCTCCGATTTCGGGCAGGATTTTCATGGAGGAAGTTTTCTTGTCCCATTCTGTGTCAAATATGCGGTAGTCCGTCTTGACTTGGCGGACTATGCGCCCGTGGATTACCTGATAATATATGCTGCCCTCCTTGCCGCTCGCGGTGGAAGGACGGTATTTTACTTTGATAGATGCCATTCACTTTATTTTTGTCGTTTGGATTGATTATCTTCTTCTCTCACTATCTTGACCTGTCTGTTGAATATGGCTAGAGTGGAATCCACGCCGACAACATCCACCAGTTTCTCGTAAGCCCCTACGGTCACGGCCAATTCCGGGTGCAACTCGTTAAGCATGATTGTAGTCACATGGTGTTTGTCTGCAACCGTTCTCAACCGCCTGTTTTCTTCCCGGTAGTCATGCCATTGTGCCCAACTGACGGCAAACAGGGCGAAGAATACGAGTGTACAACCGATACCAGCCCATGCGTAAGGGTTCTTGTGCCAGCCATCGGGAACTTTACTCCATAACAGCCTTATTGCGCTTATTGCCTTGTCCGGGCGGATTGCTTGCCACAGCCCCGATATGGCACTTTGCTTTTGGCGTGACTTTCCCGAAGCCAGTTTGTCATTCTCAATGTGGCTTGTCAGCCTTTCCAATATCTTGTTGAGCTGTTCCTTGATGGTGGGAATTCCATGCTTGCGCATATCCTTCTCGTTGGCTTCGGTGTATAACCGCAGACTTGCTACGGCTTCATCACCTATTGATTGCTTGTATTCCTCGATGGCCTCTTTGCTTCCGAAAATGGCATTGACATTTTCCGGTGCATTGCCATTGAAGAACCGTATAACAGGCTCCAGCTTCGCTTCCAGCCTTTTCAATGCCTCGTTCTTGTCCGAACTGTCCTTTGCGTCCAGTTTTTTCTTGACTTCCTCGATGTCCACTGCCAATGCCCCGATAAGGTCGGTTAAGTTCTGCTTGTTGTCCTTCATCTTTTTCTCCTTCTTGGTTTATGTTTGTCCTTTTCGTTGTCATTCTCACCCCAGCCGCTTTCGTTTCCTCCACCTCCGCCGCCGGATGAGACCTTGGCTTGGTGCGGCTGCACGCACAACTCCATGAGTGCGCCAATGGTCACTTGAACTATGTTTGAACCGGGTTCAGCAGAACCGCTACCGTTGCCGTCCGCTTCCGTTTTGGCCGATGACGGCTCTCTTATAAAAGTATCACCCGTATTGTTGTGAGATTCCACATCCTGCCGGATCGGTTGTGGCTGTTCTTGCACACGGGGCTTCCATTCCATACCCTCTGCAATTTGGCTCCCGAAGAGCCTGTCCAACTTATAAAAGCTCATGCTCCGATCTATCCGTGAACCGCTGAACGAGATTTCATTCTTCGTGAACGACACTCCGATGATTTTACCTTCATTTTTATTGTATTTGAAATTCACCCCGATACCCTGTTTTGCCAGCCTGTCGCACAAATCCGACCAGCAGTTGCAATAAGGTAAGGCGGCTTTGACGGCATCATAGATTTGGTATTTCACCTTGTCCTTGCCACGCAGACGGTCACGCTTCACGTTCATCTTGCCTTTGGAGAAGTGCAGTCCGTATTCCCTCGTAAGTGCTTTGCATACTTTTACATTACGCACATTATCATTGCTGTCACTGATGGTGTTCCCGTCATTGTCCACCCTGTTGGCCACGATATGCAGATGCTGGTGTTCCCTGTCGGTGTGGCGGCACACGATGTATTGGGTGTTCGTTATGCCCATGCGCCGCATGTACTCACAGGCGATTTCGACCATCAGGGCATCCGTCAACTTGGGCGCGTCCTCGTGTGCGAAATCCAGCGAGATATGGTACACCGGATTTTTCAGCTTGAGGGCCGTTTTGTCATCTGCCTGTCCCTGCATACTCCTTGCTATGGTGGCGTTGTCATCCAGCCTCACGTCCTTGCTGTCGATGAGCCGTGCCTTCTTCGGGTTGTTCACGTAGTTCACCACTCTGGCGAAGCTCGCCCGTTTTTTCAAGTCGCCCATCATATCCTCTCTATGATTTTGTTGAACTCGTCCAGCAAGTCCATGATTTTGCCTTTCAAAAGAGAAAAGCCCTGCTGGTGCGCCATCTTCGTCAGTTGGTTCAGATTGTTGCATCCTCCCTCCAGCATCCTTATCTGCTGCCTGTCCTCCTGTGTCCGTGCCGCCACGACCTTGCCATGCAGCAACAGTTCGCGCAGAAAGTGCGACGGCTTCTTGCCAGCATCGGTAATCCGTTTCATGACCGCTTTCCATTCGGCAAGCGTGAGCCGTGTGGATATGGTCTTTGTCCGCGCCTTGCCTTTCACCGCCTTGGGGCGGCCTCCCTTGTTCCTGTTCTCCTGATATGTCATATCCGTTTTCTTTTATCCGTTAAACCTTTCTGTTTTTTAGGGCTGTAATCCGACTTGCCGTTTCCCGTGTGGCCGGGTCGCCATTGGTGGCGTGGTTTTCGTGGACGAAAACATTAACTTGCCAGCCCTAAAACATCTCCCTTCTAAAACGCTGTCGCTTACCACTCCTGCCGCTTCATTCCTGTGTCTGTTTCCATTCCTGTGAGCCGGATAAGGTATTGCCACCTTCTAAAACTGGTGTGTTGTCGGCGGCATCAACGACTGCATTTTCCGCATAGCCTTTCACTTCGCTTTCGGGTGTTGCTGCCGTTTCGGTTTCCGTTGTTCCTGTTTCTTCTATAATAGGATTGGAACGGGTCGGATTTATGGACGGTAAGCCATCTGTTCCCTCTGCCGTTTCTTCTGTCGGTTTTTCTTTCTTCTTTCTTGCCGAACTGCGGCGCAAGGTCTCTAATTTTTGCCCGTTGAAAAGGAATACCCGTACCCCTTCGTATGCCTTGACTGTCTGGCGGTATGCCGGATTCTCGATGAGCCGCCCTGCTATCATCCACGACTTCACACACACCATGTCTATGATGGAAGTCACAGGATTGGAATCAACACGGATTAGCCCGCGTTCCGAGAAATCCTCCAACAGACGGGACACCGCCTTGCGCCCGATGCCCCATTCCTTGGCCAGTACCAGCATGGAGCCGTCCGCCTGTCCGGGATGGACGGCATAGCCCAATCCCCGTTTGGTGTTCTGCACTTCCGATACTGTCATCTTCGACAAAAGGGAAAGAAGATAGGTAAGGTTGCATATCCCGTCCGTGCTCCCGTGCAGGAAGTACCACGCCTCCACGGACATTGCCATCTCCAATTTGTAGCACGGCAAAACAAGCTGTTTCAAATTCTTCATAAGCCTTGACGTTTTTTTGTTGTGCGTCTTGCAAATTATCCCTTGGCGTTCTTGTCGGCCTTCCTGTTGGTGGCTTTCAGGCTCTTGATGCGGTCTATCTGTTCCTTGGGAAACAGGACACGCCGTCCTATCCGCTGCCCCTTGATGTGTCCCAGCTTCTCGTGCCGCCAGATGGTCGCTATGCTCACGCCCCATTTCTCCGCCAGTTGCCGGATGGTGTAATACTCCGATGTGTCCTGTGGTGCCTCTACCTGCCGGTATTCCTCAAACGCGCACCTCACGCTTGCGCCGATAAGCTGTTGAAGCTCGTCGCGCGATACCAGTACCATTTCTGTCTTATCTGTCATAATTCACTGATTTTAAGTTTGTGGCGGCAAAGGTAGGGCAATAATAAAGCTTGTGAATTTGTGGTATTCTGTGAAATGACACCGCATGAAAAAAGCCGTCAAACAACTGGTGCTTAACGGCTTGTGGAAGTCTGTGGGTTGTGGTGAATTGTAGCCACCTGTGGGTTATGTCACTATTTTGGTTCATCCGACATTTGGAGTGACGGTTTTAAGTGTGCAATAATAGCCTATATCAATATTCTTTTCGGAATATCCTGACTCAGAGATTTCTAAGTCTAACATATAATATATTTATAAGGTATGTTCCGAACAATGTAAAATTATGATTTAGGGGATAAAGTATTATTGATTATTAGTGCTTAATGAAGTTGATGGAGAATATACCCTATTGATTGTCAATTTCATATATTCATCACTCCAAATTCCGGAAGACCCACTATTTTATCATGGGAAGCAGCTCTTTGAGCTTCGCTATAAAGGTTTTCTCCACGTTATACTTGGCGAGGCTTTCGGGTGTCACCCCCATGGAACGGGCTGCGGATGCCCTGTAACCTTTCCAGTCCTTGAAGTAGGCTTTGGACAGCAGGATGGCGACACAGCGCATCTTGCCTTTCACGCAACTGCCGTATATCGTGGAATAGTCGGCACGCATGACGGCACGGAGGAAGTCCCGGTCGGAAACGGCATTGCCGTCCAATAGCGGCTTGCCCTTGTCGGGGCCGCTCTGCACGGTGAAGGTGGTAAGGAAACGGTACAGCCTTAAAACGGGAACTTGCGCGGTCGTACTGAACGCGCCGCCTTGCATTGTATCTGTGGCGGTAAAACCGGAGGATGCTTCTTCCGTACAAGAGGGTATTGTTTGGGATGTTGCCGACTTGGATGCGCTTTCATACAGCACGTTTCTTTTGACATATCCCATCGTCATGGCGATATGGAACATCTTTATTCCGGCGGACTGTGCTTTCACATCATCATTTTGGGGCAGCGTGGAAAGGTGGACGGCTTCTGCAAAATATTCCGTGAAGAGTTGTGCCAAATCCTTGTCGTTGGCATTGACAATATACTCCTTGACGGCTTGGATTTTCGCCTTGTCCACTCCGGCAAGCATGGCATACATCTCTTTCCCTCTGTTCCCGTCTGAATCCTTTGCACACTTCCGTATGGCGGCACGGATGGTGTCGATGCAGTCGGTGGCTTCGGTACGTGTCATTGGCTTGGGAGAAATATCAGAACCTTCCGGCGATACTTGCCCCTGTTCTTTTTCTGGGAAGAAGTATTGCCTTATGACTTTCATGCTCAGGTAAGCCACACCTGTACGGAAAGCCGCCTTGTTCAAGTCCGCATATTTGGAGCAGATGCCGTGAAGCCTTTTCATGTCATCGTGCAGCCCGACGAATTTCCGTGCCAGTTCCTTGTCCTCGTGTTCGGTGACATATTCCCTGATGCCGGCCAAAAGAAAAGGCAGGGGTTTCAGGCTGTATCGGACGTTCCGGCAAATATCCTTGCAATCCGTTTCGTCGCTGCCGGAAGATTTGTCGTAAAGCGGTTCCGCAAGTTTCAGGCTCTCACTGATTACGTTGGACAGCTTGAAAAGGTCGCTAATAATGTCAAACCTTGATTTTTCCATAAGCACCTCCTTATATTTCAATGATACCCTTGAAGTCCTTTAACGCTATGACAGCCTTTTCCTCCGCGTCCAGTTTCAGGTAGCGGCGCAGTTGCGCCTCGCTGCTGTGTCCCGTGATGGCTTGGATGGAAGGAAGGGGGACGCCAGCCTTATACGCGTTGGTGGCGAAACTCCTTCGGGCTGTATGTGAAAGGAGCATGTCGCAGAACCTCCTTCCACGTTTGGGGTTGAGACGCTTCTCGTCAAAGCCGCAGTCATGTGTCCAGCCGAGCAACAGGCCGATGGTCTTCACCAGCTTGTTCATTTCATTGGGATGAACCGGGGGCAGCTTGCCGTCATACTTGGCAAGTATGGCTCTTACTCGCCTGTCAACGGGGATATAGACTTTCTTTTCCGTCTTCTGCTGGGTAATGAGTATGAACTCCGTGCCGCCTATTTCCGTTATCATGCCCTCGCATATCCTTGAATAGTCGGAAACACGCTGCCCGGTCAGACAGCCCACGATGAAAATGTCCCTCACATGCTCCAGTGTCCTGATGTGGGTGATGCGGCATTTGGAAAGTTGTATCAATTTCTCGTCCTCGCTGATGTCAAGTGATTCCAGTCTCTTTTTCACGGCTTCCTTGGTGGAAAGGTCGAGGTCGAGCATTTCCTGTATCTGTTCCGGCGTGAGGTAGATGTTGTCCACTTCCTCCTTTTTCGGCACGAAGTCGGAATGACGGAAATCATCGCATTTGGTCAGCTTGTCCTCGTAGGCCGCCTTTGCCACCGTGCGTACATCGGTCATGTACGAGTTGATGGCGTTGGGCATCAGACCACGCTCCTTCCAGTAACCGACAAGGCTGTTGCGTGTTTCCATCGTCATATCATCCAGTCCGAGTTTGCGGTGTGTTTCCTTTTGGTAGTTGCGAATCTGTCTCTGGATAATGCGCAGACCTTTTATATAGGCAGGTGATACCTTCACGGTACGGCCTTTCTTGGTGCGCCGTCCGATTTCCATGTCTTCTATATAAGAGGTAAGGAAATCCTCGAACAGCATCCGACCTTTGGGCTTGACCTCCACAATCTGCATCATTCCGTTGAGCACGTCGTGTTTCACGCTCTCAATGATGTTCTTGGCCTCCTTGGGATTGAAGCCGTCCGCCTCGAATGCCGCCTTAATCCTCGCGAGGACTTGGGCGAACTGCCCGTACTTTATTCCGATGCTCGACATCAGGGCTGACGAGGTGTATTGCAGGCTGCGGTACTTTTCCCATTCAAGCTGTTTGATGGTGAAGCCCGTCACGACTTTCATGTTCGCCTTTCCGGTGCGCACACGGGCATAGATGGAACCGTAGTCCTCCTTTCCTGCCTTGGATGATTTGATGAAGATGAAATCCATACGCGATATATCTTGGTTACTGTGATGCAAAGGTACAAAATATATCCTGAAATATGGTATCAAATAGTACCAATGTTTTCTAAAACCATGAAATTTCGTGAGTATTCAAACCAAATGAAAACATCTGTAAATAACTTATATACAAAGATAACCCATAAAATGGAATTTCACTGAATATATTTAGTGAATAGTGGACGACGAGGTGTACGACCAACAGCTCGCCGAACTGGGCATTACGGATCTGGGCGAAATAATCAGTATGTGGTGGGAGCGGACGTGGCACGGAATCAAGATGTGGTTCCGAGAGCTGGTGCGCGACTTCTTCGAGCTGCTGTTCAACGCCGCAGGACTCACGGTGGACACGCTGCGGACGTTCTTTCTGGTCGTGCTCTCCATTCTCGGCCCGCTGTCGTTCGCGCTCTCCGTTTACGACGGTTTTCAGGGAACGCTCACGCACTGGCTCTCAAAATACATCTGCGTCTATCTGTGGCTGCCCGTAGCCGACCTCTTCTCGGCCGTGCTGGCCAAGATACAGGTGTTGATGCTTCAGGCCGACATTGCGGCGCTGCAAGACCCCAGCTACATCCCGGACGGCTCGAACGGCGTCTATATCATCTTCCTGATTATCGGGATCATCGGCTATTTCACCGTGCCGACCGTAGCCGAGTGGATCGTGCAGGCGGGCGGCGGTTCGGGACTGGGCGGCGTCAACCGCGCTTCGTCGTTCGCTGCCGGTGTCGCGGGCGGCGTGACCGGAGCTTTGATCGGCAAAGCCTTTGGGCGCGGCGGCAAATCGAAATACGGCGAGAGCGACGACAGCGGCCCCCAAGGCGATAACCTCGCCACGAAGGATGGCGGAGGGTCGTCCGGCGGCCATTGATGGAATGCAGCCGATCGCTTTTGTAGCGATTGAACCGCATGTCAGCCGCACCTTTTTCTGTGCGGCTCAATAGAAGAGATAAACCCGATAAAACGACAAAAAATGGAATTCAAATCGTTGAAAAACATCGAAACGAGCTTCCGGCAGATACGGCTCTTCACGCTCGTCTTCCTCGGACTGTGCGCCGTGGTGGCCGTGTTCAGCGTCGTGAAGAGCTACCAGTTCGCCCAGCGCCAGCGCGAGAAGATCTATGTGCTCGATCAGGGCAAGTCGCTGATGCTGGCCCTCTCGCAAGACCTCAGCCAGAACCGGCCCGTCGAGGCGCGGGAGCACGTCCGCCGCTTCCACGAGCTCTTCTTCACGCTGGCGCCCGACCGGGCGGCCATCGAGAGCAACATCAACCGCGCCCTGTTCCTATGCGACAAGAGCGCCTACCACTACTCGCAGGATCTTCAGGAGAAGGGCTACTACAACCGCGTGGTGGCGGGCAACATCAATCAGCAGGTGCAGGTCGATTCGGTGGTCTGCGACTTCAATACCTATCCGTACCGCGTAACGACCTATGCACGGCAGATGATTATACGCGAGAGCAACGTTACCGAACGCTCGCTCATCACGCGCTGCAACCTCATCAACTCGGTGCGCTCGGACAACAACCCGCAGGGTTTTACAATGGAGCGCTTCGAGATTGTCGAAAACCGCGATCTGCGGGTCATAGCACGATAAATTATGATACGGAAATGGATAAAACGCGCCGGAGAGCGGATCGAGGATCGGCTGCGGCGCGTGTGCGGGGCGATCAGTCCCGACAAGAGGGTTATTGCGATCATTACGCTCTTCGTGCTCTTCGCCGCACTGTCGCTGTATAGCACCGTTTCGGCGATATACTCTCTGGGGCGCAACGACGGGGAGCGGATACGGATCGAACACCTGCGACGGCTTGCACCGCAGCCGGAGCAGAGGCTCAAGCCGGAATCCTTCGGAAATTCAGATCCAAAGCCGCAGCAGGAAGCAGCCTTTCCCGCTGAAACAGAACGAACACAGTCCGGGGCGGACAGCTCCGAACGATTAAACACGACCGATTATGAAAGAGAACGAGAAACACGGCAGTAACGAACAGCCTGCGCCGGAGAAGCCCGCGAAGGAGCTTACCGAGCAGCAAATACAGCAGCGGCGCAAGATGATCGTCTTCCCGCTGATGCTGCTGGTCTTCGCCGCGATCATGTGGCTCATTTTCGCCCCTTCGGGCGGTGAGGAGGCCACCGAACAGGCGGGGCTCAATACCAGCCTGCCCACGCCGGAGCAGAGCGGCATTGTCGCCGACAAACGCGACGCCTATGTGCAGCAGGAGATGAAGGCCAAACAGGAGGCCAAGATGCGCTCGCTGGAAGATTTCGCCTTCTCGCTGGGCGAGGAACCCGAGAGCGAGGAGGAACGGACCGCACGCGAGGAAAGGGAGATGCGCATGGCCCCCAAACCCGTAGAATACTACGAGAACCCCTCGCGCTTCGAGAGCGGAACCCTGCACTCATCGGTGGGTGCGTACCACGACCTGAACCGTCAGATAGGCAGCTTCTATGAAGAGACGCAGAACGAGGCCGAAAGCGACAGAGAGAAGGAGTTGCAGGAACGCATCGACCGGCTCGAAGCGCAGTTGGAGGACGAACAGGCCCGGCAGAGCGCCGAGGAGCAACAACTGGCACTGATCGAGAAATCCTACCAACTGGCCTCGAAATACATGAACGGAGGGCAAAATGCGGGCGGTGCGGCGGAAGCCGTCCAGACCACCCCGACGGGCGGTGCATCCCGCAGCGGCAGGAGCACCGTGCAACCCGTCGCCCAAGTGCGCCGAGAGGTCGTATCGCGCCTCGCGGCCCCGATGCCCGATTCGGTATTCGTCGCGGAGTTCACGAAGCCTCGCAACTGGGGATTCAATACTGCGGCGGGTAACGAGAACCCCGTACAGAAAAACAGCATCGGAGCCTGTATTTATCGCACGACGACCGTGACGGACGGCAAGGAGGTACCCCTGCGCCTTACTGAGTCGATGAGGGCCGGCGGCGTGCTGATCCCCGCGAACACCGTACTTACGGGCACGGCCCGCATCGACGGAGAGCGCATGATGATCACGGTCAGCGCCGTGCAATATCGGGGCAGCGTGATACCGGTCGAGTTGCTGGTTTATGACATGGACGGAGGCGAGGGCATCAGCGTCCCCGCATCCGACGAGATCAGCGCCGTGAAGGAGATCGCCGCCAATGCGGGTTCAGGATTGGGAAGCAGTATCACCATTACGGACGATGCGGGGACGCAACTGCTCTCCGATCTGGGGCGCAGCGTCATACAAGGCACGGCGCAGTACGTCGGGCAGAAGATGCGGCAGGTCAAGGTGACGCTCAAAGCAGGGTACCGTGTCCTGCTGCTGCCCCCGCTGGAATAACACGCAAGCCACTGAATATCCATAAACCGAACACATTAAAGAAAGACGAGTTATGAACCGAAAGAAAATCGAGAGCACAGTCCGCTCGCAAAACCTTTGCTCGCCGGCAGCGAAAGAAAACAAGCCGGGCGCAGTTAAAAAAATCCTTTTATCGTTCGCACTTTTAGGATGCGTAACGGGCGCTTCGGCGCAGGAGATAGCCGAAACCGCAGCGCCGGACATACCGGCTGCCGCGACACCTTCGACGGGCGACTACTTCGGCGGGCTGACCCGTCCGCTGACCTTCGACCGCATGATCCCGCCTTACGCGCTGGAGGTGACCTTCAACAAGACCACGCACGTTATTTTCCCCTCGGCCATCCGCTACGTCGATCTGGGCTCGGCAGACCTTTTGGCCGCCAAAGCCGACGGCACGGAGAATGTTTTGCGCGTCAAGGCAGCCCTGCGCGACTTCTCGCGCGAGAGCAACCTCTCGGTGATAACGGAAGACGGCGCCTATTACACCTTCAATGTCAAGTATGCCGACGAGCCTGTGAAACTGTCGGTCGAGATGACCGACTTCCTGCACGACGGCGAGGCGGTGAATCGCCCCAACAACGCGCTGGAGATCTACATGGAGGAGCTGGGGAGCGAATCGCCGCTGCTGGTGAAGCTCATTATGAAGTCGATCTACAAGAACGACCGCCGCGAGGTAAAGCATATCGGCTGCAAGCGTTTCGGCATCCAGTATCTACTCAAAGGCATCTATTCGCACAACGGGCTGCTCTATTTCCACCTGCAACTGAAGAACTCCTCGAACGTGCCTTTCGAGGTCGATCACCTCACCTTCAAGATCGCGGATAAGAAGGTCGCCAAGCGCACGGCCATTCAGGAGCAGGTCATCCGGCCCCTGCGTGCCCACAACAACGTGCAGGTGATTCGGGGCAAGAGCAGCGAGCGCATGGTCTTCACGCTTCCGAAGTTCACCATTCCCGACGACAAGCACCTCGTGGTGGAACTCTACGAGAAAGAAGGCGGACGCCACCAGACCTTTACGGTCGAAAACGCCGATCTGGTGCGTGCCGAGGTCATCAACGAATTAAAGGTCAAATAGCATGAAACGGTTGGCATTGCTGCTATCGCTGGCCCTCGGTCTGGCTTTGGCTCCGGAGGCCCATGCCCAGCGTACCCTGCCCGGAATGCGGGGGCTGGAGGTACGCGCGGGCATGGCGGACGGCTGGTACTCCGCCTCCGGGCGCAGCACCACGGGGTACTACTTCGGAGCGGCCATGAACCGTTATGCGGGCCGTGCGAACAAGTGGGTCTTCGGGGCGGAGTACCTCTGCCGCAATTACCCCTACAAAGCAGGGAGTATCCCCGTGGCGCAGTTCACGGGCGAAGGGGGCTACTACTATAAGTTTCTCGCGGACGGCTCCAAGACCTTCTTCCTCTACATCGGCGGCTCGGCCCTGTTGGGGTACGAGACGGTGAACTGGGGAGATAAAATGCTGTACGACGGCTCCACGATCCGAAGCCGCGAGGGATTCCTCTACGGAGGCGCGGTGACGCTGGAGGCCGAAGCCTATATCACCGACCGCATCGTGCTCTGCATATCGGGCCGCGAGCGTGTGCTTTGGGGCACGACGACAGGGCATTTCCACACGCAGTTCGGAATAGGACTGAAATTCATCATCGACTGACATTCATCCACCACTTTTTATTAACCGCCGCACGAAACGGCATAAAATCAATTAAATCTATGAAAAAGATGATTTTGGCAGCCACGGCTGCCCTGGCCATGCTGGCCTCCTGCAACAAGCACACCGACGAGATCGCAGACTCGGCGACGGGCAGCGTAGTGAAAATCACCCTGACGGACAAGACGCCCGAAACCCGCGCCTTCTTCGACCAGACGGCCGCGGCCGAGAGCTGGGAGAAGAAGATAGGCACGCTCACGCTGTTCGTATTCGACGGCAACGGGGACGCCGTACTGCAACGCAAGTTCACCGCTGCGGAGATTTCGGGACAGACGGCGACCATTCCCGTACCGGACGCCGCACCGGGGCAAACGTACCGTTTCTATGCCATCGCCAACGGCAGTGCCCTTTCCGGGATCGGCACACTGGACGACCTGCGAAGCCAGGCCGAGAGCGAGATCGCGGACTATAACGGTACGTTCGACGAGGTGACGACGAAGGCCAAACGCTCCGCAGGGTTCACTATGACCGGTTCGGCGACGCAGGCCATCGCTGCGGCCGGGCAGACGACCACCGTGCAGATCGCGCTCGAAAGGCTCGTGTCGAAAGTAGCCGTACAGGCCACGACCGACAGCAAGTTCGCCGCGACTTATCCGGGTCGCGTGCGGATCGCTTCGGCGACCGTTTCCCGTGCGGCATCCTCGGTCTCCTATTTCGACGTCGGCACGTCGCATTCCGGAGGAACCCAGAACCGCGAACATTCCGGGGGAACCATGCCTCTGTTCGCAGCACAGACTTTCAGCCATACGCAGGCAGCGAAAGAGCAGAGCGGGAAATATGCCAATTTGTTCTATATCTACGGCAATGAGGACAACATGGCTGCCGAGAGCGTACTGCTGACCCTCGAAGGCATTTACGATCATGACGGGGATTTCGGAACGACGGACGACCAGATGCCCGTAAGTTACGAGAGCGAACTTGCCGGGGATTCGGGTAAGGCTATCAACCGCAATACCTACCGCCGCGTAACGGTGAACATCAGCGGCCTGACGGGTGCCGACGTGGCCGTGACGATCACCCCCGCAGACTGGGAAGGGCCGTTCAATCAGGATGTTAATATCGGTATGTAGCATCAGAAGGGAAGGGACAGGGTGCAATCGTCCCTGTCTTTCCCCTTTTTCCATTTTTCATTATGAGAAACCTACTGATTTTAATTATGCCGCTGCTCGCTTTGGCGATCGGTTGTTCCAAAGAAGACATTGTTCCGGCTGCGGAGTCTGCGACCCGCTTTACGCTGCGGGTGTGTCCGGAAGAAACGCAGGCGGTTACCCGGGCCGCGGACGAACGGGCCGTCAAGGACATGAACGTTTTCCTCTTCGATCCGCAGGGCATACGCCCGTCGCAGCACTTTTACGTGCAGGGCGGCGTATTGGAGCGTTCCATTCCCACCGGCCGGTACGATGTGTATGCCGTAGCCAATCTGCACGAAGACATGGGCCCGATGAGCCGGGAGGCGTTGTCGGACTATGAGTTCCGCGTACCCCGAAGTTACACGTCGCTGCCCATGTCCGGATATGCGGAATGTACGGTCGGGAAAGGGACGCCGGAGGCTACGGTCACCGTCCGGCGCAACGTGGCCAAAATCGTCTGCAACATCTCCTTCTACGGGGTGGACTACGACCTGAAGCTCCAATCCGTGCAGGTGGTGGATATGGCAAGTGTCACCACGCTGTTTGCGGAGGATCAGCAGGCCCGTGAGCTCACCTCTTCCGAGCTTTCGGCGATCGCATCGTATGAGAACCGCAAGGCATCGCGCACGTTCTTCTTGGCGGAGAACTGTCGGGGCGAAGTGCCGGGAATAACCTCTCAGGAGCAGAAATGTGCCGGCAACGCACCCGAAGGAGCGACTTTCCTGCGGATCAAAGCGCAGCGTGAAGGCAAACTGCTGACGTACGACGTATATCTGGGAGAGAACAATACGACCAACTTCGACGTGCGCCGCAATACGGTATATACGCTCAATATCGTCATCAAGGGCGAAAACGCGGTCGATACCCGTGTAGATGCGTTCGAAGTCGAGATTTCGGACAACTTCCCTTACGAGGGCTATCGGTTCGAGGGATATTGCCTGTACGACCCCGGCCGGCAGCTTACGATCACCGTGGACGATCCGCAAAAGGCCGGCGACCTTTCGGCGACGGTTCGCTTCGTCGCAGGAAAGAACGGGGCCTTCTTCTTCAACGGGCAGCCGCTCACCTCGTCCGTCACCTTCCCGCTCGACGCCCCTTCGGGCGTTTACACTCTCCCCGTGGACTACTTCCCCGGCGATTGCTATACCGCCGACAATCATTGCCTCGTCTATGAGGTGGCTGTAAGCAACACGGACGGGTACAGCTATACGAAAACGTTTACGCACGACTTTTATAATCTCCTGACGATATATACCTACTGGAAGCGTGGGACTACCCACCGCGGTCGGGGAAGCGTCGACAAAGAGAATATGACGGTCGTAAAATGGAGTTCCTCCTATACGTCCGAAGACAATCGCATGATGATATTGTCGTTGGACGACGGGCCGCTCGTGCCTCTCAAACCGGTGGACGGATCGAAAGTCGGAGGTTGGTATGCGGATCGCGGCCTCACGCAGTTCGTCTCAGCGGAAAACCCGTACCGCCATCCCATGAAAAGGTTTCGGGATACGCTCTACGTGGACTTCGTGCAGGAAGCCGTCTATATCTATACCCATGTCGATCTGGTCGAGATAAGTTGCGACGGCGCGTACCGGATCGATCAGGAAAAACAGGCGTTCGTTGTTCCGATAGGAAGCCGTTGCACGTTCAAGGGGATCGGAGGGAAAACGGTCGCCGTCTGGTGGAGCAACTTCATCGGCCACTATCCCCGCAAGGAGCTGTCGCGGAAGCCGGAGTATTCCTTTACCGCATGGGAAAACCGCAATGTCGTTCCCGAATTTCAGACCGATTAACCTCTCTCAACGCTCCGCCGATACCTTTTGCCGGATGCGGCGGCTACTCATTCCAACAAAATAGAAACACGATGAAAAGATTATTTGTACTGCTGCTGTTCGTCCTCGCGGCGAACGCAGCTTCGGCTCAATATACGGCCGTGCGCGTCAATGCGCTGGGACTGGCAACGGGAACCGTCAATGCCGGTGTGGATGTGGCCGTATCGGAAAAATGGTCTGTCGAAGCGTCGGCATACTGGAACCCGATCTCGACCGAAAGTCTGCGAACCAAAGTGCTGGGAGCCGTCGTGGGTGTGCGCCGCTGGCGCTTCGAGCCGCACGTCGGCTTCTTTTGGGGCGTGCACTCCGCCCTCGCACAGTATCGCGTCGGGAACCGGAACAAACGCTACAACGGCTGGGCTGTCGGCGTAGGTGCCAGCGCGGGCTACTCGTGGATGCTGCATAGGCGGTGGAATTTCTCGCTCGAAGGCGGCATCGGCCTGTATTACATGAACGATACGCGCTGGAACCCCGCGCCGCCGCCCGGCGAAGATGTCTTTCTGCGGCATTACCGCCGTATCGCACTGGCTCCGGCGAAGCTGGAAGCCTCTTTCTCTTATATGTTTTAGAATCCCGAGATATGAAAAAGCTCTTGTTTTTAGGATTATTGCCGCTTCTGTCCGCATCCTGCACGAAGGATAGCGGCAGCTACCCGCCCGATGGACCGCAGTCCCCCGAAGCTGTCGCTTCGCAGGTGGAAATATCTTTTACGGCTGCGGACAACGGATTTCCGACACGAAATTCGGAGGATGAAAATACCATTGCAGACGTGAACCTTTACCTGCATAACGTGCAGACGGGTTCGCTGGAACATCACTATCTGACCGCAGGGAACGCTTCGCGGACGATGACGATAGCTCACGGCCGTTACGAAGCGTATGCCATCGCCAATACGAGGGAAGATATGGGGCCGATGACACTCCTGCGATTGCAGGAAGCGATGTACGTTCTCGATGTATCGGGAGATACCGATGAGAGGTTTGCGATGAGCGGCCGGCAGTCTTTCACTGTATCGGGGGCTACCGATGTCGCGATACTCCTGCGGCGGTGTGTGGCAAAACTGACTCTGAACGTCACGACGGCCGGCGCCTTTACGGATTTCGAACTCCGATCCTGTCAGGTAACGGGCGTACCGTCCTGCGTGCCGTTCTTCGCTGGAAGCAAACCCACAACGGACAGCGAAGTGACATCCTTTCCGAAGAGCGCCCTTTCCGGACGCAGCTACTCCGTTGTTCTTTACCTTCCCGAAAACGCTCAGGGCGAAGTGCCGGGCATCACCGACCCGCGGCAGCGCAGCCGCGAAAATGCCCCGCAATACGCCACCTGTATCCATCTTGAAGGCGAGGCATCAGGCCGTAAGGTCGATTATTACATCTATCCCGGCAGCAACGTCACGACCTCTTTCGACATCCTGCGTAACTGTCATTATAACCTCGATGTGATGATTTCGGGGGCCAATGCGACGGATATGCGTCTTTCGACGCTCGGAGCGACCTTCACGGAACTACCTCGGACGTGCTGCGTGGGCGACGATATTTTTACCGAGATGAGGGTCGAGAGCACCGATCCCGACGGTCGCTACACGCTGACCGTCGAACAGGAGAAGGGCGAAGGTACGATAACATTCGACGGTGCAGCCATGACGACCGGAATTCCCGTCGCATTACCCGGCGGAGCCGGAATTAAAACAGCACGGATCGGATACTGCCCGACAGTTGCAGGCGAAGCCGTGCTGACATTCGTCCTGCGGGATGCCTATGACTATGAAATTCGCCGTACGCTGACGACCGAGGCGGTCGAAAAACCCTCTCTCGATGTTACGCTGACACCGCCTTCGGCAATCGTCGTCGGCAATCCCGCCACTTTTACGTTGGAAATCAGTGGAAGCGATGACGCCGCAATCTCTACCTTCACTTGTTCCGATCCGCAGGCCGTTTTCGTATTTCCCGCAGGGACAGGGCTCGGCGGCAACGAAGTCATGTTAGGCAATGGAACCCACGGTTTCTTGCTCGACACCCGTGTCACCGGCGACCTGACGGTTACGGTGCGGGTAAGCGACGGCAGCGGCCATAGCGTACAGCGGCAATGCACGGTAACGTCCCGTTATCCGAAATTCTCCGCAATGATACGAACCATGTCCTCGGCGGCTCTCTATTCGGACAGTCCGATGACGCTGATCATCCGTTCGACCGAATACGCGGGCGACTATACCGTAAGTTATACGACGACCTCGACGAATTGCAGGGTTTCGTATGGCGGTTCCATGTTACGCCCCGACAGCCCTGTAACCCTCGAAGCCGGACAACATATTTTTACCGCCAACTCTTCCTATGCCGAGCGAACGGAATTCGTCTTTACGATTACGGACATCTACGGGCAAAGTCAACAAGCACAAGCGTCGATTACATGGAGGTAGTCGGGCCCGTCTTCTCGGCTTATGATAAGAAAAAAGTTATAAAACAATGAAGAAGATGTTATTGCACAGCCTCGTCGTGTGCCTGCTGCTGGGCGGTTGTACCGTTACGGGCAGGCTTCAGCGCCGGGGCTTGGGCGCACGGGCGAACTATGCGCCCAAAGAACAAAAGCAGGAGCCGAAAAAGGAGTCCGCACCGCAATATGTCGAATACAAGCACCGCGACAGCCTGAAACCCATCTATTTCCTGCCTACGACTACGCTCGAAAACGGCGAGCGCGTCATGTCGTTCGAACTCGACGAGGTGGTCGTGGTGGCCAAATCGCGCACCGTCGCCGAGCGTATGGGCAAGGTCTGCATCGACTTCGTGATCGAGCTGCCGCGCCAGTTGCAGGGCAACTGCCGGAGCGTGGCCGTAACACCCATGCTCCACAAGACGGACAGCCTCGTGCCGCTTCAGCAGATCAGTATCCGGGGCGGGCTGTTCTGCCGCGTGCAGGATCGCAACTATTGGCAGTTCGACCAATACGTGCGGGTCTTCAAGCCCGATGCGGCTGCCGAGCAGCGGGCTTTCGAGCGTTTCGTCAAGCACCCCTATCCGGAGGGCGTGCGGCTGGATTCCATCGTCGAAGGCCGTGAGAAGATCAGCTATTACTACACGCAGGAAGTACCGACCAAAGGCGAAGGCAAGACGATGCACGTCACACTTGCGGGAGCGGTCGTAGGGCTGGACGGCAGCCGTTACGATATGCCGCCGCTCGATACGCTGGAATACAATATATCCTCGATGCTGACCTTTACAGACACCACGAGGCGCTACCTGATCAAAGTGATCGAGAAGTATGCCGTGGTCAAAGACCGCAACTACCTTGCCTTCGAAGTCGGCAAATCGGACATTATCGACACGCTGGAAACCAACGCCGTTCAGCTCGCCCGTATCGAATCCCTGATGGACGGACTGATAAACCAGCGGGAGTTTTATGTGGACAGTATCGTGCTGACCGCTTCGGCATCACCGGAAGGAGCGCTCGCGCTCAACGAGCGTCTGGCCCGCGAGCGTGCCCTGTCGCTCAAACGGCGTCTGGGCGAGCGTTTCGGGCGGCAGGTCGATACGCTGATCGCCGTGCGCTCCGCAGGCGAGAACTGGACGGAGCTGGGGCGCTTGATCGCCGCCTCGGACAGTCTGCCGCACCGCGAGGCGATCCTTGCGCTGCTCGGTGCGGAGAAGAATCCCGACCGGCGCGAAGCGGCCCTGCGCGGCAGGTATCCGCAGGAGTATAAACATATCCGGGAGCGGCTCTATCCGCTGCTGCGCTCGGTCGATTTCAAATACGACCTGCGGCGCGTGGGCATGGTGAAGGATACGATCCATACGACCGTACCCGATACGCTCTACGCGCGGGGCGTGAAGCTGCTCGACGAAAGGCGCTACGGCGAAGCCCTCACGATATTGGCTCCTTACCATGACCGAAATACGGCTATCGCACTGCTCTCGCTCGGCCATGACGACCGCGCTTACGAAGTGCTCTCCGCGCTGCCCGAATCGGCCGAGGCGTGCTACCTGAAAGCCATCGCCTGCTCGCGGCTGGGTCACAGGGAGGAAGGGCGCAAATGGTTCGAGCGGGCGTGCGAGCTGAAAGAGACATTCGAATACCGGGGCAGGCTCGACCCGGAAATATCCAACCTTTTAACCGATGACTGACGATGAGAAAAAGAGCGATCGCGGCCACGATGCTGCTGACAGCGGCTATGGCCTTTACCTCGTGCGCCAAACTGTATGAGGAAGAAACAACGGAAACCCTGAAACGCCCACAGACGGACATCGAGATTCCGGAGGACAACCCTTGGGACGAAGTGCCGGACAGCGATACGGGGACTGGACATTAAAGAGCGAATGCAATGCGAACGGATGTAATTTTTAATACGGATGCGGCCTCCGGCCTCGGCCGGCTGCCCGACAACTCCATCGACTGTATCGTAACCTCGCCCCCGTACTGGCAGCTCAGAGATTACGGACTCTCTCCGATACTGTTCGGCGGGCGGCAGGAGTGTGAACACGATTTCGACGATTACGCCATCTGCCGCAGTTGCGGCGGATGGCTGGGGCAGTTGGGACAGGAACCCTCCCGCGAGATGTTCTTGGAGCATCTCGTGGGCATCTTCGACGAGTGTTGCCGCGTATTGAAAAGTACGGGGACGCTATGGGTGAACCTCGGCGATTCGTACAGCAAACTCAATAAATACAACCGCACAGACGATTGGCCGCCGGGTAAAAACGCCCATTGTCTGAAAACACTGCGCGTCGATCTGTCGATACACCGAGTTCCGCACAAATCGCTGTGCAATATCCCGGGGCTGTTCGCCGAGATGATGATCCTGCGGGGGTGGATACTGCGCAACGAGATTATATGGCACAAGCCCTCGGCTGTGCCTACCCCTGTCAAAGACCGTTTTACGGTGGATTTCGAGAAGGTGTTTTTCTTCGCCAAATCCCCGAAATACGACTTCCGGCAACAGTTCGAACCTTATGCCGGGAATGAGACGAACAGAATATCCAGACAGCCGGAACATCCGACAGGTTCGAAATCCAGAAATGACCTTCAAGGCAGGAACAAACGGGCGGTCTGGCGGATTACGACCGAAATCAGCCACGAGAAGCACTACGCCCCCTATCCGCAGAAGTTGATCGAAACGCCTATCGAGGCGGGGTGTCCGCCGGGCGGCGTAGTCCTCGATCCGTTTCTGGGAAGCGGAACGACGGCCCTCGTCGCCCGCAGGCTGGGACGCCACTACATCGGCATCGAGCCGAATCCGGAATACGTCGCCATAGCCCGTTCTCGGCTGGAACGGGGACCCGAAACCTCAAAACAGTGAGGAGGCCATGCGAATCGGATTGGTGGATGTGGACGGGCGCAACTTCCCGAACCTCGTGCTGATGAAACTTTCGGCGTGGCATAAGTTCCGGGGCGATACGGTGGAATTTGCCGATCCCGTGGCGGGGCGTTACGACAAAGTGTATCTGTCGAAGGTCTTTACCCATACGCCCGACTGCCGGGATGAATACCGCTGCGAGGTGATACGCGGCGGAACGGGCTACCGCGATTATACGACGACGCTGCCGGAGGCGGTCGAACATACATGTCCGGATTACTCGCTCTACGGCGTGGGCGAAGCCTACGGCTTTCTCACGCGCGGATGCCCGAACCGATGTTCGTGGTGCGTGGTGCCGCGCAAAGAGGGCGCTATCCGGCCCCATGCCGACATCGAAGAGTTCCTTGCAGGACGCAAACGGGCCGTGCTGCTCGACAACAACGTGCTGGCCTCCGCATGGGGCCTCGCGCAGATCGAAAAGATCGTCCGCTTGGGCGTGCGGGTGGACTTCAATCAGGGGCTTGACGTGCGGCGTATCGCCCGCAACCCGGAACTCGCAGAGCTGCTCGCACGGGTCAGGTGGCTGCGCTTCCTGCGGATGGCCTACGACAGCTGTGCCGTGCAGGAGGATGTACATAACGCCGTAGAACTGCTCGTCAAATGTGGCTTGTCGCCCCGCAAACTGTTCTTCTACGTGCTGGTGCGCGACGACATCGGCGATGCGCTGGAACGTATTCGGGAGCTGAAGGCGTTGGGCTGCGTGCCCTTCGCACAGCCGTACCGGGATTTTTCGGGCGACGCCAAACCCTCGCGGGAGGCGTGGCGGCTGGCCTACTGGTGCAACAACAAACGATTGTTCAACGCGATGGACTTCGCGGATTACAAATGCAAATAAACCGAAAAGTGATGAAAAAGTTATTTTTTGCGGCGATGGCCGCACTCGGACTGCTCGCATCCTGCGACAAAGATCTGGACATTCAGCAGGCGTACAGTTTCTCGTTGGAAACGATGCCCGTACCCAAGCGTATCGGCGTAGGCGAAACCGCCGAGATACGCTGTACGCTGGTTCGTGAGGGGGAGTATGCCGACGCCCGCTACACGATCCGCTATTTCCAACCCGACGGCAAGGGAGAACTGCGGATGGACGACGGGACGGTGTTCCTGCCCAACGACCGCTATCCGCTGGAACGCTTCTCGTTCCGCCTTTATTACACCTCCCGCAGCGACGACCAGCAGACCATCGACGTCTATATCGAGGACAATATGGGACAGGTGGTGCAAAAGAGCTTCACGTTCCAGAACGACAGCGATACGGGCGGCGAAGAGCAATAGTCTCAAACGAACATCATTGCCCGGCCAAAGTCGGGCATTTTTAATTTGAAAACCTTATGACAGAACAGGAAAAACGGGATATAGCCTTGCTCGAACGGGGCGGCAGAAAGCATAATATGTTGATGACCCTTCCTTTGGAGCGGCGTACCGAGGCGGTATGCCGCCGCGCCGTCGAGATCGACGGAGAAAATATCCGATACGTTCCCCGCGATATGCGCACCGAAAAGCTGTGTTATACGGCCGTGCAAAGCTGGGATTTTGCGCTCGACTATGTGCCGGAGGAACTGAAAACGCCCTCGATGTGCAAGGCCGCCGTAGAACGTTACGGGCCGGCGCTGCTGTTCGTGCCGCAGGAGCGCCGAACAGAGGCCCTGTGCGAAGCGGCGGTGCAAAACAATGTATGGGCCCTGCCTTATGTGCCCGACCGGATCAAGACCCGGAAGATGTGCATGGATGCAGTAGCGAAAGATGGTTGGGTGTTGGAGTTCGTGCCCCAAGCGATAAAAACCCCGCAGATGTGCCGGCTGGCCCTTAACGCCCCGCTGGCCAAACTCCGCGAAAACCGGAGCGTCCTTCAATTCATTCCCTATGCCGACGTGTGTTTGGAAGGCATAAAAAAATACCGGCAGGAAGGCGCCGATATGGTAGGTTTGCTGGCAGACATCGAACCGGAGGTGATGGATGAACACATTGCCCTGTACGGGGTTCGTACCGACCCGTCGTGTCTGACGGCCCTGCCGGGGAGGTGGAAAACAAGGACGGTATGCACGGCGGCGGTACAGAGCGACGGGATCATGCTGCACGACGTACCGGAACATTTGCGCACGAAGCGTATGTGCGAGGCGGCCGTATCGTCCAGCATCCATGCACTTCCTTATGTGCCGGAGGCATTGCATACCCCCGACCTGTACCGGAAAGCGATGGTGAACGACCCTGCCGCCATTCAGTATTTCAAGCCGGAACTGCTGACGCGGGAGATGTGCCATGAGGCATTGTATTCGAGCTATGACCTGCGGGTACTTCGGTACATTCCCTACAAAGAGATCCACGAGCAGTTGTTGGAGCGTTGCGAGGGATACTCTCGAACCAAATATTTTCTGGACAGTATGAATCCGGACTATATGACCCCGAAGCTGGCGGAGATGATTTTCACCAAAGAACCCGAACTGTTCTACAATATTCCCGAAAAATTCAAGGATAAGGAGCTGTGCGAAACGGCGGTACGGTACGACGGAAGCTATCTCAAAATGGTTCCGGAAGCCCTTAAAACACCGGAGTTGTGCATGGAAGCCATACGTCGCAGTCCGTATGCCATAGAGTTTATCCCGGAAACGATGAAAAGCCCGGAGTTCTATACGGATTTGGTCAGGAAGAATCCGTTGAACCTGCGGGGAATACCCGAAGACGACCGGACTTACGAGATGTGCAAAGAGGCTTTCGACAATACTTACGGAAAGGATAAGACCGATTACAGCATCGCCGGTGCGTTGACAGAACCGTCGATAGCTCTGCAAATGGTTCGGGAGCAGGATAATCCTAAAACAATCGACTTTTTGATGACCGTAATGCGTCCCAAAGCCATTTCGGAAGAAGTAGCGTTGGAAGCCGCACGTAAAAACGGGCATATCTTGCGCTTCGTACCGAAAGAGATCATCACGCAGCAGGTTGGCGAAGCCGCCGTCAAAAATCATCCGCAGGCGATTCAATGGGTTCCCCACGACATACGCACGGCGGATATGTGCCTGTATGCCTTTAAGAGCGATTCCGAACTGGATATTTACACTCCGGGGCGGATCAGGTGCGAAGACAATGTTTATATATTCGCCCGAAAGATGGACGAGCTACTCCGCCAACCGATCACCTATGACGACAGCAAACGGCTCTACGGGGGCGAAACGATCCGCTTGCGGAACGTGGAAACGGATACCAAAATCTTCGAGAACTGCGAAGTTCGCTACGACCGTAAGAAAGAATCGCTGACCCTGCGGAACGTTACGCCCCAACAGGAGCGGGTGCAGCCCATAAAACCGCAGCGCAAATCCTCCATGAAACCGAAATTCTAAAACTACGATTGAAACCAATAGCGATGAAAACGACAGAAGAAAACAGAACGATGAACTCCGGCGACCGTCGGGAGCCGGGAGACGTTTATATGATGCTTTCACCGGAGGGAAAAACACAGGCTGTATCGGCAAACGGGAGATATTATAAAAACTTCGGTCATTTTATCAATCATTGCACGGAAATAATACTCAAAGATTGGCTGACGCCTTACCCGAACAGTTTTTTCGTACATTACCGCTTTGCCGACCCCGACCGGGTATGGAAACCTTACGAGAATATCCCGATGTTTCCGCGCAAACTGTCGGATGCCATCAAGGAGCAGGGCTTGAAACCGCTGGACACCTGCCGGCTCTATCCGGCCATATACTGCTATCAGAACGGCCTCGATCCGTTGTTGCCGGAAAATTCCGAGCAGGAATTGAAAAAAAATTCGAACTATCGGCGGGCCGTATCCCGGTATTCCGATCGAGAGCAGCTTCTCGGAATCAATACCTATACGGGCATCGAGACCGACCGGGGCGTACTGCTGTTCGATAATACGCCGGAAGGACGGAAATTGCAAAAGAGGTATAAGGATTTCCTTGCAGACAAATTTTTCGATCCCCGGCTTGACATCACGTTTTTCAGAACGATAGACGTAATACCCGATGAAGTGCAACGGGCAAGGATCAACCCCGTTATTGATCTCGACAGGCTATACAGCAGCGAGCCGGAGCCGTTCGGAGTGCTTTCGGCCGACTGTTATACGGATATGACGGAAATCGGTATCCATACCGAACGCGAACGTTACGATATGTCGGCGACAAGAGAAAATTTCGTTCGCTTCGCCAGGATGGATAAAGGATCGGATATTTTTTTGTCCGAACATACCTATAACATTGCCTGCCTGTTGCACCTTGCTTCGCCAGAGTGCACAGACCCTATGATACGGGATAAGTTCCCCAATTTCTTCTCCTATCGGGACTGGTTCGACAACTTGGCCGAACGCTTTACCAAAGCCACGACAGAGACGGAAAAACAACAGGCTATGGCTCTGATCCGGCAACGGGCCGACCATATTCTGCGGCATGACTATCCCAACCTTCGCCGACCGCCGGTTCCGGCCCCGAAAGAACAGACCGAAACCGCCGTAACATCCGTTGGAAAACCGGCAAGGCAGCTGCCCGACGTGGCGAAAAAGCTGGCCGCACATTCTAAAAAGAAAACCGGGCTGAAACCGTAGATTATCATGCGGTTCGGCAGATATGCAACATGGTGAAGGTAGATTTAGATTTGATTATTATTTAATAATAATTATCTTTGCGTAATAATATGCAACTCTATGAAACCACTGAGAAATCCCTTTATAACCAGCGGCTACGAATCCGCCGAGTATTTCTGCGACCGCGAACAAGAGAGCGAGAATCTTATTCGGGAAGTTACCAACGGCAATAATTTGGCGCTGATCTCCACGCGCCGTATGGGGAAGACAGGACTTATACAGCACTGTTTCAACAATCCGGAGATCAAAGGTAACTATTATACGTTTTTCGTCGATATTTATGCGACCAAATCGTTGCGCGACCTTGTATTTTCCTTGAGCCGGGTCATTGTCGATGGTCTGAAGCCTTTCGGCAAAAAAGCCATCGAAAGTTTCTGGAACAGCGTCAAATCCCTGCAAGGCGGCATTACGTTCGACCCGGCGGGTAATCCCAGCTTCAACCTGCAACTGGGCGACATCCGCTCGACGGAAGCGACGCTCGACGAGATATTCCGCTATCTGGAGAAAGCCTCCCGTCCGGTAATCGTCGCCATCGACGAATTTCAGCAGGTGGCCTATTACACGGAAAAGAATGTGGAAGCGTTGCTGCGCACCCACATACAACATTGTCGCAACGCCCGTTTTATCTTCGCAGGCAGCCAGCGGCACGTCATGGGCAATATGTTCGCCAACGCCTCGCGCCCCTTTTATCAAAGCGTGTCGATGATGTATCTGGAGTGTATCGGGTTGTCGGAATACGAAAACTTCGCCCGCAGGCATTTTGAAAATAGCGGCCGAAAAATCGAGCAAGGTGTCGTCGCCGACATTTACGACCGTTTCGACGGGGTGACATGGTATGTGCAGAAGATGCTCAACATGCTGTACGGCATCACTCCGGAAAGGGGAGAATGTAGGGCAGAGATGATCCCCGAAGCGTTGGGCAATATTCTCGACTCTTACAAATACACCTATCAGGAGATATTGTTCCGCCTGCCCGAAAGACAGAAAGAGCTGCTTATCGCCATCAGCAAGGAAGGCGCTGCCCGTGCCGTTACCTCCGGGGAGTTCGTTCAGAAATACAGTCTGCCTTCTCCGAGTTCGGTGCAGGCGGCGCTCAAAGGATTGCTCGAAAAGGATTTCGTTACGCACGAGCAGGGCGTTTACCGCATTTACGACAAGTTTTTCGGGATATGGCTCAATAAGAATTACTGACTGATATGCCGATACTCCTTCCGGGGCGGCGTTCCGCAAACGAAAAATCGACGGTTTGAAACCGTCGATTTTTCGTTTGCGCCGAATTTCAAGATTTAATTTCCGGCTTCTCCGATACGTTTCGATTGGTACCAACTATCCCGAAAACGGTCGCCGATAAGGTTGAAAGTCCCTGTTTCGCCGCTTTCTTCGGCGAATTTACGGGCTTGCGGGATGTCCGTAAATTCACCCAGCTTGCGAAAACCGATGAACAGTTTGTAGATACCGGGATTGGCCCGGTGTTTGGCGACCTCGCTTTGGAGCAGGGCGCACAGTTCGGCAAACTTGGCCCTTTTCTGCGCCAATTTCTTTTTGGCGCAGCGCAATTTTTCGTCTGTCGTCGGGTCGAAAAACAGATCGTTACCGCTCATGTAACTAACGTATTCCTCTATTTTACGCTCGACTTTCGTAATCTGCGCTTTAGCCGCTGCCACGCACGAGAGCAGGGAGCCGAATCCGGTTTGCAGTCCCGTCCGCTTGTCGTAGTAACAATGATAGACCTGCACGCCCTTACGGGGGTATTGGCAGACGTATTTGGCCCTACGCCACTCGACGAGCCACCGCCAGCGGTCGAGCATCCTGCGGGGCATGTCTATTTTATGCAGGACGACCCGCGAACGGTCGTCCTCGCGGTACTCGAACGTGATATATACCCAATGTTCTATTTGCAGTTCCCGTTCGGCACGGGCGAGGTCTTTGGCCATCTGCATCCAGTCGTCGATTCTCTCCCGTGCCATCGTTACGCCGTTTTGCAGGTTTCGATTTCGGTATGCCGGGCGAGCCATTCACGCACGCTCGCCATGTTGTATTCGAAGGTTACGACCGCCGTGCGGTCGCCGATTTGCGTAAAGCGGGTGCTTTCGTAGCCGTCGATCCACTCCTTCAGGGTCGATACGCCCCACGCCTGCGGATCGTCGAAGATACGGCGCTCCAGCGTGCGGATAGGCTCGCCAAAAGTTACGACAAGTGTTTCATAGTCCGGTCGGACAGATTCGGGGAGCAGGCGCAGGTACTTCAAAGAGCCGGATTCGTCGTCCTTGTCCCCATGCGCCCAACCGCTGTGCAAAATTTCGTTACCCCAGCGCTGGGGCTCGTCGTAACGCACTTTTACCTCCGCCGTATATTTCGTAACGGTTATGTCCTCGATTACTCCCGTAACCATTGTGCCGAAGCTGATGCACTCGCACCTTCTGCCTATCAATTCCTTGTTTACCTCTGTCGTTTTCATTGTTGTTCTCCATTAAATAAGTTCTACTTCCGCGTTGTCGTTATTTCCCCGAAATGCTCCGGCCGCATAGTAAGCGTATCGGTTGTGCCAATTACTCCGGCGTTTGATATAAGCCATAGCCGGGGGACGTATCTCGACGGATGTTGTGTAGATATTATATCCGATGGTTATGACTAATTCACAGTTGCGCCATATCTCGAAAGGCGTTCTGAATCCGTGCTTGCCCTCGACGAGTTCCAATGCTGTGGCGACTGCGCTACGGACTTCTCCGGTCGATTCTGCGAGGGTCTTGCGGGTTCCCTCTTTGTAGATGATTTTCATAGCGGTCGGTGTTATGGGGCGGCAGCCGCCGCCCCGATTGTTACTTATATTCTCCGAAATTGGTGATGATCCCGAACCGTCCCGTGTCGTTATACATACCGGAGCAATGCAACCTCCGGCATAGGGCGGAGAGTTGTTTTTCGGTAATGCCCGATACGACTATCGCCGTGCGGTCGTGCTCGCAGATTCTTACCCGGTATCGGGTTTCGAGTTGGGCAAGGACGGCATACGCCCTTGTCGTTTTGTCGTCGTGTTTTTGATTTTTCATAGTTTTGTCGATTTATTTTTCTTACTTGCAAGGGCGATCAGGTTATCGAAACTCTCGTTCAATACGACAGCCCTTTCTCTCCGGTAATCCTCTGCCGGATCGCACTCGCCGACGGTAAACTCCCAAACCTCCATGTATTTGGCTTTCCATTTCCGAACCACCTCTGCATCCGGTAATGATGTGTGCAGGTCGTGTCGGCTGCAAATGGCGTTCAACAGGTCGATGTAGCACATGAACAGGTCGCTTTGGGGCATCCCTGCGTGCAACAGCGTATAATCCCGCTTTACAATGTCCCGGACGGCGTTCGATATGTTGTCGATGATCCCGTCTATATAATCCCGCGTAGAATCGTTTTCGTAGATTCCTGCTCCCCATGTTCCCATAGTTTTGTCTGTTTTTGGTTGATAAAAGGTTTGAACGGCGGCTGTTGCCGCCCCGATTTTATTTCTTCGTGATATGTCCTTTGGCTACGACCTCTCCGTTTTTGACCAGTTCTATTTCCCCGTAGGTAAAGCCCATTTCTTTGATAGCGATAAATCGGATATAATCGTGATATTCCGATTTCTTTGCAAAATTTCGCCCCGTGAGGTTGTTGAAAATCATCGGAAGCGAAAACTCGCAATCCGACCGGAGTACGGTTTTTCCGTTCTGCCGGATTTCGTAGGTCGGGTTCAGTTTATTCGTGTCTGTTTTCATGGTTTCGGTGTTATGGGCGGCTTTCGCCGCCCCGATTCTAATTATTTGATAGATTTAGGATTACGCTGTCAGTCGATTTTCTATAAGGTGCATATTGTGCTGAACGAGTTTTATAATCTGCTTGTGGTACGGACTGTCCTTGTTGCATACGCCCCGGCTTTGCGCCACCTCCAATCGGGATAGCGAAACCTCGACCGTTTCGAGCCGTTGGCCGTCTATCGAGGCCGAGAGGATCAGCGAATCGTCCCGGCGGTAATATTCGTTGGTAAAGACGCAATGGTGCATGGCTTCGCCCTCCTGCCGGAACTGCTCGATGCTCTCCAAGACCCGGACATGGATTTTGCCGTCCGTAAGGTCGATACCGAAAAAGCGCCCTTTGGCATCCCGGTATTGCTGTTCATGGCGCATCGCTTCCCGTATGCGTTCCTGCTCTCTCTGCTTGCGGTAATACTTCCGTTTCAGTTCCACATAGCGGTCGTGTTCCGCTTCGAGGTCGGCGGGGCACACATATTTGGCATTGCGTAAATCCTTATTGAAAAAGCGCAACAGGTCTATATAGTCGCACCACATTCCCGCATCGGTAATTGCGTACCCGCTGCGGGTAACGATACGGATACTCGGCCAGTAGTCGTCCAATGTGCGGGGATTTTCGGCAAAGTGTTTCAAGAGCGTAACCTGTCCGGTTTTAAGCAGGGTTTCGGCACGGCTGTCGCGCAGCAGGGCGCAGAACATTTCCGGCGGGGATATGTGGTAAAACTGTCCGTTGTAACCGCTTCTTCGCAGTTCGGGCAGGAGTTGCGGCCGGGGATGGACACAACGGGGATGGATATTATACAGCGGCTTATGGGGACGCAGTTCCAACGAGGTGGTATAATTCCACGTTTTGTAGAAAGGCCGGTTCGTTATGAGTCTTGCACGGGTGGCGCATCGCCCGTCCGGGGCGATCCACCGCTGCACGACTTCGGAATGAACGTATTTCGCCCTTTCTCCGATACGGACATAGTAGGTCAGATGTACGAAGCGTAATACCTGCATCCCGCCCCGGACGGTCATAAACAGGGCGTAGTCCGCCGTGTCGTAAATCCGGCGCAGGTGGTTGTCGTCTATGGTCAGCCGGGTATGGCACGCGGGGCAGATACAATGCGTCCGCGCCGCCTTGTCCGTCCATGCGTGTCCGCACTCGGTGCAAGTTATCACGCCTTTTGTCGTCCTGCGTCCGTAGCGGACGAAGCATCGGTCGAACGCCCACCGTATCTGCCGGGCGGAGATGGGACGGAGTGTGCGCCCTGCCTCTTCTATTTGCTGTTCAAAACTATTTCTCGGTTGCATAATCTTGATAGTTCGGGTGGATGAATTAGGCGGCAATGCGCTTTTGGATAAGGGGCATATTGTCGTTTACGAGCCGCACGATTTTGTCGTGGTACTCCGTTTGTTTGTTACATACGCCCCGGCTTTGAATAACTTTGAGTTGGGAGAGGGACACCTCTACGGTTTCGATGCGTTTGCCGTCTATGGTGGCCGAAAGGATGAGCGAATCGGCTTTTTTATAGTATCCGTTCGTGCCGACGCAATGGTGCATGGCCTTACCCTCCATGATGATTTCTTTCACACTCTCCAACACCCGGACAGCGATTTGCCCGTCAGTGAACATAAGGCCGAAGAATTTGGATTTGGCTTTATGGTAGGCGCACTCTTTCTGAAGATATGCGGAGAGGTTCTCGGCTATTTCCCGTTCGGCTTCCCTGCGGGCGATTTTGGCTATACAGCGGTCGTGTTCCCGTTTAAGGTCGGCGGGACATACGTATTTGGGGCTGTGCAGGTCTTTGCCCAATGTTCGCAAAGCGTCTATATAGTCGCACCATGTCGTTGCATCCGTGATTTTATAGCCGTTGCGGACGGCGATACGGATACTCGGCCAATACTTGTCGAATCTGCGACCGCTATCATCCAAATACAGTTGTAATAGGCTGTCCTGTCCCATTTTGAGCAGGGATTCCGCCCGGTTATCGGAGAGCAGGACACAAAGTAAGGTCGTCGGGTTCTGACCGTACAATCCGCCCTTATATCCCGTTCGTTTCAGTTCGGGGATAAGTTTCATACGGGGGTATATATCGTCCGTGTAAATATTGTCATATACCCACGATTCGCCGTGCAGTTCCAAGTCGGACGAATAAATCCATTGGTCGTAATACATCGTTCCCCATACCCGGCTCCGGGCGAAGGTGCAGTATTTGCCGTCGGGGGCTATCCACCGTTGCATGACTTCGTGGCAAAAGCGGTTCAGCGGTCGTCCGACTTTGGTATAATAATTCACCATAAACACCCGCACGACCTGCATCCCGTCGCAGGCGGTTATATAGGTGGCGTATTCCCTTTGCTGGAATTTCTGTTTGCGGGTGTCCTCTATCCGCAGTCGTGTGCGGCAGGCGGGGCAGGTGCAATGTTTCCATTCGGTGTCATTATGGAATACCTCACCGCAGTCGAGGCAGGTAACGACACCTTTTTTCGTGCGCCGACCTACCGATTCGATAACTTTGGTATAGGCCCAGCGTTCCTGTGCCGGGGTCAGCGGTGGCAGTTTCTTGCTTGCTTCGACTGCTTTCTGTTGGAATTTATTTCTCGGTTTCATGGTGTATCGAATTAAAATAGTGATGATTGGGTGGCCGTTTCAGCTTTCTTGGTCTTGTTCTTACCCTGCGTAATTTTCCGGTAGGCTTCGTCCGTTGCCTTTTGCATGGCTTGGCGTCGTGCTTCGGCTTTTTCTTCCTCGGTCAGTACAATCGTATGATTTACCACAACTTTGCAGTTGGTAAGGGGCTTGCCGATGTCGATGTCGTCCTCGTCGTAGTAGTGCATGGCGAGCGAGTAGATTTCATCGTCCGCGAAGCCGTTGCACCCGCTTTGCTTCACATAATTGAGGATGAACGTGATGCAGTCGTCGATGTTCTTCTTGGGATTGGCGTACCGGGGGGCGAACAATTCGTCCTCCTGCGCCCGGCGCTGTAAATAGCTTTGGATCGTCTGTTTGAAATAATCGGTCGCTTTATTCTCTTGTGCCATGATGGTTTGTTTTTATGGGGGACGGGGTTACCGTCCCCGGATGAATGTTCAAAAGAGCCAAAAATCAATGTCTTCGTCCGTGAGGGCATAAGTGTTCCTTATGCTGTTGAGATATTCGGCGTATGCTGTTCTAAACCGGGCATTACATTCCTGTAAATCGCCCCGGACGGGATGCGCTTCGCACCATTGTTTGAGAAAAACTTCGTTTGCCTTTAAGAACCGGAGAAATCGGGTGAGTTCGGGCGGCTCCGGGGCATCGTCGGGCAGGAAAAACATGCTTCCGCGCAGTTCTCCTGTTTGGGGATGTCGTGTAAACAACTGCCGGGCGGTTCCGATTCGGATATAATTGTCTTTAATGCCGTAGTGCTCGGCAATAGCCGGAATATCGACGGCCGTATGAACCGAAAAGGGGGCTACTTTGATTGCATCACGCTGGATATATTCGCCCTCTTGGAGTATGACTTTTACATTAGCCTGCGGTTCGCTTTGGGTGATATATTCGTTGAGTGTCATATCTGTTGTTTTTTGCAGGGGATCGGGGCCACCGCCCCCCCCCCGGATTGGATTACTGTCTTTGCGGATTACTTGATAAGCGTGTCGGTTAGATAGAATTTACGGTGGCAATCCTTTTTCTTGAGTGCTTCCCCGATGAGCCACGCGAACCGTTCGCGTCTGAACTCCTCGGATTTATCCTTGTGGCACGTCCAACTCTGCTCCTTTTCGTATTGCTTGGCCTGTTCTTCCAATATGGGCAGATATTCCGCCGTTGCGCCGTCCATTCGGAGGTAGTCTTTCGTCCCCTTGTGCCGGAAAGAGACGAGGCAGTAATTTTCGGGGTACAGGCGTATCGTTTCAGTGGCTTTTTCATAGAAACAAACCGCCAAATATTTGTCTGCCAATCCTTTGTAGGAGGGGCTGTTATGGCAGTATTTTTCTATCGTGTCGGAAATGGTCGCATCCTCGGAGAGTTCCTCCCGCAGTTCTTTTTCCACCCGTCTGAAGGCGTCGGACAATGAGAGATAAACGGCGGTTATTTCTATCCGTTTGTTTTTGGTATCGTCGTCCTGCTTACGGGTCGATACGATGATAATGTTGTAGCGGTTGTCGCTCCACGCTTTGACCTCGATGTAATACCCTAAATCCGTGTTGATTGCATTGAGGGTGTTAAACGTGTCGGTCGAGCCTTGTCTTTGCAGATAAATGGTTTTCATATTTTCGGATTTTTATGATTCGTTGGTTTATGTGGGGACGGGGCTACCGCCCCCGGATTGGACTTCGGGATTATTCGGCCATGCCGATTAACTCGCGCACCTGCATTTCTTTCGCTTTGGGAAAGATCCACCCGGCGCATTTCTCTCCGCGGTAGGTCAGTCGCCCGTTGAACCGTCCGCCGAGGTCGGATAATGCGTCCTTTATGGGCTTCGTATCTCCGAATAGGGCTATCGCTTTCTCGGAGTAGTTCACGAGGATAAAATCACCTTGAACAGAGGTTTGCCCTTGTTCTTGTTCCGGTGTGCGCTCCGGCTTGGGGCTACTGAGCCGGATATTATTCTCATCTCCGGCGATATAGGCCAGAGCGTCGATAAATCCCTCGCGGGTGTAGTGGGTCATTTTGTGGATGCTCCAACCATAAGAGGGGCTCTTGCCGAGTGTGAAACCGGGGTAACGGAGTTCATAATCTTTGTTATATTCGGCCAAATACGCCGTTTCGGGCAGGTTGGCGGCGGCTTTCCGTAGTTCCCCGAAGCCGTTGCGGGAGGTGGTCGAGAAGCCGAGTATTACGGTGCGGACGCTCCGGGTTTCCCGGCACTCGTAGGAGGGGTCTGTGTATTCCGTTTCGTTGAGTTCGGCCACGATGACCCCCTGCACGTTATCGGGCATAATCCGGCGCAGTCGTTCCGCACCGATTGCCGCGATCCGGTCGTGTTCGGCCTTTGCACGGGCTTTCGCGTCGGCTTCGTCCTTTGCTTTCTGCTCGGCTTCGGCAACAAGGGCGGCAACCTCGAAAGCGTCCATAAATTCCGCGGGCGCGTCGGTGTAGTACATGCCGATACCGAATTTCTGCGAGTATGGCCGGAGGATGTCGGTGCACCGGATCGCCTTCGTTTCGAGGTTTATCAAATGGTATATATATCCGTTTGCACCGTGTTCGACCTTGTAAATTACAAGTCGGTCGCGCATTGCGCCGGGGCCTTCAGAAATGACGATTTGGTTTTCCTTTGCGACTTGGATTTCGGTGTCGGTGGTCGTACCGCCGAGTAGGGAATAATACTTTGCCATGATTTTCAAGGTTTTAGAAGATTTGGGAAAAGAGAAAGGAGAAAAAGCCGATCAGAACGACGAGAGATAAAAGACAGGAAAGGATGCCCCGCAGGAGGTCATAGCAGAACAGAAAGGCCAAAACGACCCAAACAAAGCCGCTCCCGAAGAGATAAAAACCCAGCGCGACAGCCCCGATTTTCAGCCCTGCCCGCAAACCCGCACCCATGCTGAGTGGAAGGTTGGAGGTTTTCGGTTTCCTGTTCTTATTTTCTGTGCTTTTCATAACCTTTCGACTTTTTTTTTATGCCGTAGCGGAGCCGGTGTGGATGGTATCTGGTTTCAGGAGCATGAAAAAGAAGGGCTTAGCCCATGTCAAGATTTTTGCGGGAAATACGCTCGCCCGAAGGGAAAGAGGAAGATTTTTCGCAAAACCGCCCCGCGGCTTGATCTTGCAGGGGCGTGCAGCCCGTAAATACCTTCGCTTCTGAAACCGGATACCATCCGCACCGGGTTCGTGAAGGCGGCTTATAAATGAGGAGAAAGGTTATGAAAAGTGCGGAAAATAACTGTGGCGAAGGGCGTAACGGATCAGCCCTTTGCCCGCACATCGAGCACAAAAAGCCTCGATTTGAAAAAAGATATTGAGTTTTAACCTTAAATATGGTGATACATATAAACTCAAGGTGATTAGTAGACGCCGAATTTCTCCTCTTTGCCGCAGAACGAACACCGCGCAATGAGGTTTTGCCCGTCGCCGTCTGTCCGGACTCCGAGTTCCGTCCGCTGCTCGGAACCCAGCAATTCGTATTTCTGTATCGAGATATACATTAAAAAAATAGCCGCAGAGAAAAGAAATCGGTTGGCAACAATATGTTTCATTTTTCGTTTTTATAATCTCAAACGCAAAATGAATTTCTTAATATTTTCCTATTTTCGGCAAATCAGCACAAAAACATTTTCCATTTTCCAACAGAAAGAGCTAAAAACATTTTTTCATTTTCGACAAAATACGTATCTTTGTGGAAAATAAAAGGCTTCAATTATGTCTGAGAAAATATTCAAACGCAAAATCTATGAGCAAATGCTCCGGTGGAAAAAGGAAAGTGATGGTCGAACAGCACTTCTGATAAAAGGAGCACGTCGAATCGGCAAATCAACCATTGCCGAAGAATTTGCCCGCAAAGAGTATGAAACCTACATCATCATCGATTTTTCGATAGCCGACGAGGCTGTAAAAGAACTTTTTACCCATATCTCGGACTTAAACTATTTCTTTCTGCGGCTTCAGTCCCTATTCAATGTATCGTTGCGTGAACGAAAATCGGTCGTCATCTTCGATGAAGTACAATTATTCTCTCCTGCACGACAGGCAATCAAGCATCTTGTAAAGGATCACCGATATGACTATATTGAAACGGGGTCACTCCTTTCCATCAAAAAAAATGTGAAAGGAATCGTGATACCGAGCGAAGAAACACGTATCGCAATGTATCCGCTGGACTACGAAGAGTTCCTATGGGCTATCGATAAACTCCAGACTTATGAGTTGCTCAGATACTCGTATCAAAATTTTAAGTCTTTGGGTGATGCCGTCAATCGTGATCTTATGCGCAATTTCCGTCTGTACATGCTCATCGGCGGTATGCCGCAGGCTGTAAATGCATATCTTGAATCGAATGATTTTTCAGCCATAGATGCGGTAAAACGAAATATCCTCGAACTGTATATCGATGATTTCCGTAAAATCGATCCGACAGGACGTGCTTCGCGTTTGTTTACCTCAATTCCGGCAGAACTCTCCCGCAATACGACACGTTATAAGGTAGGAAGCGTGATTGAGAATGCGACAGCCGCCCGGCTCAGTGAGTTGTTGATGGATATGGCAGATTCCATGACGGTAAACTTTGCCTATCATGCGAATGATCCCAGTGTAGGATTCTCTCTTCATGCTGATTACGACTATTTCAAGATGTTTCTTGCTGATACGGGATTGTTCGTTACGCTCGCTTTTATGGATCGCGACTATACGGAAAATGTGATATACCGGAAGCTCCTTTCCGATAAACTCAGTACAGATTTGGGGTATGTATACGAGAATGCAATCGCCCAAATGTTGAAGAGTGCAGGCAATGAACTTTTCTACTATACATTTAAGGAGGAGACAGTGAAAGACGAAGAAGAGAATAAAACTGTCCGCAGTTATGAAATAGATTTCCTGCTTTCGCGTAAAGACAAGATATGCCCTATCGAAGTTAAATCTTCCGGATATAACTCACACAAATCCCTCGATAAATTCCAGCAAAAGTTTTCGGCGAGAATCCTTCACAGGTATCTTCTCTATACCAAAGATCTAAAGAAAGACAAGGATATTTTTTGCTTGCCCGTATATATGACGGAATTATTATAAAGAATTATCAAAGCAAGGCAGTAAAGAAACAGGAGAAAGATAGGTTATGAGAGATACGATATTTATAAGTCATGCAACCCCGGCAGATAACGATTTTTCCATCTGGATTGCTTCCCGATTGGAGATGTTAGGATATAAGGTTTGGATAGATAAAGAAGGGTTACTGGGTGGAGAGCGTTTTTGGGCAACCATTCAAAAAGCCCTGGATCGTTCGATAAAAGTTTTGTTCGTTTATTCAAAAAATATTGTAACGACAGAAGGTATACTTCGGCAAGGAATTGAAAATGAGTTGGAATACGCAAAGAGTATTGCTGCACAAGATGGATTGCAGGATTTTATCATACCATTACATATCGACAATTCCAGCTATCATTTAGTAATAGGACAACCTAATATTAACCATATTCCATTTAATAATAATTGGGCTGATGGATTAAAGCAACTGCTAAAAAAACTGGAGAAAGACAATGTTCCTTCTAATTTCGGCAATCAGAAGTCTTCATTTTCAGAATGGTATGAAAATGAGTATATTTCTAACTGCTCAATTATACCCCACGAAGAGCGATATTATACTTCATGGTGGTCGATAGCTGAAATGCCGAATAGGTTCTATATGTATCAATTTGCCAATACCGCTCAAGCTAAAGCCATCAGAGACCTGAATAAAGAAATTCCGATTAGTTTATTATCCAATTGTATTTCTTCGTTTGATGGAAATTTGAATTTTTCCGTTCAAAGAGATAATGAAATGATTGAAGTTAGGCCAGAACACACGTTTGCATTTTCTCTAACAGATATTTTAGATGGGTTCATGTCTGAGAAGTTTCCTCAACATAGAGATGTCGAGAATCATTTCAAGAGGCTGATGTATTGTGTAATTGCCAATCTATTCAGACGTGCTGGCTTATGGAAGCATGAAATGTCGAATAAGAGATTTGCTTATTTTCTCCCGAAATATGATAAAATTACGAAAGTAAAATTTATCTATCCTGAAAGTACAAGGAAAAAGGCAAAAGCTCTATTAGGAGAAATGCGAGGAGTGGGATTTTGGCATTATGGAGTCTCTATTCAACCGACACTATGCCCGTTTATTGGGTTTTCTCTTAAATCACATATTCTGTTTACATCGGACGGCGCTCAATTGATAGATGATGAAAAAAAGCAGCACTCTTTCAGAAGGAAAAAAGGAAAGTACCTTTTTAATAAAGAATGGAGAGATTTATTGCTCGCATTTATTCAGCGTCTAAAAAATAAAGAGGGAGAAATAAGCATTCAGGTAACGACGCCGGGAAAGCAAGTCAAGCTGAAAGAATGGCCGGAAATGCTTATAAGTGAAATAGGATACATAGATCCAGACACCGAAATGAGCATTGATAAAATAGAAGATTATTACGAAGATTTAACGGCAGAGGAAACAAATGATTGAACCTACTCTCAAATACATCAGTGAGCCATCATTGACATTCGGTAGTGGCCAAACAGCAATTGACCCCCGGGATGGTTTAATGCTTTTTGGTCCCTTTGATCATAAAAGGATTAAAGGTGTTAGAAATATCGGTATCATCGGTTCGGCTAACTTAAGGAGAAAAATGATTGATTATCTGAAAAGGATACATGGTCCTATTGTTAATGGGGATTTATCCATTGCCCGACCAAATTTCCCGGGATTAGAATCTACCTTCGGCATATCGATCAATTTTGATAACATTATTCAACTTGATATTAAGCAAAAGGATATTGATGAATACCTAAAATACACGGATTCTCATCAACGAGTTCATAATTTAGTGAATCTATATGTCCAGCCGTTAATACGGTATACCGAGCATGAAGAGATGCCTGTGGATGTTTGGTTTGTCGTAATACCAGAGGATATTTATAAATTCGGCAGACCAAATTCGAAAATTCCGAAATCGGAAGATAATATTAACATTGGGCTTAAGAAAAATGAACGGAATTCGACCCAATTGGATATGTTTTTCCAAGAGGAAAAAGATACCCTTCGAGAAGCGTATGAGTTTGAAGTCAATTTTCACAATCAGCTAAAAGCCAAAATATTATCTGCAAAAATCGTCACTCAGATAATTCGGGAAAGTAAAATAGCCTATGAGAATCTGTTAACCGATAAGCAAATTGAGGAAGAAAAAAAATTTGATACAGCTAAAGCATGGAACATATCTAATACCCTCTATTATAAATTAGGAGGTCTTCCGTGGAAACTTGGAGAGATTAGAGATGGAGTTTGTTATTTGGGATTAGTATATAAGAAAACAGAAAGCGATACAAAGAACAAAAATGCTTGTTGTGCAGCTCAGATGTTTCTTGATTCAGGCGATGGAATGGTTTTTAGAGGGAATGTGGGGCCATGGTGGAATCCTACTACCGGAGAATTTCATCTTTCACAGCAAGATGCTTTTGAGGTAGTCTCTCAATCTTTAGAAGCATACTATAGTCGCTTTGCATGTTATCCCAATGAAATTTTCATTCATGCAAAAACATTTTTTGATGATCCTGAATGGGCTGGGTTTGAAGAAGCTGTCGAGGGAAAATCCAGAATCATCGGAGTGAGAATACGGGAGAATAGTGCTTTTAAGCTATATCGGCAATATTCGTATTGCGTTCCCCGAGGAATGATGTTGCAATACGATGATCGAAAAGCCTTCCTTTGGACAAAGGGGTTTATTCCCCGATTCAAAACTCAAATTGGATTGGAAATCCCTAATCCCATTGATGTAGCCGTAACCAGAGGAGAAGCTGATATTGAAGTCGTTTGTAAAGACATATTAAGTTTGACAAAACTAAACTATAATGCTTGTATATATGGGGATGGCGTTCCTGTCACATTGAAGTTCGCTGATTCTATCGGCGAAATCCTCACCGCTGGAAAAGATATCAAAACAGGAGTATTGCCGTTCAAACATTATATTTAGTATTAGCTTTTTTGCGCGAACCGGATGAAGAACAACAAAAAATGCACAATATTTATCTGAAGTGAGTATTTACGACAATACCCTAAATGAGCTTGTCTGATTTATTATAACTGATTAAACAGTAACGGGAATAACCTTGATAGCTATTCCCGTTATTTCTTACTCATCTTCCAACTTCTCCATCATATGTTGGCAGTAATTACAATAGCCACCATTATCAAGAGCTTCAAGCATTTCGCACCAAGGAATATCACATGCACAACGTTCACAACTCTCAACGGTATTTGTGTCTATCATATAGTCAAATACTTTTCTTTGTTTAGGAGACAGAGCATCATATCCTTTGTCTATCACTAATTTTGTAATGCCTGATTGCATTAAATCCAATCTGCCTGATTCAATGAGTTGTTCTAAGTACCCGTTAAAATCTTCTTCATTAAAACGTATGCTATCCATAATTCTGATTATTTAGTGTTATACCGCAAAATTAGAATAAGTTTTTCATCTGAGCAATAGAATAAATGCTTTAATAATGCTACTATAAATCATTTAGTTATAAGCCCAAAGTTTTCAGATATAAAATAAGGAAAATTTGTAAATATGAACAAGACAATTATTTCAATTGAAGTACAAGATCACGGTAGTAAAGAAGCCACTATCATTGTCAGAGGAGAACGGAACAATCAGATTATGTTTGAAGAGCAATTCGAGTATAAGGACGAAGAAAAGCATTCTTTGCGCTTACACTTACTTTCAAAAAGGTTTCATCGCAAGTTTCCTCAATTAGGTGATAGCTTAGGCATTCTTTGTATCCGTAAACTTTTCAATGATATAACGATACGGAGTAAAATGAAAGTCAATCCCGATTATAGAATAATTGATAAATAAGACGTTATGGAAACAAAAAACTTACACTTGAAATTGCAGAAAATAGGCTAATAGAAATAGCTCGATCCGGAACATCTCGCTGCCGTAAGCATCCTCTCCGGCCAGCCCCATGCCGATCCGCAAACGGTCGTTGAAACGGCCGGACGATACGATATACCAATCATAAGCACGGCATAATAGTTCGATGTCGCAGTCGTCGGTGCAGAGAAAGTAAAAGTTACTCTCCTCGTCCCGGACTAAAAGGAACTCGCCGCCGACCTGCATCATATCCTTTTCGATGTCGAAATAGTTCCCGAGCGGCATCGGGTAATCGGCATCTGCTATCTCGCCGGGTACTCCGAAGCTGAAATTGGTAATCATAGAGCGATGTTTATGTTGTCATTGTTAAAGTTTTCAACGGTTTGCATCATCAAATTAACAAGCTAAGATTTGGCACTGAATTGTTAGTATTCCTAAATAAAAGCAGTTAAGGTTCAATTCGCAGGGTGATAGTCCCGTTTTTAGCTTCACTCAGGAATGTATCGTATAATTGCCGCCATTGCATACAATGTTCTTGAAAGATAGCATTACGCTGGCTTTCAGTCATACCGGATTCGTTCATAAACGTAGTGTAGCACACATATACGGTATCTACTTTATCCTTATGCCTGTCACCGTCCTCACTTATCATACCCTCTGCTTTCATGTAGGTAAAACAGATCCCGTCCCTGATACGAAAGGCATACTTTCCATATTCTCCGTATTTTTCATGGTTGCGGTTGATGCCCTCATTTTGCTGGAGGGGCATGACGGTAGTATTCCGGGAAAAATATCTTACAGCTACTTCATTAGCACTCAGCGATTCGTCTTTTAAGAAACGCTCCCTGTATCGTTGAAAAAAATGGGATGTATAGGCACTGATTTGCCTGACGCCTACCATTTTGCTATCCGGGGTGTGCTTATACCCGCTTGCACCCCATTGAACGACAAACCGATGTTTGTCTGCATAAACAATACAGAAAGAGCCGACTTCGGGATATTCTGCACGGGTCCTGGTTTCTGCATAAAAATAAATGATATACTGATTGTTGGTTGCCGGAATCTTATATTCATAAAGTTCCCACGCAGGAAAACGGCTTGTTTTACGAAATGCTTTAATCGCTTTGGGCCGTAGGTATTCTTGCTTGATGTCTACTTTGTATTTGTCAGCGGCGAGATGGTCGTACATCTCCCTATATGTCATCGAAGTCAGAAGCATAATCAAATATAACTGTTTCAGCCACTCAAATTTCGCATATTTTCCTCGCTTTTACAAATTCAAAGCGGCGACGCCAACCGTGGCATATAGCGACGTCAACCCTTACATCTGCGTCGGCAAAAGGCTCGGACGTGTATTCCATAAAGTATTTTTGGGTTCCGGGAAAGCTAAACATTGTAATTATGGAGATGATAATGATCGAAAAACGGGTCTATGACTCTATGGTGGCCAAACTCGAAACGCTGGCCGGAAGGATCGAGGCTCTGAATGCAAAACAGCAAAAACGCTTAGGACGTTGGCTCGACAATGAGGAGGTCTGCGAGATGCTGTGCATCGCCAAAAGGACGCTTCAGGCATATCGTGAAAAACGGCTCATTCCCTACACGCAAGTCGGACATAAAATCTACTATAAGCCGCAAGACGTAGAGGCATTGTTGAAACAATCGAAAAAGTAAACGAAGAAATAAACTATGAGAAATAATATTGTGCAGGGCTCGGACAGTAGCGAGACCGAAGTGTTCGACCTGATAAAGCGTATCGAAAAGGGGCTGGAAAAATTCGGTACGAACCATCGCCTGATTCTGGGCGGCGAGTCGTATCTGACGGACAAGGAAATTTCGGAGCGGCTGAAAGTCCACCGCCGGACGTTGCAGGAATACCGCAGCTCGGGGAAACTCCCTTATTACATGATATGCGGGAAAGTGCTGTACCGGGAGTCGGAGATCGAAAAGTTACTCCGGGATTCGTATAACGGAACGGATGATAAGGCGTTGCTGTAACACCGGAACGAGAAGAAGGGCTGTCTGACAAATTCCCGAGATTGAAGATCGCCCCTGTCAGGATGAATTCCGACAGGGGCGAAAACGTTAGAATCAAGGTGGTTAGACAGATTTTTTCTTTCCGAGGTCAGTTCACTACCGTCCGTTCCTCCTGCGAGACCTTCAGCACGACCATCCGGGAATGGGGGCGGCGGATCAGCCACCGCCGGAACGCCGCGCTCTGGGGCGTGTCCACCCGAAAGGCCAACGCCGAGATCATTTCCAGATTATACAGTTCTGCATGTGCCGTCGGAAGATTCGAGGTTTCCGACATACGCAGTGCGCCGTGCTTGTAGATCGCCCGTATATTGCTCGTAATCGCCGGGACGAACACCTCGAACATACGGGCAATCTCGGATGGGGTCAGCCACACATCGCCGTCGGCACCGGGGGTTACGGTTACGGTATTGTACTCGATCGTTATCGTTCCTGTCGCTTTTTCTCCTGTCGTTGCCATATTGTTTGGATATTATTAGTTGGATAATTATACGAATATTTTTCTTTTCCGTCAAGCGAACGCCGCTTTTTCTCTGTCGGACCGGGCCCGTTTCTTTTTCATAACGCTCACATCCTCTTCGCATAAGACTATTTTCCGGTCTTTCGTCCTCATTTTAAGCCCTTTCATATCTTCACCCACCTTTTTGTCGGTCACTTTGGCGTAAATCTGAGTCGTGGTGATGCTCTTGTGTCCCATCATACGGCTCACGGTTTCGATAGGCACGCCCATCGAGAGGGTAATATGTGTCCCGAAATTATGCCGGGCCTTATGGAAGGTCATATCGAAACCATATGCTTGTCCCAGTTTTCGCGTAAGTATGATAAGATGCTTCCGGCTGTAAAGGTTGAAAATCTTGTCGCTTCGACGTTCAGACCGGTATTTCTCGATGATCCGCAACGGAACCTCCAGCAACCGGACTGCCGAGGGCGTATCTGTTTTTTTGCGCCGTATATGAAGCCACCACGTTCCGTCAGCGGCCTGCGTGATGTCCTTATCCGAGAGCCGGTTCAGGTCGGAGTAGGACAAGCCCGTGAAGGTGGAGAAGAGGAACCAGTCCCGCACCCGCTGAAGATTGGGTTTGTCGATGGGCGTTTCCATCAGCTTTTTGAGGTCTTCGAGTTTGAGGTGGCGGCTCTTGCGTTCGGGCAGCTCCGGGTGCAGCCTGCCGTAAGGGTCGCGGCGGAGCGTACCTTGGCTGACAGCCCGTTTGGTCATTTTCTTCAGGCGGTACAGGTGTTCGTGCACCGTCTTTTGCATCATATCGCACTCCGTTCGCAGAAAGAGGTCGAAGTCGTCGTAGAACGTTTTGTCGAGACTTCGGAGCGTGACGTCTTCCTGCCCGCATTTCTGTTGTACGAACGCAGCCAAGTGGTTGTAGGAGTTTTCGTAGCTGGCATAGGTCTCTTTCGTCCGATCTACGCCGACCCGTTTGTAAAACTCTGCATTGTGTTCCCGGAACAGGGCCAGCAGCGTGAGCGGCTTCTGTCCGACGCCTTTTACGGCGTTCTTCACCAGTTCCGCCGTGACGAAGCCGAGGTCGTTGCGAATCCTCCGATAGTGGGCCCCGATCTGTTCGGTCAGCAGGTCGATGGCCCGGTTTACCTTGCGGGCATTGGCACTCCGGCCGTCCGCGCGTCCTGTTTCCGGATTCCACAGCGACGGTTCGATGGCGGTTTTGATACCTATATGAGCCGATTCGGCGTCGATGCTGACTTTGCACAAGAGCTGGCAGGTGCCGTCCTTGCGGACTTTAGTTCGATTGATATAGAACAGTACGGCAAACGTACTGCGGCGTTTTATCTCCTTATTGTTCGTTTCCATGATGATTCGGATTTGAAAAAGGTGATTACAGAGCTATCGAAAACCGCTCGGCGAGCTTCTTGTCGAGGTTTTGCGTATCCGCGCCGATTTTGTCATCGGTTACTTTGGCATAAATCTGTGTCGTGTCGATACGTGTGTGGCCCAGCATCTTACTGACCGTTTCCAGCGGAACGCCCTGCGAAAGCGTGATTTCGGTGGCGTAGGTATGCCGTCCGCAGTGGAAAACGAGCCGCTTTTCGATACCGCAGATCGAGGCGATACGTTTCAGAGCCCGGTTGAGTGTAGTGTTGCCGTACATAGGAAGTAATTTCCCTTCCGGCGCGATACCCCTGTATTTGTCGAGAATACGGAGGGGAATATCGAGCAGCGGCAGTTCGTAGTCGATCTTCGTCTTCTTGCGCGTGGTTTTGATCCACACCTCGCCGTCCTCGGCAATTTCCAGATCGTCTTCGCTCAGGCGGCACATATCCCCGTAAGGAATGCCCGTATAACACGAGAATAGGAACAGGTCGCGGGTTTGGTAGAGCGTCGGGTGATGGAGCGGCGTGGTCATCAGCCGGTGCAATTCGTCGGCAGTGAGGTATTTCTGCACCCTTTCGGGGCGCTTCGGTTCGTACCCGGCGAACGGGTCGGCCGTGATGATACCCTCCGCCACCGCCTCGCCGACGATCGTGTTCAGCTTTGTGGTCAGCAGGACGATAGTTCCCGGCGCGATGCGGCGTTCCGTCCGAAGGTAGAGGTCGTACCTGTCGATGAACGACCGGTCGAGGGCAGCAAAGGGAATATCCGAGAGTTTATACTGTGTTTGCAGGAAAGCGGAGACGCAATTACGGGCATAGCGATAGGATCTGAGCGTGTCTTTCTCGCGGTTTACACCCACGCGCTTCTCGAAATGTTCGATAAACGTTTGAAAATAACCAAGCAGGGTTGTTTGTCCGGAAGCCTTGCCCAGCAACAGATCCCGTACCTCTTCGGCGGTCACGACCTCCCGTATCGCAGACTGTTCCTTGTAGATGGCCAGTGCCGAGGCACGCAGTTCGTCCAACTTCCGGTTGATCTCCCGCGTAGCAGCGCTCTTTCCCGTGGCGCGGCCCGATTCCCACGACGATACGGGAACCGACATCTTGGCACTGAAAGCCGCCTCGGAATGGTTGCCGACGGTCAACCGTGCCATGACAGGACAACAACCATCGGCATTCGTTTCGCTCTTTTTAAGGTAGAACGCGACCCTTACATCCATTTGTTCCATAACTCTATCTATCTAATTGCAAAATTAGTTGATATAGAGCTATTTGAAGCTATGAAAAATATAGCAGAACAGCGAAACAGAACCCCGGATCGAATAAACGCGGCTGTATTTTCCCGATAATCGAAAAAAACGGTTATCTTTACAGTGCGAATACCGAAGATACAAGCGTTTTTTGCGGTAGCAAACGGTTCGACAGGGTGTTTTTCAGCGAATTTTTCCGGGCCGAAAAAGGCAACGGATAAGTAGCAATCGCCCTTCTTAACCTCTCACAATCCTACTTTTTGATGAGTCGGACAGACAGAGAGATAGACCGCTTGACTTTCTTTAGTGTCAGTCACTTATCTTAATCTATCCGATTCTTTCGTTTTTACGCGAGTTCTTCGTATATTTGTCCGGAGAAAAAACGCTAAGACCGACTTTTATGCAAAAACTACTGTTCGCATTCGCTGCCGCGTGCGGCTGTCTGGGCGCCGCCGCCCAGCCGGGAACCTTTTCCAATCCGGTGATTCCGGGCGACCTGCCCGATCCCAGCGTCATCCGCGTCGGCGAGACCTACTATGCCTGCGGAACCTCTTCGGAGTGGGCGCCTTTCTATCCGCTCTTCACTTCGCGCGACCTGGTGAACTGGACGCAGGCGGGCCACCTGTTCGAAGAGCAGCCCGAATGGACCCGCTCGTCGTTCTGGGCTCCGGAGCTGTTCCACCGCGACGGGCGGACCTACGCCTATTATACGGCCCGCCGCAAGAGCGACGGCACGTCGTATATCGGCGTGGCCACGGCCGACCGTCCCGAAGGCCCCTACACGGACCACGGTCCGGTCGTCGCGCTGGGCACCGAAGCCATCGACGCCTTCGTGCTGGAGGACGACGGGAAACTCTACATCTCGTGGAAGGCCTACGGTCTCGACCGGCGGCCGATCGAACTGCTGGCCTGCCGCCTTTCGGACGACGGCCTGCGGCTCGAGGGCGAGCCGTTCAGCCTGCTGCGCGACGATGCGCGGCGGGGGCTGGAGGGCCAGCACTGGATGAAACTCGGCGATTACTACTACCTGATCTATGCCGTGAACGGCTGCTGCGGCCCCGGAAGCGACTATGCCGTTTCGGTGGCGCGGTCGAAAAACCTCCGCGGACCGTACGAGAAATACGCCGGGAATCCGATCCTGCACGGCGGCGAAGGGGTGCAGTCCTGCGGCCACGGCACGGTGGTCACCACGCCCGACGGCCGCATGTTCTTCCTCTGCCATGCCTATCTTTCGGGCGAGAACTTCTTCCTCGGGCGTCAGCCGATCCTCTCCCGCATCGAGCTGGGCGAGGACGGATGGCTGCATTTCGAGGGCGGCGAAACGGCCCTCCTGCGGCGTCCGCTGCCGCTGCCCGGCACGGCACAGGAGCCGGTGAAGGACTTCGCGGACGACTTCTCCTCGCCGCGCATCCGTCCCGAGTGGTCGTGGAACTATCCCTATGCCGTGCCGGACGTCGAGCAGGCCGACGGGCGGCTCTGCCTGAGCGGCCGTGCGAAGGAGGGCGTGCATACGGGCGTGGCCTTCTGCCTGCGCGCCCTGACGACGGACTACACGCTGGAGACGGCGTGCCTCGCGCGTCCTGCGGGATGGAGCGGCCTGACGCTCTACGGCGACGACAGGAACCTGCTGGTCTGGGGACTGCAAGACGGACGGCTGGCCGTACGCCTCGTCCGCGACGGACGGGAGGAGCTACTCGGCGGGCCTCTCGCCGTTCCGGCCGATGTCCCCGTTTACCTGCGTATGGAGGTGCGGGGCGGCGGCCCCGCGGCCTTCGCGTACAGCCTCGACGGCAGCTCGTGGCAGCAGGCCGGAACGCGGCCCGTGGAGCCGGGCGAACTGCTGCAATGGGACCGCGTCGCCCGTCCGGGACTCTATTACGAAGGTCCCGAGACGTCGTTCGCCGAATTCGAATACGTCCGGATGAACCGGGTCCGGTAAACGACCGGGTAACGGAACGAGAACTCAAATTGCTTTTCAACGATGACCAGAACCAGATTTGCCTTGTTGGCCGCCGGGTTGCTCCTCTGCGGCCCGCTGTCGGGGCAGGAGACCGATTTCGACCTCGCCGCGCAGCGTTCCGAGTCGCAGGACGTGCGACCCGTGCCGGGACACGCCGTCGATCACGGCGGCCTGCCCCTCAATCCTGTGCCCCATAGCCTCGTCCGCGGCGAGGGGCGTCTCGACGTGTCGGGCGGCGTCCGCCTGCGGGGCGAGGGGGCGCGTTTCGCCGCCGACCTGGGCTTCCTGCCCCTCGCGCGGAAAGGGACGGCGCTTTCCGTCGAGTTCGGCGCGAAAGCGGCTGCCCGGTGCGGCGTGAAACCCCTGTCGGGAGCCTATGCGCTCCGGATCGACGGCTCGGGCATCGCCCTGACGGGTTACGACGAGCGGGGCGCCTTCTATGCCGTACAAACCCTCCGGCAGATCGCCGAAAGTCCGGCCGCGGCCGGCGGGCTGCCCTTCGTGGAGATCGCGGACTATCCCGACCTGCCCACGCGGGGTGTCGTCGAGGGCTTCTACGGCACGCCGTGGCCGCATGCCGTGCGGCTGTCGCTCATCGACTTCTACGGACGTTTCAAGATGAACAGCTACCTCTACGGCCCGAAAGACGATCCCTACCATAGCTGCCCCGACTGGCGGCTGCCGTATCCCGAACCGGAGGCGCGGCAGATCCGCGAGCTGGTCGAGGCGTGCCGGCGCAACTACGTCGATTTCGTCTGGGCGATCCACCCCGGGCAGGACATTCGCTGGAACGAGGAGGACTACCGCAACCTGGTGCGGAAGTTCGAATGGATGTACGACCTCGGCGTGCGCGCCTTCGCCATCTTCTTCGACGACATTTCGGGCGACGGCACGGACCCCGGGCGGCAGACCGAGCTGCTGAACCGCCTCGACGCCGATTTCGTCCGCGCCAAGGGCGATGTCGCACCGCTCGTGGTCTGCCCGACGGACTATTCGCGGCTTTGGGCGAATCCCACGCCGCAGGGCAGTCTGGCCATCTACGGGCGGACGCTCGACCCCTCGGTGCGGGTCTTCTGGACGGGCGACGTCGTGTGCAGCGACCTCACGCCCGAGACGCTCGCGTGGGTCGATTCGCGCATCGGCCGTCCGGCGTTCTACTGGTGGAACTATCCGGTGACGGACTATGCGCGCCATATCCTGATGCAGGGTCCGGTCTATGGGTTGGACACGACGCTTACGACCGACGACCTGTGCGGCTTCGTCAGCAACCCGATGGAACACGGCGAGGCGTCGAAGCTGGCGCTCTACGGCGTGGCCGACTACACGTGGAACACGGCGGCCTACAATCCGATCGACAACTGGGAGCGGGGGCTCGCGGAGCTGGTTCCCGAGGCGCGCGAGGCGTACCGCACCTTCGCCATCCATTCGTGCGACACGGAGACGGGCTACCGCCGCGACGAGTCGTGGGAGACCGAGACGTTCCGCATCGCCGACTACACCCCCGGGCAGGCCGCGGCCCTGCGGGAGGAGTTCGAGCGGGTGGTTGCGGCGCCCGGCGTGCTGGAGGAGCGCTGCGCCAACCGGGAGCTGCTGGCCGAGCTGCGGCCGTGGCTCGCGGAGTTCCGCAAGCTGGGCGAACGGGGGCTCCGGACGCTCGATCTCATCGCATGTTACGAGACGGGCGACGACGCGGCGTTCTGGAGCGGCTACGTCCGCAACCGGATGAGCGCCGCCGACCGCAGTGCCTACGAGGCCCACAAGTCCGGCACGATGAAGCTCCAGCCCTTCTACGAGCAGGCGATGGACGACATGGCCGCGGGCTTCTTCACGCGCCTGACGGGCGACCGGCCCGCTTCGGCCCGCGGCATCGGATCCTTCCCGACCCTCGCCACGACGCAGAGCCGCCTGATGCTCGACCACGACCCCGGGACTTTCTACACTTCGGGCCGTGCGCAGCAGGCCGGCGACTGGATCGGCGTCGATCTGGGAACCCTGCGCGAGGTTTCCGAGGTGACGATCCTTCAGGGCCGGAACTCGACCGACGACGTGGATTACTTCGACCATGCGCGGCTCGAATACTCGGCCGACGGACAGACGTGGCATCCGCTGCTCGACGACCTGCGGCGGCAGTACGTCGTCGAATGGCGCGGCGAACCCGTCGGAGCGCGCTACGTGCGGCTGCTGCGCCTCGACTCGCCCAGGACCAACTGGGCGGCCGTGCGCTCATTCGAGGTCAATCCCGTGCGCGCCGAACGGCTCGGGTTCCGCATCGAGGCCGCGGATGCGGAGCGGGCGCTCTATGCCTTCGACCGCGATCCCGGCACGTCGTTCCGCAGCGACGGACGCCTTGCGTTCGAGGTTCCCGACGGCGTGCGGGAGTATGTGCTGTTGCTGGACCTGCCCGGGGAGGACGGACTCCGCGTGCGGCAGTTGGCCGCCGACGGCAGCGTGCTCTCCGAGACGGCGGTCGGCGAACCCTTCTTCCGATTCGCCCTGGCGGACGGCGCGGCCTCGGTGGCCCTCGAAGGTCCGGCCGAGGTTTTCGAGATCATCGCCCGGTGAGCCTCTGCCTCCCGGAACGGAAACCGCCCCGAAGCGTCGTCGCTTCGGGGCGGGTCTTTTTTTCGCGCCGGGGCCTGCGGGGCGCCGGGACTTCGCTTGCGTCGGAGCCCGACTGCCGGAATGCGCCGCCTCGGGCGATGGTTCCGTGGCCTATTTCTGCCGGAAATAGATCTGGATGGGCACTCCGGCGAAATCCCACCGTTCGCGGATGTTGTTTTCCAGGAAGCGGCGGTAGGGCTCCTTGATGTACTGCGGCAGGTTCACGAAAAAGGCGAACTGCGGCGTCGGCGTCGGCAACTGCGTGACGTACTTGATCTTGATGTACTTGCCCTTGGTCGCGGGGGGCGGGTAGTTCTCGATCAGCGGCAGCAGCTCCTCGTTCAGCTCCGACGTGGAGATGCGGCGTTTGCGCGACTGGTGCACCCGGATCGCGGTCTGGAGCACGTCGAGGATGCGCTGTCTGTTCAGCACCGAGGTGAAGACGATCGGAATGTCGTTGAACGGGGCGAGCCGTTTTTTCAGGAACTCGGTCCACTCCTTCATCGTGTTGCTGTCCTTCTCCACGAGGTCCCACTTGTTCACCACGATCACGCACCCCTTGCGGTTGCGGACGATGAGGTTGTGGATGTTCAGGTCCTGCGATTCGAGTCCCTGCTGCGCGTCGAGCATCAGGACGCAGACGTCGGACTGCTCGATGGCCCGGATCGACCGCATCACCGAGTAGAATTCGAGGTCTTCCATCGTCTTGCCCTTCTTGCGCATGCCGGCCGTATCGACGAGGTAGAAGTCCATGCCGAACTTGTTGTAGCGCGTGTGGATCGAGTCGCGCGTGGTTCCGGCGATCGACGTGACGATGTTGCGCTCGGTGCCCAGCAGGGCGTTCGTGAGCGACGATTTGCCGACGTTGGGCCGTCCGACGATCGTGATGCGCGGCAGGTCGTCCTCCGCTTCGTCCGCGTCGTCGGCGGGAAGCGCCGCGAGGATGGCGTCCATCAGGTCGCCCGTTCCGCTTCCCGACATGGACGAGATGCAGTAGGGGTCGCCCAGACCGAGGGCGTAAAATTCGTGCGAGGAGTAGATCTGGTCGTTGTTGTCAACCTTGTTGCAGACGAGGATCACCTTTTTCGGCGAGCGGCGCAGGATGTCGGCCATCAGCTCGTCGAGGTCCGTGATTCCGGTGGAGACCTCCACCAGGAGGAGTATGACGTCCGCTTCGTCGATGGCCAGCATCACCTGACGGCGGATTTCGTCTTCGAAGATGTCGTCGGAATTGACGGTGTAGCCGCCCGTGTCGATCACGGAGAATTCGCGGCCGTTCCAGTCCGTTTTGCCGTAGTGGCGGTCGCGCGTGGTTCCGGCCGTCGCATCGACGATCGCTTTGCGTTCGCCGACGAGGCGGTTGAAGAGGGTCGATTTGCCGACGTTGGGCCGTCCGACGATTGCTACGAGGCTCATGTTCTTTCTGCGTTTTGCGGGACCGGACCTCTCCTGCCGGACCGCAGGCTTCGTCTGCCCTGCGGGCCGCCGGCCGTCCGGACCGGAGTTTGTGCGTGCAAAGATACAACAATCGGGCGAATTATGAAAGGCGCCGCCCGCGGCCGTCCCCGGACCGTGGTCCCGGCGGCAGCGTCCGATGCTTCCCTACAGATAGCGGCTCTCCGTGGCGCCCGCCTGCACGGGGTAGAGCAGCACGTAGCTGTATCCCGCGAAGTACTGTTCGAGATAGCCCGGGATGCGGTTCATCGCGGGGTGGTAGGAGACCCGCTCGCGGCGGCTCATCACGAACCAGAGGCAGTCGTCGTTCCGCAAGTCGTGTTCGAGCGAGGGGAGGTCGTCCCAGCGGTCGAACGCGACGAACCCGATGTTGGCCGGGAGTTTGCGGCCCCGGCGGGGACGGAGGTGTTCGAGCGTGCCTTCCGAGGCGAAGAAGACGATCTTCGCGCCGGAGTTCTCGGCCAACTGCCGGATGCGGTGCACCCAGGCCTGGAATCCGGCCTCCTTTTCGGCCTTTTCGGGCACGACGATCAGGTGGCGCTTGACGGTGGCCAGCGGCTGCGCGGGGCTGTAGATGAAGGTGGTGACGTTGCTCTGCATCAGTACGTCGGTCACCATGCGGCCGATGCCCGGACCCGAAGCCCCCGGGATGCCCGGGATCGCCGGAATGGCCGGCATGCCGGGCGTGCGCTGGTGCATGCCCAGCACGATGTCGGTGATGTTGCGCTCGCGGACGACGCTCACGATGGCGTTCGAGATGTTCACGTCGTAACGCAGCAGTTGCTGGAGGTAGAGGTCGCCCGCGGCGGCGGTCGTCGCCGCGATGTCGAGCACCTTCCGGGCCTGTTTCTCGATGTTGGGGTCCTCGGCCTTGTTGTCGATGGCGTGCAGGGCGTAGAGGCCGTTGGGCTCCTTGGGGCGTTTGAGCATGGCGCTCAGCCCCACCAGCTCGTCCACCGACCGTTCGTTGGCCACCGGAATCAGGATGTGGTCCTCGCGGCGCGGCGCTTTCTCCGCATCGTCCTGCGCATGGTTCATGGCGATGTTGTGGGCGCCCCGCTGCGTGGCGAAGGTCGAGACGATGCACGTGGCCAGAATCATGAGGATCGTGCCGTTGAGCACGCTTTCGCTTAGCAGCCGGATCGGCTCCCCGTCGGGCGTGTGGCCCAGGATGACGTTGTAGCCCACCATGACGGCGGCGAGCGTGGCCGCCACGTGGGCGCTGCTCAGGCCGAAGATGACGGTCCGCTGGTCTTTCGAGAGGCGGAAGCTCTTCTGCGTGAGCCATGCGGCGATGAACTTCGCCGCCGTGATGAGCGCGATCATGATCGCCGCCACCTCGATGCTCTCCCAGTCGCGGAAGAAGGCCCGGTAGTCGATGAGCATCCCCACGCCGATCAGGAAGAAGGGGATGAAGATGGCGTTGCCGACGAACTCCACGCGGTTCATCAGCGGCGACGTGCGCGGGATGAGCCGGTTGAGGGCCATGCCCGAGAGGAACGCGCCGATGATCGGTTCGAGACCGGCCAACTGGGCGAAGAAGGCCCCGAGGAAGACCATCGCCAGAACGAAGATGTACTGCGAGACGCTGTCGCTGACCTGCTTGAAGAACCAGTGGGCCAGCAGCGGGAAGAGGAAGACGATGATGACGATGCAGAGGAGCACCGAGGCGCCGAGCCGCCACCAGAACATGTCGTCCACGTTGCCCGTGGCCATGCCGACGATCACGGTGAGCAGCAGCAGGGCCAGCGTGTCGGTGATGACCGTGCCGCCCACGGCGATCGTCACCGCCTTGTCGCGGGCGATGCCGAGCTTGCTGACGATGGGGTAGGCCACGAGCGTCTGCGAGGCGAACAGCCCGGCCAGCAGGATCGAGGAGTAGAGCGGGAACCCCATCACGTAGTACCCGGCCAGGATGCCCAGCCCGAGCGGGACGCAGAAGGTGTAGAGGCCGAACACGAGGCTGCGCCAACTGTTGCGCCGGAAGTCGGACATGTCCATGTCGAGTCCCGAGAGGAACATGATGTAGAGCAGTCCGGCCGTGCCCGAGAGGATGATGCTGCTGTCGCGCAGCACGAGGTTCAGTCCGTGGGGGCCGATCACCGCTCCGGCGATGATGAGCCCCAGCAGGTAGGGGATTTTGAGCTTGTTCAGAATCAGCGGCGCTGCGAGGATGATGACCAGAATGAGCAGGAATTTCAGGATCGGGTCTTCGAGCGGCAGCGTCAGGTCTATATGTGCGAGTAACGGGATCATCCGGTGCGGTGTTTAGTCTTTCCACAAAGATAGGAAAAATCGGGTTATGCGCAAGCTCCCGGCGATAAAAAATCCGGCCGGGGCGTCCGCGTCCCGCATCCGGAAAAAGCCCGGCATGCGGAAATATGCCGGGCCTACGTCGCGAATCCCGTAGGTCATCGGCCGGAGAGCGCGAATTCGCAAATCGTGACGGATTCCCCCTTGAACGTGATTTCGTCCGCCTTTCCCGGATCGGTGTCCGTGGCCGTTGCGACGACGTTCCCGGCCGGGTCGTCCAGCGTGTTCCTGGCATCGAGCGATGCGGCCGACAGCACGGTGGTCCGTATGAGCTTGTCCGCCTTGCAGTTTTCGAAGACGATGCGCGTCTTCAGGGCCTTCGGGTTGAGATTGACGACGAACAGGTTGAGCCTTCCGCGCTCCCGGTCGATGGTCGCGGAGACGTCCAGCGAACCGACGTCCATGTCCATTGCGGGGGATACGGCCTCGGCCTTTACGCTCTCTTTGAGTCCTTTCGCGCGGTATTCCCGGAGCGGGAAGAACGTCGTCTGCCTTACCGAGGCGGTTTCGTCGGTCATGATCGGGGCGAGGATGTTCACCATCTGCGCCCAGTTGGCTATTCCTACGTGGCGGGCGTTGCGGTGGATGGCGTTGAGAAAATACGCCGTCGCCAGCCCGTGACGCCATTCGTAGGTGTTGGTCGTCCCGTAGGGAGGTCCTCCGGCCTCCCAGATTCCCCATTCGTCGAAAGCGATTCTGATACGGTCCTGGCGAGGGGGAAAGCGGTACCATACCTGCCAGTTGTCAACGGAGTCCGGGCAGTTCTCCCGGATGAAGGCGCCCAAGGCGGCGAGCCCCCTGTCCGCCGCCTTGATCTTCCGGAACAGGGAGTAGGGCTTTCCCTCCTCCGTGTTCACGTAGTTGTGGTAGGAGATGTAGTCCACGGCTCCGCCCAGGCCGTCCAGAACCGTTTCGTTCCAGCGCATGTCGCCCCCTTCGCCGTTGGCGATGAGTTTGATGGACGGGTCCGTCAGTTTCATCAGTTTGATGAAATGCCACACGTCCTCCACATATTTCCGGGGGTCCTGATGGCGTCCCGCGTCGGGTTCGGCCCCCTCCTCGTTCCCCAGCGCCCAGTACTTCACGCCGAAAGGCTCCGGGTATCCGTGCGAACGCCTGAGGTTGGCATAGTATGTGTTTTCCGTTCCGTTGCAGTATTCGACCCAGTTGGCCGCCTCGTCGGGCGATCCGGTGGAGAGGTTCACCACGAGGCAGGGCTCTGCGCCTATTTCCCTGCAATACTCGATGAACTCGCACGTGCCGAAATGGAAATCGTTGATGCCGCCCCAGATCAGGTTCTTCCTCGCCTTGCGCTCCTCTTTGGGACCCACCCCGTCTTCCCAGTGGAAGGTCTTGACCGCCGTTCCGCCCGGGAACCGCAGCATCGTCGGGGAGAGCTCCTTCACCTTTTCCAGCACGTCGCGGCGGAATCCCCGGCTGTCGGACAGCGGCGAGTCCTCGTCGAAAATGCCTCCGTCGATGCAGCGTCCCATGTATTCCACGAATTGTCCGTACACGTACGGGGAGATCTCGCCGAGGCTGGCGCCTGCGTCGATCGTTATTCTGTTTTCCTGGGCGTGCGATGACAGGCAGAGCAGTGCGAAAACGGGCGGCAGAAGCAGTTTTTTCATGTGTGGCAGGTGTTTTCGGGTGACGGGCGGACCTCCGGCCGTCGGACAAAGATAGGCAAAAGATGCGAGGCATGCAACTCCCGGAAGTTGTCCGCATCGCCGGGGAATCCGGCCGGCATGTCCGTGATGCAGAGGCGGAAGGGGTGTCCGGTCCGGACACTCGCATGGCGGCGCGGCGCAAAAAAACGGGGGCGGATGCTTCGCTTTTCGGCAAAAAAGCGTAACTTTGAAAAATCATTGAAAACCGGAACGGCTTTGGTTATGGGTGTCGAGAGAGTGGACAGACGGTTGCTCGGTCCCGTGCTCGCGGGATTTTTCATCATGGGTTTCTGCGACATGGTGGCTCCGATCACGGGGCGTATCGCCGCGGAGTTCCCCGCGGAGCGGCAGGCGGCCGTGAGCTTCCTTCCGACGATGGTGTTCCTCTGGTTTCTGGTGCTTTCGGCGCCGTTCGCCGCATGGATGAACCGCCGGGGCCGCAAGACGACGGCGCTCGCGGGCTATCTCCTCACGGTCGCCGGCCTGCTCGTGCCCTATGCCGCCGGCGAGGGATGCGCGCTGGGGTGGTACTTCGCCGGGTTCGGCCTGCTGGGTATAGGCAACACGGCGATCCAGGTGGCCGTCAATCCGCTGCTGGCCACCATCGTTCCCGCGGAGCGCATGACGAGCTACCTGACCGTGGGGCAGATTTTCCGCAACACGTCGCTGCTCCTGCTGGCGCCGATCGTGACGGGACTGGTCGCCGCGACCGGGTCGTGGCGCCTGCTGCTGCCGATCTACGCGGCCCTCACGGTCGCGGGCGGGGTGTGGCTGCAACTGACCTCCGTGCCCGAGCCGCCGCGCAGCGGAACCTCCGTCGGACTGGCAGCCTGCTTCGGTCTGCTGAAGAACCGTGCGGTGCTGCTCTCGGCGCTGGGCGTGGCATGCTTCATCGCCGCCGACGTGGGGATCGGCTACCTCTCGGTGCGGCTGATCGACAACCCCTCGTCGATCCTCACGACCACGGGTTTCTACGCCTGCCGTATCGTCGGGACGATCGTCGGGGCGTGGGCCCTCGTGCGGGTCCGGGACACGAAGTATCTGGGCTGGAACATGGCCGGGGTGCTGGCGCTCTGCCTCGTGCTGCTTTTCACGGACAGCGGGGCGGTGATCTATGCCGCCGTGGGCCTCATGGGCTTCGGCATGGCGTGCGTCTTCGCCACCTTCTACTCCGTGGCGACCCGTGCCGTGCCGGAGCGGGCCAACGAGGTGGCCGGGCTGATGATTCTGGCCATTTCGGCGGGAGCCGTGTCGGGTCCGGCGTGCGGCGCCGTCGCGCGTGCGGCGGGCAGTCCGCATTGGGGGATGCTCTTCGTCGCCGTGCTGGTGTGCTACATGCTCTGGGCGAGCGTGAAACTGACAAACAACGAACAACGGATATGAAAAAAATCGTACTGACCCTGCTGCTTGCAGCCGCCGCATGGAGCGCGGCGGCGCAGCGGCCCCGCACGCGGGTGGAATGGGGCGTGATCGGAGGCATCAGCATTCCCGATTATACGACCGACATGGACCGGACGGACATCAGGAACAAATGCGGCTGGCAGGCCGGCATCGTGACGGCCGTGAATCTGGGCGCCTTCGCCGTCGAGCCGCAGATTCTCTATGTCCGCCAGGGCATGCGCATCCGGCCCGAGGGGGGCGAGGAGGTGAACCTCAAGTCCAATTCGATCGACGTGCCTGTGCTGCTGTCGCTGCGGCTGCTCCATCCCGTGCGCATCTACACCGGACCGGTCTTTACGGTGATGAACGACAGCAAGCAGAAGTCGGGGCGCGACCTGCTCGATTTCGGGCGCGTGCGTCCCACGGTCTCGTTCACGGTCGGGGCCGGCGTGGTGCTGATGCGCCACCTGCTCGTCGATCTGCGCTACAACGGCCAGTTCCGGGCCAAGCACGACGTCGTGCTGCCCGACGGCCAGCAGCTCGACAAGCTCCGCTCGTACAACGTCGCACTGAGTTTCGGTTATCTGTTTTAGCCTATGACGGAGACGCTCGGACGGGAAATCGCCGTCGAAGGGGTCGATCCCCGCGAACTGTACGGGGCGCAGAACGTCTATCTGGAACAGATCAAGGCGCTGCACCCCGCATTGAAGATCGTGGCGCGCGGACAGTCGCTCAAGGTGCTCGGCCCCGAGGCGGAGACGCGCCGGTTCGCCGCCCGCATGGAGGGGCTGGCGGCCTATTACCTCAAGTACGGGCACATCTCCCCGCAGGTCATCGACCAGTGTTTCGCGGGGGGCTTCGGGGCGGCGGACGCCCCCGCGGACAAGGACGTGATCGTGTACGGCAACAACGGCAATATCGTCCGCGCCCGCACGGTGAACCAGCAGCGGCTGGTGGGGCTCTACGACAAGTGCGACCTGCTCTTCGCCGTCGGCCCGGCCGGGTCGGGCAAGACCTATACGGCCATCGCGCTGGCCGTCCGGGCCCTGAAGGAGAAACAGGTGCGGCGCATCATCCTGACGCGCCCGGCCGTCGAGGCGGGCGAGAAGCTGGGCTTCCTGCCCGGCGACATGAAGGAGAAGCTGGACCCCTACCTGCAGCCGCTCTACGACGCGCTCAACGACATGATCCCGCCCGCGAAGCTCCAGAAGTTCCTCGAAGAGGGAACCGTGCAGATCGCACCGCTGGCCTACATGCGCGGGCGGACGCTCGACAACGCCTTCGTCATTCTGGACGAGGCGCAGAATACCACGCTCGCGCAGATCAAGATGTTCCTGACGCGCATGGGGCGCAACGCGCGTTTCATCGTCACGGGCGACGTGACGCAGATTGACCTGCCGCGCAGGAGCGACAGCGGACTGGTGCGCGCGATGGAGATCCTGCGCCGCGTGGAGGGCATCGGCATCGTCGAGTTCGACAAGCGCGACATCGTGCGCCATCCGCTCGTCAAGCACATCGTCGAAGCCTTCGACCGGCACGCCGGCGCGGGGCCGGCGGAATCCGGAGAATCGGATACGGAAAATACGGAAACCAAAAACGAATAAGTCATGGACAGAAATCTTGCAGCGCTCGAACCGGCGCTCGTCTGGAAACATTTCGCGGAGATCGTCCGCATCCCGCGCCCGTCGCATCACGAGGAGGCCATCCGCCGCTACGTGCTGGAGTTCGCCCGGGGGCTCGGCCTCGAGGCCCGTGAGGACGAGGCGCACAACGTCTATGTCCGCAAACCCGCCTCGAAGGGAATGGAGAACCGCAAGGGCGTCATCCTGCAGGCGCACCTCGACATGGTTCCGCAGAAAAACAACGACAAGACGTTCGATTTCGAGAAAGACCCGATCGACGCCTATGCGGACGGCGGATGGGTCACGGCCGACGGCACGACGCTCGGGGCCGACAACGGCATCGGCGTGGCTTCGATCCTGGCCGTGCTGGAGGACGACACGCTCGCGCACGGGCCGCTGGAGGCGCTCTTCACGGCCACCGAGGAGACCGGCATGGACGGCGCCTTCGGGCTGCGGCCCGGGGTGTTGCAGGGCGAAATCCTGCTCAACCTCGATTCCGAGGAGGAGGGCGAGCTGTACGTGGGCTGTGCCGGAGGGCTCGACGCGAACACGACGTTCCGCTATGCGGAGGAGCCGACGCCCGCCGCGGGCTACGTCGCCGCGAAGATCTCCGTCAGGGGCCTCAAGGGCGGCCATTCGGGCATTCAGATCGTCTGCCAGCGCGCCAATGCCAACAAACTGCTGTTCCGGCTGCTCAATGCCGCGCCCTGCCCCCTGCTGCTCTGCTCGGTGGACGGCGGCGGACTGCGCAACGCCATTCCGCGCGAGGCCGAAGCCGTTGTGCTGCTCCCCGAGGCGGATTACGACGCTTTCGCCGGGGCGGTCGCCGCGTACGAAAAGACCGTGCGGGAGGAGTTCGAAGGGATCGAGGAGAACATTTCGGTCACGGTCGGGAAGTGTGCCAGGCCCGCCGGAATGCTGCCGCGCGACGTGGCCGTGAAGGTGATCCGCGCGGTCGCGGGGTGTCCCGACGGCGTGCAGCGCATGTCGCTCTCGATGCCCGGGCTGGTGCAGACGTCGGGCAACCTGGCGCGCGTGGTCTCGGACGGCTCGACGGTGAAGATGCAGTGCCTGCTGCGCAGTTCGGTGCGTTCGGAGAAGGAGGCGCTGGGCGAGGCCATCGCCGCGGTCTTCGCGCTGGCCGGAGGCGAGACGGAGCTGACGGGGGCCTACGACGGCTGGAATCCCGACATGAAGTCGCCGATCCTGAAGGCCATGACCGCCTCCTACGAGGCGCTCTACGGCCGCAAGCCCGCCGTGACGGCGATCCACGCTGGACTCGAATGCGGCATCATCGGCGGCAAGTACCCCGGTCTGGACATGATTTCGTTCGGCCCGACGATCCGCTATCCCCACTCGCCCGACGAGAAGGTGGAGATCGCCTCGGTCGGGAAATTCTACGACTTCCTGGTTCACACGCTGCGCAATGTTCCCGAAAAGTAGCGGGCCGCACTCCGGCGCCAAGTGGTTCGTCATCGTCAATCCCGTGGCCGGAGGCGGCCGCGGGCTGGACCACTTTCCGCAGATTTCGAAGCACCTGCGCGATGCGCACATCCGTTGCGAACCGGTCTTCACGGAGCACAAGTTCCACGCCACGGAGCTGACCGTGACGGCCGTCCGCGAGGGATACCGCCACATCATCGTCGTCGGAGGCGACGGCACGCTGCACGAGGTGGTGAACGGGCTGTTCATCCAGCAGGAGGTGCGTCCCGACGAGGTGCTGCTGGCCGTGGTGGCCGTGGGCACGGGCAACGACTGGGTCCGCACGTTCGGCATTTCGAACCGCTACCGGCACGCCGTGCAGGCCATCAGCGAAGGCTGCTCCTTCCTGCAGGATGTCGGGGTGGTCTCCTACGAGGAGGCGCACTACCGGCAGAACCGCTACATGGCCAACGTGGCCGGCGCGGGCTTCGACGCCCATGTGGTGCGGAAGCTCTCGCACCTGAAGAAGAAGGGCCGCAAGAGCCGCTGGCGCTATACGTGGTGTCTGGTGCGCAACTTCTTCCGCTACAAGTCCACGGGCGTCAAGGTGTGGGTGGACGGGCGGCTGGTTTACAACAACCTGCTGCTTTCGGCGGCCGTCGGCATCTGCAAGTTCAACGGCGGCGGCCTGCAGCAGCTTCCCGAGGCGGTGGCCGACGACGGGATGCTCGACCTGTCGCTGATCCGCCCCGTGCATTTCTGGCATCTGCTTTTCCGGTTCCACTACCTGTTCAACGGCGGCATCTACCGCATCCGGCATATCTTGCAGGAGCGCGGCAGCCGCATCCGCATCGAGTCGTCGCCCGAAGTGGGCGTCGAGGTGGACGGCGAGCCGCTGGGCCATACGCCGCTCGAATTTTCGATTCTCCACAAGGCGATCCGGATCGTCGTGGGGAAGGAGTTCTACGAACAGCACGTCCCGGCGGAGGACTCCGCCCGCAAGGCCGGGTGAGGGGCCGGGCATTCCGGGACGATGCGCGGGGAGAGACCGCAAACGACCGGGGCGCGCCGAATGTTCGGCACGCCCCGGTTTTCCGTATTCCTTCCGGCGGCTATCGGGCCGGGACACTTTCGATGACGTCGATCTCCGTCACCGTCCAGTCGAACAGCTCGTCGGCGCACTGTCCCTCCAGCCGGCGCAGTTGCGAAAGGTCGGTCGTGTCGGCCAGCACGGCGTTGAAGAACTGCTCCATCGTGGAGTAGGTCGCGTTCACCTTGCCTGCCAGGCAGGTGTAGAAGGCTTTCTGCTGGCTGCGGTCCAGTCCGGCCGGGAGCACGCCCTGCCCCACGAGGTAGTCGTAGGGGAAAATATGGCGCATGTTGTGCGCGTCGGCATCGAGCTCTTCGACGATCGTCGTGACGACGAACATGTCCACGGTGTCGTTCACGCCCGGCATCTGGATGAAGGTGGTGTACACCGGATAGGCGTTTTCCAGCTCTCCGGCCACCCCGTCCGAGAAGAGGACGAACTCCGAATCGGTCAGGTCGTCGAGGTAGATCATCTGCCGGTAGCTGCGCAGGGCGTCGCGCATGGCCTTGCGCTCTTCGCGGTTCCATTCCCGGCGCTGCGAGCAGCCGGCGAAACCTGCGGCGAATACCGCCAGCAGGGATGCACAAAGGAGAATCTTTTTCATATTCCGAATTGATGTTGGTTCATTATTCCCCGGATCGCAATCCGTGTGCCAAAAATATTGCGTATATTTGTTACCGCACAACACGACCGGTTATGGATGTTCTGGCTTTTCGTGACTACTGTCTTTCGCTGCCCTTCACCGAGGAGTGCACGCCCTTCGACGAGACGACGCTCGTCTATAAGGTCGGCGGCCGGATGTACGCCTTCGCCGACATGGTCGGATTCGAGCGGATCGCCCTCAAGTGCGATCCCGAAGAGGCGCTGCTGCTGCGCGAGCGCTATCCGGACGAGGTGACGCCCGCCTGGCATACGAACAAGCGTCTGTGGAACGACGTGCGCACGACGGGCGACCTGCCCGATGCCTTCATCCGCGCGCAGATACGCAACTCCTACCTGCTGGTTGTGCGGCGGAATGTGACGCCGCGGGCCCGCCGCGAGGAGATTCTCGCCCGTATCGGCGAGCTCGGACTGCCCGAATGATTTCCGCGATTGTTTTCCGAACCAAAAAATAACAGATGCGTATGAAGTGCAAAATCCTTTTGCTGGCGTTGGCCGTCGGGGCGGTGTCCTGCGGCGGAGACGCGAAAACCGAACTTTTCAACGGCCGCGACCTCACGGGATGGGTCTGCGTCACGGCCGGCGGCCCCGCTGCGGCGGAGGTCTTCACCGTGCAGGACGGCTGCATCCGCGTGGCGGGACAGCCTTTCGGGTTCCTGCGCACGGCCGAGCAGTACGGCGACTACCGCCTGCACGCCGAGTGGCGCTGGATCGGGAAGCCCTCGAACAGCGGGCTGTTCCAGCGCATCCAGGAGGGCGACGAACTTTGGCCTTCGCTGATCGAGTGCCAGTTGGAGTCCGGGAATGCCGGAGATCTGCTGGGATTGGGCGGCGCCACGATGGCCGGGGTCGAATCGCCGGAGGGCGGCGTTCCGGTCAAAAAACGCGTGGGCGGCGCTTCGGAGAAACCCGCCGGCGAATGGAACGAGGCCGAAGTGATCTGCAAGGGCGACCGCATCACGGTCTATGTCAACGGCGTGTTGCAGAACGAGTGCAGCGGGGTGAACGCCCGGGGCTACATCGCCCTGCAAAGCGAGGGCGGTCCGCTGGAGTTCCGCAACATCTATCTGACGGAGGTCGAGTGATTCCGGGGCGGCGCTCCTGCGGGGAGGCCGTTCCGTCCTTTTCCTTATGTCATCGCCCCTGCCGCAACGCGGCAGGGGCGATGCTTTTCAGCCGGAACGGCCTGCTACCGCCGGTCGTTTTCCTCCAGCGAGGCGACGTAGGCTTCGCGGAGCTTCAGCAGCTCCTGCGCCTTTTCGGGGTATTCGCCGAGCAGGTTCTCCGACTCCGTGGGGTCGATTCCGAGGTTGGTGAGATACAGCCCTTCGAGCGTTTCGTTCCGGTCGTCCGGCCGTACGTCGATCGCATTGCAGAGCAGTTTCCAATCACCCTGCCGCACGGCCCACTGCCGTTCGAAATCGAAGTGCAGCACGTCGTGCGGAGACTTTTCCGAGGCGTCCCGAAGCAGCGGTACGAGGCTCCGGCCGTCCACGTCGATTCCCGAGGCGTCCAGCCCGCACAGCTCCAGAATCGTCGGGAACCAGTCGATGTTCATGGCCGTCTGGTCGCGCGTCTCGCCCTGCGGCAGATGTCCGGGCCAGGAGACGATGGCCGGCACGCGGATGCCGCCCTCGAAGAGCGAGAACTTGCCGCCCCGGTAGTCGCCGCAGTAACCGCCTCCGCCGAAGGTGCGGACTTCGGTGCTGTGGCCGTTGTCCGACTGGAGGATGACGAGGGTGTTCTCTTCCAGCCCCCGTTCGCGCAGGAATGCGCGCAGCCGGCCCAGATAGTCGTCGAACGTGGAGACGAAGGCCGCGTACATGCGCCGCGGGGCGGGCAGGTCGGCGTAGTGGTCCAGCCATTTCTTCGCCGGCTGCAACGGATAGTGGGGTATATTGACGGCCCAATAGAGGAAGAAGGGCCGGTCGTCTCCGTCCCGCAGGATGAACTCTTCGGCTTCGCGCAGCGTCTCGGCGGCGAAGAACTTCCCTTCTTCGTGAATCTCCTCTCCGTTACGCCAGAGGTCGTGCCGGTTCGGGCCGCCCCAGTAATAGAAGTGCGAGTAGCTGTCGATGCAGCCTCCCAGGAAGCCCCAGAAATAGTCGAATCCCCGGCTGTTGGGGGCGTACTCCTTCCACGACCCCAGATGCCATTTGCCGATGCAGGCCGTGCGGTAGCCGTTGTCGCGCATCCGCTCGGCGAGCGTCTCCTTGCCGAGCGGCAGCCCCGTGTAGCCGGCGTTGCCCGTAAGTCCGGCGCGTCGGGTGAACTGCCCGGTCAGCAGACTCGCGCGGGAGGCCGAGCTGACGGGTGCGGCGTAGAACTGGGTGAACCGCACGCCGCTGGCCGCCAGCGAGTCCATGTGGGGCGTGCGGAGGTCCGCCGCGCCGAAGCAGCCCATGTCCAGCGTGCCGTGGTCGTCCGTGTAGATGATGATGACGTTGGGTTTCGCGGGGCGGGCCGCCGGGGCCGTGCCTGCCAGCAGCAGGCCGCCGGCGCTCAGGAGGAGGTGTCTGTTGTCCATGTATGCAGTCGTTTATCGGATCCGTTCGTAGTAGGGCAGGCGGTCGAGCGGCACGTCGGTCTCGATGCGTTTCGGTCCCCGGAATGTCTCGCCCCGGTCGTCGCGCCAGACGCCCCGAGGCAGCCGCACTTCGCGCTGCGTCCCCGGCGTGACCATCGGGGCCACGAGGTAGCGGTCGCCCAGCATGAACTGGTCGCGGCATTCGAGGAACCCTTCGTGCGGGAAGGCGTACTCCATCGCCCGGACGATCGGCTCGCCCGTCTTCGACGCGTGGTGCGCCAGCGAGAGGATGTAGGGTCCGAATTGGCGGTGCAACTGCGCATAGCGGGCGCAGACGGCCGCATTCTCGGGCGAGAGGATGCGCCACGGCGCTACGGAGAACTGCATCATCGGCATCAGCGCGTGCACCTGCGCCGAGCGGACGATCAGCTCCTCGTCGAACCGTTCGACCCCGAGAAACGAGGTGAACTGTCCGCCGCCGATCATGTCGGGGCACGTGTAGGGGTGTCCCAGCAGTCCTGCGGCCGTCATGTCGGGGATGAGCAGTTGCAGGGCCCGCCACGAGTAGTCCTTGTCGCCCAGACGCTGCACGACGGGCTGTCCGCCCAGTTTCCAGCAGGCACGCAGCTCGTTGCAGGCGAACGTGCCGCCCAGTTCGGCCCACCGCTGCATGTAGCGGTTCGGGTCGCCTTCGGGGGCGTGGTAGAGATACGGTTCGGCCTGCATGTAGGCCACGTCCCCGCCGTCGAACTTGAAACCGTCGGTTCCGTATTTGCTCCGGTTCTCCTCGAGTTTCCCGCGCAGGTACGCCACCGCTTCGGGATTCGTCAGGTCGTAGCAGGCGCTGTATCCGTTCCACCACCGGACGATCGCCGGGTCGCCCCGGCGGGTTTTGAGCAGGTAGCCCTTCCGCTCCAGTTCGCGGAATTCGGGCGAGTCGGGCGAGACGTAGGGGGAGATCCAGAGCATCACGCGGAATCCCATGGCGTGCAGCGAGTCGATCATGCTCCGCGGATCGGGGAAGCGCGAGGCCTTGAAGTCGAAGTTCCCGTAGTCGTTCTGCCAGTTGTCGTCGATCATGAAGATTCCCTGCGGGAAGCCGTTTTCGACAGCCTTGCGGGCATAGCGCATGATGTCGCGCTGGTTCTGGTCGTACATGAGCTCGATCCAGGTGTTGTATTGCGGCATGGAGAAGAACAGCTCGGCGGGAATCGTTCCCGAGGGCGGGAAGTGGGCCGCCGAGGCGGCCGCATAGGCGTCGCGGAGACTCTCTCCGGCGTGCACGGCCTCGAGTGCCTCGTGGTCGGAGGAGAGGTGGAGCCGTCCCTGCTCGATCCGGAACCGGAAGGGGTGTTCGGACCAGACGTAGCGGCCTTCGGACGAGAGCAGCAGCGGCACGGATTGGTTGTTGTAGTTGATTCGCGCGAGATCCTGTTCGGCGAGCTCCGCCGGATAGGGCATCCGGTTTCCCAGGGCGACGAAGCCGCCCCACCACCGCTCGCCGGGAAGCGGCTCTACGGTCTTTTCGAACGGGGATTGCGCTGCGGCCGGCGACAGGCAGGCGGCGAGCAGGAGGAAAGAAAGCAGGCGTTTTTTCATTCGGGTCGTGATTTGGAATCAAAAGTACGAAAAGTCCGCAGATGAAACAAGCGATGCCGGCTGTCGGCATCGCCTGTTTCGCATTGCGACCGCATTTTTCGTTTCGCACCGTTTCGGAGGCGGCCGCTGCGGCCTCATTCCGCCGGGCGCACCGCTGGCCGCATCGGTCGTGTCGGCCGCATTCCCGTCGTGTTACGGCTGCGTCCCGGCCGCCTGCCGCCGCCAGCGGAGGTAGCCCGCCACGGCCAGGGCCGAATAGAGGGCGTACAGGGCCGCCGTCCACGGAATCTCCTTGTAGAGGTACAGTCCGACGGTCACCAGGTCCGCGGCCAGCCACACGAGCCACTGCTCGACGTATTTGCGCGAGAGCATCCACATCGCCACGATCGAGAGCGCCGTGGTGAGGCTGTCCCAGAAGGGCACGGTGCTGTCCGTGAAGCGCGCGAGCAGCAGGTAGAGCGCCCCGTGCGCGGCGAGGAACACTCCGGCGAGCGCCGGAATCCTCCGCAGCGGCGTGTGGCCGATCGCCGCGGCCTTCTCCGGCGTGCCGGCGGTCTGCGCGTTCCGCTGCCGGGCGTTGTGCCATACGATCCATCCGTAGAGTCCTGCGAGCACGTAATAGACCTGCATCGAGCAGTCGGCGTAAAGCCCCGCCTTGTAGTAGAGCGCTCCGTGCACGACGGGCATGACGAGACCCACGATCCACAGCCGGATGTCGGCGCGGTATTCGAGCCAGAGGTAGAGGAGGCCGAGCGCGACCCCCGTGAGTTGCAGGGCGAGTTTCCAGTCCATCGTTTTCGTGTCTTGTGCGGCCCGGGGCCGCTGTGAGCGGTCAGAAGCGTACGGTCACGTTACCCAGCACGTTGAGCGGAGCCTGCGGGAAATAGAAGGCCATGTCCGTCCGCTGTCCTTCCCAGATCGAGGAGTATCCGTATCCGTTGCTTTCGTATTCCGAATTGAAGAGGTTGTTGATCTGGAGGCCCAGCGAGACGCTGCGCGCCGCGCGCGTGCGGAACGTGTAGTTCAGGTTGAGGTTCGTCACGCAGTAGGCGTCGAGCGAGAGGGCCTCGACCTCGTTGTTGGTGAAGTATTGTTTGCCGACGCATTGCGTGTGGAAGAGGGCCTGGAAACCCTTGTGGTGGAAATCGAGGAAGAGCGCCCCCATGGCCGAGGGCGAGTAGGCGATGGTCCTGTCGCCCAGATTCTCGCCGTAGGTGGGGCTTCCCGACAGGGCGTCGATGTAGTTCTCGATGCGGTTCTGCGAGAAGGTGGCGTTCGCGCCCAGCGTGAACCAGCGGGTCGTCCGCCACGAGGCCGTCAGCTCCACGCCGCGGCGGTAGCTGTCGGGCACATTGACGTTCAGGGCGTCGTAGCCGTCGTTCACCATGCCCGTCGGTACGAGCTGGTCCTTGTATTTCATGTAGTAGAGGTTCACGCCCAGCCGGAGCCGCGGAGCCGTGTAGGTGTAGCCCAGCTCGTAGTCGCAGAGCTTCTCGGAAGAGGGGTAGCTGTCGTCCTCGGCGAACATGTGGCGGTCCGTGAAGTCGCTGCGCGTGGGCTCCTTCTGCGCCACGGCGAACGAGAAGTAGAACTCGTTGCGGTCGGCGAGCGTGTAGCTCAGGCCCGCACGGGGATTGAAGAAGTGGTACTGCTTGTCCACGTCGATGGGCTGCATGCCGTCCTCCGCGGAGATGTAGTTGTCGTTCACGCCCCACGCCTCGTAGCTGACGTAGCGGTATTGCAGGTCGGCGAAGAGCCGCAGCCCCTCGGCCGCCAGCCACGACGCCCGGGCGAAAAGGTTGGCATCCTGCTTCCTCACGTCGTTGTCGTACCAGCGGCCTCCGATCTGCTCCTTCTCCATGCCGCTCACCCAGTCCAGCGTACCCCAATGGGGGCAGGTGTAGTAGCTCCACGAACCGCCGAAGGCGAGGTCGAGCTTCCGCGTTGTGTAGCTGGCCGCGGCGTTCACGCCTCCGAGGTGGTTGCGCATGATCTTCTCGCGGATCAGGTCGGCGCTGACGTCGGCCGTCAGCCCGGCGGGAAGGTTGAGGTATTCGCAGAGGTCGGCGTCGTCCTTGTACTGTTTGTAGAAGCCGTAGCCGTAGGTGTAGAATCCCGTGGCGTTGAGCGCCCAGCGGTCGTTGAACCGGTGGCTCACGACGATCTGGTTGTTGATTTGCAGGTAGTTGTCCGTCTCGTCGTCGTAGTAATCGACCTTCTGCCATTCGGGGTATCCGTCGTTGCTGTTGTAGATCGTGTGGTAGCGTCCGTCCTCGGTGCGGTACATGCCGCCCGAGTTGTAACGGCGGCCGTTGTATTTCATTTCGTCTTTCGTCACGCCGTTGTAGGTGAGGTAGGTTTTGGCCTTGCCGCCGAACGAGAGCAGTTTGACGATCGTCCGTCCGTTGTAGTATCCGGTCTGGAACATATAGGACTTGAGGTCCGTCGCGCCGCGGTCGATGTAGCCGTCCGATCCGATGTGCGTCAGGCGGGCGTCCACCACCCAATGATCGCCCAGCAGTCCCGAGGAGATGCGCACGGCCTGCTTGTTGGTGTTGTACGAACCGTAGGAGAGCGAGGCTTCGCCGCTGAAGTCGGTCCCGATGGGCGCCGTGGTCATGTTCACCGCACCGCCGAAGGCGCCCGTGCCGTTGGTCGAGATGCCCGCGCCGCGCTGCACCTGGACGCTTCCCACCGAGGAGATCAGGTCGGGCGTGTCGTACCAATAGACCGAATGCGAGTCGGGGTTGTTCATCGAAACGCCGTTCACCGTGACGTTCAGGCGCGTGGCGTCCGTGCCGCGGAGGCGGATCGAAGTGCCTCCGATCCCGATGCCCGTCTCGTTCGTGGCGATCATCGAGGGTGTGAGCGCCAGCAGCGACGGAATGTCGAATCCGTAGCTGTTACGGGCGATTTCGTCGTGCGAGAGGTTCGAGAAGGCCACGGGGGTTTTCTCGGTGGCGCGCGTGGCCGTCACCTCGATCTCCTGCATCCGGTAGATCCGCAGCGAGTCGTCGTCCGGTCTCTCCGCGGCGGCGGTTGCGGCATGCGCCGTGCGTCCGCCGGCCGTTTCCGCGGCCCGGAGTTGCGCGGCCGGGCAGAGCGCGGCGGCCGCGAGCATCGGAAGAATAATCCTTTTCATCGTCAAACTTTTTAAGTTAATACACTGAAAAGGGGTATGTTGTGTCGATTATGCGTCTCCCGGTCTCGGCATTACCCGTATCCGGTACAATGGGTATAATCTCAGCCTGAAAGTAAGGCACCCCTTCGAAATATCGGCGGCAAAGGTATGAAAAAAAGGCGGAAAGCCGCAGACTTCCCGCCTTTTTTTCGCATTTTACCGTGAATCAGCAGTTCCCGAACCGGAAGACGATCTTCTGGCAGTAGGTTTCGCCGGGCCGGAGCAGCGGCGAGGGGAATTCGGGATGGTTCACCGCGTCGGGATAGTTCTGGCACTCGACGGCTACGCCGTCGTAGTCCGCATAGCGGCCGCCGGTCTTGGTCTCGGGGCAGCCGCCCGCGAGCCAGTTGCCCGTGTAGATCATCACGCTGGGCTGCGAGGAGAGTACCTCGACGCAGCGGCCCGACCGCGGGTCGCGCAGGCAGCCCACCTCGCCCAGGATATTGGGCCTCCAGCCGTCGATCACGAACGGGTGGTCGTATCCCTTGAAGTCGCGGATGTGGTTGAACTCCGCGTCTATGCCGGGCCGGAACGGCCGGTAGTCGCGGAAGTCCTGCGGCGTGCCGGCCACGTCGAGCAGCCGGCCCGTCGGAATCTGCCGTTCGTTCATTTCGAGCGCCTGCGAGGCGTTGAGCCGCAGTTCGTGGTCGAGCACCGATCCCGAGCCGTCGCCCGCGAGGTTGAAATAGACGTGGTTCGTGAGATTCACGACCGTCGTCCGGTCGGTCCGGGCCCGGTAGGTGATCTCCAGCGAGCAGTCGTCGTCGAAATCGAAAACGGCCTCGACGCACAGCTCGCCCGGATACCCCTGGTCGCCGTCCTCGGAGAGGAGCGACATGACCACGCGGTTGGTTTCCACGCGGCTCTCCCAGACGCGGTTGGCGAAGTTGTTCGTGCCGCCGTGCAGGTGGTTCTGTCCGTTGTTCACCTCCAGCGTATACTCCTTGCCCTCGACCGTCATCCGCCCGAAGGCGATGCGGTTGGCGCAGCGGCCCACGCTCTTGCCGGCGGCCGCGCCGTCGTGGAAGTATCCTTCGGGGTGTTTGTAGCCCAGCACCACGTCGGCCATGCGGCCTTCGCGGTCGGGCATGACGGCGGCTACGACCGCCGCGCCGTAGTTCGACAGGCGCACTTCGGCGCCGCGGTCGTTGCGGAGCGTGTAGAGGATGATCGCTTCGCCCTCGGGAGTCATGCCCCATACGTGTTGTTCGATCCGTACCATGGTCATTCGGCGGGTTTGAGGTTTTTCAGCAGGCGGTCGATGCGGCGCAGGCACTCCTCCCGGCCTATGAATTCCGTGACGTCGTACATGCCGGGGCCTTTGCCGGCGCCGACGAGCGCCAGCCGCAGCGTGTTCATCACCTGCCCCATGCCGTATCCCTTCTCGTCGATCCAGCCGTGGACGATCCGCTCGGTGTTCTCCTTCGAGAAGTCGTCGATGCCCGCCAGCACGCCGCGCAGTTCGGCGAGGATCGCCGGGTTCTGTCCCTTCCAGTATTTGCGCGCCTGCTTCTCCTCGTACTCGGCGGGAGCCACGAAAAAGTAGGAGATGAGGTCCCACAGGTCGGTGATGAGCTGCGCGCGCTCCTTCATGATGCCTGCGGCGCGGCCCGCCGCTTCGTCCGGGACTTCGATGCCGTGCTCGCGCAGGATCGGCTGGCAGACGGACGCCAGTTCGGCGTCCGTCTTGCGGTGCATGTATTGGGCGTTGAACCACTTGGCCTTGTCGGGCTGGAACCGGGCGCCCGATTTCGAGACGCGCTCCAGCGAGAAGTTGTCGATCAGCTCCTGCATCGAGAACAGCTCCTGTTCCGTGCCGGGGTTCCAGCCCAGCAGCGCCAGCATGTTGATGAATGCTTCGGGGAAGTAGCCGTCCTCGCGGTAGCCGCGGGCGGTCTCGCCCGTCGCGGGGGATGTCCAGAAGAGCGGGAATACGGGGAAGCCCATCTTGTCGCCGTCGCGTTTCGAGAGCTTGCCGCCGCCCGTGGGTTTGAGCAGCAGCGGCAGGTGGGCGAAAGCTGGCTGCGAGGATTCCCAGCCGAAAGCCCTGTAAAGCAGGTAGTGCAGCGGCAGCGAGGGCAGCCACTCTTCGCCGCGGATGACGTGCGATATCTCCATCAGGTGATCGTCCACGATGTTGGCGAGGTGGTAGGTGGGCAGCGCGTCGGCCGACTTGTAGAGCACCTTGTCGTCCAGCGTCGAAGTGTTCACCTCGACGTGGCCGCGGATCAGGTCGTCCATCTTCACCACCTCGTCCACCGGCATTTTGAACCGGATCACCCACTGGTCGCCGCGGTCGATGCGCGCCTTCACCTCTTCGGCCGGAAGGGCCAGCGAAGTGGCGAGCCGCCCGCGCACGGCGTGGTTGTAGGCGAACGCTTCGCCGCGCGCCTCGGCCTCGCGGCGCAGGGCGTCCAGCTCTTCGGCCGTGTCGAAGGCATAGTAGGCCCATCCGGCCTCGACGAGTTGCAGGGCGTATCTGAGGTAGATCTCGCGCCGTTCGCTCTGGCGGTAGGGGGCGTGGGGGCCTCCGACGCCGACGCCTTCGTCGATCCCGATGCCGCACCAGCGGAGCGATTCGAGGATGTACTCCTCGGCGCCGGGCACGAAGCGCTGCGAGTCGGTGTCCTCGATGCGCAGGATCATCGTGCCGCCGTGCCGCCGTGCGAACAGGTAGTTATACAATGCCGTGCGGACGCCGCCGATGTGCAGCGGTCCGGTGGGGCTGGGTGCGAAACGCACCCGAACGGGTCTTTCCATCTTGTCTCGTTATTTTATTCTGTATTCGATTCGCATGGTGATGCGCGCCTTCTTCTGGCGCGAGGAGGTGTTGAACGACCCGCCGGCCGAAAACTCCTCGTTGGTGTTGGCTCCGGTGATCTGGAAGACGCCCATGCGTGCCGAAGCCACGCGGCCGATCTTCGTGCCGGCGTTCAGGGCGATCTTCTCGGCCCGCGTCCGCGCGTCGGCCGAGGCCTTCTCGATCAGGCCCATCTTCACGTCGTCGAGTTTCGTGTAGTAATAGTCCGGGGCGTAGGCCTCGATCGAGACGCCCTGGGCGATGAGCGACGAGATTTCGCGCGAGACGGTCTCGACCTTCTCCACGTCGGCCGACTCCACCGTGAAGCGCTGCCGCAGGCGGTAGCCCGCGAAGCGTTGTCCGGCCCAGTTGCCGTTGGCGTTGTAGATCGGGTCGTACTGCTTCTCGACGTTCACGAAGGCGAAGACCGTTTCCCCGGCGGAGACGCCCTTCGCGGCGAGGTACTCCTGCACCTTCTGCTTGCTCTTTTCTATCTGGGCGTATCCCGCGGCGACCTGCTGCGCCTCGGCCGTCACCTCGCCCGACCAGACGATCAGGTCCGAGGTGAATTCCGCCTCGCCCAGTCCGGTCACGAGGATCGTGTCCTGCGCGCGGTATTTATAGGTGTAGGCGCGGCCCACGATGGCGGCGCATACGACGGCTGCGATGCCGAGCAGCAAATACTTCGTGTTTTTCATGGCTCTGTCGTTTTGAGGTTGAACATAACGTGTCGGCCGCTCCGGTCCGCGTCCTTCCGGTTTCCCTTCCGGGGCGGGTCCGGCGGGGCGGGTCAGACGTTGAACAGGAAGTGCATGATGTCGCCGTCCTGCACGACGTATTCCTTGCCTTCGATGCCGATCTTGCCCGCGTCGCGGCACGCCTTCTCCGATCCGAGCGCCACGTAGTCGTCGTACTTGATGACTTCGGCGCGGATGAATCCCCGCTCGAAGTCGGTGTGGATGATACCGGCCGTCTGCGGGGCCTTCATGCCGCGCGAATAGGTCCAGGCCCGGGTCTCGTCGGCTCCGGTGGTGAAGAACGTTTCGAGATTGAGCAATTTGTAGGCCGCTTTGATGAGCCGCGCCACGCCCGACTCCCCGAGGCCCATGTCTTCGAGGAACATTTGCCGCTCCTCGTAGCTCTCCAGTTCGGCGATGTCGGCCTCGGTCGCCGCTGCGATCACGAGCATTTCGGCCTTTTCGTCGGCGATGGCGGCGCGCACGGCCTCGGTGTGGGCGTTGCCCGTCACGGCGCTCTTCTCGTCCACGTTGCAGACGTAGAGCACCGGTTTGTCGGTCAGCAGGTTCAGGTCGGCCACCAGGCGGCGGTCCTCCCTGTCCAGTTCGACCGTGCGGGCGCTCCGGCCCTGTTCGAGGGCGGCCTTGTATTGCAGGAGCAGCTCCACGGCCCGCTTGGCCTGCTTGTCGCCGCCCGACGTGGCGGCCTTCTGCGTCTTGGCGAGCCGGTTCTCGACGGTCTCAAGGTCCTTGAGTTGCAGCTCGGTGTCGATGATCCCCTTGTCGCGCACGGGGTCGATCGACCCGTCCACGTGGGTGATGTTGCCGTTGTCGAAGCAGCGCAGGACGTGGATGATGGCGTTCGTGTTCCGGATGTTGCCGAGGAATTTGTTGCCCAGCCCCTCGCCCTTCGAGGCGCCCTTGACCAGTCCGGCGATGTCCACGATTTCGATGGTCGTGGGTACTACGCGTTTGGGGTTGTCGATTTCGGCCAGCCGGACCAGCCGTTCGTCGGGGACGGTGATTACCCCCACGTTGGGTTCTATCGTGCAGAAGGGAAAGTTCGCCGCCTGCGCCTTCGCGTTCGACAGGCAGTTGAAAAGGGTCGATTTTCCGACGTTCGGAAGACCCACGATGCCGCATTGTAAAGCCATGTATCTCTCTTGTTGTATTCGTTTCGGAACCGCGCCCGGCGCGCGGGGCCGGGCGGTTCCGCAAAGATAGGAATTTCTTTTCAATTTGCGCATAAAAAAGCAGCGGCCGGAGCCGCTGCCTTTCCGCGGGCGGGCATCGCCGCGCCGTCACCGGGAGATGCGTGCGGCGAATCCGCCGCCGGGAGCCAGGTGCACCTTCAGCCGGCCCGACGGGTCGAGCGCCGCCTTTTCGCGGCGGTAGTCGCGGGCTGCGCGGGCTGCGTTCGGACCGTCGCTGAAACTCTCGACCGTCCACGGGCCCTCTCCGAGGAACGAGAGGTCGAGTTCCATGTCGCGGCTCTCCCAGTTCGTCAGGGCGCCCACATACCACACGTCGCCCGCGCGCCGCGCCACGGCGACCTGCTCGCCGACGGCGCCGGCCAGCGGCACGGTCTCGTCCCAGACGGTCGGCACGCCGGCGATGAACTCCAGCGACTCCCGTTCGCGCAGGTAGTTCGAGGGCGAGTCGCTCAGCATGTTGAGCGGCGAGAAGAAGACGACGTATTCGGCCAACTGGCGGCAGCGCGTGCCCTGGCTCATCGGTTCGCCGTGCACCGGGCGGTAGTTCTCCTTCGAGGCGTTGCGCATGGCCCCCTGCGTGTAGTCCACCGGTCCGGCCGCCATGCGGATGAAGGGCATCGTGACGTCGTAGGTCACCATGTCGGTGGTCGCGGGCGACCATTTCAGGTTCTCGAGACCGAAGACGCCCTCGAAATTCAGCACGTTGGGCCACGTGCGGTTCAGCCCCGCGGGTTTGAACACCCCGTGGAAGTCGAGCACCATGCGGTGGCGGGCGCAGACCTCGGCGGCGCGGTGCAGGAAGCGGACCACCTGCTGGTCGTCGCGGTTCATGTAGTCCACCTTGAAGCCTTTGATGCCCATCTCGGCATAGTGGCGCACGACGCGCTCCATGTCGTTCTCGAAAGGTGCGTGTCCGGCCCAGAGGAGGATGCCCACGTTGCGTTCGCGGCCGTAGGCCACCAGTTCCTCGAGGTCGAGCTCGGGCACGACCTGCATCAGGTCGGCCGGGCCGTTCACCGACCAGCCGTCGTCGATGAGGATGTACTCCAGTCCGCTGCGGGCGGCGAAGTCGATATAGTATTTGTAGGTCCGGGTGTTGATGCCCGCCTCGAAGTCCACGCCGTAGAGGTTCAGCGCGTGCCACCAGTCCCAGGCCACCTGCCCCGGACGGATCCACGACGTGTCGGCGATCTTCGACGGGGCCCCCAGGCGGTAGACCATGTCGCTGAGGAGCAGTCCGGCGTCGTCCTTCGCGACGATGGCTATGCGCCACGGGAAGGAGCGCGTGCCGTCGGTCCGGGCGATGAACTTCTCGCGGTCGATGACGATCTGCTGCTGGTTGTTGTAGCCGCTCGGATTCTCGACCGTCCTGGGATAGGTCGCCAACACGCTCCGCAGTTGCGGCTCGCGGGGCGAAGCGTTCAGGAAGAGGCCGGGGTAGTCGTCGAGGTCGGATTCCGTGAGGAGCATTCGGCGCCCTTCGGGCAGCTCGACCAGCACGGGCAGGAACATCAGCCGCCGCGGATCGAGCCGCGTCATCGGCTCCCGGACGTAGGTGTTCTCGAACGAGTTGGAGAACTGCCATTCGAAATCCTTGAGCTCGAGGCGGTGAACGTAGGGTGCGCGGGTCGTGTAATCTTCGGGGAAGGTGAAGTCCGCCTGCTCGCGTTCGACGACGATCGTTCCCTTCTTTTGGGTGACGAACCGGTAGGCCATGCCGTCGTCGTAGAGGCGGAGCACGAGGCTGTAATCGCCGCGGAACGAGATCGTCAGTTCGTTGTAGCGGTCGCTGACGCGCGCCTTGGTGTAGAACGGGGATTCGACCGTCTCGTCCGCCGAGTGCTTCCGGATGCGGACGACCCGGGGATCGTGTCCCAGCGTTTCGCCTCCGGCGAGCGTCATGGACACGGGCGACGGGGCCAGCACGGTTCGTCCGTCGGCCTCCAGCGAGATGCGGAGGTCGGATCCGACCGTGACGGAGCCTTGAAGTTCGCCGTCGGGCGAGGAGAGCGTGTAGCTTTTCGGGGCCGCGGACGCCGCCGGGGCGCACGCGAGACCGAGCAGAAGGAGCAGCGGTTTGAAAGTCATAGGGGTGCGGGTGGATTGAAGGTTGTGTGAAATGATTTTTGTTCGTTCGGGATTTTGTCGGAATTGTTCGCTTTGGATCTGGGCTTTGTGTATGTAACTTTACAAAGGTAGTCGAAAAATGTTTTATTTCGGGAATTGCATGGCGTTTTGTCTGAAAATTTTTCGTATGGGGAAGCCGGGCGGCGGGGGCGTCATAGCGGATCGGCGGGACCGGTCTCCGGCGGACGGCGGTCCTTTGCGGCCGGGAAAAGGGGCGTTCCGAACCGTTGCCGGCAAATTCATCCGGGCCGGAAAGCGGTGCGTTCGTAATTTTTTCCTATCTTTGAAGGCAAATTACCCGTATATTATGGATTTGATTCGTTTGCGGAGCGAGTTGCAGCGCCTTTCGGAGATCGTCGGCGGCTGGAACGCTCCGGAAGAGATAAGCGCGCTGGAGCGCGATCTGGTGCTCGAAAAATTGCGCGGCCTGTACGACGCGGTGCGTTTCGGCAGGGTTGCGGATGCGCAGCTTGCGGAGGAGCCGGCGCCGGAAGCCGCCTTTCCCATCGACCTGGGCGAGGTGCTCTCGCTCGACCCGGCTGCCGGTGCGGCCGCCGTGCCGGACGACGGACCTGACTTCGGCGGCGTGGCGGCGGAAGAGACTTCCGTTGCCGGACTTCCGGAGATTCGGTCGGAATCCGCACCGGAGCCTGTCGCTCCCGCTTCGGAATCCGCCGGATTAGTCCCGGGAGCCGCCGCTCCCGCTCCGGAATCCGAACCGTTCGCGTCCGACTTTGTGCCGGAGACGGCGCAGTTTGCACCCGGAATCGTTCCGGATGCGGCGTTCGTTCCTGTTCCGGAATCCGTTGCAGCGCTTGATCCGGACGGCGATCCGGCCCCCGCCGTTTCTGCGGAGCCGGAAGCTGCGCCGGAAGCGGTTGTCGTGCCGGAGCCGCAGGCTGTTCCGGATCCGGTGGCGGAACCCGAGATCGCGCAGCCGTCCGCCGATTCCGTTTCCGACGGCCCCGTTTCCGCGGACCCCGTGCCGGCGAGTTCCGGCGATGCCCCGGCGGCCGTTCGTGTTCCGGCGGATTCCGGGGAGGCGGACGCCTCGGGGGATGCCGCGGAAGGCACGTCGCATCCCGTGGCCCCGACGCTGTTCGGATTGGAGGAGGCCACCCTGCGTCACCGGCATAAGCAGCGTGTCATCATGTCGCTCTACGATACGGCGGAGCCTGCGCCGAAACCCGCCCCGCATTCCGTCGCAGGGCCTGCGGCCGCAGCGGCTCCCCGTCCGGATTCGGTACGGGAGAACTCGGCGGGTGCGGCGTTTTTCGCACGTGTCTCCGCATCGGAGGCCGCGAGAGAGGCTGCGGAGCATCCGGCGGTAGAAGAGCCGGCCGGTCCGTCCGGCGGGGAGTCCGTCGCGGATTTTGCGTCGGCGGCTCCCGGAGCGGTGCTGGGCGACGTGATAAACCACGACGTGCAGACGCTGGCCGACACCATCGCCCCGCCCCGCGACATCGCCTCGGAGCTGCGGCGCAGCGAGCCGGTCACCGACCTGCACCGCGCCATCGGAATCAACGACAAGTTCCTCATGATCCGCGATCTGTTCGGCGGCGACGGGGAGGCGTTCGATGCGGCGCTCGATGCGCTCAACGGCTTCGGCGATCTGGACGACTGCATGATCTACATTGCCGAGAACTACGCCTGGAACGCCAATTCCGACGGTGCGAAACTGCTGATGGAGCTGCTGGAACGCAAATTCGCTTGACGGCATGGCAAAACTCTATATCGTGCCGACGCCGATCGGCAATCTGGACGACATCACGCTGCGCGCGGTGAACGTGCTGCGCACGGTCGATTTCATTCTGGCCGAAGATACGCGCACGACGTCGTTTCTCCTCAAACACCTCGGCATCGAGAAGAAGCTCCGGTCGCACCACAAGTTCAACGAACACGCCACGGTCGAGCTGGTCGCCGGGGAGATCGCCGCGGGGCGCGATGCGGCGCTCGTGTCGGATGCCGGGACGCCGGGCATCTCCGACCCGGGGTTCCTTCTGGTGCGCACCTGCGTCGGGGCGGGGATCGAGGTGGAGACGCTGCCCGGCGCCACGGCCTTCGTTCCGGCGCTGGTGCAGAGCGGATTTCCGTGCGACCGGTTCTGCTTCGAGGGGTTCCTGCCCCAGAAGAAGGGGCGGACGAAACACCTGCTCGCACTGGCGGAGGAGGAGCGGACGATGGTCTTCTACGAGTCGCCCTACCGCGTGGTGCGGTGTCTCGAGCAGTTCGCCGAGGTGTTCGGCCCCGACCGCGCCGTTTCCGTGTCGCGCGAGCTGACCAAGAAATTCGAACAGACCGTGCGCGGGTCGGTGGCCGAGGTGCTCGGCCATTTCCGCGCGACGGAGCCGCGGGGCGAGTTCGTCATCGTCGTGGCCGGCAAACCCAAATCCCGCAATACCGATAAGTTATGAAGCGGACGGACCTGAACATCGCTCAGCGGATCTGGCTGGAGATACTCTGGCGGATGGCGCGCCTGTTCGCCGCGATGCCCTACTGGTTCAAATTCCATGTCGTCGAAAACCTGCTCTTCTTCGTGCTCTGCTACTGCCTGCGCTACCGGATGCAGGTGGTGCGGCGGAACCTGCGCAACTCCTTCCCCGAGAAGAGCGACGAGGAGCTGGCGGCGATCCGTCGCCGGTTCTACCGCACGCTGGCCGAACTGATCGTCGATACGATCGACCTGGCCCGTCTGACTCCGGACAAGGGGCGCTCCATCCTGCAGGTCGAGGGACTGGAGGAGCACCTGCGGAAGGTCGGGGGCCGCGACTGGATCGCCATGACGGCCCATTTCGGCTGTTGGGAATACTGCTCGTTCTGGGGCTTCTACGCCCCGACGCAGATCGTCGTGGCCGTCTATCATCCGCTGCGGAGCAAGGTCGCCGAGGCGTTGTATCAGCGCCTGCGCAACGGCGACTACGCCACGACCGTCTCGATGAAGGAGAGCCTGCGTTTCTATCTGCGCCACCGCGACAAGGGGTTCCGCGGCAAGAACCTCGTGATGGGGCTCATCGCCGACCAGAATCCTCCGCGCCGTCCCGACAGCCATTGGTTCCGCTTTCTCAATCAGGACACGATCTTTTTCGACGGCGGCGAGAAGCTCGCGCTGCGCTGCCGCCTGCCCGTCTATTTCGTGCGGATGGACCGCTTGCAGCGGGGTCGTTACCGCATGTCGTTCGTGCCGCTTTACGACGGCGAGGAGCAGGTCGCGCCCAACGAGATCACCGAACGCTATGTCCGCGAGCTGGAGCGGGTGATCCGCGAACGGCCCGAACTCTGGATGTGGTCGCACCGCCGCTGGAAACACAAACGCATGCCGGATGCCGAACGTTGAGATCGTCATTCTGAACTGGAACGGGGAGGAGCACCTGCGCCGCTTCCTGCCGAGCGTCGTGGCCGCGGCGCCCGAAGGGGTGGGCGTCGTGGTCGCCGACAACGGTTCGACGGACGGTTCCGTCGCCCTGCTCGAGCGGGAATTCCCGTCGGTCGGGGTGGTGCGCCTGGAGCGGAACTACGGCTTTGCCGGCGGGTACAACCGGGCGCTGGAGCGGATCGAAGCGGAATATTTCGTGCTGCTCAACTCCGACGTCGAGACGCCTCCGGGGTGGCTGGAGCCGCTGCTCGACTGCCTGCGCCGTCATCCCGACGTGGCGGTCGTGTCGCCCAAGCTGCTCTCGTTCCGCGACCGCGGCCGCTTCGAGTATGCGGGCGCTTCGGGCGGGTTCATCGACTTTCTGGGGTATCCTTTCTGCCGGGGGCGCATCCTGCGGAGCGTGGAGTGCGACGCGGGGCAGTACGACGATGCGCGCGACGTCTTCTGGGTGAGCGGGGCGGCTTTCTGCTGCCGTGCCGACGTGTTCCGCGCGTTGGGCGGCTTCGATGCCGACTTCTTCGCCCACATGGAGGAGATCGACCTTTGCTGGCGGATGCAACTGGCGGGCTGGCGCGTGCGGGTGGTTCCGGAGAGCCGGGTCTATCACCTCGGCGGCGGCACGCTCGCTACCGACTCTCCGGCCAAGGTCTTCTACAACCACCGCAATGACCTGGCGATGCTCTACAAGTGCGCCTCGCCGTGGCAGCGCGCCGTCGTGGCCGTCGTGCGCCCGGGGCTCGATCTGCTGGCGGCCCTGTCGTATCTGGTGCAGGGGCGTGCGGACAGTTTCCGGGCGGTGTTCCGCGCCTGGCGCGACTTCCTCGGCTGGCACGGGGAGCTGGCCCGCAAGCGGCGCGCGATCCGGGCGTCCCGCAGGGGATCGGCCGCCGCGAATATCTACCGCGGGTCGGTTCTTCTGCGCTATCTGCTGGGACGCCGGACCTTCGGCCGGCTGATGTGATTGCCCGGGTGCGGGATGCTGCCGCCCTGCGGCGGACCGGGATCGTTTCCGGAGACGGGCCTGCACAAGGAATACGGAATGGCGGCGATCCTTTCGGGTCGCCGCCATTCCGGTTCTTCGGGTCGCGGTGGGGCTACCTGTTGATCTTGGCCCACGAATCCTTGAGCGTCACCGTGCGGTTGAAGACGAGATGCTCGGGCGTCGAATCGGTGTCGGGGCAGAAGTAGCCCACGCGTTCGAACTGCACGGCCTCTCCCACGGGAACCTCGCGCAGCGAAGGTTCCAGATAGCCCGTGATCCGGACCATCGACTCAGGGTTGAGGTTGTCCTCCCAGGTCTGCCCTTCGTCCACGTCGTCGGGGTCCTCCTTCGTGAAGAGCGGGTTGAAGAGCCGGATTTCGGCCTCCACGGCATCTTTGGCCGACACCCAGTGGATGACGCCTTTCACGCGGCGGCCGTCGCTCGACGAACCTCCGCCCGACATCGGGTCGTAGGTGCAGCGCAGTTCGGTGATGTTGCCCGCGTCGTCCTTGACGACCTCCTCGCACTTGATGAGGTACGAATAGCGCAGGCGCACCTCGCCGCCCGGCGAGAGGCGGAAGAACTTCTTGGGCGGATTCTCCATGAAGTCGTCGCGTTCGATCCAGATGACCTTCGAGAAGGGGACCTGCCGCGTGCCGGCCGTCTCGTCCTCGGGGTTGTTTACGGCGGTAAACAGCTCGGTCTGGCCGTCGGGGTAGTTGGTGATCGTCACCTTCAGCGGATTGAGCACGGCCATGCGGCGCTGTGCGACCTTGTTGAGATCCTCGCGCACGCAGTACTCCAGTTTTCCCAGGTCGATCACGTTGTCGCGCTTGGCCACGCCCACCATTTCGGCGAAGTTGCGCACCGAGGCCGGTGTGTAGCCCTTGCGGCGCAGGGCGCAGATCGTCGGCATGCGGGGGTCGTCCCAGCCCATCACGGCGCCTTCCTGCACCAGTTTGAGCAGTTTGCGCTTCGACATCATCGTATAGGTGAGGTTCAGCCGCGCGAATTCGTACTGGTGCGACGGGTAGATGTCCAGCGCCCGGATGAACCAGTCGTAGAGCGGGCGGTGGACGTCGAATTCGAGCGTGCAGATCGAGTGGGTGATCCGCTCGATCGAGTCGCTCTGTCCGTGGGCGTAGTCGTACATCGGGTAGATGCACCACTTGCTGCCCGTGCGGTGGTGTTCGGCGTGGATGATGCGGTACATGATCGGGTCGCGGAAGAGCATGTTCGGATGGGCCATGTCGATCTTCGCGCGCAGCACCTTCGCGCCGTCGGGGAATTCGCCGTTCTTCATACGCTCGAACAGGTCGAGGTTCTCCTCGACCGACCGGTCGCGCCACGGCGAGGGCGTACCCGGCACGGAGACCGTGCCGCGGTTTTCGCGGATCTCCTCCTGCGTCTGGTCGTCCACGTAGGCCAGTCCCTTGCGGATCAGTTCGACGGCCCATGCGTAGAGCTGGTCGAAGTAATCCGAGGCGTAGTGCTCCTCGGCCCACTGGAATCCGAGCCACTGGATGTCGCGCTTGATCGAATCGACGTACTCCACGTCCTCCTTGACGGGGTTCGTGTCGTCGAAGCGCAGGTTGCATCGTCCGCCGTATTTCTTCGCCAGGCCGAAGTTGATGCAGATGCTCTTGGCGTGCCCGATATGCAGGTAGCCGTTCGGCTCGGGCGGAAAACGGGTCTGTACGCGTTTCTCGCCCCGGGCGATCGACTCTTCGATGATCTCTTCGAGGAAGTTCAGCGACTTCTCGCGGGTTTCGTTGGTTTCGCTTGCCATATATCGATATTGCGGTTTTGTGTTGTCGTTCCGGGACCCGGGTCTCTCGGCCGGTCCGGCGTGCGGTCTCTCCCGGGAGGGAGGGCCAGATGCGGCGTGCGGGTCAGTTTCTCTTTCTGCCGATGTCGAACAGCTTCTGGATGTCCACCGAGAGCTTGACCATCTGCTGCGTGCCCGTGCCCGTGCCGTCGTAGTGGAAGACCATGCCCGCTTCGACGTGCATCGTGTCGTCGAAGAACTTGCGGTCGTAGCCGATCCACGTGCGGTTGTAGATATGTTCGGTCGTGGAATAGAACCGCTCCCCGGCGTACAGCCCTTCGGGGCCGTAATACTGCCACAGGGGCTGCAGGTTTTCGCCCAGATAGAGGTTGTTCTCGATCTTCACGCCCCAGCGGGTGATCCGCAGGTCGATCTGTCCGCCGCACGGTTTTTTCCAGTCGTGGTCCACGCTGCGGGCGCGCTGCGGGGCGAAGAGCAGTCCGGCCCGGACGTCGAAGTCGAAGAAGGCGTCGAACTCCCAGCCGGCATAGGGATTCACGATCAGGTTGTCCGTCACGTTCTCGTCGAGTTTCGAGCCGGCGAAGTGGAACATCGAGAAGGCGTATCCGAAATAGAATCCGCCGTCGAGCGTGTAGCGTCCGGCCGAGAGGATGCGGAACATTTCGCGCGACTCCTCGGAGTACATGCCCTCCCAGTCGATAGCCATCTCCACGTAGGTCTTTTCGCGCTGCGTCGAGACGTAGCGGCCCAAAAAGCCCGACAGGCGGTTGTGGTAGAACGCCACCGAGTCGCTGACGAGGGCAGGGGAGTAGTCGCCCATCAGCTCCTTGCGGTCGAAGATACCCGCCGCGGCCCGCACGTTCTCGGTCGAGAAGCGGTAATACATCAGCGGTTTGACGTCGCTCAGAAACGGTTCGCGCGCGCCGTTGTGCTGGCCGAAGTTCTGTAGCATGTCCACGCCGAATACGAGGCGGTTCTTCTCCTGCCATTCGACGTCCACACGGGGCGTGAGGCGGGCGCTGAAGAGCGTCTGCGACTGGTTGAAGTCGTTGTTGGCGTATTCGCGGTTGTCGAAGCGCGTGGCGAAGTCGGCGCCGACGAGGATTTTCTGCGCGCGGAGCCCCCCCCCGGAAAGGCACAGGGCCACGACGAGCGGCAAGAGTTTTCGGATGTGCATAATTTCTTTGCGTTGAGGCCCCAAAATTAGACAAAATATTTTTTATTTGACTACTTTTGACCCCGAAATCATTCATGAAAACCGGGAATGCGTAAAATAACCAACGAGGAGCTGGGCCGCCCGTCGGCCGCCGAATTCGCCGCGATGGAGAAGATGCCCGTCGCGGTGGTGCTCGACAACGTCCGTTCGCTGCAAAACGTGGGGGCCTTTTTCCGCACGTGCGACGCCTTCGCCGCGGAGCGCATCTGCCTGTGCGGCATCACGGCCACGCCGCCCAACCGCGACATCCACAAGACGGCGCTGGGCGCCGAACTGACCGTCGCGTGGAGCTATCACCCCTCCACGGCGGAGTGTCTCGACCGTCTGCGGGCCGCGGGCTGCACGATCCTCGCCGTCGAGCAGGTCGAGGGGGCCGCGATGCTCGACGACTTCCGTCCCGAGCCGGGCGTGCGGTATGCGCTCGTCTTCGGCAACGAGGTCGAGGGCGTGGGGCAGGAGGCGGTCGATCGCTGCGACGGGGCCATCGAGATTCCGCAGGCCGGCACGAAGCATTCGCTCAACGTCTCGGTGTCGGGCGGAGTCGTGCTGTGGAGTTTTTTCCGCCGGATCGGCCCGCGGAGAGGAGGGCATCGGGCGGAACGCATCCCGGGCGGGGCGAAATAAATTTTGCGTTGTGCCCGCCTTGCGTTATCTTTGCCGCACCTGAAATTTAAATTCTGAAGAAGAAATGTCCGTAGAAAGCAGCCTCCGGGCGGTGACGACCTACCGTCTGACGGAGATGAAACAGCGCGGCGAGAAGATCGCCATGCTCACCTCGTACGATTATTCGATGGCCCGGATCGTCGATGCCGCCGGCGTGGACGTGATCCTCGTGGGCGATTCGGCGGCCAATGTCATGGCCGGTTACGAGACGACGCTTCCCATCACGCTCGACATGATGATCTACCATGCCCGTTCGGTGGTGCGGGCCGTCAGCCGCGCGCTGGTGGTGGTCGATCTTCCCTTCGGCGCCTATCAGGGCAATTCGAAAGTGGCGCTCGACTCGGCCGTGCGCATCATGAAGGAGACCGAGGCCGACGCCGTGAAGATGGAGGGCGGCGAGGAAATTCTCGAATCGGTGCAGCGCATCCTCTCGGCCGGCATTCCCGTCATGGGGCATCTCGGGCTCACGCCGCAGTCGATCCATAAGTTCGGAACCTATACGGTCCGCGCGAAGGAGGAGGCCGAGGCCGCGAAACTCGTGCGCGACGCGCATCTGCTGAGCGACGCGGGGTGTTTCGCCGTCGTGCTCGAGAAGATTCCCGCGGCGCTGGCCGGGCGTGTCACGCGCGAAATTTCCGCGCCGACGATCGGCATCGGGGCCGGCGGCGCGTGCGACGGGCAGGTGCTGGTGATTCACGACATGTTGGGAATCAACAAGGGCTTCTCGCCGCGGTTCCTGCGCCGTTACGCCGACCTGCATACGGTGATGACCGATGCCGTGTCGCAGTATGTCGGCGACGTGAAGTCGGGGGACTTTCCCAACGAGAAGGAGCAGTATTAGCACCGGCTTCTCCGCGTCCGGGGACCGCCGTCCGCCGTGTTCCGCAATACGGACCGCCCCGGCTGCAACGGATTGCAGCCGGGGCGGTCCGTGAAGAGGGGGGGGGCTGCGGAGGCGTTATTCCAGCATCTCCGCCAGCTTGTCGTAGAACTCCTCGCTCTCGCCGACGAACCGGGCGGCGATGCGCCCTTTGGGGTCGATGACGATTTTGGTGGGGTAGCCCTCGACGGCATACCGGACCGTCACGTCGTCCCCGGGGGCAGCGTTCCGCGGGTTTATGACGTGTACCCACGGCAGTCCGTGCCGTCCGATCGCCTCGCGCCACTTCTCCGGGGTGTCGTTGCAGGCGATGCCCACGATCTCCAGTTTGTCCTTGTAGCGTTCGTAGCACGCCTTCATCCGGGGGAATCCCTTGATGCACCATCCGCACCAGCTTCCCCAGAAGTCGAGCACGACGTATCGTCCGCGCAGCGACGAGAGGGCGAACTCCTTTCCGTCGGCATCCCGGAGCACGAACTCCGGGGCCGGCATGCCGGGGGCGGTTCCGGCTTTCGCAGCTTGCACCTTGCAGTATTTATCGGCCCGGAGCCGCTGGTGGTCTATCAGCGGTTTGAAAATCGAATTGCGGGCCTTTTCTCCCAGTTTGGCGTAATAGTGCTCGAGGCTGTCGAACGGAGCGTATGTCAGATAGTAGGCTGCAACGGGACTGTTCGGATTCGCCATGGCATACTCTGTCCTGCGGAGTCTCTGTCGCTCCGCTATCTGTTCGAACTCACGGAAAATGCGTTCCTGTTCGGCGCGCGGTTTGCCTTCCATGGAGTTTTGCAGGCGGTCCATTTCCACGCTTAATGGAAGGTCTTGCTGTTTGTTTCGGCTGAGTTCCCGGTTAAGGCGTGTCCCTTCGATTGTGCAATTGAATACCGATGAGTCGATCCGTCCCTTCAGTACGACGTGTTCCCCCTTATCGAGAAACAGCCGAATGTCCGAAGTTCGGGTGAAATATCGCCTTCCGTGGAACGTTTCCAGCAATTGTGCAGGAGATATGATGAATTGGGTGGGGACTTCGACCGGTATATCGAAGGTAAGCCGGCCCTGACGGGCGAGAATCGTGTCATAACGGATCCGACTGTCGAGATCGTCCGATAGATCGGGCATATCGGCTATTTTGCACGATACGACGATCAGCGTGTCGTTCGTCAGCCCTTCGATTCGGCCCGATATGACGGGGCGGCGGGTGCAGGAGGCCGTTGCGGCGGCGAGGAGGAGCAGGGGCAGCAGTTTTTTCATCGTGCGGCGGGTGTTTTCGTCGATCGTAAAGATAGTGAAAAAAGTCCGGTTCGCCGTTTCCGTATTGATAAATTGTTGATAAAAAAACGGCGATCGGCGGCGGGTTTTTGGGCCGTTTCGAAAAAAATGCTTAATTTTGCGAGCAACAAAAATCCACGTTCATTATGTCTTTTATCAATGAGAGGGTTCAGCCCGAAGGACTTACGTTCGACGATGTGCTGCTCGTACCCGCCTATTCGGAAGTGTTGCCGCGAGAGGTCGATATCCGCACCCGTTTCTCGCGAAATATCAGGCTCAACATTCCCATCGTGTCTGCCGCGATGGATACCGTGACCGAAGCACCGCTGGCCATCGCATTGGCTCGCGAAGGCGGTATCGGAGTGATCCACAAGAACATGTCCATCGCCGAGCAGGCCGCGCAGGTCCGCCGCGTGAAACGCGCCGAGAACGGCATGATCTACGACCCGGTGACCATCTCGAAGGAGAACACCGTGGGCGACGCCCTGAATCTGATGAAGGAGAACCGCATCGGCGGCATTCCCGTCGTGGACGGCGCGCGGAAGCTGATCGGCATCGTCACCAACCGCGACCTGCGTTTCCAGCGCGACATGTCGCGCAAGATCGCCGAGGTGATGACCCCCGGCGACCGCCTTATCACCACGCACAACTCCGCGCTGGAGCATGCTTCGGAGGTGCTGCTGAACAACAAGATCGAAAAACTCCCCGTCGTGGACGACGAAGGCCGTCTGGTGGGGCTCATCACCTATAAGGACATTACCAAGGTGCAGGATCATCCCAACGCCTGCAAGGATGCGAAGGGCCGTCTGCGTGTGGCCGCAGGCGTCGGCATCACGCCCGATGCGATGGAACGCGTCGCGGCGCTCGTGGCCGAGGACGTGGACGCCGTGGTGCTCGACTCGGCGCACGGCCACTCGTTCAATATCGTGCGGAAGCTCCAGGAGATCAAGGCCGCCTATCCGTCGCTCGACGTCGTGGTGGGCAACATCGCCACGGCCGAGGCGGCGCGGTTCCTGATCGACAACGGCGCCGACGGCATCAAGGTCGGCATTGGGCCGGGTTCGATCTGCACGACGCGCATCATCGCCGGCGTGGGCGTTCCGCAACTGTCGGCCATCTACGCCGCGGCCTCCGAGGCGAAGGGCTCGGGCGTCCCGGTGATCGCCGACGGCGGTCTGCGCTATTCGGGCGACATCGTCAAGGCGCTGGCCGCGGGCGGCGACTGCGTGATGATCGGTTCCATGTTCGCCGGCACGGAGGAGGCTCCGGGCGAGACGATCATCTACAACGGCCGCAAATTCAAGACCTACCGCGGCATGGGGTCGATCGACGCCATGAAGGCCGGTTCGGCCGACCGCTATTTCCAGAAGGGGTGCGAGGGCAACATCAACAAGCTCGTGCCGGAAGGCATCGTGGCGCGCGTGCCGTTCAAGGGTACGCTGAGCGAGACGGTCTTCCAGCTCATCGGCGGCATCCGTTCGGGCATGGGATACTGCGGCTCGCCGACCATCGCGGCGCTGCAAACCGCGAAATTCATCCGCATCACGTCGAACGGCGTCGTCGAGAACCACCCGCACGACGTGACGATCACGAGCGAGGCCCCGAACTATTCGAGCGAGCGGTAGGGGCGTGGCGGGCCGCAGACCGGTATTTCCCGGGTGGGGATGGGACGCGGCCCTTGCTGTCCCGCGGCGTCGCCGGCCGTATGGTGCGTGACCGACGTCCGCAGGGCGGGAATCGTCGCCCGGGGAACGGGAGCCGCCGCTGCGGCGGAGTTCCGCTTTCCGGCCTCCGGCGCGGAAGAGCAACGAAACGCAAACGATAAACTTCGAACATAGAATGCAGGAAAAAATCATCATTCTCGACTTCGGGTCGCAGTACACGCAGCTCATCGCGCGGCGTGTGCGCGAGCTGAACGTCTATTGCGAGATTCACCCCTTCAACCGGATTCCGGCGATCGACTCGTCGGTGCGGGGCGTGATTCTCTCGGGCAGCCCCTTCTCGGTGCGCGATGCCCAGGCCCCGACGCCCGATCTTTCGGCGATCAGGGGCAGGCTGCCGCTGCTGGGCGTCTGCTACGGCGCACAGTACCTTGCGCACGCCTTCGGCGGCGAGGTGCAGCCCGCTCCCAGCCGCGAGTACGGCCGTGCGATGCTCACCGTGGGCGACGCGCAGGACCCGCTGATGCGCGATCTTCCGGCGACGACGCAGGTGTGGATGTCGCACGGCGACACGATCACGCGCGTTCCCGAAGGGTACGGGATCGTCGCTTCGACGGAGGACGTCCGCGTGGCGGCCTACCGGATCGGCGGCGAGCGGACATGGGGCATTCAGTTCCACCCCGAGGTCTATCACTCGACCGACGGCAAACAGTTGCTGAAGAATTTCGTCGTCGGCATCTGCGGATGCGCGCAGTCGTGGACTTCGGAGAGCTTCGTGGAGTCCACCGTACGCGAACTGCGCGAGAAACTGGGCGACGACCGCGTGGTGCTGGGCCTTTCGGGCGGCGTCGATTCGACGGTGGCCGCCGTGCTGCTGCACCGGGCCATCGGCCGCAACCTCTACTGCATCTTCGTCGATTCGGGCCTGCTGCGCAAGAACGAGTTCGACGAGGTGCTCGAATCCTACAGGGACATGGGCCTGAACGTCAAGGGCGTGAAGGCCGGGGAGAAGTTCCTCGCCGATCTGGCGGGCGTCTCGGAGCCCGAGCGGAAGCGCAAGATCATCGGCCGCGACTTCGTGGAGGTGTTCAACGAGGAGGCACAGCGGATCGAGGACGTGCGGTGGCTGGCGCAGGGGACGATCTATCCCGACGTGATCGAGTCGTGTTCGGTGAACGGTCCTTCGGCCACGATCAAGTCGCATCACAACGTGGGCGGTCTTCCGGAAAAGATGAATCTGAAGATCGTCGAGCCGCTGCGGCTGCTCTTCAAGGACGAAGTGCGCCGCGTGGGGCGTTCGCTCGGCATTTCCGAGCGGCTCATCGGGCGGCATCCCTTCCCCGGACCGGGACTGGCGATCCGCATTCTGGGCGACGTCACGGCCGGGAAGGTCGAGATTCTGCAGAACGTGGACCGAATCTATATCGACGCCCTGCGTGCCGCCGGACTTTACGACAAGGTGTGGCAGGCGGGAGCCATTCTCCTGCCGGTCAAGAGCGTCGGCGTGATGGGCGACGAGCGGACCTACGAGAGTTGCGTCGCCCTGCGGGCCGTGACCTCCACGGACGGCATGACGGCCGACTGGGTGCATCTGCCCTACGAATTCCTCGCCGACGTGTCGAACGAAATCATCAATAAGGTCCGCGGCGTGAACCGCGTGGTTTACGACATCTCCTCCAAGCCGCCCGCCACGATCGAGTGGGAGTAGCGGATTTTCCCTCATGCCGGGGAGTTCCCCCGAGTCCGGCCGCCCCAGCCGCAACATTCTGCGGCTGGGGCGGTTTCCGTCCGGCATCCGGCCCTTGCCGTACTCGTCTCTCGTTGGCTCCGTCTCCCGGTGCGTTCGTCTTCCGGCGTCTCCTTTCCTCGGCGATATGTCCTTCGCTCTCCGAGGTTTCGGCGGATTTCCGCGGCCGAGGCCGATTTGTTTTTCTGCCCGGAGGGCGTTATCTTTGCCGCGCAAAGAGTTTTTTCAGAAAATGACCGATTTCGCAGCCATAGATTTCGAGACGGCCAACGGCCGCCGCACGAGCGTCTGCTCGGTGGGCGTGGTGGTCGTGCGGGGCGGCGAGGTCGTGGATACGTTTTACAGCCTGATTCGTCCGCGGCCCAATTTTTACAGCCGTTTCACGACGGCCATCCACGGCCTGAGGTACGAGGATACGGCCGATGCGCCCGATTTCGCGGAGGTGTGGCGGCAGGTCGCGCCCCGCATCGAGGGGCTTCCGCTCGTGGCGCACAACTCGCCTTTCGACGAGGGCTGTCTGCGCGCCGTCTTCGAGCTGTACGGCATGCCCTATCCCGGTTACCGTTTCGTCTGCACGTGCCGGGCGGCGCGCCGCGTCTTCGGCCGCAGCCTGCCCGACCACCGGTTGCACACCGTCTCGGCCGCCTGCGGCTTCGACCTTGCGCACCATCATCACGCGCTGGCCGACGCCGAGGCCTGCGCCCGGATCGCGCTGAAGATCCTCTGACCGGAGCGATCATTGCGGAACGACGGGAAAACGACCCCGCCGGACTTGTCCTGCGTTACAGGCCGAGTTCGAGCTGGAAGCGGATTTCCCAGCGGTTGTAGTCCGCTGCGGAACGGCTGCGGTGGTTGTAGGAGGCGTCTGCCTGCACCTTGAGACTGTGTCCGATGATATAGCGGGTCACGGCCACCGAGGTCTGGTTCCAGCGTTCGTATCCGGCGTAGGGGCGGACCTCCGCGTCGGGAAAGAGCGTCGAGTTGCGCAGCGCGACCTCCCATTTGCTGCCGAACAGGTAGCTGGTTTGCACGTTGAGGCCGCAGCCGTCGTAGATGAAGGCGTTGCGGTCCGTATCGAAGAGCGGGTCGCCGCTCGTGCGGCCCATGAAATCGGTGTAGAAGGCGAATCCGCGGTATTTGAGGATGAAATCCACGAAGTAGGAGCCGATGTTCCGCGTGGCGCCGTCGGGCATCAGGGCGCCGCGCTGGCCAGAGAGGCGTGCGGCCTTGTGGTTGTAGGAGTAGGCTCCGGCCAGCAGGATGCGCACCCGCTCCTCGTGGTCGAAATCGCCCTCCAGCAGGTCGCCCTTCGCTCCGAAGCGTCCCAGCGGGTACAGCTCCACGCGCCCCGTGTAGGCCAGGCCGCCGCCCGACGAGGAACCCCAGTTGCGTCCTTCGCCCAGCGTGACGGAGGCTTTGGCCGAGAGGTTGAATCCTTCGCCCCGGAGCGGGTTGTATTCGCCGAAGAGACCGAAGTCGCGGTCGAGGTTGAATTCGCTGTTCACGATGCTGCGATCGACGAACTGAAGGGCGCTCGACGAATTGATGCGCGCGCGGTTGGCCTTGATCTTCGTCTGTCCGAATCCGATGTTCCATGCGGCGTTGGGCACGTAGTAGACGATGGCGTCGCGCACGATGTTCGTCGAACCGTTCGGGAGCGTCTCGGCGTCGTAGCCGGTGAATCCCAACTGCACGGAGTAAACCAGTTTCGGGGAGTAGATGTAGCCGTCGAACCGCAGGCGCAGCCGCTTGACGCGGGCGTCGGTTTTCGTCAGCGTGAAGTCTTCGTCGAACGAGAGCGCCAGAAGATTCTGCATTCTGAAACGCATCGTCAGCTCGAACCAGTCGTTTTTCGGCCGGAACGTGATGCCCCTGCCCACCTCGAGGTTGGGCATGTTGCGGAGCCGTTCGAGCAGCCCGGCGTCCGTCGCGGCGTCCGTGCGGAGCGAATCGGCCGTGCCGAATGCGGTACGCCGCAGCAGGGAGGCTTCCTGAGCCGGGCTTTTCGGCAGGGTGGTTTCCTGCGCCGCGGCGAATGGGGAGGCCGCGAGGAGAAGGAGCGTGGCGAGTCTTTTCATCTTGTTCTGTCTGTCGGTTCGTGTGTCGTTCGGGCCGTGTCCGGATCCGGGCCGGGAACAAAGATACGAAAAAGCCCGGATCGGCGCCGCAAGTTCCGAACCGAATCTGAAAGGATTCTGAAATGTGCCTTCCGGGCATCGGATTCGCGCGCTTTGCGCGGGCTGGGCCGGACAATAAATTCCGTTTCGGACCGTTCTGTTACAATAAAGACAGTTTATACGGTTTGCGCCGGCAGTCGGACGTGTTCCGCGGCGGTGTGGAACCGGATAGGCCGAATAAAACACATATCGTTATGAGTACAGTAAAATTCAAGGGTTCGCCGGTGAACCTTGCCGGCGAATTCATCCGCGAGGGTGTCGCCGCCCCCGATTTCGAACTGGTCAAGACCGACCTCACACCGCTCCGCCTCTCCGATCTGAAGGGACGCTGCGTGGTGCTCAATATTTTCCCGAGTCTCGATACGGGCGTCTGCGCCGCTTCGGTGCGGCGGTTCAACAAACTGGCCGCCTCGCTGCCCGATACGGTCGTCGTGGCCGTGTCGAAGGACTTGCCGTTCGCCCATGCCCGTTTCTGCACGACCGAGGGAATCGAGAACGTCGTTCCGGCGTCGGACTTCCGCGCCTCGGGATTCGACGCGGCCTACGGCGTCGCGATGGCCGACGGTCCGCTGAAGGGGCTGCTGGCGCGCGCCGTGGTGGTGATCGACCGCGAGGGAAAGGTGGTCTATGCGCAACTGGTTCCGGAGATTACCGAGGAGCCCGACTACGACGGAGCGGCGGAGGCCGTCCGGACGCACTGATTCGCGGTCGGAGCCGAGGTCTCCGGGACTGCGGATGTTCCGCGAGGAGAAGCGACGGTCCGGACCGTCGCTTCTCCTTTTTTGCGTCCGGCGGTCTTCGGCGCCGAAAACGGGAAATATTTTTGGAAACGGCGGCAAATTCGTATCTTTGGATTCTCATTATCGAACCTACTATGAAGAAGACCTTACTTGCATTGGCATTGGGAACGTTGTTCCTCGACGCTTCGGCCCAGGAACTGACCGGAGCGGACCTGAAAGAGATCGCCTCCTCCTTCGTGAAGGACGGCCCCACCACGGCGTTGCAGAATGCGCTGACGGCGGAGGCGAACCTGCGGAAGCTGGCCCTGAACCGCGACCTGCAGGGGAAGATCGACCACTATTTCAAATACCGGGTCGAGGTGAAGGGCATCACCGACCAGAAACAGTCCGGGCGGTGCTGGATGTTCACCTCGATGAACGTGCTGCGTCCGTCGGTCATGGAGCGGTTCGGCCTTTCGGAGTTCGATTTCTCGCACAACTACAACTACTTCTGGGACATGTTCGAGAAGAGCAATCTCTTCCTCGAGAACGCCGTTGCGACGGCCGACCGGCCGATGACCGACCGCGACGTGGAGTTTTTCTTCAAGACGCCGGTGGGCGACGGCGGCGTGTGGAACCTCTTCTACAACGTGGCCGAAAAGTACGGCGTCGTGCCGCGCGAGGTGATGCCCGAAACGGCCCATTCGAACAATACGGCCTACCTAAGGTCGGTGCTCAACGAGCGGCTGCGGGCCGGCGGGTACGAACTGCGCGGTCTGGCAGCCTCCGGAGCGGACCGGGCGAAGATCGCCGCGGCGAAGATCGCCGTGCTGAAGGAGGTTTACCGCGTGCTGGCGCTCTGCCTGGGCGAGCCGCCCGCCGGGTTCGAATGGCGTTACGAGACGCGTGACGGCGAAGTGAAGACGCTGCGCACCACGCCGCTGGAGTTCTACCGCAGCATCGTTCCCGCGGACTATGCCCCCGATTCCTACATTATGATTATGAACGACCCGACGCGCGAATATTACAAGGTGTACGAGATCCGGAACTACCGCAACACCTACGAAGGCGTGAACTGGGTCTATCTGAACCTGCCCAACGAGGCGATCAAGCGTGCCGCGATCGCCTCGATCAAGGCTGGCGAGGCGATGTACGCCTCCTGCGACGTGGCGGACTACGATCCGGTTTCGGGCGTCTGCGATCCCGCGATGTACGACTACGGGTCGATGTTCGGCATCGACCTTGCGATGGACAAGAAGGCGCGCATCCTCACGCGGCAGAGCGGTTCGGCGCACGCCATGGCGCTGATCGCCGTGGATACCGACGACAACGACGTGCCCCTGAAGTGGCAGTTCGAGAACAGTTGGGGCCCCTCGGCCGGGCACGAAGGGTATATGACCTTCACGGACGAGTGGTTCGACGAATACATGTTCCGCATCGTCATCAACCGGAAATACCTCGATGCGAAATCGCTCGAAGCGGCCGGTACGAAGCCCGAGCAGCTTCCCGCGTGGGACTACATGTTCTGATCCGCGGTCGGAGAGCCGTTACGGACCCGCCTTCCCGTCTTCCGGAAGGCGGGTTCTCCGTTCCCGGAGCGTTCCGGCCCCTGCGCTTCTCGGACGCGACGGCCGGTCCGGGAACGCTTCGCGGGGAGGATGCCGCGTGCGTCGCCGCTCCGCCGTTACGAACCGGAGCGACCGGAAACGAGGCGAAAACGCTCGGTCTGACCGTGGCGGCGGATTGTCCGGATATTCGAGATTCATTCTCAAAACGGAAGGGACCGTTTTCGGTCCCTTCCTCCTGCAATGAGTCGCGTCACTGCCCCTCCTTTGTCAAGGAGGGCTCTTCTTCGTTTGCAGGGTGCGGAGTGCTGTCGGACGGAAAACGTCTGCATCCGGCGGAAAGCACGGGAAATTCAATTCGCGGAAAAGCGTCGAGTCCGACGGTACACGGCAGGTATGAATATTTCGGGACCGCAGGTACGTCGGAAAAGAGAAATGATCGCAGAAAAACACTACCACAGCCGGCGGTGTGCGTAGAGAGAGAAATCCGATATCTATTCATAACTCCGGCATTTATTTTGAGTCGTACATTTTCAAAATAGGTGCGCGGCACTTTCACAATTAGCAGAGACCGATCAACTAAATGCAATAACCACTTTGGTCAAGGGCCGCGCACTATGTGCACGCACCTCGACTGTTTATCAATGGCTATTACAATATTCAGCGGTCTCTGCTAAGATAAACAGCTTGGACTGCGTATCTTTCGTCTCTCAAAAATAGGAATTTTTAGGCATCGGTACAAATAATTTGCAAGAAAATATTTATATGAAGAGTGGCTGTCTGAAATAAGGTCGGATTGCCCTTTGTCCGATAAGGCGTTGGGTTCGCTGGTCCCACGACTGCGGAGGGAATCCGACCATGCTGACTGGGAACCGAACGGAATTTCCGCTGATGGTGATACGCCTCATGATGTGTACACCGCCGTTTGTCCGGGGGAGATCCTTTTCGGGTAGGAGAAAATTTCGAAAGAGCTTTTCAAGACGGCGACATTTTTGGTCTGGTCGATGCTCCCATGACGGAGAACCGGCCTTTCAGGAAATCCCGTTCGGAGTGTTTCAGCAGGTCCTGTGCCGGGCCGGAAACATGGACCCGCCATACGGACGATGAAATGCCGCTGGTACCAATGCGCGATGTACGGCAGCGGCACGACCTTGCGCAGTCGCAGCCTCGCAGAGGCCGTCCGCAGGTCGATGTTTTCGGCCGCGTCGCGGATACCCGACTGCACATTACGTAAAGCGATCTTCGTGTATTTGCACGCTTGTCTGTTTCCGCACGCTCCTTACCCGTCGCTTGACATGCTTCTCCGGCACGGGCTTCGGCCGGACAACCTGCTTCAAATGTGGTCGGGGACGGACCGTGACAAACCGAACCGATTGTATCGGTGCGCAACCTGCGCAATTTAGGCCGGGGGCGTATTGCGATAACGAGAACCGACGGTCGTCATGTGCGTTATCGTGGTAAAATCCGTATCACCCTTCACCATCTTTGAAGTTTGATTGGCAAGATGGGCGATCGCTTCTTTTTCAACTGAAGTTTTTTCATGGCGGTTGTTTTTGAGTTAGCGTTATCCCTACTCTTTTGAAGATTTTCGGGTTTCTCTTTTTGAATTATTGTATCATGTGCGATGCCGAGGTATTTCGGATGAAAATCAGATAATCGAACATGTCTGATACACGCGTGTCGTAAACGACGTCGGGATTTGCTCCGATTGCTCGGAATACTTGTTTGTCGATCCATTGTAATGCGTGTGCTTTTTCTTCGCGCATTTTTTTCAGGTTCAGGATAAACTGCGGCTTGTTCAGTTGTTCGAGCAGATATTCCAATGTTCCCGGCTCCGGCTTTAATATCGCAGGAAAGTATTGCGGTCCTTTTTTAGCCGTAAATTCGCCTTCGAAACAGACGAATCCGAAAGACCGGAAATCATCCGCAAGACTGTCTTTCAAGAAGGCTCCCATAGGGCGGGAACTCGAAGTTTTGCTTTGACTTCGACTGATATGTGCATTATGTGCCCAAATTGCAATTCTGGCGTCCGGATTTTGTTGCATAATCCACAACAGATTATTTGCCATCCCTTTGTCGCGCCAATCCAAATCCTCCCCCTGACTTAAAAACTGATGCAGCAGTTCTATGTTTCGCTGCGCCCATGCATGCTGCATCGGTGTAAGTTTTTTCTGCTTTAGCCGGAGTTCCAAAACGGTCAGATCGGCATCCGCCTTTTTGGCGAGTTCCGTGTCGAATTGATAATCTTCGATATAGATATGTCGGAGATTGCGTGCTATTTCCGAGACGAGGTATTTTTCGGATTCGTCCTTTGTAAAAGTTCGTTGCAGCAGACGGAGCGGAGCCGTATAAACTTGCATATCCACTCCCGTAAACGTAATTCGGGGTTCGGATGCGTTGAATACTTTCATCCATTCGATCATGTTCAGCATTTCATGGGTTCTCCACGGCCACATGTATATTCCAATTAACAATCGTATCGGGTTGTCAATACCTCCGACGGTATAGTTGTTCAACTGATAGCATTCGGGCATGTTGGCTTCCAGCGCGAAAATATCGAATCCGCAGTTTTCTGCCAGGTAGCGGATGATCCGGTCCTTCATTTTGAACACTTCGCTCGTTCCGTGCGTATTCTCTCCGAGCCCGACCACTTTGCAGTCTCCGACCAACTGCCGGAGAATGTCGAGGTCCTGCGTGTCCCCGCCGTCCGGTTCGCAGGTCCGCAGCGGATAGACGTACCGGCGCAGCTCTTTTTTCTCCCTGTCGGACAATTCCGTTTTCGGTGCCGGAATCGCTTTGTCTTCGTATCTTATGCCGTCGATTCTGAGTTCGATATTGTCGAACCAGGCTGTGCCTTTCCCTTTGAGGATTCCGGAAAGAGCTATGTATTCGGCATCGTTCCCGATTTTGGTTTTTGTGCTGATATGAGTCCAGTCTGAGGTTTTCCGTACAACTTGTATGGTATCCAGATGTTCCCGGAATTTCCCATCCCGGTTTTTCTCGAATAGGTGGAATCCTGCGAACCCGTCTTGTTTGATATCGTGGGTCTTAATCCAACCGGAAACTTCCAATTCCTTTCCTGCTGCCAATGTTTTCGGAAAAATATGCCGAAATCCACCTAACGAATTGTATTGTGAGGGCTGTTCCCATTGTATTCGGATACTTGTTGTTCCATGTTGTTTGATCTGTTTGTCAAGGGAGATGTGGTATCCTGTCGTACTGCTGTTGCCCAGCATCCACCGCGTCGGTATGGAATCGTTTTTGGCATACTCGAATTCGAGGTTGTACTCTGTCGAATAAATCGGCGGCCGGGTACAACCGACAAATGCCATTGCAACCAAGAAAATTAATCTGCTATTACATAAATATCGCATATTTAGGTGTGTCTATAAAGGATTGCTCCGATTATCTACCGACGGAGATAAAACAGAATTATATTTATTAAGTTTTTAGTTAGCTATCCCAATAGGATAGCTAACTATTTGTGAAATGGAAAGATTCATTCAAGGACAAGCCCTTGTTGTGCAAGGCATACAAACAGATGCAGCAGAAACGACAGGAAGACATTCATTATTCAATGACCATTGACACCCTTCGTCCTGTTGAGTATCAAGAGTTATACAAGGTACTTGTTCTGTCCCCTGCTTAGGAGGCCTACATTCGCACAAAGAACCTCCTGTCACGACACACAAGTTGTCTATACAAGTAGTCGGAGTCATTGTCTCCTGACAATACACTTGTTTACAAGTATGACAATTCGTCCCTCCGGAATCACCGTAAATGGTATCGGTACCACCTTTGATAATTACCTGCCGATCGTTATCCAATTTTTGGATAACCTCCTTTTTTAACTGAAGTTTTTTCATTGTTCATTAGGTTTTATCATTATCCCTACTCTTTTAAAGATTTTCGGCCCCCTCTGTTAATTGTCCGTATTGCGAATTCAAGCACTTCGTCCCGTCCGGCAGCGATGCCTTCAACCGAGGGCTTTATCTCATGGTCGATTTTCACTCCCTGCCGTTGCACCGGAGTCCCATCGGCATAATACCATCCTAAGCCGGAAAAACGGCTCTTGATTCCTCCCGGCAATAAGAATTCCGAAACATTGCCATTGGCGCCGGCTGTCTTCGACCCGATCACTTGAACCCGATGGTTATTTTGCATGGCTTGTACAAAATATTCGGCCATACTCTGTGTCGTTTCATTTACAAGAAGAACAATTGGCTTGTCGTATTTTTTATACGGTCTGCCGATTTGTGCAATCGTTTCCCGATGGAATATCCCAGGCAACGCGATGACCGGATAAGTATTCGCCATATTGCATTCCGGCTTTTCCGGAAGAACATATTTGGCAATGAATGTCCTAAAATCGTGCGGGGGATAGCATCTCATATCTATTATCAGACCTTCGGATTTCGATAATATCTTTTCTACTACTATACTATCGGTTTGCGCGTAACCTGCCGGATAGATATATGCTATATTTTCATTCAATAGGCGATAATCCGATCGCCGTCTCCGTTCGACCAGTTTCAGGTATTTCCCGCCTTCAGGTTCTACGGCGGCTAGCGTGTCGCGGAGAACACCTCCACGGCAGTATCGGATCGGAAGCAATGTATTCTTAGGTGTTCGCATGATCGCATCGGCGGTAAAACGAAGTACATCGGCCTCGTGTGAGCATGGAACAAATGTCCGTGTCCGGGTTATATAATTCTTGACCGGTTCTCTGCCGACCTCGATAATTTCGTCGCCGGGGCGAAACGGAACCTTTCGCTCACTCCAGAGTAACGGGAGAGTATCGGGAGAAAGCACGACAAGGCGATCTTCGACAAAACCGACATCCAAGGGAATCCGGAAATTTCCGGTAAGCCAAAAAAGATTGCCTTGCGCATGGTTATCGTGCAGTTCTGCGATCATGCGCCATGCTTCCTTTCGATAATCTCCGTCCTCGGGGGCTGCCATACGCAGAATATATTCTTTTAACACGTCGTTCCAATTCTTGTCGATCAGATATTTGGTCGGAAAGAAATATTCCACCATATTCCAAAACCGGAAAACTGCGAGCAGCCGATAACCATAGTCCGGGGATTCTATATTCGGATATCCTTTCTCGTTATGAAATTGAGGATTGTGTGCCCACCCTTCACGCATCCATTGGAGAGCATAGTAATTCCATTTGCGATCGGCCACGCGAAGGCGGATAAGATGTGCGGAAAGGTCTTTCCCGAGTCTTTCTGTGTCACGAATCCAAGAAATATCGGTGTGGAATTCGATGCGCTTTGGGTCGGAGGCGATGGATTCATAACGTTCCGGGGTTGTATCGTATGAGCCGAAATGTGCTATCCATGCGGTCAGAATCCGATTGCGTTCCGTCGAAGTAGCCTTTGCTATTCGGGGCAATAATTCGAAAAGTTCAGCATCCGGATCATAATGATTGTCAGTAAATATCGGATGGTGGTATTTCACATATCCCCAAACTCGTCCCAGGACTTCCAGATTTTCCAACATCATGCTGTCCACTTCTATTTGCTCGAACCCCGATTTTTCAGAATAATCGTGATAATACGGGCCGCAACCACAAAAGAATAAACAGAAACAAGCGAGTATTAAACGATAGAATTTCATACGCAAAGCTAATGGTTTGTCAATCGGTGAATTTCATTCGTATTGTTGTGCTTGTTTTTACGATGATTTTCTGTCTTTGTAAAGCATAATCCTTATGTAACCCCCCCCCAATCAGGCATATCATCGAGATGGAAATAGAGAAATGTTATATGGAATAATCGTGTTAATTATAAATCGTATTTCGGGGTAATGCCTGTGTGACGGGTCGTTTGAAATTATTTGTAAATATATGAAATAAAAACAGGATGTACTGATTGTTTCTTCGCGAAATATGCCTTATATGGACTGCTATGGATTGAGCGGATATCTATTATAGGTATTCCGCATGAATTCTCTGGCCGGTTGCAGACAGGTCTCGTAACGGACGACGGTTCCGGGAGCGGAATTTGCTTCGGATGAGGCCTTGCGTTTCTCTCCATTCCGTCCGATTCCCTATCGCGCCGAATCCGTAAGACGTTGGCAGAAATGGCATCGGGATAGAGGTTCGAATTTATGCTCGTGGCTCTTATGTATAAAACCCTGCAAATTGCATATTTGCAGGGTTTTACATTGTTATTCGGTGTGACTTGGCGGAGAGAACGAGATTCGAACTCGTGGTACGGGTTGCCCCGTACGTCGGTTTAGCAAACCGGTGGTTTCAGCCACTCACCCATCTCTCCGGGCACGCTTCCGGGAAGAGGGTTTCTCCCGAAAGGGTGTGCAAATATAGAATCTTTTTGGGGAACTACAAAGAATTGCGGACAAAATTTCCGGTTTCCCGACTTTCTCCGGCTCCGGAAGGGGTGGAACGAGCCGGCCGGACCCGGATTTTTTTCCGGCGGAATAGGGGATCCGGCCGCAGATTTGCTTCGCGGCATTATGATTTTGCAATTTGATTTCGTACCTTTGTCCGATATTTGGCATGTAATGGCAACGAACGAAAAGGAGCTTCTCGAAGGCATTCGGGAGCAGGAATATAAATACGGATTTACGTCGGACATCGAGACCGAGACCATCGGCAAGGGATTGTCCGAAGAGGTCGTGCGCCTGATTTCGGCCAAGAAGGGCGAACCGGAGTGGATGACCGAGCGCCGTGTGGCGGCCTACCGCCACTGGCTGACGCTGGAGCCTCCGACGTGGGCGCACCTGACGATTCCGGAGATCGACTTCCAGGACATCATCTATTATGCGGCCCCCAAGCCCCGGAAGAAGCTCGGGTCGATGGACGAGGTCGATCCCGAGCTGCGGCGCACGTTCGACAAGCTGGGCATTCCGCTCGAGGAGCAGATGGCCCTTTCGGGCGTGGCGGTCGATGCCGTGATGGACTCCGTTTCGGTGAAGACCACCTTCAAGGAGACATTGGCCGAGAAGGGCATCGTCTTCTGCTCGATTTCCGAGGCGCTGCGCGACTGCCCCGAGCTGGTGCGGAAGTACCTGGGGAGCGTGGTTCCCGCGACCGACAATTTCTATGCGGCGCTCAATGCGGCGGTCTTCTCCGACGGGTCGTTCTGCTACATCCCGAAGGGCGTGCGCTGCCCGATGGAGCTTTCGACCTATTTCCGCATCAACGCCGCCGGTACGGGACAGTTCGAGCGGACGCTCATCGTGGCCGACGAAGGTTCCTACGTGAGCTATCTGGAGGGATGCACCGCGCCGCAGCGCGACGAGAACCAGTTGCACGCGGCCGTGGTCGAGATCGTCGTCGAACGCGACGCCGAGGTGAAGTATTCGACCGTGCAGAACTGGTATCCGGGCGACCGCGAGGGGCGCGGCGGCATCTACAACTTCGTCACCAAGCGCGGCATCTGCCGCGAGAACGCGCGCCTGTCGTGGACGCAGGTCGAGACCGGCTCGGCCATCACGTGGAAGTACCCGAGCTGCATCCTCGCGGGCGACAACTCCGTGGGCGAGTTCTACTCGGTGGCCATGACCAATAACTTCCAGCAGGCCGACACGGGTACGAAGATGATCCACGTCGGCCGCAACACGCGCAGCCGCATCGTCTCGAAAGGCATCTCGGCGGGCCGCAGCGAAAACTCCTACCGGGGGCTGGTCCGCATGGCCAAGGACGCGGAGAACGCCCGCAACTACTCGCAGTGCGATTCGCTGCTGATCGGCGACCGCTGCGGGGCGCACACCTTTCCCGTGATCGACAGCCGCAATGCGTCGGCCGTCGTGGAGCACGAGGCCACGACCTCGAAGATTTCCGACGACCAGCTCTTCTACTGCCGGCAGCGGGGGATTTCGACCGAAGATGCCGTGGGGCTGATCGTGAACGGCTACGCCCGCGAGGTGCTGGCCAAACTGCCTATGGAGTTCGCCGTGGAGGCGCAGAAGCTCCTGGCGATCAGTCTCGAAGGGTCGGTCGGATAATGGCGGGGGAACGGAGTATGAAGGTCGTGGTGATAAACGGCAGTCCCCGGCGCGGGGGAGTGGTTTCGCAGATGCTCGGCCATGTGGTCGCCGCTCTGCCGCAGGATTGTACGGTCGAGAGTCTGACGGTCTGCGATCTGCGGGTCCGGCCCTGCACGGGATGCATGCGGTGCCGGTCGCTGGGCCGCTGCGTGCTTCCGGAGGACGACGCCCACCGTGTCGCCGGGATGATCCGCGCGTGCGATGCGCTCGTCGTGGGTTCGCCCTGCTATTGGGGCAACATGAGCGGCGAGCTGAAGGTGCTGTTCGACCGGATGGTCTATGCGCTGATGGACGAGCGGGAGAACGGTCTGCCGGTAGCGCTGCACAAGGGCAAGCGGGCCGTGCTGGTATCCGCGTGCAACACGGTCTGGCCGTTCAGCGTCTGGTTCCGCCAGACGGGCGGCGTGTTCCGTTCGCTGCGCGAGATTCTGCGCTGGAGCGGGTTCCGCGTCGTGGGGACCTTCGGCAAGGGCGGATGCCGCAAACACGGGGAGCTGACTCCCCGGGAGATTGGAAAATGTGAAAAACTGGCAAAGAGAATATGTTAAGCGTAAAAAATCTGCACGCCTCGGTCGATGGCAAGGAGATTCTCCGGGGCATCGACCTGGAGGTGAAGGCCGGCGAGGTGCACGCCATCATGGGGCCGAACGGCTCGGGCAAATCGACGCTCGCGTCGGTGCTCGCGGGTAACGAGAAGTTCACCGTCACCGAAGGTTCGGCGACCTTCATGGGGCGCGACCTGCTGGATATGTCCATAGAGGACCGGGCGCGTCTGGGGCTTTTCCTGGGTTTCCAGTATCCGGTGGAGATTCCGGGCGTCACGATGGCCGGCTTCATGAAGCTGGCCGTCAATGAGCAGCGCCGTTTCCGCGGCGAGGAACCGCTTTCGGCCGCCGAGTTCCTGCGCCTGATGCGCGAGAAGAGCGCCGTCGTGGAGCTGCCCTCGAAACTGACGTCGCGCGCCGTGAACGAGGGCTTCTCGGGCGGCGAGAAGAAGAAGAACGAGATATTCCAGATGGCGATGCTCGCGCCGAAGCTGGCGATTCTGGACGAAACCGATTCGGGCCTCGACATCGACGCCCTGCGCATCGTCGCCACGGGCGTCACGAAACTCCATACGGCGGAGAACGCCACGGTGGTCATCACGCACTACCAGCGGCTGCTCGATTACATCGTCCCCGACGTGGTGCATGTCCTCTACCGGGGCCGCATCATCCATTCGGGCGACAAGTCGCTGGCGCTCCGGCTCGAAAAGGAGGGGTACGACTGGCTCATCAACGAATACGACCGGTGATGGAGGCTCTTCGCGACATACTCCGCACGTTCCGTCCGGTCGGCGGCGAAACGCTCCGCGTCGCCGGGACCGGGGCGGAACCTTTTGCGGCGGTCGATCCCCGCGCGCTGCGCGTCGAGGCGGAGGCCGGCTCGTCGGCACACCTCGTCGTGCTTCATACGAAGGCCGACGCCGCCTCGCTGACCGTCGCACTCGGCGAGGGGGCGCAGTTGGAGCTGACGCACCTCTTCGCGGCCGAGGCTTTCGCCGAAGTGTCCGTCAGACAGTCCGCGCGCAGCCGCTGCCGCGTGACGACGGTGCAGCTCACCGGCGCCAACGCCTCCTACCGCATCGACCTCGACGGTGCGGAGGCCGAAAACTCGCTCGGCGGGGCCTTCCTGGCTGCGGACGGGGAGCATTGCGTCGTGACGCTGCACACGGCGCACAACGTTCCCGACTGCCGCAGCGATTCGGCGGTGAAGGGCGTCGCCGGCGGCCGGGCCGTGGGCGAGTTCCGCGGGCTGGTCTATGTGGCTCCCGGCGCCCAGCGCACCGATGCGCGGCAGCAGAGCCGCAACATCCTGCTGAGCCGCGAGGCCCGCATCACGACGCAGCCCCAACTGGAGATCTATGCCGACGACGTGAAGTGTTCGCACGGCGCGACGGTGGGGCAGATGGACGCCGAGGCGATTCTCTACATGCGCCAGCGCGGGCTGAGCGAGGCGGACGCCCGCCGGTTGCAGATCGAGGGCTTCGTGGGCGACGTCGTGCGCCGGTGCGGCGTCGAGCCGCTCTGCGAGGCCGTGATGGAGATGGTTTCCGCCAAAATGGAACGGTTGTAGATATGTTCGACGTCGAAAAAATACGCGGGGAGTTTCCGATTCTCTCCCGCAGGGTCTATGGGAAGCCGCTCGTTTACCTCGACAGCGGGGCGACGGCGCAGAAGCCCCGCTGCGTGATCGAGCAGGTCGATGCCCTCTACCGGGGTATGAACGCCAATATCCATCGCGGCGTGCACCTTCTCTCGGAGGAGGCCACCGAACGCTACGAGGCCGCCCGGAGCCGGATCGCCGCTTTCATCGGTGCTGCCGAACGCGAGGAGGTCGTCTTCACGGCCGGGGCCACGGCGTCGCTCAATACGGTCGCCTATGCCTGGGGCGAACGCTTCGTGCAGGCGGGCGACAACATCGTGGTCAGCGAGATGGAGCACCACTCGAACATCGTGCCGTGGCAGTTGCTGGCCCAGCGCAAGGGAGCCGAGATACGCATGCTGCCCTTCGACGACGACGGCCGTCTGCGGACGGAGTGTCTGCCGTCGCTCGTGGACGCCCGCACGCGGGCGGTCGCCGTCACGCAGGCGTCCAATACGCTCGGTACGCGGCCCGACCTGCGGCCCGTGGTCGAGGCGGCGCACGCCGTCGGTGCGGTGGTCGCGGTCGATGGCTGTCAGGGTATCGTGCACGGCGGGGCGAATGTCCGGGAGATGGGGTGCGACTTCTACGCCTTCTCGGGCCACAAGCTCTACGGTCCGACGGGAATCGGCGTGCTGTACGGCCGCCGGGAGCTGCTCGAGGCGATGCCGCCCTTTCTGGGCGGCGGAGACATGGTCGATCGCGTGACCTTCGCGGGGACGACCTTCGCCCCCGTGCCGCTCAAGTTCGAGGCCGGCACGGCCAACTTCGTGGGGGCCATCGCACTGGGGCGCGCCGTGGAGTTCCTGCAGGAATTCGATCCGGCGGAGATCGAGGCGCACGAGACGGCGCTGCTGCGCCGCGCCACGGAACGCCTCTCGGCCATCGACGGGCTCCGGATTTACGGGACGACGGAAGACAAGTGCGCGATCGTCTCGTTCAACGTCGAGGGGGTGCATCCCTACGATATGGGCATGATCCTCGACAAGCTGGGGATCGCCGTCCGCACGGGGCAGCACTGCGCCGAGCCGGTGATGGACCATTACGCGACGACGGGCATGTGCCGCGCTTCGTTCGCCCTCTACAACACGCTCGGCGAGGCCGATGCGCTCGCCGACGGCGTGGCGCGCGCCGTGCGTATGCTGCGTTGAGAAACGATTGTTTGAAACCGACATAAAGTGACGTTATGTTTATCGTGCTCGAAGGTCTGGACGGTGCGGGTAAATCGACCCAGATCCGCCTGCTGCGCCGGCTGCTCTCGGAGCGGGGCGTGGAGAGCGAATACATCCATTTTCCGCGTTTCGACGCTCCGGTTTACGGCGAGCTGATCGCCCGCTTCCTGCGCGGCGGGTTCGGCGGCGTGAACGAGGTCGATCCCTATCTGGTGGCGCTGCTCTTCGCCGGCGACCGGGCCGATGCCGGACCGCAGATCCGGCGGTGGATCGCCGCGGGCAAGGCCGTCGTGCTGGACCGCTTCGTCTATTCGAACGTGGGGTTCCAGTGCGCCAAACTGCCTGCCGGAGAGGAGCGCGACCGACTGATGCGCTGGATTCTCGACCTGGAGTTCGTCCATAACGGCCTGCCGCGCCCCGACCTGTCGCTGTTCCTCGACGTGCCCTTCTCGTTCACCGAGCGGAAGCTCTCCGGAATCCGCGAGGGCGACGACCGCGACTACCTGCAGGGCGGGCGCGACATCCACGAGGACGCCCTCGACCTCCAGCGGCGCGTGCGCGAGGTCTATCTCGAGGCCGCTGCGTCCGACCCGCGGCTGCGGGTGGTCGATTGCAGCGACGCCGCAGGGGGCATGGAGACGCCCGAAGGCATCTTTTCGAAAATCCGCGACGCGCTCGCCCCGATTCTTACGACGCGATGAGAACGAGCCGAACATTCAAGCTGCTGGCCAACGTCTGCCGGTTGATCCTGGCCTGTACGTTCATCCTTTCGGGTTTTACGAAGGTGATCGACCCGTGGGGCACGGCGCTCAAGGTGAACGAGTACCTGTCGATCTACGGCATGGAGGCGCTCGAACCGGCCTCGATGACCTTTTCGATCTGGCTGTGCGGCGCCGAGCTGATGATGGGCTGCATGCTGCTCTTCAAGGTCCGCATCCGTCTGATTTCGATTTTCGCCTTGGCGTCGATGCTCTTCTTCACGCTTCTCACGCTGCTGAGCGCTACGGTGATTCCCGTCGAGGACTGCGGCTGTTTCGGCGAAGCGCTGAAACTCTCGCCGTGGGAGACTTTCGTGAAAAACGTCGTGCTGCTGCCGATGGCCTTCGTGGTGTGGTGGCGTTACCGTCCCGACCGGATATTCGCCTTCAAACCGGTGGAGATTGTGCTCACGTGCACCTTTTTCTGCCTCTCCATGTACCTGGGGTACTATTGCTATGTCCACCTGCCGCTGATCGACTTCCTGCCCTACAAGGTGGGGGTGAACATCGCCGGGGCGATGCGCGCCCCCGTGCCCGATGCGGGCGAGACGGAAACGGTGCTCGTTTACCGGAACCGCCTTACGGGCGAGGAGCGCGAATTTTCGCTCGACGAGACCGAATGGCAGGACGCCGAGACATGGGAGTGGGTCGATACCCGCACGACGGGCGAGGCTCTTGCGGTCGCTCCGCTCATCGGCGAATTCGCCCTGCGCGACGCCGGGGGCGACGCCACGGAGGAGGTGCTGTCCACGCCGGGACGTCTCTACATGCTCTGCGTCACGTCGTTCGACGCGTTGCCGCGCGGTTGCGCACGCCGCATGGCACGGCTCGTGGAGCGCGCTGCCGCCGAAGGTGCGCACGTCGTCTGCCTCACGCCCCAGCCGCTCTACGACGAGCCGTGGCACGACTTCGGCACGGGCAGGGTGCGCTGCTACAACATCGACGCTTCGACCATGAAGACGATGCTCCGCGCCCGGAACGGGCTGGTCGTGCTCGACGACGGCACTATCTCCGACAAACGCAATTGCCGCGACATCCGTCCGTAGTCCGCATGGCGCCGGCGCCGTGACGCCTCTCCGGCCGGATCTCTGCCGGGGGCGGATCGCCCGGCGCCCCTGCCGGTTCGGTATTTGCCTGCGTCCGTCCGGCGCTGGCCGCGGCGGTTCCGTGCATGGCGGGCACGGTACGGCGGGCCGTTCGTATCACGCCGCCGCATGATGCGCGGGGGCGTTCGCCGGCCGTTTCTGCGGCCGTGCGGGGCAGGGTGCGAAGTATGCGGATAAATTTGGCTTTGCGCGCCGGATGTATTATCTTTGCGAAGTTCGGAGGGAGGATCCGGTGCGGCCGCTTGCGATGGGACGTGTGCCGGCCGCGCTGTTTCCGGTCCCCTCTTTTAATTATGGAACGTATGCGAAAATTTCGGAATATCCTGCTCCCGCTCTTCGCGGCGTGTGCGCTGACGGCGCAGGCCGCGGAGGAGGATGCGGCGGCGGCCCTCGAACGCGGCCGCGACCTGTTCGATTTCGGACGCTGGAGCGATGCCCGGCACGAATTCCTGCGTGCCCGGGCGGCATCGGACCCGGCGGACCGCACGACGGTCGAGGAGATCGACTTCTACCTGGCCGCCTGCGCCGTGGAGCTGGGCAGCGCTGATGCCGAAGGGGCGCTCCGGGACTTCGAGGAGCGTTATCCCGGCTCCGTTTACGCCAACGACGTGCGTTTCGCGCTGGGGTCGTTCTACTGCTCCGCGGGTAATATGCGCGAGGCCCGGGAGGCGTTCGAACGGACCGAGTACAGGGCCCTGAGCGCGCCACGCCGCGAACAGTACGACATCCGGATGGGGTATGTGGAGTTCACCGACGGCGATTACGAGGCGGCCTACGGGCATTTCGACCGGATCGGCAGCCGCAGCGAGTACGCCGACCACGCGCTCTACTACAAATCCTATATCGACTATGCCGAAGGACGGTCCGGCCGGGCGAAGCAGGGCTTCACGCAGCTCGCACGCAGCGACGCCTACCGGGACGTCGTTCCGTTCTATCTGATGCAGATCGAATTCCGCGAGGGCAACTACCGCTATGTCGTGGAGCAGGGGCCGGAACTGGCCCGGAAAGCCGTTCCCAAGCGCCGCGCCGAACTCGAGCGCGTGACGGCCGAATCGTGGTTCCGGCTGGAGGACTACAACAAGACCCTCGAACACCTCGATGCCTATGCCGAGGCGGGCGGCGAGATGGACCGCGACGCCAGCTACCTGCGCGGTTTCGCGCTCTATCGCACGGCCCGTTACGACGAGGCCGCCGAGTGGCTCCGCCGGGCTTGCGGCGCGGAGGACGCGCTGACGCAGAACGCTTCGTACCACCTGGCCGACTGTTACCTGCGTGCCGGGGACAAGGAGGCTGCTATGCAGGCCTTCGCAATGGCGTCGGACGAGGCGCTCGACGCCGCGATCGCCGAAGACGCCCTGTTCAACTACGCCAAGTTGCAGTACGAACTGGGCGGCGGCGCTTTCAACGGCGCGATCAACATGCTGACACGCTACATCGACCGCTATCCTTCGTCGCCCCGCGCCGGGGAGGCCCGGACGCTGCTCATCGCCGCCTATTACAATTCGCGCGATTACGATGCGGCCTACCGAGCCATCCGGTCGATGCCTTCGACCGACGCCGACATTCGTGCCGCGTTGCAGAAGATCACCTATTTCCGGGCGCTGGAGGCTTACGGCGAAGGCGACTTGCAGGCCGCACAGCGCTACCTGGCGGAGTCCGCGGCGGCGAACGTCAGTCCCAAATACGCCGCGCTCAACGATTTCTGGCAGGGCGAGATCGCCTTTGCGCAGGGGGATTATCCGGTCGCCGCAGCCAAATACAACGCCTATCTGCGGCGGGCGCCGCGGTCGGCGCGTGAATACGCCCTGGCGTGGTACAATCTCGGCTACTGCGCTTTCGACCGCGACGACATGGCGCAGGCGCGGAGCGCGTTCGGCCGTTTCCTCGACGCCTACGCCCCGCGCGACCGTTATCGGGCCGATGCCTTCAACCGCGTGGGCGATGCGGCCTATGCCGAGCGGAAGTTCGACGAGGCAGTCGCGTCGTACGACCGGGCCATCGCGCTCGGCACGCCCGAGATGCACTACGCCCGGTACAAACGGGCCGTCACGCTCGGCATTCTGGGCCGTGCCTCCGAGAAGCAGCAGGCCCTGCGGCAGATCATCGCCGACGGCGAGGGCGACTACGTGAGCGAAGCCTCCTACGAACTGGGGCGCAGCTTCATCGCGCAGGAACGCTATGCCGACGGCGCCGCGCAGCTCGAACGCTTCGTGGCCGACTATCCCTCGTCGCCCCGCCGTGCGCAGGCATTGTCCGATCTGGGGCTGGCCTACCTCAATCTGGGCGACCGCGAGAAGTCGCTCCGCTATTACGACATGGTCGTCGGATCCTCGCCGCAATCCTCCGAAGCGAAGGAGGCGATGCAGGGCATCCGCGAGATCTACGTCTCTGAGGGGCGTGTGGACGATTACTTCGACTACGCCTCCCGGGCAGGCGTGGAGAGCGACCTTTCGGCGCAGTCGCGCGACTCGCTGTCGTTCGTCGCGGCGCAGAACCTCTATCTGGCCGACAAGCCCGAGGCGGCGGCCCGGTCGCTCCGCGATTATGTCGAGAACTACCCGAAAGGATACTACCTGACCGATGCGCTCTACTACCTGAGCGACTGCTACCTCCGCACGGGAGCCCGTGACGAGGCCATCGGGACGCTGACGACGCTCGCCGACCGGGGGCAGAACCGCTATACGGAGCAGGTGCTCGAAAAGCTCTCCGAGCTGACCTTCGCCGACAAACGCTACGACGAGGCAGCTTCGGCCTACCGCCGGCTCTACGACGCCGCGACGACCCGTTCGGGCCGGGAGGCCGCCATGACGGGGTATGTGCGCGCCACGGTGGCCGGTGGCGACGGCGAGCGGATCGCCGCGATGGCGGCCGACGTGGCGGAACATCCGGATGCGGGAGCCACGGCGCTGCGCGAATCCAAATACGCCTGGGCCGGGCAGCTGCGGGCCGGAGGCCGCAAGGCGGAGGCCGTGAAGCTCTACAAGGAGCTCGCCTCCGAGGTGAAGACCCGGCAGGGGGCCGAAGCGGCCTATTATGTCATCGAATCGCTCTTCGAGGGCGGCGATCTGGATGCGACCGAAAAGGCCGTCTTCGCCTTCTCCGAGCGGGAGCCGGACTCCTACTGGCTGGCCAAGGCCTTCATCCTGCTGGGCGACGTCTATGTTCGCAAGGGAGACAATTTCCAGGCGCGTGCCACCTACCAGAGTGTCGCCGACGGCTATACGCCTGCGGACGACGGCATCGTGGACGAGGCGAAGGCGCGAATCGCAAAACTGAACTGACGATGAAAAGAGTGATATTTGCCGCCTTCGTGCTGGCGGCGCTGCCGCGTCTGGCCGCGGCTCAGGTGGAGAAGCAGGTCGAAGTGACCAAGGCTTACGTGCCGCGCGTCGAGGGCGCGTCGAAGCTGCCCGTCGAACCCGACATGACCGATACGACGCGTCTGCGTCCCGAGATCGACTACTCGATCACCCCGCTGTCGCTGCGCACGTCGCTCACCACGCGGCCGATCCGGCCCGCCACGGTGACCTACTGGGAGTTCAACCGTCCGCTGCCGTTCTACCTGAAAGCCGGCGCGGGCTATCCGCTCAACTCGGTGCTGGACTTCTACGCCACGACGCAGAACCCTTCGACGGGCTATCTTATGGGGTATGTCAATCACGAGGGGCGCTATGCAGACATCCGCAACGTGTTCGGTGTCGAAAACAACTCCGTGCGCATGACGAACCGCGCCGGTGTCGCCGCGGGCAAATACCTCGGCAGGCATGTTCTCGAAGGGGAGCTTTCCTACGACAACCGCATGTACCACCGCTACGGGGCGTTCGTCTCGCCGGATGCCGAATCGCTCTTCGTGCCCGGCGCGGCGGTCGATTTCGGCGACGCGAACCTCGACCTGCGCATCGGCGACGACTTTCAGGATCTGAGCCGCACGAATTTCGAGGTGGCCTTCCGCGGAGGTATGTTCTTCGACCATTCCGAATGGCCCGAGGCGTACGGGGAGAATGCCCGGCAGTTGACGCTGGAGGGACACGGCCGCATCGCCCGTGCATTCGGGCGGAGCAGCCTCTCGGCGACTCTCGGCTACGAATACCTCCGGGGACAGCGCTCCGCCTCCGGTTACGACCAGGGATTGCTGCATGCCGCGCTGCGCTACGGTTTCGCGGGCGGCGTCGTGCGGCTGGAGGTCGGGGCGGACTTCTACCGCGACAGGGTGGAGGCGGCGGCCGATCCCGAGCCGGTCGTCACGACGGGGAATTACCTCATTCCCTTCGCGCACTTCGATTTCAATCTCGGTACGCCGGGGCTGAAACCCTTTCTCGAGGTGGACGGCGGGGTTTCGGACAACAGCCTCCGGTCGCTCATGCGGAAGAATCCGTATGCCGCTCCGCAGTGGCTCGACAAGAGTTCGGTGGATTATTGCGGCCGGTTCGGCCTCGGGGGCAGCCTGTGGCGCAACCGCTTCGGGTATCGGCTCTATGCCGGAGTCACGATCCACGACAACCGTCTCTACTGGGCGGCATACCGCGAACTGTCGGACGACGGCGCGGGCGGCAGCACGGGGGAGGCGTTTCCGGCGGTGTTCTTGCCGCTCACGGGCCGTCAGACCGTCACTTCGTTCAACGGCGAGGTGGAATACCGCCCGCTGAGCGTGCTGACGTTCGATCTGGGCGTGCACGGCTATCTTTACAACGACGAGGAGGACTGGAATAACGGCGCGCCCTCCTTCGCGGGGAACGTCGGCGTGCGGTACGAGGGCCGCAAGGTGGGCTTCGGCGTCGAGGCCCGGATGCAGAGCGAACGCAGATGGATGCTTCTGACCTCGGGTCCGGCCTCCGGAACGGATGCGGGTCCGGTCTCCGTCTCTTCGTTCGAGGCGCCGTTCGGGGTCGATCTGCGCGTGGATTTCGACTGGAAGGTGTCGGGCCGCGTGGCGATTTTCGCCGAGGGCCGGAACCTGCTCGACCGCGAACTTTACGAATATCCGTGGTTCCCTGAGTCGGGGGCCCGTTTCACGGTGGGCGTGAAGGCCAATTTCTGATGCCGCCGCTTCGTCGCGCGGCATGGCCCGATACGTCCGAAAGATCGGTATTTCCGGCTCGTCGGTACAACGAGCCGGATTTTTTACTATCTTGTCTTGCGGAAAACCATTATACACACAGATATTATGAAACATGCAATGCCCGAGCTTCCCTATGCGTTGGAAGCACTTGCTCCGAAGATGAGCGCGGAGACGTTCGAATACCACTACGGGAAACACCTGCAAACATACGTGGACAACCTGAACCGGCTGATCGCCGGCACGCCCTACGAGGAGATGTCCCTCGAGGAGATCATCCGCAAGGCGGACGGCGGCATCTTCAACAACGCCGCGCAGACGTGGAACCACACCTTCTTTTTCCGGATGCTGACGCCCGACCGGCATCCCGTGCCCGGGAAGCTCGCCGAGCGCCTCGCGCGGGATTTCGGATCGGTCGAGGAGTTCAAGAAACAGTTCACCCAGGCCGCCGTGGGACTTTTCGGTTCGGGATGGGTATGGCTCGCGGCCGACAAGTCGGGCAAACTCTCGATCGTGCCCAAGTCCAATGCGGGCAATCCGCTGACGGACGGTCTGCGGCCCGTCATGACGATCGACGTCTGGGAACATGCCTACTATATCGACTACCGCAATCGCCGCGCCGACTTCGTGGCGGCCTTCTGGGAGCTGATCGACTGGCGCAAGGTGGCCGACCGCTGCATCCCGAAGCGTTACAAGTGCACGGCGTGCGACTATGTCTATGATCCCGAAAAGGGCGATCCCGAAACGGGCATCGCACCGGGTACGCCCTTCGAGGAGATTCCCGCCGACTGGACCTGCCCGCTGTGCGGCCTCTACAAGGATGCCTTCCGCGCGATCGAAGAGTGATCCCGACGCCGGACGCCGGGTTGGGCGGGACTCCGGATACGAAAAATCCCCGGTGCAATGCGCATCGGGGATTTTCTGTTCGTGTTCGTCGTCCGGCGTCGTCAGAAGACGAACTTCTCGGCCTTCATTTCGCCGAGCTGGTGGATGCGCGGCACGAGGGTCGTGAAGTGCGAAGCCTGCTCGTGGGCGGCGAGCGCCTTGGCGTCGCTCCACGTCTCGCAGATCATCAGCACGTCGCGGCGCGTCGCGCTTTCGAACAGGTCGTAGGCCACGCAGCCCTCGTCCTTGAGCGAAGCGGCTGCGAGCTCCTTGACCGTTGAGATCAGCTCTTCGCGGTTGCTGTCCGTCGTGCGGATAAATACGTTCAGTCTTATCATGGCTTTTCGATTTTTGGTAAAACAAAAAGGGTGAGCTCCTTATATCGCACCGCTACGACCACATACCCTTGCTCGATTCCTCGCCTGGGGGATTCTGTAGGAGCTGGTCGTATAAGACTCACCCGGCTGCAAAAGTAGGAATTTTTTGTATCTTTGCAAAAATTTTTTCCGAGATGCGCAAAAAAACTTTGTTTTGGCTCGCTGCGGCGCTGTTCGTTCTGGGAGCGGCGGCCTTCGGCGTGGGATGGTCGCAGTTCCGGGGCAATGCCGTGACAGAGGAGTGCGAACTCTTCGTCGGGTCGTGCGCCACGTACGGGGAGCTGACCGATTCGCTGATGCCCCGTCTCAGACACCGGGCGGCCTTCCGCCGTTACGCCCGGCGGCTCGATCTCGAGAATGCCTTCCGTCCCGGGCACTATGTGCTGCGTCCCGGCATGAGTGTCGTCGAGGTGGCGCGGATGCTCAAATTGGGGTTGCAGACGCCCGTGCGCATCGCGGTCAATAACGTGCGCACTCCGGAACAGTTGGCCCGGAAACTCGCGCGGCAGATCGACGCCGATTCCGCGGCGATCATGCGGGCGCTCGCGTCGAAGGAGCTGGCCGCCGAGGTCGGCTTCGACACCCTGACGCTCTTTTCCATGTTCATTCCCGACACGTACGAGGTCTGGTGGACCGTCTCGCCCGAGGAGTTCGTGCGCCGCATGAAACGCGAATACGACCGTTTCTGGACTCCGGAGCGCGATGCCCTGCGGGCGCGCAGCGGCCTGTCGCGGCTCGAGGTGATGACCCTCGCCTCGATCGTCTATGAGGAGACGCGCAAGACGGACGAGATGCCCCGCATCGCCGGGGTCTATATCAACCGCCTGCGCCGGGGCATTCCCTTGCAGGCCGACCCGACGGTGAAGTATGCCATGCGGGATTTCGGCCTGCGCCGGATTCTCTACCGCCATCTGAAGTATCCGTCGCCCTACAATACGTATGTCAATAAGGGGCTGCCGCCTTCCCCGATCTGCATGCCCGGCAAGAACGCGATCGACGCCGTGCTGAATTTCGAGGAGCACGACTACCTGTTTTTCTGCGCACGGCCCGCGTTCGACGGCTACCACAACTTCGCCCGGACGCTCCGCGAGCACAATGCCAACGCCCGGGCCTACAGCGCCGAGCTGAACCGCCGGAAGATCCGGTAGCTCCGCGGAAACCCCTCCGGTCCTTTGCCGGATTTTTCCCGGCGCTCCCTCCGGCCGCGGCGGCATTCGCCGTCTTTCCCGGGGACCCGTCCCATATCGTTGGGGGTCGTTCTGTTCCGTCCGTCCTGCGGCCCGGCCCGTTCCTCCCGTTTCCTGGCCTCCGCATCCGGAGCGGGTCTGAATCCCGCATCCGGGCCGGCGCTGCGGAGAGAAAACGCCGCCGAATCGTGCGTATTTCCGATATTTTGCCTATCTTTGTTCCCCTATGCTTACGAAGATATACGAACGGAACCCTTCGGAGAAGGAGTTGCAGCGGGTCGTGGACGTGCTCGAGCGGGACGGAATCGTCATCTATCCCACCGACAGCGTCTATGCCTTCGGCTGTTCGCTCCGTTCGCCCCGGGCCATCGACCGTCTGCGCCGCATCCGCGGAAAGAGCAGCGGCGAGCTGGCCGTGGTCTTCGGGAGCATCGCGCAGATCGCGGAGTACTGCCGCGTGGACAACGCCGCCTTCCGGACGCTCAAACGCAACCTGCCGGGCCCTTTCACCTTCGTTCTCGCGGCTTCGTCGCGCGTGCCGGACAAGGCCCTCGAGCGGCGGCAGACCATCGGCGTCCGCATTCCGGCCAATGCCGTGGCGCGGGCGGTCGTCTCGGCGCTGGGCTGTCCGCTCGTCACCGCCTCGGTCCGCGAGGACGGCGAGGCGGAGTACACGACCGATCCCGAACTCATCCACGAGCGTTACGGCCGCGAGGTGTCGCTGGTGATCGACGGCGGGACGGGCGACTGCGTGCCTACGACGGTGGTGGACCTCACGGGCGGGGAACCCGAGGTGCTGCGCGAGGGACGGGGCGAATTACGGTAGGACAATCGAAATCAAACGGTATAACATGGAAAAGACAAATTTCTGGAACGATGCCGCCAAGTGGGGCGCGGTCATGGCGCTGGTGCAGATCGTCTTCACGACGGCGGGGCTTTTCTGGCGTTCGTCGCTGCTGTCGCTCGTGTCGGTGGCGGTGTTCGTCGTGCTGCTCTTTTTCTTCACCAAACGCCGCGTGCTGCTCTACGGCCGCGGGGAGAACGGTTACGGGTACGGACAGTGTATGAAATACATCTTCTGGATGATGTGCTTCTCGGGCGTGCTGATCGGCGCGTGGGAGATCGTCGCGCGCAACGTTCTTTTCGCATCGCGCTATGAGACGCTGCTCGGCGAGAGCCTGAAGGCGATGGCGTCGCTTTACAGCGAGGCGCAGCTCGAAATGGCCGTCTCGATGGCACGGACGATGTTCTTCTCGCCGATCTGGGTGGTCGTGCTCTCGGTGCTGGGCGCCGTCGTGCAGGGCTGCTTCTTCGGACTGTTCGTCTCGGCCTTCACCAAGCGGGACGTCGTCTGGGTGAAGCATGCGGAGGATTCCGCGGAACGTAAGGATTCGTCGGATGAGTAGGCCCGACATATCGGTCGTCGTGCCGCTTTACAACGAGGCGGAGTCGCTGCCCGAACTGGTCGCGTGGATCGACCGCGTGGCGGAAGGGCACGGACTGTCCTACGAGGCGATTCTCGTGGACGACGGTTCGTCGGACGCTTCGTGGGAGGAGGTCGAGCGGCTCAAGACGCGCTATCCGGCGCTTCGGGGCATTCGCTTCGCCCGCAACTACGGCAAGTCCGCGGCGCTCTACTGCGGATTCGCGGCGGCGGCGGGGGAGGTGGTCGTGACGATGGACGCCGACCTCCAGGATTCGCCCGACGAGATTCCCGAACTGCGCCGCATGATCCTCGAGGAGGGTTACGACCTGGTGTCGGGCTGGAAAAGGAAACGCCACGACCCCGTGGGCAAGCGATGGCCCAGCAAGTTCTTCAACTGGACGGCCCGCGCCGCCACGGGTATCCGCCTCCACGACTTCAACTGCGGCCTGAAGGCCTACCGGTCGAAGGTCGTCAAGTCGATCGAGGTTTACGGCGAGATGCACCGCTTCATTCCGGTGCTCGCCCGGCAGGCGGGGTTCCGGCATATCGGCGAGAAGGTCGTCGATCACCATGCGCGCAAGTACGGCCGTTCGAAATTCGGCATGGAGCGCATGGTGAAGGGCTACCTCGACTTGATCACGGTCCTTTTCATGTCCCATTTCGGCCGCTCGCCCATGTATTTCTTCGGCGGGCTGGGGACGCTGATGTTCCTGCTGGGCGGGGGAACGACGGTGTGGATCATCGTCGGGAAGCTCTGGAAGCAGGCCCACGCGCTGCCGCTGCGCCCCGTGACCGAGCAGCCGCTCTTCTATCTGGCCATCCTCGCCGTGATTCTCGGCGTGCAGCTTTTCCTGGCAGGATTCCTCGGGGAGCTGATCAACCGCGGTTCTTCGGACCGCAACAAATACCTGATCGACAAAACGCTGGATTAAATGATACAACGCATTCAAACACTCTATCTGCTGATCGTGACGGCCCTGGTCGCCGTCATGCTTTTCGCGCCGCTGGCGTGGTTCGCCGGCCAGGCCGGCGAATACGGGCTGTACGCCTTTTCGTTGCGGAGCGCCGACGGTACGCTCGCGCAGCCGACCCTCTATCTGGGCATCCTGCTGGCGCTCGCCGCCGCGCTGCCGCTCGTGACGATCTTTCTCTACCGCCGCCGCCTGCTGCAAATCCGCCTCTGCGTGGCGGAGATGGTGCTGCTCGCGGGAGCGGTCGTGATGGAGGGCGTCTATTATTTTCTGAGCGGCCGTCTTTTCGCCGGCATGGCGTTCCACACGCAGGGCTTCAGGCCCGCGATCGCCCTGCCGCTGGTGGCGCTGCTCTTCGCCTTTCTGGCCGCACGTGCGATTTTCCACGACGAACTGCTCGTGCGTTCCGCCGACCGGATTCGCTGACCCGCACCGTTTCCGAGCCCGGATCATGCCTTTGGGGCGTGCTCCGGGCTTTTGTCTCCGCTATTTTGCCGGTTCGGTGTGAATTTTGTGTTACGGATATTGCGGATTCGGAAATTAACTTTAACTTTACGACTGAATATCGCTGTTATGTAACGATTTGATAGCTATATGCGTAATACGACATGCTTTTTTAACTTAATTTTAAGCCCTATGAGAAAGATGAGTTTCTGGAAAACGTTGTTCTGCTCGGCGATGGCGGTTGCCGCCTTCTCCGCATGCTCGGACGACGACACGAATGACGGCGGTTACGAGGGTATTCCCGAGATCACCGTCGATGGGGGGGGGGTCGGCCACTATTGCAGGGTCGCTCGCCGGAGGTAAGATCGAGCAGTCCGTCGAGGTCGTTTCGAAGGGTGACTGGACCCTGTCCTTCGACAAGGCGGACGACCAGACATGGTGCACGCCGAGCGCCTTGTCGGGCAAGACGGGCACGACGCAGCTTTCGTTCACGCTCGCCGCGGCCGAGACCGAGCGCCAGGCTTCGATCACGCTGACCGCCACGGGTTATGTCGAGGGCATTCCTGTAACGAAGAAGGCTTCGATCACCGTCAAGCAGAACGAGGGCGGTACGACGACGGTTGAAACCAACGTCAAGGAGATCCGCGATCGACTGGATTTCCCGGTGGACAACGCGAGTGGAACGGCCAATGCAAAGGAGATCACCGAGTCGATGGTGATTACCGGTATTGTCGTATCCGATTATGTGGGCAACAATATCAACAATCACCAGATCATGCTGACGGACGACACCGCCGAGCCGGGGGCCGGTCTGATGATTCGTTTCAAGGGATTTTTGGGCGATAAGGATACGGACTATCACCTGACCCGCGGTTCGATCGTTTCGTTCGATCTGAAGGGCGGTTTCTCGAAGTCATATTATGACACCTATCAGGTGCAGTTCGAAGCCGATCCTGATATCGAGATTCTCGACGCTTCCGACAATACGCCCGAGGCGATCGAGGTTTCCGATCCTGCGAAACTGATCGACTACCAGTCGCAGTATGTGAAGGTCTATTCGCAGCCGATCGAGTCGATCCGCGGCGAGATGTATTACAACGTATCGTCGGGTTATGCGAACCAGACCTTCGAGACGAAGAACGGTTCGACTTTCCAGTTGTCGTTCAACAGTTATTCCTCATCGTGGGCCAATTCCATCGAGATTCCCGCGAAGGCCGGTTACATCAAGGGCTGTGTGTCGATCAATCAGGGGGCAGGCAATATTTCGCCCCGCAATGCTTCGGATTTGGAGGGTATGACCGAGGACTTGTTCACCGTCTCCACGGAATATACCAAGACGACGATCGACCAGCTCGGAGAGGGCAATTACGAGATCGAAGATGCGACCATCGTCGGTGTTCACCAGAAGGCCGTCATGTTCGCGCAGGAGAACTCCGGGACGGTCAATTATGTGCTCGCTTTCGAAAACAACTGGCAGGATCAGACCGCCAATCCCTATATCGGCGCTGTCGGTAAGACCGCTACCGTGAAGGGTGAGAGCGCCCTGCGCTACGGTCTCTACCAGTTCTCGAATTTCGAGGTGACGACGGGCGGCGATTCTTCGCTCGCTCTGCCCGAGCCCGAGACGTTCGATGCCGAGGCCATCGAGAAATACGCTTCGGAGATCAAGGCCGACGAATCGAAGGCCGCTTACAAGTACGTGAAGGTTTCGGGTATCCTCGGTATCGAGAAGGGTGCTTCTTACAATACCTATACGCTGGAAATTCCGGGACTGACGACGGTGGAGACCGTGGCGTTCGCTTACGGTCTGGATTCCTATTTCGAGGGACTCGAGAGCGGGGATGTGGTGGATGCCACCGGTTTTGCTCTCGGTTACGATACTTCGAACTCCAAACTGAACATCCTGCTTCGTAAGATTGATGCGAATACGACGACTCCGGCCGTGACGTTCACGAAGGAGCCGGAACCTTTTGCCGCAACGGATCCGCAGCAGCAGACGCTTCCCTATGTTGTGGCTAATGTTGCAGCTTCGGAGGTTACCTTTGAGATTGTGGGCACGAATGCCGACAAGTTTACGGTCGTAAGCCATACCGATAAGGAGGTTGTCGTAAATGCGGCCGGAAATAACGAAACAGATGCCGCCTACACGGCAACGCTCGTTGCCAAGGTCGGTAGCGAGACGCTGGCTTCGGTGGATCTGAAGCAGGCTGCTCCCGTATCGGGTGACGGCTATACGCTCATCTCGTCGCTGGCCGATCTGACCGCCGGTGAGTTACTTATGGCAGGTATGCTCGAGTCGTACAAGAATAACAATAATACCATTACCTATGCCCCCTATTCGTATCACATTTGGGTAGGCACTATATCGAGCAATAAGGACCTGGAGACGGTTAACTATCAGTATGAATCGAATCAGTTGACGCTGAATCCCAATCTCAGCGATCGCGATAAGGAGAAAGGTACGGCTGCTTTCATTACCGTGGAAGCCGTTTCGGGTAAGACCAATACCTACTATATCAAGTCCGGCGGCAAGTATCTGAAGAGCCTCAAGGAGGCAACCAACCGTAGCATGGGTCTGGTAGATACTCCCGATGGTGCGGAATGGCTGTTCGAGGATAACGGTGAGAAAGGTATCAAGATCTCCAACAACGGTGTGTACCTCGGTACTGCCGGAGCAACGTATGATCTGCTTCGTTCCTACAAGAGCGAATCGACCTTGAAATGGGGCGTATGCTTCTTCAAGAAGAACAAGTAATTCGATAGACCGACTTTTGAAAACCACTCTTGGCGGGCAGGGTCCCGCCAAGAGTTTGGTTTCTTTGGATGCGAAGGCTGAAATAGCGAAATTTTCCGGATGACATTGAATAGTAAAATGATAGGCATGTGGCTGTTTGCCGCCTGTATGCTTATCCTGTTCGCGGGATGCGACGGCAAGGACGAAGGGACCGACAGGGAGTCCCGTGCGATGCTCGTGGCAGAGACCGTGAACTATTCGACTACGACGAACAGCATTACGACCGAAGGCGCCCGCGGGGTGACTTTCCGTGCCGTGATTTCCGCGGAGGAGGATGCCGCCTGGTGTTCGTTCGCTTTGACCGAGCCGCTGACGGAAACGGGCGGCGAGGCGGGATCTCCCGTCTTCATCTACTTGCAGAAAAACGGGACGGACGAGGACCGTACGGCCCGGATCGACATGACCTTCTCCGACGGATACGCCGTCCGGCTCGAAATGACCCAGCGGTCGGCCGGTTCGACGATCGTTTACGACTACGAGCGCTCCTGGGCCGAACAGCCCGTTCTCCGGGAGGATGCCGATTTCATCTACAAAACCTATTACACGACGCTTGCCACGACCGAATACGCCACGGGCGGGTACAGACGCAACTATTCGATCTGCTACGACCGTGCGAAACACGTGTCGCGCTGGGTCGCCTATCCGGTGCATTACTGTTACACGACGCCCTCCTTCGAACGGACGAACGACTGGGCTTTCGACCCCAACGACCAGTTGCCCGAGATTCCCCGTGAGGATCAGCAGTATATTCTCAAGGGCTACGGTTCCTACGGGTACGACCGGGGGCACATGCTGGCCTCGGCGACGCGCTACAATACGCGGGCGACCAATGCGATGACCTTCTATGCGACCAATATGATGCCGCAGAGCAGCCGTTTCAACCAGGGTATCTGGGCGACGCTCGAAGGCAAGGAGCGCGACTGGGGGCCGGAACGGGAGAAGACCGGCGGTAAATACCTCAATTACGATACGCTCTACGTGGTGACGGGTACGGAGTTCCTCACGGACAAGACGATCGACAACCGGAACGGCCCGATCGCCGTGCCGTCGCATTGCTGGAAGGTGATGCTGCGCCAGCGTGGCAACGAGAACCGGCCGATTTCGGACTTCTCGGCCGACGAGCTGAAGGCCGTCGGATTCCTCTTCACGAACGACAGCGACGGCGCCGCCACCTCGCTCCGCGAAGCGGCCTGCACGGTCGAAGAGATCGAGAAGCTGACGGGATTCACGTTCTTCCGCAACCTCGACCCCGACGTGGCCCGGGAGGTGAAAGGCAGCTACGATCCCGGCGACTGGCCCGGCCTTTAGATCCGAATTATAATTCCGACAAATCTTAATGACAAGCTTTATGAAGAAAATCCTTTTGACAGGTCTGTTTGCCGTGCTCATCGCGGCAGGCTTTGCGCAGAAGCCCTACAAAGTGGTCTTCTACAACTTCGAGAACCTGTTCGACACGATCGACGATCCGGGTGTGAACGACACGGAGTTCACGCCCGAGGGGCCGAAGAAGTGGAACGCGTACAAGTACGCGAAGAAGATCGGCAACCTGGAGCGCGTGCTGTTCGACATCGCCTCCGCGGACGGAGATTTCCCGATCGTGATCGGCGTTTCGGAGGTCGAGAACCGCTCGGTGATGGAGGACGTGATCGCCACCCCGAAGCTTTCGAAGGGCAACTACCGGATCGTGCACTACGATTCGCCCGATCTCCGCGGTATCGACGTGGGTTTCTACTACCGTCCCGACGTCTTCAAACTCGAAGGCAGCGCAGCCATTCCGTTCCGGATGCCCGACATGCCCGATTTCCGTACGCGCGATTTCGTGACGATGTGGGGCACGATCGAGGATGAGCCGTTCTTCTTCCTCGTGAGCCACTGGCCCTCGCGTCTGGGCGGCCAGGCCGCTTCGGCATCCAAGCGCATGGCCGCCGCCGAGCAGGTTCGCGCGATCGTCGATTCGGTGCAGCGTGCCGATCCCGCCACGAAGGTGGTCGTGATGGGCGACCTGAACGACGATGCCACCGATCGGAGCATCGTCGAGGGACTCCGTGCCAAGGGCCGGATCGGCGATGTCGGTCCGGGCGACATGTTCAACCCCTTCATTGCGCTGCTCAAGGCGGGATACGGTTCGCTGGCCTACCGCGACGACTGGAACCTGTTCGACAACATCATCGTTTCGGACAACCTGGCCACGGGTTCGACCGGCGAGCTGAAGATCCGGCCCGTCGGCGATACGAAGTTCTACGGAGGCATCTTCCGCCGTCCCTACATGATCCAGAAGGAGGGGCAGTACAAGGGCTATCCGCTCCGGACGTTCGTGGGCAACAATTTCCAGGGCGGTTTCAGCGACCACCTTCCGGCCTATATCTACATTGCAAAATAACACCCTAAAATATGTGTATGAAACTGAAAGTTTTCCTTTTTCTGATGCTCGCGGCCGTGACCGCCTCCTCCTATGCGCAGGAGGGAGGCATCCGCGGCAAGGTGGTTTCGCGCAACGGACGCGCGGCGCTGAGCGACGTGGAGGTGACCATCGAATCGCTGGGCCTCACCGCCCGGACGAACCGGGATGGTGAATTTCTCTTCGAGAACCTGCCTGCCGGCGACTATACGGTGCAGTTCTCGACGCCCGAGTTCGAGGACCTCGAAGTGATGGTCCGCGTGAGCGACGAGTTCGTCCGCGACCTCAAGTCGGTGGTGATCGTGCCGACGGGCATGTTCTCCACCGTGGACGGAGCGGTCTTCGCCGAGTCGGACGATGACGCCGTGTCCGACATGCAGGCGCTGCCCGGAAAGCTCTCCTCGTCGAAGGACCTGTTCAGCAATATCGCCTCGTACCGTTTCAGCGAGATGCGTTTCAACGTCCGCGGTCTCGATGCGCAGTATTCGGACATCATGCTCAACGGCATCCGTTTCAACGACGCCATGACGGGCTACGGCCCCTGGTCGTTGTGGAGCGGCCTGAATGACGCGACGCGCAACCAGGAGAATGTCACGGGGCTGGAGATGATGGATTACGGCATCGGCGGCATCGGCGGCATGACCAACATCAACGCCCGCGCTTCGCAGATGCGCAAGGGATTCCGCGTGAGCGTGTCGAACGCCAACCAGCTCTACCGCTTCCGGGCGATGGTCTCCTACGCTTCCGGACAGCTCGACAACGGCTGGTCGTACGCCTTCTCGTTCGGAACGCGTCAGGGCGGCAACGGCTATGTGGACGGAATCTACTATAACGCCTATTCCTATTTCGCGTCGGCCGAGAAGCTCTTCGGCGACAATCACCGGCTGGGCCTTACGATCATGGCTTCGCCCACGGAGCGCGGTGCGCAGCAGGCCTCGACCGACGAGGCTTACGCCCTGTTCGGCAACAACTACTACAATCCCAACGTGGGTTATCAGGCGGGCAAGCTCCGCAACTCGCGCGTGCGCGACATGCACGAGCCGATCGTGATGCTGACCTATACGTGGGACATGTCCGAGCGCACGCGGCTGAACGCCGCCACGTCGCTCCGCTTCGGCAAGAACGGTTATTCGGCACTGACATGGAACGGAGGACCCGACCCGCGCGGCGACTACTACCGCTACCTGCCGTCGTACGCCTTCGGACAGGTCATTCCGGGCGAGACGTCGGACCAGACGATCTATTTCGATACGCAGAAGGCGCTCGAGCGCGCGATGGCGTGGACGGGTATGCTCGACTTCGACGACTTCTATTCGAAGAACAAGTACATCGACACCGAGCTGAAGAACATCCCCGGGCTGGAGGAGCTGGCCGGCAAGCAGTACCGCTCGAACTACATCCTCGAGGAGCGTCATACCGACCAGATCGACTACAATTTCGCCGCCAGCGTGCAGCACGAGATGCGTAACGACATGCGGATTCTGGGCGGCGTGAACCTGCGCGCCAACCGGACGTGGTATTACGACGAGATCAAGGACCTGATGGGCGGCGACTATTGGTACGACATCGACAAATTCGCCGAGCGCGACATGTCGAGCACCCTGGCGGCCCAGAACGATCTGGACTACTACGAGGCCACGGGCCACGCCCGCATCGCCCGCGAAGGCGACAAGTTCAGCTACAACTACCGTGCGCACCTGTTCGAGGGCAATGCCTGGGCGCTCTATTCGTGGCGCACCGGCGGCTTCTCGATGAGCGTGGCCGGCGAGCTGGGCTACTCTTCGATGTACCGCGAGGGTCTTTGGCGCAAGGGGCTCTTCCCGAACAACTCGAAGGGCGATTCGAAGACACTCGACTACCTGACCTATACGGCCAAGGGCAACTTCGGCTACAAGTTCTCGCGCGCCCACTCGCTCGAGGCCAACGTCGCCGTCATGCAGCAGGCTCCCAAGTTCGCCACGGCGTTCGTTTCGCCCCGCACGCGCAACACCACCACGCCGGGCCTGAAGGCCGAAAAGATTTTCGGCGTCGATCTGACCTACAACCTCAATCTGCCGTATGTCAAGGCCCGCGTTTCGGGATACTATACGACCTTCGAGGACCAGTCCAAGGTCATCTCCTTCTACGACGACACGCGCAGCTCGTTCACCAACTTCGCCATGAGCGGCATCGACAAGCGCCACTACGGTCTCGAGCTGGGACTCTCGGTTCCCGTCTGGAACGGCCTTTCGGTGGTCGGCGCCCTGAGCTGGGGCGACTATACCTATACGTCGAATCCCGACTTCGTGCAGACGGTGGACAACGTGGACAAGATCGTGCTGCGCGACAAGGTGTCGTGGGACGGCTACCACGTGGAGAGCACCCCGCAACTGGCGCTGAACGTCGGACTGGACTACCGCGGTCCGCAGAACTGGTTCGCCTCGGTGAACTTCAACTACTACGATGACCTTTACCTCTCGATGAACCCCATGTACCGCACGGCCAAGGCCATCGAATACTACACGAACATCCTTTCCAGCTCGACCTCCACCACCGAACAGCAGGTGTCGGCCCTGCGGTCGATCAAGACGATCCGCGCGCAGGAGCGTTTCGACGGTGTTTATACGCTGAGCGCCAGCGTGGGCAAGAACTGGTATATCCGCCGCGACTACATGCTGGGCTTCAGCCTCGAGGTGAAGAACATTCTCAACAACCAGGATATCCATACCGGCGGTTACGAGCAGATGCGTATGAACCGCGTGCGCGCCAGCAACGGCGAGACGCGTTACAGCCGTTTCGATTCGAAGTATTTCTACATGCTGGGTACGAACTACTATCTGAATGTCTATTTCCGATTCTAACCGAGAAAGATCACGATTTATGAAAAGATTGCGTATATTATTGGCTCTTGCGGTCGGCGTGCTTGCCGCGGGGTGCTACAACGACTTCGACACTCCGGCTCCCAAGAAACTCTTTACCGACGAGGATATGACGGTGCTGGGACTGGAGCATGTGACGATCAAAGAGGTCAAGGAGATGTTCGAGTCCAAGTGCGGGGGCTTGTCGGGTACGGGTACGAACAGCGACTTCGCATCGACCCGGACGCTGAAGTTCGGCACGAAGACGACCGACGAGAAGGACTTCGAGGGGCTGTACGAATGGCCCGAAGCCTCGAACTTCTACATCAAGGGCAAGGTGATCAGCAGCGACCGGCAGGGCAATATCTACAAGTCGCTCCACATCTACGACGGCACGGCCGCCATCGAGCTGAAGCTTTACAGCGGCCTGTTCATGGATTTCTACCTCGATCTGGAGGACATGATCAGCCAGTGGGTGTACGTGCGCCTCGACGGGCTCTATCTGGGCAACTACCGCATGATGCTTTCGATCGGCGGCGCGCCGTCGGACGGTTACAACACGGCCGGCCGGCACAAGTTCTACGCCAATTCGAACCTCGACGACCCGAAGGTGGCGTCGCTCAACGTCTTCGCCGGCGAAAAGACGACCCTCGAGGAGTCGGATATCCTCGAAGTCACTCCCGAAACCTACACGCAGTTGGGCAAGGACGACCTCGGCCGTCTGGTGCGTTTCAAGGATGTGAAGGTCCGCTATGCCGGTGTTACGTATAAGGACGACAACGGGGTGGAGCAATCGCCCTCCGCGATCAAGAACGGCTCCTACGAGAATCCCTATCCGAGCTGGATCGTGACCGACTGGGGCGACGCGCAGTTCGGTACGTGGTACTATTGGGCCTACAACCGGAACAACGTCCGTCTCTACGGTTCGGTGATGATCTCCTATAACGACGAGGCCGAGTACACCTCCGATCCGGGTATCTATACGGTGCGCACGAGCGGTTATTCGCAGTTCGCCATGAAGCCCATCCCGAAGGACGGTACGACGGGCACGGTGCTGGGCATCTACGGCATCTACTCGCAGCGGAGCAATTTTACGGGTGGGGCCAACGATTATGCGCAGTACCAGATTTCGGTCAGCCGCCTCGAAGACCTCGACTTTCCCGAGAGTTCGCTGCTTACCGAAGAGTGGATCGAGGCCAATACCCCGGCCGAATCGCTGAAGCCGCCCGTGAAGGTCGGCGGCGACGACTACGAGAACGAATAGCGGGCCGGTCGCAGGCCCAAACAAGAATCGCGGAGCCTTCGAAAGGCTCCGCGATTCTTGTTTGGAGTGTGCGGGTTCCGCGCGGTTCCCGTCCTGGCCTGCGCGGCTTATGCGCCGCCGCCCGTTCTACCGCTTGTGCCACTTGCACGAGGTCTGGTAATAGGCGATGGCGCGGTTCACCTGCTCCTCGTCGGTCGTTGCGGCCGGTTCGAGGTTGTGCGGATTTTTTTCCGTGGGAACCACGCGGTACTGCTCGACGCGGCGCACGGGCGACAGGATCGTGAAGGTGTCGCCTTCGAGGTATCCGAGGTCCTGATAGGTGGCGATGAAGGCGCGGTTCGTGTAGTCGGGGTCGAAGACGCTGCGACCGTAGAACCGGGAGTCGTAGCTCATGTTGAGCAGCGAGAACAGCGTGGGCATGAGGTCGATCTGCGAGACGATTCCGTCCACTTCGCACGGCTCTACGAGCCCCGGGGCGAGGATCACGGCCGGAATGTGGTATTTCTCCAGCGGAATCTCCGTGCGGCCTGCGCTCGACGCGCAGTGGTCGGCCGTGATGAGGAAGATCGTGTTGCCGAACCACGGCTGCTTCGATGCCTCGGCGAAGAACTGCCCCAGCGCATAGTCGGTGTACATGACGCCTCCGGCGCGCGATTTGGCATCGTGCGGTATGCGTATCTTTCCGGCCGGGTAGGTGAAGGGACGGTGGTTGCTGACGGTCATGACGTGGGCGAAGAAAGGTTTCCCGGAGGCGGCGTCCTCGTTGAGCGTGCGGATGACCTTCCGGTAGGCATCCTCGTCACAGACGCCCCAGATGTTGGCGAAGGTGATCTCCTCGGGGGCATAGTCCTTCTGGTCCACGATCTCGTAGCCGTTGCCCGAGAAGAAGGTCTCCATGTTGTCGAAATAGCTGTTGCCTCCGTAGAAATACTTCACCGTGTAGCCCTTGTCGTGCAGCACGGCTCCCGTGGAGTGCATGCCGCCGTTGTTCGGCCGCTTGATGATGCTCTGCCCGGGGCAGGGCGGGAGCGAGAGGGTGACGGCCTCCAGCCCGCGGACGGTGCGGTTGCCCGTGGCATAGACACGGTTGAAGGCGAGGCCCGTGCGATAGAGCGAATCGAGCGTCGGGGTCAGCCCCTGTTCGTTGCCGAAACGCTCCATGTACGCGGCGCTCATGCTCTCGATCGTGATGAGCACGATATTGCGCCGGATTTCCTCCCCCCCCCGTTCGGCCCGTACGGGGCGCAGGTTCTCGCCCGTACTGCCGTACACCTCGTGCACGAAGCGTTCGGCCTCGGCTTCGGGGCGCGTGAGGTAGAACCGTTCGTAGTCGAGGCTGTTCTTGACGAAGGCGTCGTAGAACTTGTAAAGCCCGTTCGCCTGCAGTTCGTTCACGTAAACGTTCGGGCTGTCCTGGAAACGGGTGTTGAAGTGGAGCAGCCCGACGGCGGCCGCCAGCGCGGCGAGGTAGGCGGGACCTGCCGCGGCCTTCCACTTCCAGCCCGTGAGGCTGTCGGCGCGCACGATGTCGCGCCGGAAGAGATACCACGTGACCACGAGCGTCACGAGCACGATTCCCAGCGCCATCGGCACGATGGGGTAGGACTCCATGATGTTGCCCACCACCTCGTTCGTATAGACCAGGTAATCCACGGCGATGAAGTTGTAGCGTACGCCGAACTCGTTCCAGAAGAAGTACTCGCTCACGCCGTTGAATATCGTGAGTCCCACGCAGAGGACGACGATCAGCGCGAACCATACCGTTGTCCAGTGGCTCCGGATTCCGGGCAGGAAGAGCCGCAGGGCGAACGAGGCGGCCCAATAGCCCAGTACGCCCATTGCGATCTGGGGCGCGACGCTGCCGTATTCGTCGAAGATCGTATTGAAGAACGCCACGTAGCAGAATGCTGCGGTGAGTACGCCCAGCGTGATATATCCCCACGGACGGGTGTATTTCGTCCGCGAGATGCTCATCGTGAAGAGCCACAGGAAGGCGAATCCCACGGTCGCGGCGCAGAGGTCGTTCACGGCGCCCAGGAGGAAGATTTCGCACCATTCGCCGAATGCGAATCCCGTGTCGGTCGTCTGTGCGTTGAACGGCAGGACGATGCGCAGGAGCAGCCCGACGACGACGGTCAGCAGGGCGAATTTGAGATAGAGGCCGGTAACCAGCCGGATGCTTTTTTGCATATCGTATCGAATTGTTGGCCGTACAAAGGTAGCGATGATCGCGCAAAGAAGGCGGCCTCCCCAGAGGCCGCCTTCTTCGTTCGGTTCGGAAAATTGTTCTATTTATCTTCGTTCGCTTCCGGGCGCATGACGACTTTCACCATGTTGCCGTCGTCGAGGATCTTTTTGGCCAGCGCCTGCACGTCGGCATTGGTGAGCGAGCGGATCGCCTGCTCCTGTCCGGCGAGGTAGTCGAGTCCCGAGCCGTATTTGGCTTGCAGGTACTGCATCCACGGGCCGTTCTCGTCGAGGCTGTTCTTCCAGTTCTTGAGCATGAACTCGCGGTGTTTCTCGATGTCCTCGGTCAGCGGGCCCTCCTCGGCGATCGTGCGCAGCTCCTTGAGGATGATTTCGCACAGCTCGTCGGCCATTTCGGCGTTGGTGTCGAAGGCGATCGTCATGGTGTAGGTCTCGCGCGGAATCCAATCCGTCGATCCGTAAACCTGCACGCCGTACGTGCCGCCCTTCTCCTCGCGGATCGAAACCAGGTAACGCGAGTTGAGTGCCTGCGTGAGGAACGAGAGGGCCGCCTTGTTTTCGAGCGAGTAGTCCATGTCGCCCGTGAAGGTGTAATTGACCGAAACCTTCGGCTGCTGCATCGGGGTGCTGAAATCCTCGGTCACTTCGCCCTTCACCGGATAGGCCTTGTCGTCCGCGAACGTCATGGGCTTCTTCGAGGCGGGGATCGAGCCGATGTATTTCTCCACGAGCGGCTTGAGCGTCTCGGGGTCGATATTGCCGACGAACGTGAAGCGGAAGCTGTTGCCGTCGGGATAGAGCTTCTTGTAGATCGCGGGCAGCGCCTCGAAGCTGAATTCGTCGAGCAGTTCGGTCGAGATCACCTGGCGGCGCGGGTTATGGCCGTAGAGGACGTCGATGACCTTCTCCTGCATCTGGAAGTCGGGGTTCGACTTCGCGTTCTCGAGCTGCGTGCGGAGCATCTTCATCAGGTTGTCGTAGTCGTTGCGGTCGAAGCGCGGCTGCGTGAAGTTCAGGTAAACCAACTGGAGCATCGTCTCGATGTCCTTGGGCGAGCACGAGGCGTTCACCGCGCTGGCGTATTCGCCCACCGAAGGTTGTACGGTGGCCGATTTGCCCGAGAGCTGCTTGCGGAGTTCCGTAGCGGAGAACTTGCCCACGCCCGACATCGAACTTACGGCGGGCATCATCTCGCCCATGTAGTACTCGGCGTCCGGCAGGATCGACAGACCGCCTTTCGACTGCGCGTTCATGCGCACCTCGTCGGCCTTGAACTTCGTGGGCTTCACGACGATCTGCGTGCCGTTGGCGAGCGTCCACACCGTCGCGCCGTACTCCTTGTTCTCCACGGTCTTCTTCACGGGCGAACCCTTCAGCTGGGTCCCTTCGGGGATCAGCGGCTCCTTCACCACGTCGTCCTCGTAGGCTTCGATTTCCGAGGCGGTCACCTTCTCGCGGATGGCGAGAATCTCCTCCTCGGTCGGGTTCGCGATGCCCTCCTTCTCGGGAGCCGTGATGACGATCACCTGGTTCGTCGGCTGGATGGTCTCCTTGGCGAAGGCGTTCACCGTCTCGACGTTCAGCATCTTGATGAGCATGCTGTCGAGCTTCCATTCGGTCTCGGCGTCCGGCATCGGTTCGTTCTTGCGGTAGTTCTCCAGATAGATGTTCACGAACTGCTCGTTGGTGCGGTCGTTGCGGTTGGCGTAGGTGCGTTCCACCTGGCGCATCAGGTTCTCCTGCGCCCGCTCGAACTCGCTCTGCGTGAATCCGTGGCGGCGGATCTTCTCCATCTCGGTATAGAGGGCCTCGAAGCCTTCGGCCAGCTTGCCGTCCTGCGTCATGGCGGTGAAGGCCGTGGCGTTGAGCGTCGGGATGATGCCGATGACGTCGCCCGAGCCCATGCCGGCGCCGAGGAACGGTGCGTCGGGCTGCATGGCGATCTCCTGCAGGCGGGCGTTCTCCATGGTCGTCAGGAAGGATTCGATCACATTGACCACTTCCCAGGCCACCTTGTCGTTCATCTGCGTCGGCATGGCCGGGCGCTTGATGAAGAGCTGCACGCGCGAACCCTGCATTTCGGGGTCGGTGTAGATGCTGACGATCGGCTCCTCGTTGTCGGGCACGACGATCACCTCCTTCTGGGCGGCGTCGGCCGCCGGGGCGGGGATGTCGGCCATCAGCGACTTGAGCCTGGCTTCCGTGGCCTCGGCGTCCAGATCGCCGACGATGACGATCGCCTGGTAGTCGGGGCGGTACCATTTCTTATAGAAGCGCTCCAGCGCGTCGTGCTCGAAGCTCTTCAGCCCGTCGAGGTAACCGATCAGGTTGCGGTGCTCGTAGCGCGTGCCCTTGCCCAAAGCTTGCAGCAGCTTCATCGTCGAACGCCACGAAGCGCCGTCGCGCGTGCGCAGCTCCTCCATGATGACGCCGCGCTCGGAGTCGATCTCCTCGGGCCGGAGCGCGATGAAGTGCGACCAGTCGTGCAGGATCAGCATGGCCGAGTCGATGATTCCCTGGCGCGAGGTCGGGACGTCCGAAATGTTGTAAACCGTCTGGTCCCAGCTCGTGCCGGCGTTGAGGTTGTAGCCGAATTTCACGCCGACGGTCTCCAGGTACTCGATGAGCTGTTTTCCGGGGAGGTTCTTCGTGCCGTTGAAGGCCATGTGCTCGAGGAAGTGGGCCAGACCCTGCTGGTCGTCCTCCTCCTGGATGGCGCCCACGTTGTGCAGGATGTAGAAGTCGGCCTGCCCCTTGGGCTTTTCGTTGTGCCGGATGTAGTAGGTCAATCCGTTGTCGAGCCTGCCCGTGCGGACCTCCTTGTCCGCCGGTATCGGCTGCATCGGATCGAATTGTGCCATTGCGCTGCCTGCGGCGAACACCGCTGCGGCCAGCATCAGTAATCTTTTCATAGGCATTGGTATTAAAATGGGTTTCTTACTCTTCCGGGGCCGGTTCGGGACGGTATTCGATGATGTCCCCCGGCTGGCAGTCCAGCTCGCGGCAGATCGCCTCGAGCGTCGAGAAACGGATGGCCTTGGCCTTTCCGTTCTTGAGGATCGAGAGGTTGGCGGGTGTGATGTCCACGCGTTCGGCCAGTTCGCCCAGCGACATTTTGCGTTTGGCCATCATTACGTCTATGTTGATTATTATAGCCATCTCTTCCCCCCCCCTTCGTTTGTCGTTCGTACGGATTGCATAAGTCGTTGCGATATTAGATCGTGAGCTTCTGTTCCTCGCTCAGGTTCTGGCCTATGGCGAAGACTTCGGCGGCGAAGAGAATCAGAATCCCCATGATGACCATGGAGTAGGAGACGTGGAATCCCGTGTCCACGGCATAGCCGTTTCCGGCGAGCAGCTCCGCGGCGCGGCGGCTCATCACCCAGTCCACGGCCGAGCCGATCAGCTCTGCGGCGATCGTCAGCAGGCCGATCGAGCGCAGATACCAGACGTTGCGCCTGTCGAGCGTGCGCTCTTCGCGTATGGAGCGGCGCAGCGAATGGATTATCATGAACATGAGCACGATGATTACGGCGTAGAAGAGCGGTCCGAGCAGCACCAGCGCGTAAAGCCATCCGCTGCCGCCGATCGAGCGGAACGCCAGCGAGAGCGGCGATGCGCCGGGCGCGGGCTCCTCGACGACCAGTCCGAGGCGTTTGACTTCGGCGCGGACCTCCGCTCCGGGTGTCGCCGGAGCGATCCGTATGGCGTCGTCGGGCGTCTCCGTGATCCGGATGTTGTCCAGCATGTAGATCATGCGCGGCGTCCCCGAGCTCCATTTCTCGGCGATGTCCTCGCCGAGTTCGACCCCCTCGGCGGCTCCCCGCGTGAAGTCGGTCAGGACGCTGTGCGCGATGCTCGCCACCAGCACGATGAAAAACGTGATGTAGATGACCAGCAGGCGTTGCAGGAGTGTTTTTTTGTTCTGCATGTTCGGTGTTGTTCGTCTGTTTCTTGGGCAAATATAGCTATTTGATTCCGAAAAACAAATAATATTTATCGTTTTTCGATAATTTTTTATTTCGTGGAGTAAAAAAGACGACCCTCAAGGCCGTCTTGCGGTTGCATGGGAGGGAATCTCTATTCCACGTTGTCCTTCAACTGTTTCCAGATCGAGGCTTCGATGGCCATGTCGATGGAGATGGCCAGCACGACGAGCGCGAACATGACCAGGAAGGTGATGAACCCCACGTCGATCAGGCTGCATACCGCGCCGAGGATGCCGAAGGTGACGCCGAATACGATGCAGAAGACCAGCATCACGAAAAACATGGTCCATTTGCTGCCGTAGGTGGCGTCGTTCGAGGCCTTGATGGCCTCCATCGGGTTCTTGCCCTTCTCGATGAGGAAGTAGTAGGAGAGCGACCAGGCCAGCGAGAGCACGATGCCCGGGATGTAGAGGAATGCGAAGGCGATCAGGATCGGCAGGATCATCAGACCCGTCGTGATGAGGTATTCGCCCATGTAGCGGCGGTACTTGCTGTCGAAGATGCTCGCCGGGTTTATCACCTCGCCCTTGGCCAGTTGTGTGGGCAGGAGCGTGATGGCGATCGTCGTACCGATGTTGATATAGGGAATCCAGATCGTTACGAGGTACAGCACGACGGCCGCCATGATCGAGGGGGCGTTCTTGATGCCGATGCAGAGCGAGTCCCGCAGCGTTTCGGAGAAGTCGAGCGTTTTCGTTTCCATAGTCGTTCGTTTTTAAGGGTTGCGAAAACAAATATAGGAAAAATTCCTATCTTTGTTCCTGTCGAAAACGAAAAAACGGGACCGATGGCAGAAAAATCGCTCTATAATTATCGCGTCGAGCCGCAGGAGGTGGATTTCACTCTGCGGGCGACGATTCCGTCGCTCGGTGCGGCGATTCTCAACACGGCGGGCATCGACGCCCACGGCAAGGGATTCGGCGTGGATGCGCTCAATGCCGACAACCACTCGTGGGTGCTTTCGCGCATGGCGATCGAGTTCGATTTCCAGCCCGTGCAGTACACCGACTATACCGTCGCCACGTGGATCAGCGATTACGGCCGGGTGCTCTCGACCCGTAACTTTACGCTCACCGATGCCTCGGGCCGCGAGTTCGGCCGCGCCGTGTCGCAATGGGCGATGATCGACCTGCGGACGCGTTCGGCGGTCGATCTTTCGTGGGTGGGCGACGCCCATGCCGATGCCATCGTCGATGCCCCTTCGCCGACGGAGCGCCCCCGCAAGATCCGCGAGGTGAACCCCACGCAGCGGTCCGAGCACCGGGTCGTTTACAGCGACATCGACTTCAACCGCCATGTCAATACGATGCGCTATATCGAGATGATGCTCGACATGCTGCCGCTCGAGCTGCTGACCTCGGGCGATCCCGTCCGGCTGGACATCCATTTCCTGAAGGAGTGCCGCTACGGTCAGACGCTCGCCGTCGGCTGCGAACTGCGCGAACGTTCGGCGCTGTTCGAGATCGCGGGCGACGGCGGACCGGCCGCCGTACGCGCCTCGGTCGAGTGGAAATAACCGGCCGCACCCGTGCGGCGGATGGCCCTTTCCGGCCGAAATGCGCGCTTTCCCGTCGGACAGGGCGCGGCAGTTCCCGTGCGGAGGTCGCGTGGAACGGGTTTTGCAGCTCGTGCCGTAAAACCTGTTTTATTATGGAAACTCAAGTCAAGACGGAGAACAAGTACCGGGTGAGCATCGACCTGCTGAACGATGCCGTGGGCAAGGAGATCGCCACCTCCCTGCAATACATGTATTTCCACACCCATTTCGAGGACGACCGCTACCACTATCTTTCGCGGATCCTGCGCGAGATTTCGATCGCCGAGATGCGGCACATCGAGGAGTTCTCGGACCGTATCCTTTTTTTGCAGGGCGACGTGGACATGAATCCCTCGTTCCGCACCCGTCGGATCACCGAGCCGAAGGAGATGCTGCGCCTGGCCATGCAGCTCGAACAGAGCACGATCGACTCCTACAACGAGGCTTCGCGCATCGCCTCCGAGTGCAAGGATGCGGTGACGCACAGGATGTTTCAGGACGTCATCGCCGAGGAGGAGCGGCACCTCGACACGTTCCGCACCGAGCTGCAGAACCTGATCGACTACGGCGGGGAGTATCTGGCGCTGCAATCCGCGGCGGGCAGCGAGCAGGCTTCCCGGAGTTTCGGCCGCAGCGGCGAAGAGGAGTGACCTTCCGGGTCCCGGAAGGACCTGCCCGGCCGGGCGCGAAGCGAAAAACGGAATCCCGTGCGGCGGATTCCGTTTTTTCGGTTATATTTGTGAACGGAAAACCGTCTGCGGCGGGTTTCGGGTTCCGGACGGGAACCGCCGCCGCGGCCGTATCCGGAGCCTATGAAAATTACCGTACTGGGTCCCGCACACCCCTACCGGGGCGGTCTGGCCTCGATTCTGGAGATCATGGCCCGCACTTTCCTGCGGAGGGGCGACGACGTGGACATCAAGACCTTCACGCTGCAATATCCTTCGCTGCTGTTTCCCGGCGAGAGCCAGACCGTGGCGACGCCTCCGCCCGCCGACCTGCGCATCCGGCGGTGCGTCAATACGGTGAATCCGCTGAACTGGCTGTCCGTGGGGCGCACGATCCGCCGCGAACGGCCCGATTTCGTGTTGCTGAAATACTGGACGCCCTTCATGGCGCCCTGCTTCGGGACGATCGCCCGCCTCGCCCGCGGCAACGGACATACGAAAGTGCTGTGCCAGATCGACAATGTCGAACCGCACGAACGCCACCTTTCCGACCGGCCGTTCAACCGCTATTTTCTTTCGTCCGTGGACGGTTTCATTTACATGTCGGAACAGGTGCACCGCGAATTGCGGGCCTATACCGCTGCGCCGGCGCTCTTCTCGCCGCATCCGCTGTTCGAGAACTTCGGCGAACGGGTTCCCCGTGCCGAGGCGTGCGGACGGTTGGGGCTGGACCCGGCGCTGCGCTACGTGCTTTTCTTCGGTCTCGTCCGCGACTACAAGGGACTGGACCTGCTGCTCGGAGCATGGGCGCTTCTGAAGCGCAGGGGGCGGACCGAAGGGCGACGGCTCATCGTGGCGGGGGAGTTCTACACCGCGAAGGAGCCTTATCTGAAACAGATCGCCGCGAGCGGCCTGCAAGAGGAGGTGCTGCTGCACGACCGCTTCATTCCCGACGCCGGCGTGAAGGACTACTTCTCGGCGGCCGATTTCGTCGTGCAGCCCTACAAGACGGCCACGCAGAGCGGCGTGACGCAGATCGCCTACCAGTTCTGTACGCCGATGGTTGTGACGGACGTGGGAGGCCTGGCCGAGATCGTGCCCGACGGGAAGGTGGGGTATGTCTGCGCCCCGACCGCGGAGGCGATCGCCGCGGCCGTCGAACGGATTTCCGATGACGGAACGCTGGCGCTTTTCCGCCGCAACTGCGTCGGGGAGCGCCGCCGCTTCTCGTGGGAGCGGATGTGCGACCGCGTGACGGAGCTTTACGGGTTGGTTTCCGGTACTCCGGAGCGCTGAGCGGGACGCCTGCCGTCGAGAAAACAGCGGGCCCGGCGCATGCGACATGCGCCGGGCCCTTCTTCTTCATTTATTCGGGGTAGCTCGGGCTACTTCTTGATGTTGGGCAGTTCTAGCCCGTATCCCTTGCTGCGATCCTGCGCCTTGAGCCAGAGGCCGAGCAGGAAGGCGGCGATTCCCAGACACGAGAAGATGAGCATCGGGACGGTGTAGTTGTAGGCTGCGCCTTCGACGCCCTCCTTGATCTGCTCCGCGACGCCGGGGTTCGAGACGTTGAGCGACCAGCCGATGATGATGGGGAAGGCCATCAGGCCGATGTTCTGAATCCAGAAGATCACGGCGTAGGCCGAACCGAGCAGGCGGTTCTCGATCAGCTTCGGAACCGAGGGCCAAAGGGCCGCCGGAACCAGCGAGAAGGAGATGCCCAGCAGGATGATCGCGCTGTATGCGATCAGCGGGGTCAGCGGCACGAGCGCGAAGATCAGATGGCAGGCCGTCATCAGGATCGCGCCGAGCAGGAGCATCGTCGCGCCTTTTCCCCTGTGGTCGAGGTACGAGCCGAGCAGCGGCGTCAGCACCATGGCGCCGATCGGGAACCAGCGGAAGATGTCCGAGGCCTGCTTGGCCGTGATGCCGAGGTTGCTCTGGAGCATGTCCGTGGCGAAGCGCTGGAAGGGGAAGATCGCCGAGTAGTAGAGCACGCAGAGCGCCGCCACGGTCAGGAACGTCCCGCTGGTGAAGAGCCTGCGCAGATCGCTGACCTTGAACTGCTCCTCCGGTTCGCCCGCTGCGGCCGCTGCACCCGTCTGCCGGTCGAGCTTGCGGTCCATGACCGTGAAGACGAGGAACGTGAGGAGGCCGATGCAGAGCAGGACGCCGACCACGGCCACCGGGCGCACGACGCTCGGCGACCCCAGCTCGGCCACCCACGGCGAGAGGCTGAACACGGCGAAGACGCCCAGCCGGGCGATGGCCATTTCGAGACCCATCGCCAGCGCCATCTCCTTTCCGGTGAACCACTTGACGATGGCCTTCGAGACGGTGATACCCGCCATTTCGGTTCCGCAGCCGAAGATCATGAAGCCCAGGCAGGCGAGTTTCGCGCTGGCCGGAATGTCCGTGAGAAACGAGCTGAAGAACTCGAATCCGAATCCTCCCTGACAGAAGTATTCGCTGATGCCGTAGGTCTTGACGGCGGCTCCGGCCACCATCAGCGAGGCCGAGAGCAGCCCCGTGAAGCGCACGCCCATCTTGTCGAGGATGATGCCCGCCACGATGAGGAATCCGCACACGTTGAGAATGAATTCCGAGCCTCCGTAGAGTCCGAATACCGTCGAATTCCAGCCCCGCGAGGTTTCGAGCAGGTTTTTCAGCGGAGAGAGCACATCGACGAACATGTATCCGAAGAACATCGTCGAGGCGATCAGCACCAGCGCCGTCCACCGCGCGAATGCCGAGTCGTTGATTTTTCGTTGGATCGTTTCTGTCATAAAGTTATCGTTGTTGGATTAGTCCTGGGTTTGCGCATAGCGTTTCAGCACCTCGTAGGCCTCCGTGATGCCCAGCTCGCCGGCCTTCGAGAGGTCGAGGCAGCCCTTGCGCGTGTCCTTCATGAAGATCTGGACGATGCCGCGGTTGTAGTATGCCTCGGCGAACGAGGGGTTCAGTCCGATGGCCTTCGTGTAGTCCTCGAACGCTTCGGGAAGCCGTCCCGAGAGCGCTTGCAGGTTGGCCCGGTTGTAGTAGGCGTGGGCGAAGTCGGGGAAGAGCTTGAGCGCCTTGTTCAGGTCGGCCACCGCCTCGTCGTAGCTGTACGTGCGTTTGGAGTTGTTGTTGAGCCGGTTCGCCGGGTCGGAGTCGATCGTGATCCGCTGGTAGGAGTTGTCGATCGAGGAGATGAAGTCGATCATTTCGGCCCGCGTGGTCGAACGGTTGAAGTAGAGGAACGGATTCGACGGGTTACGGTCGATGGCCGCCGTGTAGGTGTTCACCGAGTTGGTGTACTGCTTGATGAGCGCCTGCGACACGCCCCGTTCGAACTGGGTGATCCACGATGCGTCGCCCGCTTTGAGCTCCTCGGCGCGCCGGCGGTCGATGGCCAGCAGCGAGTCGGGGGCGATGTTGCTTTCGCGGCACGAGAGCGTGAGCAGGCCGTCGCCGACGCGGGCGAGGAAATCCTCGACACGCTGCAAGCGGTAGGGGTTCGGCGCGGCCGCCGTGTCGGGCCGCATGAGCGTGAACTTGAACAGTGGCAGCAGGCGCATCTCCTCGCGTCCGCCGTTGTGGCCCGTGATGCGGTCGAAGCTGCCTCCCGCGAACTTGCTGTCGAACGACAGCAGGCGGTCGAAGCGCTGCGTCGTGTCGGCGTAGATCGAGTAGGTGCTGTCGCTCAGCCGCGAGCGGTATTCGGCGATCTTGCGCTGCGCCGTTTCCAGGTCCCGCTTGGCCCCTTTCGGGTCGCGCAGCACCTCGCGCAGCCGTCCGCGGTAGATGTAGGCGTTGGCGAAGTCGGGGTAGAGGTCGATGGCCGAGGTGTAGTCCGCGACGGCCTTCTCCAGCTCGCCCAGTTGGGCGTAAACCCCCGCCCGATTGTAGTAAACCAGCACGTTGTTGGGCGAGTAGAGCGCCACGCGGTCGTAATCCTCCAGCGCGCGGTTGTAGTCGCCGATCTGCGTGCGCAGCATGGCGCGGTTGAAGTAGGTCAGCGAGTTGGTCGAATCGAGCCGGATCACCTTGTCGAAGTCGGCGAGGGCCTGCATCGGACGGTTGGTCGCGTTATAGACCAGCGCGCGGTTGAAGTAGGAGAGCAGGTAGTTCGAATCGCACCGGATGGCCTTGTTGAAGTCCGCCTCGGCCTCTTCGTACTGCTCCTGCTCCAGATGGAGCCCGCCCCGGCGGTTGTAGCCGTTGGGGTCTTCGCGGTTGGTGCGGATCGCCAGGTTGAAGTTGTCGTAGGCGCGCGTGGTGTCTTTGAGATGGAGGTAGCTCAGGCCCCGGCAGATGTAGGCGTCGGCCACCTTGTTCTCCTGCCGGATGAACATGTCGAAGTCGTCGATCGCCTCGCGGAACTGCTGGTTGAGCAACCGCGTGACGCCGCGGCTGTAGTAGGGGCCCGGCAGGTCGGGCCGCAGCTCGATCGCCTCGCGGAAATCCTGCAGGGCGTCGTCGTAGTTCCCCAGCCGCGAGCGCGTGATGGCGCGGTAGGTGTAGGCCTGCGTATAGACCGGGTTGAGGCGGATCGCCGTGGAGAAGTCGGCCTCGGCGCCCAGCAGGTCGTCGAGGTTGTATTTGGCGATGCCGCGCAGGAAATAGCCTTCGTAGGCCTTTTCGTCGAAGCGCAGCAGCGTGTTGAGCGTGCGTATGGCCTCCTGGTAGTCGTTGTTCATCATGCACGACCGCCCGACCCAGAAGAAATACTCTCGGTTGTACTGTGCCTGCGCCCGGACACCGCACAGCAGCGCCCACGCAAGGAGGATTCCGACGACGAGTTTCCGCAATTTTTCGCTCATGCTGCTTCCCAAACGTGCTTTTCTGTTCGTTTATTATTCCAGCTCGTAACCGAAGCGCCGCAGCTGGCGGTCGTCGTTGCGCCAGTCCTCGCTGACCTTGACGAAGAGTTGCAGGAACACTTTCTTCTGGAGGAACTGCTCCATGTCCTCGCGCGCGGCCTGCCCGACACGCTTGAGCTTTTCGCCCTTGTGGCCGATCAGGATGCCTTTCTGCGACTCGCGCGAGACGTAGATCGTCGCCGCGATGCGGTCGATCGCCGGCTCCTCGCGGTAGCTCTCGATTTCGATCTGGCAGCAGTAGGGTATCTCCTTGTCGTAGAAGCGCAGGATCTTTTCGCGGATGATTTCCGAGGCGAAGAACCGCAGCGTCTTGTCCGTGAGCGTGTCTTTGGGGTAGAAGGCCGGGCCTTCGGGCAGCAGGTCGAGAATCGTCCGGAACACGCCCTCGACGTTGAAGCCCTCCCTGGCCGATACCGGCACGATCCGCGCCGCGGGAATCTCCGCCCGCCATTTCCCGACCAGCGCATCGAGCGCCGCAGGCGTCGAGAGGTCGATCTTGTTGATGACCACGATCGTCGGGATGCCGCTGCGGTTGATGCGGTCGATGATCCCGGCCGCGCGTTCGCTCTGCTCGACGGTGTCGGTGACGTAGAGTATCACGTCGGCGTCGGTCAGCGCGCCCGTGACGAACTTCATCATCGACTCCTGCAATTTGTACGTGGGTTTGAGGATGCCCGGCGTGTCGGAATAGACGATCTGGAAGTCGTCGCCCGAGACGATGCCCATGATGCGGTGGCGCGTGGTCTGCGCCTTGGAGGTGATGATCGAGAGCCGTTCGCCGACGAGGGCGTTCATCAGCGTCGATTTCCCGACGTTGGGGTTGCCGATGATATTTACGAAGCCGGATTTGTGCATGGGGCTGTTCGGGATATGATTCGGACAAAGGTAGCGATAAAATAAAAGCCCTGCAAACGCTTCGGGGGATAATTTGCCCGTTCGCCCGCACAAATTGCGGCGCCGGCGACCGTCCGGGCATGAAAAAGCGGCCGTATGAGCTTCGTAGCTGCATACGGCCGCCGGAACTCGGCGGACGTGCGGGGCATTCCCCGGTACGCCCGGTGCGGGGCTATTTCTCGCTGAACCCGGCTACGTCCTCACGGCTGGTCGGATAGAGCTGGTAGGTTCCTTTATATACCTCCATCACGCCGGTCAGGTTCGCCGTCTTCTGGGCGATTTTCTCGTCTGCAAACTCCGCGTAGCGGGTTACGCGGGCGGGAATCGTCTTGCCGGTTTCGCCCGTGAAGTCGGTCGTCGTGGTCTTGCCGTCCACCACCCACGTCGTAGCGTCTTTGGCGGGCGTCAGGTTCTTCACCGTCACGTATTGGCCGAGGTAATCGGCGGCTTCCGCGTCGGTGATCTCTGGGACCTTCATTTCGGCCTTCTCCTCCGTTGCGAATACCGTGGCCTTCAGCAACTGCGGAAGTCCCTGGTAATTGTCGTATTCGGCATACCGGAGGCTGACCACGACCTTCGTGCCGACGGGCAGCGTCTTTTCCGTGTGGTCCTCTCCCTTGATGATGATGCCGCTCTTGGCTTCGCCCGTGTTGTCCACCAGCGAGATCACCTGATAGAGGTTGCCGCCCTCGTTGTTGGCCGCCACGTAACCCTTTACGGCCACCAGGTCTTTCAGCTTGTCGCCCACGGTCGCCGAGGCGAGCTTCTCGTTGAGTTCCCTGACCGTCAGCGCCGTACTCTCGTCGGGCATGGTCTCCTGTTCGGTGGCTTCGAGCGATACGGTCATCGTGTTGAGGTATTTGGTCGTCGATCCCGAGACGCCGATGGCGTATCCCGTCACCTTCACTTCGCGGTCCACGAGCGCCTCCACGTTGAGGTCGCCGTTGGGGTAGAGCACCGAACCCTGCACGGCGGTTCCATCTACCAGCACGTTGTAGTGCGTCTGGTAGATTTCGTCGCGGTAGGAGGTCAGCGTACCCACGTACTCCACGTACCGGATTGCGGGATTCTTCACATAGGCGTCGAAATCGGATGCCGAGAACTTATCGGGCGCGGGCTGCGTGAACGAGCCCTTGCCGAGCGTCTCGATTTCGCTCGTCTCGTCGAACTGCTTCATGCCGCCGTATTCGGTAGTCGGGCCCGTAACGGCCACCTTGTCGCCGATTTCGGTGCCGTGGTTCTTCTTGAAGACGAGGATCGTGCCCGTGGCGTCCTTTACGAGGAACCCTTTGGTGTGCGTGGCGATCACCTGTCCCTCGATGGCGTATTTCTTGTCGGTCGGTGCGGCGAGCACGTCGGCGATCGTGGATTTTTCGATCTCCTCGCTGCCGCCGAAAACGATCTGCTGGCCGCCGTTGCCGGCTTTGAGCAGCACGTCGTCGATGCGGTTCACGCTGCTGGTGACGGCCACGAATTTGATATAGAGCGTCGATACGCCTTCGGGCAGCGTGAAGTCGGCCTTGGCCAGACGCCACTGGCCCGGATCGTCGGCCACGTCGAAGTCGTATTCGAGCGCCTGCGACCAAGTCTGGCCGTCCTGCGAGACGCGCACCTCGAAGTTGGATTTGAGGAAGGCGTTGGACGCGCCCTGCGCATACCGCTGCGCGCCGAACGAGAGCTGCAGGTTGCGGTCCGTCACGGCGATCTTTTCGATCGTGAAATGGTTGGGTGCGGTGCTGAAGAAGATGTTGTTCTTGCCCGAACCGTCGTAGAGCGAAAGGTCGCCCTTCGAGGACTGGTTGGCGCGTACCGACATGCTCTTAAAGTCGTAGGTCACGTCGTTTGCGCCCGAACCCTTGTGGTTGATCCATCCGTCGAACTGGTCGAGGTAGGGCCACGACGAACCGGTTCCGTAGGTCTGCGAGGCCAGTTCCTTGTCGAACGTGCTGTAATAGATGGCCCCTTCGGGAACCACCTCCTCGTATTCGCCCAGGTCTTCGACCTCTGCCGGGATGGTGTACATGTAGCTCTTGTAGGAGCCGAAGAGCCAGCCGGTGATCTCGACCTCGTGGTTGTTGTATTTCTTTTTGAAGTCTTCGCTCATGTAGTCGAGGCTTCCCTGGACCGAGGTCCCCTCGATTTCGACGTTGGTGTAGTTGCCCGACACGAGCACCACGCCCGTATAGGTCACGTATTTCACCTCGGGAGCATCCATGTAGGCTTCGATTTCGGCTGCCGAGAAGGCGGCGGGTTCGGGTCGGGCCGGGTTGTCGTCGTGGCCCGTCTTGTCGAACGAGCAGCCCTTGCCGAACTGCAACAGGCCGTTGCGGCTTTCGGTTTTGCCCGTCACGGTCACGATGTCGCCGTCCTCCAGCCCGTGAGCCGCGCCCTTGAACGCGTACATGCGGGCGTCGCCCTGCTGGAGCAGCACGCCCTGCTCGTTGTGGCCGATGACCGTGGCCTCTTTCACCGAGAAGGTCGATCCGGGTTCGGCGGCGAGCACCTCTTCGAGCGTGGCGTCGGAGCCCGTCACGGTGAAACGCTCTTCGGTGAGCTGGATGTCGTCGATGTTGCGGGGCGAGAGCTGCAACGTGGTGTTGTAGATGCCGGCGATACCGGCGATCGAGCCGCTTTTGTCGGTCGGAATGGGTTCCGAGGCGAACGAAGCGTTCTGTATGGTGCGGATTTTATACGACTGGCCGTCGAGGGTCTCCATCGAGACGTTGCCCTTGTTGCTCGAACTGTTCCACGTGCCCGATTCGCTTGCCTCGGGCTGCGTGTGCTCGATCTTCACGTACTGCGATTCGTATGCTCCGATCTTGTCGGCCGTGATGACTACCGGATCGAGCGGTTCGATGCGCTCGACGAGCTCCGGTTTGTTGTGGGTCGAAATCTGGAGCAGACCGTTGAAGAGCTGCGCCGTGGCGTCCGAGAGCGAAACCGCGATCACGTCGCCCGGCTCGAAGGTGTTGTTGCTCTGGCTGATTTCCAGTGCTACGCCTGCTCCGCCCTCCTGCGTGTCATCGGCGATATTGACGATGAAGGGCTGCTGGTTTCCCCCCCCCCTTGTCCGATACGACGATACCTTGCAGGCTCTTGGCCCGGATTTCGTCGGACAGGTCGGTTTCGTCGCCGCCCGGCTCGTTCTCCAGCACGAGGCTGCGGATTTCGGCCACGTTCGTCTCAGGGCCTTCGTCCACGCCGCCCGGGGTCTGCTTCACGGTGCATTTGCCCTCGTCGGTGATGCCCATGTACCCCGTGGCCGTTACCGTGATGACACCCGTGCGCGACGTTTCGTTGGCGGGAACGGTCACTTTCACCGTCGCCGAACCCTTGCCGCTCGCGGGGGCGGTTTCGATCCAGTCGGCGTTGGTTTCGATCTTCCAGTCGATCTTGCCGTTGAGTTTGATTTCGAGCTCTTTGGTCTGCGTCTCGGCGCAGTCGAAGAGCAGCGATTGCGTCACCTCGATCTCCGGGATCGTGGTGTCGTCGTTCGTGTCGTCGTCCGAACACGAACCCAGACCCGCTCCCAGCGTCAGCATGACAGCCGCGAGGAGCGTCCGTTTCCAAAAACAGAATTTTTGCATGGTTATAAAATTGGTTAATAAGGAGTGTCTCTGTTTCCGTCGCCGCAAATGTACGCATTTCCTCCGCGAGGCGGTGTGAAGAATCCGTGAAGATTCGCCGCGGAGCGCACACAATAAATCCCACATTTCCGGAATGTGGGATTCGTGCGTCGGGCCGGGTGCTATCGCCGGCCCGGTATTCTGGGCATCTTCATGTTGCCGCCCGCCACGGCCTTCATCATCTTGCGCGTGTCCTCGAACTGCTTCATCAGTCGGTTCACGTCGGCCATCGTCGTCCCGGAGCCTTTGGCGATGCGCTCCCGCCGCCGTGCGTTGATGATCTCGGGGTGTTCGCGTTCGGCGGGGGTCATCGACGAGATGATCGCCTCGGTCTGTTTGAAGACGTCGTCCGGAATGTCCACGTTCTTGAGCATCTTGCCCATGCCGGGGATCATCGAGGCGAGGTCCTTCAGGTTGCCCATCTTCTTGATCTGCTGTATCTGGGCGATGAAATCGTTGAAGTTGAACTGGTTCTTGACGAGTTTCTTCTTCAGGCGGCGGGCCTCCTCCTCGTCGAACTGCTCCTGGGCGCGTTCCACGAGCGACACGACGTCGCCCATGCCGAGGATACGGTCGGCCATGCGCTCCGGGTGGAACACCTGCAGGGCGTCCATCTTCTCGCCGTTGGATATGAATTTGAGCGGTTTGTCCACCACCGAACGGATCGAGATCGCCGCACCGCCGCGCGTGTCGCCGTCGAGCTTGGTGAGCACCACGCCGTCGAAATCGAGCCGGTCGTTGAACTCCCGGGCCGTGTTCACGGCGTCCTGACCCGTCATGGCATCCACGACGAAGAGTGTCTCCGAGGGTTTCACCGCGGCCTTGATGGCCGTGATCTCCTGCATCATCGCCTCGTCCACGGCCAGACGGCCCGCCGTATCGACGATTACGACGTTGAAGGCCTTCTGCCGGGCGTAACGGATCGCATTCTCGGCGATCTCCACCGGATTGCGGTTGCCCTCTTCGGTATAGACCTCCACGCCGATCTGGCTGCCGAGCACCTTGAGCTGGTCGATGGCCGCCGGGCGGTAGATGTCGCCGGCTACCAGCAGCACCTGTCGGCCCTTCTTGCTTTTGATGAACGAAGCCAGTTTGCCCGAGAAGGTCGTCTTGCCGGAACCTTGCAGACCCGCGATGAGCACCACGGCCGGCGTGCCGTCGAGCCGGATGTCCGAGGCCGTGCCGCCCATGAGTTCGGCCAGCGAGTCGCGCACGATCTTGGTCATCATCTGGCCCGGCTTGACGGCCTTGAGCACGTCCTGGCCCAGCGCCTTCTGCTTCACCTCGTCGGTGAAGGTCTTGGCGACCTTGTAATTGACGTCGGCGTCGATGAGCGCGCGACGGATCTCCTTGAGCGTCTCCGCGACGTTGATCTCCGTGATGCGGCCCTCGCCCTTGAGTATTTTGAACGACCGTTCGAGTTTGTCGGTTAAGTTTTCAAACATAGGGTGTCGATTGCTTGTTCCGGAGCGCAAAGATACGAAAAAAGGCGGAATTACCTTTTGTCCTGCTACTTTTTTGTGCCTTGCGGGCGAAAAGCCCGCTTCCGCAGCGTCCGCCCGCCGTTCGGGCGGTCCGATTCGTCTTCCCGCTCGTCTGCGACGGCCCGCGGTCTTCGGTTTTGCATGCTGTGAATTTATCGAGGTATTGATTTGTGGTAAAATATTTTCCGATCGAATGCATTGTATTGTTAATTTATTTATTAAATTTGGGCCCGAATAGAAAATCCGAACGACCTATGAAGAACCTGTTTCTCTCCCTTTTCCTCGCATTTTCGCTGCCGCTCTGCCTCCCGGCGCAGGAGAGGCCGGAGTGGAAGATACTCTGTCCCCGGAATGCCGCGAAGGTCTATCGTCATGCGGCCGACGAGTTCCGGGATTTTTACCGCGCCGTCACGGGCCGTGAGCTGGAGATCGTGCAGGAGCCTGCGGAGGGCGTTCCGATGGTCGTCATCGGTTCCGACTGCGTCAATCGGTTCACCCGCGATGCCGTCGAGCGGCGGCTGATCGCCCCGCTCGACCTCGGAGCCGAAAGCGACGCCTACCGCATCGTGTCGGCCCGCGACGGGGAGCGCGACCTGCTCTTTCTGGCCGGCGGCAACGGCCGGGCGACGCTCTATGCCGTCTATGACTTCTTCGAGCGGCAGGCCGGATGCCGCTATTTTTGGGACGGGGACGTGATTCCCGCGCGGGAGACGATTCCGATGACGGGGCTCGACGTGCGCGAAACGCCGCATTTCTACTACCGCGGACTCCGCTACTTCGCCCACCGCAGCCTCGGCCGCTTTCAGGCCGAGCACTGGGGGCCCCGGGAGTGGGAGCGCGAGATCGACTGGATGCTCAAGAAGCGGCTGAACCTCTTCATGCTCCGTATCGGCATGGACGACGTTTTCCAGAAGGCCTTCCCCGATGTCGTGCCCTATCCGCCCGCGGACGGACCGCTTCCCGAGGCCAAGCCACGGTCGTTCTACGACCGCACGACGGCCTGGCCGCTCGAATACCGCGGCGAGCTGCGCCGCCACATACTGCGCTATGCCGCCGAGCGCGAGCTGATCCATCCCGAGGACATGGGCACGATGACCCATTGGTACAGTTGCACGCCGAAGGCGTTCCTCGAGGCGGAGAACCCCTCGTTCTGCCCCCAGTCGGGCGGCGCCTACGTGGGCGATCCCTGCAATGCCGTGTGGGATATCCGCGACGACCGCAATCTGGACAACTACTGGAAACTCACGCAGACGCATATCGACGCATACGGCTCTCCGCAGATGTTCCATACGATCGGCATTGCCGAGCGCGAGGTGTTCGAGGACCGTTCGGACAATCTGGAGATGAAGCTCTACGCCTACCGCCGCATCCTTGCGAAACTCCGCGAACACTATCCCACGGCGCCCGTGCTGATCGCCTCGTGGGACTTCTACCTGCCCGGATGGAAGGGGGAGGAGATCGGCCGGCTCCTTTCGCAGCTCGATCCCGCGCGGACGATCATCCTGGACTACACCTCCGACCTGCCGTCGAACCAGAGCAACACCGACTTCACGAACTGGGGCGTGGTGGGCCGCTTCCCCTATACGTTCGGCATTTTCCATGCCTACGAGTGGGAGAACGACATCCGCGGCTATTACGACCTGATCGCCGAACGGCTGCCCGTCGCGGCGTCCGACCCCATGTGCAAGGGCTTCGTCTTCTGGCCCGAGACCTCGCACAGCGATCCGCTCGTTATGGAGTTCTTCACCCGCAATGCCTGGTCGCCCGACGCGATGCGCCCCGAGGAGCTGCTTCCGGAGTTCTGCCGCGACCGTTACGGCCGGCACGCCGCCGTGATGGAGCGTGCGTGGCGCGCCGCGCTGCCGCTCGCGGAGTTGTGCGAGGAGCTGCCGCTCCGCTTCCGCGACATCCGCGAGATCGCGCAGGCCAAGCCCGATTCGGCCGCCGTCGGGACGTTCGCGCAAACGCTGGAGCGGATCGCTCCGCAGCTGGCCGGCGCTTCCGACGTGCTGGATGCGCTCGCCGCCATGCCTTACGGCCGGGGCGACGCCTTCGTCGATCGGGATGCCATCGACCTCGCGCGCACGGTCGTGAGCCGTCTCTTCACGGTGCGGTACTACCGCTACCTCATCGCCCAGCGGGCTTGGGAGCGGGGCGACGTGACGGCCGCCGAGGTGCGCCGTGCGGGTTCCGAAGCCCGGATGCTGCTCGCCGCCCTGCGCGACGTGCTCGCCCTGCACGACGACTACTCGATGCTCTCCTCCCTGCGGCGGATCGAGGAGGTCCGCGCTCCGATCAATCCCGCATTCGAGCAGGCGCTCAAGGGCAACGCCGAGAACAGCTATTGCCGCACCTACATCAGCGAGTTGTTCGACTACTACTACCTGCCCGAGTTCGACCTCTATATGAAAGAGATCGACCGGGAGCTGAAGTCGCGGGAGCGCGTGCTGACCTACGACTCCGTCCGGATGGAGATGCAGCCGATCGTGGATGCGTTCTATGCCAGACCGCTCGGCGAAATGACGCCGCGCAATCCCCGTCCGCGCACCGAAGCGGAGTTCCGCCGCCAGATGGAGACGCTCGCCGCCCGGCTGCGCCGCATGTAGCCCCGTTCTCGAAGGAGTTGTCTTTGGCGTTTTGTGCCGTATCTTCGGCATCTTCGGCCGTCGGATTTGCAGATTGACCCGAAAAGGCTATATTTGCCGGAAATACCGCATTTGCCCGAATGCCGAACATGGAACGACTAACGACTGCCCTTGCCGGATGTCTCGCCTTTGTTGCGCTCCATGCGCAGCCCGTCTCCGAATCCGCTCCGGATCCCGCCTTCGTGAGAAAGCGGGTCCGTAACAAGGAGATCGGCCTGCGCTACGGGGCTCAACCTCTTTACCTCGCCCCTGCACGACGGACAGTACGCCTCTGTTCCGTTGCAGTTCTCCTGGCGCTCGGGCGTGCGGCGCATGCCGACCTCATCGCCCGACGGCTGTTATTACAACGGGACCTGGTATCCGGACCGTGATATGGCGGCCCCCTCCGTCGGCCGGATCCTTTTCGAAACCTTCGTGCCGGAGGTTCCTTCGGTGTTCGAACTGCATGCGGGCCTGACGCCCGGCCTGCTCTTCGGCCCGATCCATTCGCAGGACGAGGGCTTGTATGACATCCGGCAACGATTTGTCTGTACGGCGGATGCGGGAGGACGGTTGAATCTGCCGATCGGCCGTGTCCGTCTATTCATCGACTTCACCTACCATTACTACCTGACGCGCAGTTTCGATGAGGGGATACCGCGCCCAGACCGGGTGCTTGGTCCGCCGCACCGCTCGTTTGTCGGCCTCAGCGGCGGCCTTGCCCTGACGTTCTGACTGTTTTACAGCAGTCCGGCTTCGTAATAGACGACGATCTGCTCGATGATCCGGTCCTCGCCCTCCTTGTCGTACTCCGACTTGAGGTTCTGTCCGAAGATGCGCGACACGCCCTGCCAGAATCCGGCCACGAATCCGCCGCGGAATTCGCGCAGCACCTCGTAGGCCGTATAGTCCGTCTCGCGGTCGATGAGCTTGAGCAGCACGCGCCCTTCGGTGCGGGTCATGTGTTTGGCCACGGGGGTGTACTCCTCCTTGATCTGGCGATAGACCTCCCGGATATAGGCTTTCTGCGCCTTTCTGTCCGGCAGGCGGAGCAGTTCGCCCTCCATTTCGGCCATCTTGGCGCGGGCGGCCCTGGCCACGGGATAGACGCGTTTGACGGCCCGCACCAGTTTCTGATATCGGCGCAGGTCCGCCGGACGGTCGAAAACACAGACCGGAAGGATGTGCACGAGCGGGATCGAGTCGCCCCGTTCGACGATCCACTCCTGTCTGAGGAAGCCGCGGCCGCCCTGCGCCAGCGCTCCGGAGAGCGCGGCCGTGCATGCGACGAGGAGAAGGGCCAGCCGTTTCTTCATGATCGGAAAAATCGTTACCTTTGCGCATCCTGCGCATCCCGGTGCGCAGGATGCCGCCGGAGCGGATACGGTCCGGAGGCAAAGGTAATTCAAAAATCGTTTGACGTAACACCGAAAAGAGAGATCGTATGTTGGAAAAGGGACTTTCCGCCCGGAGCACGACGACCGTAACGGCCGGCAATACGGCCGTTGCGATGGGCTCGGGCGACCTCGAAGTATTCGCCACTCCCGCGATGGTGGCCCTCATGGAGAACGCCGCGATGCGGGCCGTGGCCGCCGCGCTGCCCGAAGGAGCGACCACCGTGGGCGCCGAGATGAACGTGACCCATATCAAGCCCTCGGGGCTCGGGGCCGAGATCACGGCCACGGCCATCCTCGCTGAGGCGGAGGGGCGCAAGCTGACCTTCAACGTCGGGGCCCGCGATGCCGAAGGAATGATCGGCGAGGGGGTTCACGTGCGTTTTGTGGTGGACCGCGCGAAATTCATGTCCAAGGTGAAGTGACCCGGCCGGACCTTCGGGATCCGGAGCGGTTTCCCGCCGCCCTTTCCGCAGAGGCTTCCCCGTCCTCCGCGGAAAGGGCGGGGCGGCCGCCGGTTACGTGCGGAAATTGCGAAAGGGAGAAGTCCTCGCGGACCTCTCCCTTTCGTGTTGAGCTGCCGGGATTCGAACCCAGAACGACAGAACCAAAATCTGCTGTGTTACCATTACACCACAGCTCAAACATTCGCTCGAAAGCGGCACAAAGATACGTAAAAAATCCCAATATCCAATTTTGTGCGGGCAGATTATCTTTTACGCTGGCTGATTGTCTGTCGTCCGCCGCATTTTCCGGATCGTCCGGCCGCGGGTCTCTCCGGAGAGGGAATTCCGCGGCGGATCGCCGCAGGGCGCTCCGGACTGCGGCGTCCCCGCCTCCCGTCCGGATTCCGGCCGTCCGGCACGTGCTCCGGTGCGGCCGGTCCGCACGACGTCGCGTCGTCGATGCGTCCGGCGAGGAGCTCCGTCGTCTCCCGTCGCCTTCCGGTCGTCGCGCCGTGGTCTCATGCCTTGCGCGCTTTACGGTGCGAGACGAGCGCTGCGATCCAGAGCAGCACGATCGCCCCGATGACGGCCGTGACGAGACTGCCCAGCGTGCCCGCCGCCACGAGTCCGAAGAGCGAGAGCAGCCAGCCTCCCAGCACGCCGCCGATGAGTCCGACGATCAGATTGACGATAAGGCCCGAGCCGCTGCCCTTGACCAGCAGGTTGGCGATCCATCCGGCCGCCAGCCCGATAAGCAGATACCATAGGAAATACATAGTCTTTCGTTTTTTGATGACATGAAGACCGAGTGCAAAATCCGTACCCGCCTGCGGTTCCGGGCCGCGGTGCGCGTCCGCCGCGTCAGCGCGCCGTTTTCAGCGCGCGGGCCAACTGATCGGGGCACGAGGTTCCCTTGCCGCGGCAGTCGATGCCTTCGAGCCGTGCGATGGCCTCTTCGGCCCGCATGCCGCTGACGAGCGCCGCGATGCCCTGCGTGTTGCCGTGGCAGCCGCCCGTGAAGACGACGCTGCGGATCGTCTCTCCGTCGAGTTCGATGTCGATTTGCCGGGAGCAGGTTCCCCGGCAGGTGTAGGATATTTTCCGGATCATGAGTCGTAATTGTCGTTTGCGGCGCAAAGATAGCGCAATGCGGGGGAAGACGGGCGGAATCTTTCACAAAATGTTGAAAACTTCTGTGCCGGGGGCTTTGAATTGCTCCGGATTCTGCGGACCTTTGTCCTTGCGGAGGTTTCCCTTCGTCCGCCGGACGGAGGGATAAGAGGGAACCGGGTGTGAATCCCGGACAGTTCCCGCTGCTGTAAGCGTCATAGGCCGCAGACACGTCTCGAGCCACTGTTCCCTGCGGGGAGCGGGAAGGCGTCTGCGGATCGGCGCGAGTCAGAAGACCTGCCTCCGCGCAGCAATGTCCGGTCCTGCGGGGAAACGGGGCCTATTGTGAAACACATATATTCGTTTACAATGGATTACGCACAGATTTCCATCATCAAACGTGATGGCAAGACGGAGCCTTTCTCGCTGGAGAAGATCGTCCGCGCCATCACGAAAGCCTACCGTGCGGGCGGCATCACGGACGAGGAGCAGACCATCGCCCGTGTGGCGGCGGAGGTCGCCGGAGCGATTTCGAAGAACGAGATTTCGGTCGAGGAGATTCAGGACATGGTCGAGGAGCGGCTGATGCGCCTCAATCCCTCGATCGCCAAACGCTATATCATCTACCGCGAGTGGCGCAACGTCGAGCGCGACCGCCGTTCGTCGATCAAGGGGGTCATGGACGGAATCGTGACGGTGGAGAAGAACGACATCAACCTCTCGAACGCCAACATGTCGTCGCACACGCCCGCCGGGCAGATGATGACCTTCGCTTCGGAGATCACGAAGGACTATGCGCTGAAGTACCTCGTGGGCGTGCGCCACGGCCGCGCGCACCGCGACGGCGACATACATATTCACGACCTGGACTACTATCCCACGAAGACCACGACCTGCATCCAGTACGATCTGGAGGACATCTACCGGCGCGGCTTCTCCACCAAGAACGGTTCGGTGCGCACGCCGCAGTCGATCCAGAGCTACGCCACACTGGCCACGATCGTCTTCCAGACCAACCAGAACGAACAGCACGGCGGGCAGTCGATTCCGGCCTTCGACCGTTTCATGGCTCCGGGCGTGCTGAAGACCTTCCGCAAGCACGTCGTTGATACGGTGTCGTTCCTTTGCGTACTCAGAGGGGCCGGGGAGCCGGACCGCGGACGGCTCAAAGCCCTCTGCGCCGAACACCTCCCGACGATCGAGCTCTCCGACGAGCGGATCGCCGCGCTGGGCGGGGCCCTCGCCGATGCGGGAATCGGCCTTTCGGACAAGGAGCTGCGCGGTATCTGGGAACAGTCCTACAAGGCCACGCGCAAGGAGACGCATCAGGCGATGGAGGGATTCATCCACAACCTCAATACGATGCACTCTCGCGGCGGCAATCAGGTGGTTTTCAGTTCGGTGAACTACGGCACGGACTTTTCGCCCGAGGGGCGCATGGTGATCCGCGAACTGCTCTCCGCCACGGTCGAGGGGTTGGGGCACGGCGAAGTGCCCGTCTTCCCGATTCAGATTTTCAAGGTCAAGGAGGGCGTTTCGTGGTGCGAGGAGGACTATCGGGCGGCCGTCCGGGATTTCGACAAGGCGCTGGCGGGCGAAATCCGGTTCCGGACGCCGAATTTCGACCTGCTCGTCGAGGCGTGCCGCACGACCTCGGTGGCGCTGTTCCCCAACTTCATGTTCCTCGACGCGCCGTTCAACCGCCATGAGAAGTGGCGCATCGACGACCCGGACCGCTTCCGCTACGAGGTGGCCACGATGGGCTGCCGCACGCGCGTCTTCGAGGACCTGCACGGCGAGAAGACCTCGTGGGGCCGCGGCAACCTTTCGTTCACCTCGATGAACCTGCCGCGGCTGGCCATCGAGGCGGTGCGCGAGGCTTCGGACCTGATTCCCGACGGCAACAAGCACGCCATCCGCAAGGAGGCGCGCGAGATCTTCCTCGAATCGGTTCGCAAGACGGCCTCGATGATCGCCGAGCAGCTCTACGAGCGCTACCAGTTTCAGCGCACGGCCCTCGCGCGGCAGTTCCCGTTCATGATGTCGAACGATGTCTGGAAGGGCGGCGGCGCGCTGCAACCCAACGACGAGGTGGGCGACGTGCTGAAGCACGGCACGCTGGGCATCGGCTTCATCGGCGGCCACAACGCGATGGTGGCCATCTACGGCGAAGGGCACGCCACCTCGAAGGAGGCGTGGCAGACGCTTTACGATGCCGTTCTGACGATGAACCGCGTGGTCGAGGAGTACAAGGCCCGCTACGGACTCAACTACTCCGTGCTGGCGACCCCGGCCGAGGGGCTGAGCGGCCGCTTCACGCGCATGGACCGCAAGCGTTACGGCGAGATTCCGGGCGTCACCGACCGCGACTACTACGTCAATTCGTTCCATGTGGATGTCCGCGAACCGGTGTCGATTGTCGAGAAGATCCGCCTCGAGGCGCCGTTCCACGCCATTACGCGCGGCGGCCATATCACCTATGTCGAGCTGGACGGCGAAGCGAAGAAGAATCCCGTGGCGATTCTCAAGATCGTCAAGGTGATGCAGGATTCGGGCATCGGCTACGGGTCGATCAACCATCCGATCGACACCTGCCGCAAGTGCGGTTACCGCGGGGTGATCTACTCGAAATGTCCCGTCTGCGGTTCGGACAACATCTCGCGCATGCGCCGCATCACGGGCTACCTGACGGGCAGTCTCGAATCGTGGAACTCCGCGAAGCAGGCCGAGGAGCGCGACCGGGTAAAACACAGATAATCCGCTTTTGGCGATTATGTCTGTCGTTTCACTTTCCGCCCTCGCTTCTTCACGGCCTTCGGCCGTGTTTGCAAGTGCGACCCACCACCAAACCCCCGTATTGGCGGGGGCTCTTCTGTTCGGGACACTCCGGCAGGGGCGGACATGTTTGGCGCATGTGCAACCCGCGCCGGGGACGGCGCGTGCCGCAGACGGATCCGTCCGAATTCCTAAATCGTCTCCGCAGGAAATGTATATCTGACCCTTTTTACCGATGGAACCACTCCGCATCCTGGCCATTTATCCCGAAACCATCTCTGATGGCTACGGCCTGCGCTACGCGATCTATTTCGCGGGGTGTGCGCACCGTTGTCCCGGGTGTCACAATCCGCAGAGCCACGATCCGCTGGGCGGCGAACCGCTGACCGCGGAGTGGACGGAGCGGATCTGCGATGCGATCGCGGCGAACCCGATTCTGGACGGTGTGACCGTCAGCGGCGGCGATCCGCTGCTGCATCCCGCGGCGATGGCGGCCTTTCTGCACCGGGTGCGGGAGCGCACGGGGCAGAACGTCTGGTGCTATACGGGCTATACGCTCGAGGAGTGCCTCGCGGACCCGGCGCGCCGGGAGTGCCTGCGCTGGATCGACACGCTGGTGGACGGCCGCTACGTCGAGGCGCTGCGCGACCTGTCGCTCGATTTCCGGGGCAGCCGCAACCAGCGGCTCATCGACGTCGCGGCGCTGCATCTGTTCGGCTGACCTCCGTTTCCGGTGACGGATATGAAAAAAAGAGCTGCAAATCCTTGCAGCTCTTTTTCGTATGATGCGCGGCCTCTACTGGCGCTGGAGGTCCGAATTGTCGGCCACGACCATGTTCTTGTCGATGCGCAGCGTCACGTTGCCGTCCACCTCGATCAGCAGGGTGGTCTCCTTGACCTCCTTCACCGTGCCGTAGATGCCTCCGGCCGTGATGATCTTGTCGCCCTTTTTCAGCCCGTCGCGGAACGCCTGCATCTGCTTGCGGCGCTTGGCTTCGGGCCGCCACATGAAGAGCCAGAGGACCAGCACCATGAGGCCGATCATAATGATGAAGCTGTACTGTTGCATGAAGCCCGGCTGAGGTTGTGCGGGCGCCGCTGCCTGAAGAAAATCGATCATAATCTTATTCGCTTTTTAAGTGTTTGTTCGGTTCAGCACGGCAAATATACGAAATATCGGCGAATCTGCAAGCCCTCACTCCACCTCCGCTTCGGCGTAAAGCCGCAGCGGGCGCTGCGCTCCGGCCAGCGTCACGTCGAGCGTTTTGAGCTGCCAGCCCCGCGTGCCCCGCGAATCGAAGCTCATTTCGACTCGCTGCGCATCCCCCGGTGCGATCGGTTCGGAGTTGAATTTCAGCGTCGTGCAGCCGCAGTTGCGGTCGTAGGAGAGGATGGCCGTCGTCTGCGGCGAATCGTTGGCTATCCAGAAGCGCACGACGGCCGTTTCGCCCGACCGGAGGCGGCCGAAGCGGACGGTGTCCGTCCCGCCCCGTTCGAAAAACACGTCCGAAAGGGAGACGATCCGGCCTTTCCGTTCCCCGGACCGGACCGCTTCGGCCCGGTCCGAACCGGCCTGCGGACGGGAAGCGGGGCCGCCGCACGAGCAGAGCAGGGCGGCCGTAAGCAGAAGCGGGGCGGTGCGGCGCATGGCGGGGAGGGTCAGATCAGCCCGCGGCCGGCCTTCCTGATGCGGCCTTCGGCCGTGAGCGATTCCACGATCTTGTCCAGCACGCCGTTGATGAAGGTGCTGCTGCCCGGCGTGGAGTAATACTTCGAGATTTCGATCCATTCGTCGAGCGTCACCTTCACGGGAATCGACGGGAACGAGATCAGCTCAGCCATCGCCGTGGCGAGGATCAGGTTGTCCATGAACACGATGCGCTCCACGTCCCAGTTCGAGGTGTAGCGTTCGATATAGTCCTGGTAGGAGTCGTAGTTCACGAGCGTCTTCTCGAAGAGCGTCTTCACGAATTCGGGGTCTTCGGCGCTCTTGAACTTCGGCGGGACCTTCAGGTCGGTGTGCGACGGGCGCAGGTTCGAGAGCGTCCGCAGGATCATCATGACGATATAGGGCAGGTCGTCGTTCCAGAGAATCGACATCTCCTCGAGCGCGTCGTCCAGCGCCTCGCAGCTCTGCAACTCCTTGAAGAAGTCCTCGACCAGCCGCCGGTCGTCGTCGAACGACCGTTCCTCGCGCTGCATGTATTCCTTGTAGTAGTCGCTTTCGGTGAGCTGTCCGTAGAGCGTGCGGATCAGTTCGGGATACCGTGTCCAGCCCAGTTTGCGTGCGGCCGTGTGGTCGTTCACCGCGTCGCTGTTCGCGATGATGCGGATGACGCCGTTCTCGACGAATTTGGTGTTGGGGTTCAGGTCTTCGAATGTCGGCAGTTTCTTCTGCTTGGCCAACTCCTGACGCTGCTGCGCATAGCGCGCGATCTCCACGGGGAGGGTCAGAATCTGGAAATAGAGGTCGTAGGCCTTATCTACGGATGCCATCAGCGTCTTTTCCGAGGCGATCATGTTGTCGGCTCCCGACTTGAGGTGGGCGAACAGCGCCTTGACGACCTTGATGCGGAGTAATCTTCTGCTCAACATATCTTATAGAACGATTTTGCGGCTGCAAAGATAGTGCATGCCGGGCGGAAAATCAAGCGAAAACCGATTTTTCCCCGCACGGGCGCTTTCCTGACGGAGTTTTCGTCCCCGGAACCGAATAAATCCTTATCTTTGCATCCGTTATGGAACGAACGGAAGAGATACGGCCCTACGACGTCGTCGTCGTGGGGGCGGGAGCCGCGGGCATGATGGCCGCGGGCACGGCGGCGCAGCGGGGCTGCCGCGTGCTGCTGCTCGAAAAGATGGAGAAGTCGGGCCGCAAGGTCCGCATCACGGGAAAGGGGCGCTGCAACGTGACGAACGCCCGGCCGGCGGAGGAGTTCGCCGCGCAGGTGCGCACGAACGCCGCGTTTTTCGCCCCGGCCTTCGCCGCCTTCAACAACCGCGCGGCCATCCGTTTCTTCGAGCGGCAGGGCGTCCGGCTCGACATCGAGCGCGGCGAACGCGTCTTTCCCCACAGCGGCAAGGCGTGGGACATCGCCAACGCCCTGCTGGGCTTTTGCGTGGACAACGGGGTGAAGATTCTCTACGACACGCGCGTTACGGGGATTATGACCCTCGGCGGCCGGGTCTTCGGCGTGAAATACGTCAACAAGCGGGGCTTCGAACGCAAGGAGGAGTGTCCGCAGGTCATCCTCGCCACGGGCGGCGTCTCCTATCCGGCGACCGGTTCGACAGGCGACGGGTATGCGTTCGCCGCCGATCTGGGACATACGATCGAGCCGCTGCGGCCGTCGCTCACGCCGCTCGTCTCGTCCCATCCGCGGGTCCGTCAGCTCGACCGCCTGTTGCTGCGCAATGTCCGCGCGACGTTGTGGATCGACGACGCTCCCGTGCGCGAGGAGTTCGGCGAGCTGGGATTCTCGGAGCGCGGCATCGAGGGTGCCGTGGCGCTCCGCATGAGCCGCGATGCGGTGGATGCGCTCATCGAAGGCCGGAGGGTGAAGATCGTCGTCGATCTGAAGCCCGCGCTCACGGAGGAGGTGCTGCGCGACCGCATCGCCCGCGAGCTGGCCGCGATGGAGCCGACGGAGTTTTTCGGCGAGTTGCTGCGCAAGTTGGTTCCCCGTCCGATGGTGCTGCCTCTGGCGCAGGAATTGGATATTCACTCGAAGACATACGTTTCGAAGCTCTCCGAGGCGGAGATCGTGCGGCTGATCCGCACGCTCAAGGGACTGACCTTCCCCGTGACGGATTACGCGCCCTTCGAATATGCCGTGACGACGGCTGGCGGCGTGCGCTGCGACGAGGTGAATCCCGAGACGATGGAGTCGCGCCGGGTCCGCGGGCTCTATTTCGCGGGCGAAGTGCTCGATCTCGATGCCAATACGGGCGGTTACAACCTTCAGATCGCTTTCTCGACGGGGCGGTTGGCCGGCATGCTGAAAAAGTGAGGCGGCGATGAAACCGGGCGGACATCCCATCGGACTGCGGCTGTCGGGCCGGATGGCCGAGCTGCGCAACCGGCTGTCGCGGGCGCGTTATTTCCGTGGCCACGGCGTGCATTCGCCGTTCGTCTATACTATCGTCCGGGAGGTATTCATGCGGCGCGAGCTGCTGCCGGGCGACCGGGCGCTTTACGGGGCGCTGCTGGAGGCGGGCGTCAGCCGCCGCCGGGCCGTGCAACTACAGAACCTGGCGATCCATTGCGGCTATGCGACTTTCGGACTGGACCGGGCGGATGCGGAATTTTGCGTCGCTACACGCGGTCTGGGACGTCAGGAGACGCTCGGGCTCGTCCGGGAGGCTGCCGCTGCGGGGCGTACCGTGGCGGTGCTGGCGCCTTACGACGGCTGCGAGCGGCAGGCATTGTGCCGGCAGTTGGTCGCGGCGCACCGTTCGACATCGGTGGATAACCGCGGTTATCTGTTGCTGTTCCACAATTATTTACCGAAACAACATTTCCGGATATGAAAGTCTATACGAAAACAGGGGACAAGGGGATGACCTCGCTGATCGGCGGCGAACGGGTGTTCAAGACCGACGAGCGGGTCGAAGCGTACGGATCGGTGGACGAACTGTCGGCTTTCGCGGCGCTGCTGACCGACCGCATCCGCGGGGATGCCGCGCTGGCGGCGTATGTGGAGGATCTGAACCGCATTCTCTCGCGGCTCATGTCGGTCGAGGCGCTGCTCGCCACGGGAGAGGCCGGAAGCGACAAGGTCTCCCCGCTGGCTCCCGAAGCGGTTTCGTGGCTCGAAAGCCGCATCGACACGATGCAGGCGGCCCTGAAGCCGATCGACAAGTTCACCGTGCCCGGCGGCGACACGGCCGTGTCGCTGTGCCATGTCTGCCGCACGGTCTGCCGCCGCGCCGAGCGGGCCGCGCTGCGCGCCGATGCGAAATACGGCGTGGATTCCACGGCGCTCGTCTGGCTCAACCGCCTGTCGGATTATTTTTATCTGCTGGGTCGTACGCTCACGGCGTATTACGACGTGCGGGAGACCCTGTGGATTCCCTGACGCGAATCCCGTTTCGGCCGCAGCATGTAGCGTCATCCGCGCCGGGTTTTCCCGTGCGCGAGGTTTCCCCGTGCACGGAAATCGGGCGCTTCGTTCTCTCGTCCCTCCCGTATCGACAGAAGCAGCCCGAAATCGGACTGCTTCTATCAGATGGAATAACCCGTGAAGTATATCGGACGATCAATACTCCTCCTCGTTGAAGAAATTTATCCGTATTGATTATCAATATATTATATCACAACCAATGAAATTTGCGCAAACAAACCGCACCGTCTGAGGCGGTCTGAGGCGATGGAATAATAATCATGGACAAATAAATATGTTTTTATTAGGCTACTGAATTATTATGGTAATAAAACATGATAATTATATTGTTCTAAAAGGTATTACTTTGATACTAATGCTTTTATTCATATCTTTGTTTATATAATAACCTAAAAAATCATATTATCTGTTACAAATATGTGGCCTTTTAAAAAGAAACTTAATAATCTACTAGTAAGATCATTAGATGACTTAAAAGCAAATACAAAGATTTTATTTATTGATGACCAAAGATTTAACTATGTAGATGCTTTAAAAGAAAAAGATGGCTGGAAAAACATTACCCGAATATCAGATGCTTCTTCAATTTCTCAATTTGAGATTAAAGAAGCACATATAATATTTGTAGATATACAAGGTGTTGGCAAAAAACTAGGATTTAATGATGAAGGACTTGAACTAATTCAAGCTATTCGAGAACAATATCCCGAGAAAAAAATCATCATGTATAGTGCTGAAAATAAAGGAAGAATAGATGGATTACACCCTGCAGGGAATCTTGTTGACTATCGGCTACGAAAAACAGCTAGCCGTTATGAATTTGAAAACACTATAGAAAGATTTGCCAAAGAAGCATTTTGTATAGACAATTGCGTTTCTCATATTCGTGAAGTATTTCAACGTGAACTAGGAATATCAAAAACAGATGAAGAAATTAAAAATGTAATTAATATATTATATTCGAAAAATAAATACAAAGATTCTTCTAATATAGCTAAAGCCTTTGGTTTAGATAACGTTGGCTCTATTGCCAATATAATTCAGCTATTATTAACTGCTTTTGAAGCTTAAAATATGAATGATGCATTTTATCATATCGTTATTAACGATGAAATTATATTATCAAATTTACCAGAAGATCTTATGCCGGAAGTTGTTGAGTGCCCGGCTGAAACTCAATACAAAGAATGTCCTATAAGGCAGTTAATTAAAAGACAAAAAAAACTAAAAACCCCTGATGGGAATGGTTTTATATATTTTTGCTCATATGATCCGCAATTAACAAAAAAAACATTTGCATACTATTTTGATGCATTATATTCTTTGTATAATTCTTTCTCAACAAAAATTGAACATATCCGAAGACAAAACAAGGAGTTAGCCAAAAATGATCTACATAGACTACAACATAACGTTAATTCATATAATGCAAAAATTCAAGATGATATTGATTCTCTTATTTCACTCCAAGATACAAAAATGAGTGAATGGGCTAACATTCTACAAAATACAACAAAAGTTATAGAAAACAATCCCCGAAAAGCTGCAGTAGTACTTTTAAAAGTTGCTAAAAATATCTCTCTTGTAAATTCTGAAATGAATGTCTACGATTTTTTGGAGAATCCAGATAGCGAAATACAATTTTTCAGCCATCCAATTCACAAAGTCGTAAAATTATCATTACAACCTTTTTTCTTGGATTTTGTTGAAAATCGTATTTCCCCAAGACTTGGAGAGTGTTATGAAACAGTAGAAATTGATTATCCTTCGATTTCAGTGGTGCTTGGGCATATTTGGAGTAATGCAATTAAATACACATGTGGGGGAACTGATATCAATATTAGTTTTTCAAAATTTCAAGATTATATTGATGTAGAAATTGAATGCTACAGTCTTTATATTGAAACTGACGAAATCGAAAAAATATTCCAAGAAGGATATTCTGGAAAATGGTCCCATGTAGCAGATAAATCAGGTAATGGTATCGGAATGTATTATATAAAATATTTGACACATCTAAATAATGGCGATTTTTATATATACCCGGGAGATTCGCCAACTTATATTAATAAACTGCCTTATACAAAGAATAAGTTTGTACTAAGATTAAAAAGGACGCAACATAAAGAATAAGCCTAAGCATTTGAAAACTATTATTATAATTTTTGTTTTATACATTTTTTAGCTCAGATTTTTCCACATAACAGAAGATTAGTTTTTGTAAAGCTAATCTTCTGTTCCTTAAATGCTAATCCAAAGCACATTAAATCGAATTTCTACATTACGTTATATGTGGGGCTACCAATAATATTGGCATCAAAAAAGATGTTGAATATTCCGTTTGCGATGAAATATTCATCCATCAATACAAAGATATGATAGTTAATAGTTAAAAGAAACGTTAAATCTGGGCCTATAAACATATTTTTGTACCTTCGCAAAGAGAAAGCAAGAAGGAACAATGGCAAAAAAAGTTAAACAGCAAGAGTTGTCTGGGGCTCAGGATTTGTATAATTTCCTGTTTGAGGCCTGTAATATCATACGAGGCCCCGTTAGCCAGGACAACTTCAAAGACTATATAACGCCGCTACTTTATTACAAGCGCATCTCCGACGTATATGATGAAGAGGTCGAAGAGGCCCTTATCGCCAGCAATGGTGATGAGGAATATGCCTCTCTTCCGGAGCAGCATCGATTTGTTATACCGGACGGATGCCATTGGCAGGATATCCGCGAACGTTCGGAAAATCTTGGCTCTGCCATTGTCGAGGCAATGCGCAAGATAGAAATAGCCAATCCTGATACGCTGTATGGGGTTTTGTCTATTTTTTCGGCACAGAAATGGACCGACAAAAAGGTTCTCTCCGACGAACGTATACGAAATCTTATCGAGCACTTGTCCAAACGGCGTTTGGGCAACAAAGATTACCCGGCCGACCTGATGGGCGATGCCTACGAGGTACTGCTCAAGAAATTTGCCGACGATAGCAAAGCGCAAGCTGGAGAGTTCTACACTCCTCGAGCCGTTGTTCGATTACTCGTGCGCATTCTGGATCCTCAACCCGGTGAAACCGTCTATGACCCAGCCTGCGGATCGGGAGGTATGTTGATCGAAGCTATCCGCTACATGCATAGCGACGATCTCTGTTGTGGCAGCATCTTCGGACAGGAGAAGAACGTAGTCAACTCAGCCATTGCCAAGATGAATCTCTTCCTGCATGGCGCATCCGATTTCAACATCATGCAGGGCGACACGCTCCGCAATCCTAAAATCCTGCAAAACGACACGCTGGCCCGCTTCGACTGTGTGATTGCCAATCCGCCGTTCTCGCTGGAAAAGTGGGGAGCAAAAGAGTGGTCAACGGACAAATATGGACGCAATCTGTGGGGAACCCCTTCCGATTCATGCGGAGATTACGCATGGATCCAACACATGGTATGCAGCATGTCCTTCGGCAAAGGGCGCATGGCAGTCGTGATGCCACAGGGCGTTCTGTTTCGCGGGAATCAGGATGGAGAGATCCGCAAGAAACTGGTTCAAAGCGACCTTGTAGAGGCTGTCGTGACCCTCGGCGACAAGCTCTTCTATGGCACGCAGCTTTCTCCCTGCTTTTTGATTCTACGCCGTACAAAGCCCGCCGACCGCTCCGCTCGCATCTTGATGATCGACGGCAGTCGAATCCTTACCCCTAAACGGGCCCAAAACGAATTGTCCGATGCCGACGCCGACCGCCTGTACGAACTCTATGCCAATTATGCCGACGTGGAGGATTTCGCAAAGGTGGTGACCCTGGTCGATATCGAAGCCAAAGATTTCTCGTTGTCGCCCAACCGCTATGTGGAATACCATCGCGAGGAGGTAAAACCCTATGCCGAGGTCAAAGCAGAATTTTTGGCTGCCTACGAAACGTTGAAACGCTGCGAAGCACGTTTTGTCGAACTGATCAACCAATAAGGAATGTCTGACAACCAACACATAACAACCCTGACACTCGAGGATCTCAAAGCGTTCCTCTGGGGTGCTGCAGTCCGTCTGCGCGGACAGATCGACGCCGCCGGGTACAAAGAATATATCTTTCCGCTGCTCTTCTTCAAGCGCATCAGCGACGTCTATGACGAACAATTCAACGCATTCGTTCAGGAAGGAGGCGAAGAGTATGCCCGCGAACAGGCCCAGGACCTCGCTATCCGGATTCCGGACGGGGCCCACTGGAACGACGTGCGTCAGGTTACCGAGAACGTCGGACGACGACTGGTCGAAGCTTTCATCGCCATCGAACAGGCCAATCCGGCCGTTGAGAGCGACGGTCGCCGCATCGGAGGTCTCGAAGGCATCTTCGGTCCCAAGGACGGATGGACCAACAAAGCCAAGATGCCCGACCACATCATCACGTCGCTAATCGAGGATTTCTCCAAACACAACCTGTCACTGGCAGCCTGTCCTGCCGATGAGATGGGACAGGCGTATGAATACCTGGTCGGGAAATTTGCCGATGATGCCGGCAATACGGCACAGGAATTCTACACCAACCGCACGGTTGTCACCCTCATGGCCGAGATTCTGAATCCGCGCCCCAACGAGAGTATTTACGACCCGACCTGCGGTTCCGGAGGCATGCTTATCAAATGCCTCACCTACCTCAAGGACAAAGGCGAGGAGTGGCAGGGAGTCCACGTTTTCGGGCAGGAGATCAACGGTCTGACCTCCTCCATTGCCCGGATGAATCTCTACCTCAACGGCATTGAGGACTTCTCGATTGTCTGTGCCGACACCCTTGCCCACCCGGCCTTCCTCGACGGCAGCCGGCTGCGTCAATTCGACATCGTCCTTGCAAATCCGCCCTACTCGATCAAACAATGGGACCGCGACGCGTTTGCTCACGACAAGTGGGGCCGGAATTTTCTGGGCACACCGCCGCAGGGCCGTGCCGACTACGCATTCATCCAGCATATCCTCGCCTCGATGAATCCCGAGACAGGCCGCTGCGCAGTGTTGTTGCCTCACGGCATTCTGTTCCGCAAGGAGGAACGGGAGATCCGGAAGAATCTGATTGAGAAAGACCTCATCGAAGCTGTGATCGGTCTTGGGCCCAATCTGTTCTACAATGCGCCGATGGAAGCCTGCGTTCTGATGTGCCGCAGTCGCAAACCGCAAGAGTTGAAGAATCGGATTATTTTCATCAACGCCGTCAAGGAGGTTACCCGCAAGAATGCAGAGAGCTATTTGGAGCCTGCACACATTGAGAAGATTGTAAATGCATATACCAACAAGCTTGACGACATAAACTTCAAGAAGCTCGTATCCGTAACTGAGATAGCAGACAACGATTATGACTTGTCCATCCAGAAGTATGTCTTCCTCAAAGACCAGGAGACTCTTCATATTGATACTGAAGATGCAGTATCTGATTGGGAACAAGTACGTGATGCTTATTCAAAAGAGATGACGCAGCTCATTAAACTGTTATGTGAATATGGTGCATAGATTTGACGAAATAGCCATCAATAGCACTGCAAAGAAAAAGCCGGAAGAGAGCGACAGATTCTGTTACATTGGTCTCGAACATATAGAACCCGGCACATTCGAAATCTCCCATTGGGGTGCAGATGCGGCTCCCGTTGGAGAGAAGTTAATTATGCGAAAAGGAGATATTCTTTTCGGGAAGCGGCGTGCGTATCAACGAAAAGTTGCGATAGCACCCTTTGATGGTATTTTTTCTGCCCATGGCATGGTATTACGGCCCAAAGAAGAGGTAATCTGTAAAGAGTATTTCCCGTTCTTTTTGAGTTCGGACCAATTTATGGATACGGCCATACGCATATCCGTCGGAGGACTGTCTCCAACTATCAACTGGAAGGATTTACAACAACAGGGGTTTGATTTGCCGGCTCTGGAAGAACAGCGGAGATTGGCGGATAAACTCTGGGCGGCGTATGAGTTAAAAGAGGCCTACAAAAAGATGATTGCGGCAACCGATGAAATGGTCAAAGCCCAATTTATCGAAATGTTTTTCCACGATGACATAATGCTTCAAAAATTACATGAACATATTAATATAACCAGAGGAGTCTCGTATAAACCTGATGACGTAATACAATCAATCGACAGTAATATATCTATCATTCTACGTGCCAACAACATAGATTGTGGAGATATTAATTATGAGGATTTAGTATATGTTAAGTCATATCGGGTCTCTGATGAGCAATTATTGTCTCCGGGGGATATTGTTATGTGTGCATCTAACGGAAGTAAAAATTTGGTAGGTAAGGCTGCCATATTGCATTTTTTGCCTAATATAAGAACTTCTTTTGGTGCATTTTGCCTTGGGATCAGGTGTAAACCAACTATACTTCCTGAATACTTATCTACATATTTCCAAACTTCTCTATATAGGGACAAAATAGAGTCATTGGGCGCAGGATCTAACATAATCAATATTAAACCTGCTCAAATTTATGATTTAGAGATTCCTGTTCCGCCTATTGAAAATCAACGTGTTTTTTGCAACATAGTAAACCAGGCTGAAAAATCCAAATCGGAATTACGCCAGGCAATCGAGAAAATCGACCGGGTGATGAAAAGTCTGATGCAGTAAAAATCGTAGCCCAAACCGATGCATGAATCATAAAACGACGAACCCATGATATTCAACGAAGAGAATACGATTGAAAAAATGTTGCTGACCAAGGCTGCCCAATGCGGCTGGAAGTATGTGGCGAGCAACGACATTCCCCGCTCGACAGACTCCGTACTGGTAGAGCCGTGGCTGCAGGATGCACTGATCCGACTGAACGGAATCACGGCCGACCAGGCTGCGCAGGTCATCTACAAGCTGCGATCGGCCATCATGAGCGGAAACTCGCAGGATGAGCTGATTCAGGCCAATGACCGATTCCGCAGGCTGCTCTTCGAGGAGAATTCCGAGCCTTTCGGCGAAAACGGTGATAACATCAACATCAGCTTCTTCAGCGAGAACCCGGCCGAGAACCATTGGGTGGTGACTAATCAGTGGGAGTTTCCCCGGCCGAGCCGCGACGGAGGAAAGCGTCTCGATCTGGTGTTCCTCATCAACGGCATTCCCATGGTCATCGGCGAGGCCAAGACTCCCGTGCGGCCGCAGGTGACGTGGGCCGATGGGGCAAATGACATGCTTCAATACCAAAGGAGCATTCCGGAGATGTTTGTGCCCAACATCCTGTGCTTTGCCTCCGAAGGCAAAGAGTTGCAGTATGGCGGTGTAGGGCTTCCGGCGGACAAATGGGGCCCGTGGTTTGCCGACGAGGAGCGTCATCACGGAACCCTGAATGACGTGGAGCACAACTTCCGGCACCTGCTTACTCCGGAGCGATTGATTGACATTTATCGTTTCTACACGGTATTTTCCGCGACATCGACCGGTCGTAAGATCAAGGTTGTCTGCCGCTATCAGCAATATATGGGTGGAGAGGCCATTGTGCAACGCGTGCTGACCACGTTCCGCAATGGACATGGTCCGAAGAAGGGTTTGATTTGGCATTTCCAGGGGTCGGGAAAGTCGTGGCTCATGGTATTTGCTGCACAGAAGCTCCGCAAGCAGAATGAGCTGAAAGCTCCGACGGTCGTGATTGTCGATGACCGCATCGATCTGGAGGATCAGATTACCGGAGACTTTACCCGTGCGGAGATTCCCAACATCGAATCGGCACCCGACAAGGAGTCGCTGGAAAACTTCTTCAAACAGGATCAGCGAAAGATTCTCATCACCACGATTTTCAAATTCGGCGATGTACAGGGCATGCTGTCCGACCGTTCGAATATCATCGTGATGGTGGACGAGGCACACCGTACCCAGGAGCGGGATTTGGGAACCAAGATGCGCACGGCCCTGCCCAATGCATTCTTCTTCGGACTGACCGGTACGCCGATCAATCGTCGCGACCACAACACCTTTGCGACCTTCGGCGCCGAGGAGGACGAAGAGCGTTACCTCTCGAAATACACCTTCCAGAACTCCGTAGCGGATGGAGCCACCTTGGAGTTGAACTTCAAAACGGTTCCGGTAGAGATGCATCTGGATGAAAAGGCATTGCAGGAGGAGTTTGACGAACTGACCGACCAAATCAGCGAGGAGGAGAAAGCTGAGCTGGTCAAAAGAACCTCGGTTGAAGCCTTCTTCACATCAGACAAACGTATCAACGACGTCTGCAAATACATCGTACAGCATTTCCGCGATTATGTAGAGCCGGCAGGCATGAAAGCGCAGGTCGTGGTATACAATCGGGAGTGCTGCGTCAAGTACAAAAAGGCCATCGATGCGTTGCTGGAGACAGAAGATGCAACGACCATTGTAATGCACACCGCAGGCGACAAAGCCGACCTGTACAAACCCTACAAACGCTCCCGGGATGAAGAGAAGCGGTTACTCGACAAATTCAGAGACCCGCTGTCACCCTTGAAGATTGTCATCGTCACATCGAAGCTGCTGACCGGATTTGATGCACCCATTCTGCAGTGTATGTACCTCGATAAACCCATGAAGGATCATACGCTGTTACAAGCGATTTGCCGCACCAACCGCAAATATACCGTGGATAAGAAATGCGGACTGGTCGTCGATTTTGTCGGCGTCTTCGACAACGTGGCCCGAGCGCTCGCATTCGATGAAGAGAGCATCAAGACCATCATCTCAAATATCGAGGAGATCAAGCAACGTATTCCTGAGTTCATCAATGAGTGTATTGCGTTCTTCCCTGGTGTCGATCGCACGGTAGGTGGCTGGGAAGGGCTGCTGGCAGCACAACAGTGCCTGAAAGAGGATACCGTAAAAACCAATTACGCCCACCACTTTGCAAGATTGGCGAAAGCATGGGAAATGGTCAGTCCAGATCCGGAACTTTTCAAATATCAAACCGATTACATCTGGTTGGCACAGGTGTACCAAAGCGTGCGTCCGGTAGGCAACGACGGTGCGCTGATCTGGACCCTATTGGGTGCCAAGACCATCGAAATCATCCATAACAACATCGACACCATCGATATTGGCACGCCATTGGAAGATTTGGTGGTTGACGCCGATGTGATTGATTCCGTAATCAACGACGCCAAGAAAGCCAAAAAGAAAGCTGTGGAGATCGAGAAAATGCTCAGACTTCGATTGGGTGAGCACAAGGGAGATCCTCGATATAAACATTTTGCCGAAAAGCTGAATGAACTTCGGCAGCGGATGGAGGAGAATCTCATCACAAGCATCGATTTTCTTCGGGAACTTCTGGCCACAGCGCGAGAGCTACTCGAAGAGGAAAAGCGCGAGAATCAACCCGAAGACAAGCGAGCTAAAGCACGCGCAGCCTTAACGGAGCTCTTCGAGAGCGTGCGAACACCGGAAACCCCCATCATCGTCGAACGCGTGGTGAACGACATCGATGAAAATGTCGTAGCTATTGTTCGTAAATTCAAGGATGCATTCAAGAGCGTAACGGCACGACGCGAAATTAAAAAGAAGCTTCGCTCTATCTTATGGGTCAATTATCAGATTAAAGATCAGGACATCTTTGATAAAGCATATCAGTATATCGAGATGTACTACTAATTTAAGCATCATTATCAACTATTGGTCACTCAACAAAAATCGGAATACAGGATTCATATTTGTATTCCGATTTTTGTTATTACATCACATATTAGTTGGACAATTACATTGCCTCTGCTTGCAGATTGTATGGCATTCCACCCGCCGTCGAGTGACAGGCGGGGTATTAGGCTCTTATACCGATAATTTGTTTATTGCTGTTATTATCAAATGATTATATTTATTTATTAGCGAATTAAGTAACAAAATAATCACAGGTAACAATATAGAACAGAGAGGAAAAAATGTAGGTAGAGGATGGAAATTCTTTCAGAGACAGTGGAAGTAGCTTGACATTCTAAAAAATAATATGTCAAAAAGAAAAACTTCATGTGATGATAATTTTCATAGAGTGAATTGAAAAAATCATTTATTCCATTTTACTTTTATTCCTTTGCAAGGTCTTTTATATAGAACACCCATTCGAATGAGTTCATAAAAAGGTTCGTGGAACATGAATGTATAACGAAATAATACAATAACTATGTGTACAACGAGAAAATGGAAAACAGGAATACTGTTAATCGCGATGATATTGGTTTGCGGAGCTGCAAATGCACAACATTGGCATCGGCATTATCGTCCCAACCGGGTTGTTACCGTTGTAGTTCAACCCGATGTGATCTCCCATGTCAATAACCGTTTCAACCAAAAGGAACGATTGGCGATGGCTATAGCTTATCTGGAAACGCATGAATACCTTACTATCAGGCAATATGCAAAAATGACACATCTTAGCATGGCATCGGCAGAAGCTGAACTTGACGCTTTCGCCATGGATAAGAAAAAGCCCATACGACTTGTAATCAGAGGAAAAAAGAAAGTGTACATCAAAAGGCAATAGAATATGAAGAAGAATTGGAAACTACTGATATTGGGAGTGGCTGCTATGTGTTTGCTACAATCTTGTGTAACCGTGCGCAAGGCCCGTCACCACCGACATCACCCTCACAGACATTGTATGCTTCTTTACCAACGGCCTACAGGTACGGATTCGTTGAATGTGCCTGATACTTATATGGCAATAGAAGACCCGATAAATTATGAACGTAAAGGATGATAAGGAACTGTTGGAGCTAACAGCCAAAGATCCGGAGAAAGGTTTCCGTTATCTGATGGCAAAATACAAGGAGGCGGTTTACTGGCATATCCGAAGACTGGTGGTAGCTCATGAAGACGCACAGGATGCAACGCAGGAAACGTTCGTCAGGGTATTCCGGTCTTTATCCGATTTCAAAGGTGAATGTACCTTTCGCTCTTGGGTATACCGGATTGCAACCAACGAAGCCTTACGTCTGCTTGGGAAATATAAAAAAGAAGAACTGGTATCATTGGATGCCTCATTTAGCGAACTAAGCAACCTGATGGCTGATGAATATGTCGATTACAGTGATCTAGAAACCGTCAAGCTGCAAAAAGCCATTTTATCCTTGCCGACCAAGCAACAGCTGGCTTTTAACCTGCGATATTATAATGAATTGGGATATGACGAGATTGCCGGAATCATCGGTTCAACAGTAGATGGGGCAAAATCCAACTACCATATTGCCAAAGATAAGATTGTCAAATATATGAATGCTAATAATTAGATATATGAAAAGAAATTTTGATTTCGACCGCATAGGCAAGCGTCTTCCCTATACCGCACCGGACGGTTTTCTGGACGATATGGAAAACAACGTATGGGAAACTGTAAGACAGGAGATGTTGCCTTCCAAACCCAAACGTCATTTCCGCCTTTGGTATTCTTTGACAGGAGGGCTTGTGGCGGCAAGTATTGCATTGTTTGTTGTCTTCAATTCATTGCCTGATAATTCAAGAAGTGATTTTGAAGATGTTGAAAAGGCTTTTGCCAATCTGAGCAGCAGCGATCAGGATTACCTGTTTGCAACTTATCAGGATGACTTATTTATGAAATTTTGAACGAGTAAAAAATAAAAAGACATGAAGAATATCATTAAAGTTCTTGCACTTGCAATCGCAATGGTAACTGTCGGCACAAGTGCCTATGCCCAAAAGAATGAACGGCAGCGCATGACACGGGAAGAGTTGGCCGAAACCCAAGCCCGTTTCATAGCCAAAGAGATGGCTATGGATGATTCGACTGCCACGCGGTTTGTGGAAACTTTCTGCCAATTCCAAAAAGAAATCTGGGCACTTGGCCCCCGTCCTAAAAGAGATACCTCTCATCTTTCGGATAAAGAGGCAGAACGGGCAATGAATGAAAGGTTCGCTCATAGCCAAAAGATACTTGACTTGAGGAAGAAGTATTATTTAAAATACTGCAAATTTTTAACACCCAGCCAAATAGAAAGGGTATATGAACTGGAAAGAGGAATGATGAACAGGCTGTTCAACCGTTCCAAAAACAAAGGAAACCATAAATAAGACAAGATTATGAAAATGAAAGTATTTGACATATTTTGCCTGTCGTTTCTGATGACAGCAGCCCTATCTTCATGTGACAGTGAAGATATTATAGACCGACAGGAAGAAGTGTCCGGCAGTGAAAATCCAACCATGACCGTTCTTGCCGAACAGGTGGCAGGAAGTGATGGATATGATGAAAATGGGGTTACTGCATTGAATTTCCCAAGTTCACAGGATTTGCACAGCATATCCTGTGGCTTGAAACTGAATTTTCAGTTGTATGGAATCACAAAAATAGAGTTGGAAAGTGTAGATGGTTATGCCTTGGCTGGAACTGCCGGTATCCAATGGGGAGAAACAGCGGAAACACTTGTCGGTGAAGTGGAAAACGCCAACTCCATTCTGGTATTCAATGCCCCGGATGAAAACGGCCTGACTGCCGGAAAAGACTACTACATTTTTACCTTACCCTCCGACCTCTATGGAGGTTACCGCTTGTCAATCTATCGGGAAGGACTCGTGGCACATTATTTTGGCGTACACCAGACCGTCGAATCTGGCTCGTTCATAAGCCCCGTCGATTTGAAGGAGAATGAACTGGAATTTGACGATCCGGATGCACCGCTCGTGGAAGAAGAACGACCGGAACTGGATGCCACGACAACGGCACTTCTCCGTCAATACCAGCAAAACCCTACGGAGGAAAACAAGCAGGCGTTATTGGACCAGATGGGTATCCGTTACGACAAGGTAGTAGCCCGCAAGAAAGCCAAGCTCCGCGAACTGGAGAGGGAAGCCTTGACTTTGGATGTGGTGGAAGAAATGCAGGAGATTGTGGATGAGATGGTAGAGAACCGCGACATCCGTCTCGAACAGCAGTTCCTGCGTCTTATAGACCCCCGGAATGACGACGACCCCAACGATGCGTGGATGGTGCTACGCGGTGCGTCTGCCCCCAATGCCTACATCGGTTATGCCCCTGTAACCAACGCGGAATATGCAGCCTACAAACCTGATTTTACCTATGAAGCCGGACAGGACAACTATCCGGTAGTGAATATCACGATTGCGGATGCCACAGCTTATTGCGATTGGCTTACGGCACAGGATCATTCGCATAGCTACCGTCTGCCTACCGACGAAGAATGGATTCTCGGTGCAGGGCATATGCCGAAGGACGTTGTAATGAACGCCGGCCGTGTGGAAACAGGACTGACAGCAGTAGATGCTTACAGCCAGACAACAGGTGCTTGTGGAGGTATCGACTTTTGGGGCAACTGTTGGGAATGGACTTCATCCACGGATGCAAACGGGCAGTATATCATTAAAGGCGGCAGTTGGGATTCAGAACGTGACGATTGCCGTAGCGAGAAATCCGATGACGTAAGAATTGGCACACAAGGATATGCCAATGTCGGTTTCAGAGTCGTAAGAACTGATTCTATTTAATTCTCCAAATAATATACGAATATGAAAAATTTGTTTTTAGCAATGGCTGTTGCCATTGTGACGGCCACCGCTGTGTCCGCACAAGACAGCGACAAAGAAAATAAAATCGTGGTTTCAACCCATCAGGCGGATAAAGCGGATGGATACGAGGGAGATTCCGCCAACCGATGCGGTATTAAATTCAATTTCCGGCTTACAGGCGTGACAAAGGTAGAACTGGAAAGTGTGGATGGACTTCCATTGGCGGGTGCGGCAACTATTTGTAAGGATGTTCAGGGAAAAACTGCAATCGGTGATATGGCACATACAAGTACTATCATTACATATAATGCGAGCAATAAGTCCGGATTTATACCCGGAAAAGACTACTACATTTCCACCTTGCCTTGCGACCTTTACGGAGGATACAGGCTCTCCATTTACCGGGACGGACTTGTGGCCCATTATTTCGGTGTGCATCAGAAAGTGGACTTGGGAGAATTTATCAGTCCCGATGATTTGGTGGAAAGTGAACTGGAGTTCGACAAGCCCGACGCTCCACTCGTAGAAGAAGGACGCCCAAAAATGAACTCCAAGACACATAACCTCTTCGTCCAATACCGGAAGAACCCGACGGAGGCTAACAGGCAAGCACTGCTGGATCAGATGTGTGTGCGGTATGACAAAGTTGTGGCAAGAAAGAAAAACAAACTTCGTGAACTGGAACGTGAAGCCCGGACTTACAGCATAGTGGAACACATGCAAGGTATTGTGGGAGAGATGGTGCAGAATAGAGATACCCGCATACAACAGCAATTCCTTCGCTTTATAGACCCTCGCAGGGACGAGAACCCGAAGGATGCGTGGATGGTGCTGCGCGGTGCGTCGGCTCTCAATGCCTATATCGGCTACGCACCGGTAACCAATGCCGAATATGCCGCATTTAATCCTCGGTTTGCCTATGATGCAGGTAAAGAGAACTATCCGGTGGTAAATATCACCATTGCCGAAGCCAAGGCTTATTGCGATTGGCTTACGAAGCAGGATCGGAAGCACATCTATCGTTTGCCAAGCGAAGAAGAATGGATTCTTGGTGCCGGACATATGCCTAAAGATGTGGCTATGAACGCCAACCATATTGAATCAGGATTGACGGCAGTGGATGCTTACAAACAATCCACCGGAGCGTGTGGAGGCATTGACTTCTGGGGAAACTGCTGGGAATGGACTACCTCGACCGATGCCGACGGGCAGTATATCGTCAAAGGAGGAAGTTGGGAATCCAAACGCGACGATTGCCGTAGCGAGAAATCGGATGATATAAGAGCCGGTACGCAAGGCTATGCCAACGTAGGGTTCCGAATTGTAAGGACAGATGTCTCAAAATCCATGAAATCAAAGCTATAATCAATTTAATAATCAACCCGTAAAAGAAAATTCAGTATGAAAAGAATGTTTTTAGTTATGGCCATTGCCATTGTTACAGTCCTTCAAGTGTCTGCACAAGACAACAACCGTCAGATGACCGCACAACAGCGGACAGAACAGCGTATCAAGCAGATGGATGAAAAATTGAATCTGACCGATGAACAGGAAACAAAAATCCGTGAATTATATGCAAATTTCAACAAGCAAAAATATCCCCGCGAGAAACGTAAGGAAGCCATGGAGAAATTAACCGCAGACATTTCTCTTCTCTTGACCGTCGAACAGCAAACCATTTACAAACAAATGACTGAACAGGCGATTGCTGAAATGAAGAAAGGCAAACGCAACAAGGCAAAAGAATAGAAATCTATCATTGTGTGTGTCGAAGTCTGGATTCTTTGGCATAGGGAGTCCGGACTAACGACACAAATTTCATTGAAACCGAAGTATAATGTATCAATTTAGAATAATGATTAAAGTCCTGTTACTTTGCTTATGTATGGCTGCTTGTACGGATAATGACAAGGAGCATTCTATAATTCTTCCGGAACAAGAGCCTGAAGGTGGAGTTTCATCTGATTATACAGAACTCTTGAACAAAACAACACCCGTCCCGCCTGAATATAATCAGGAATTTGCATCAAAAGGAAGTGTTGTGCAAATTGATTATGACACCCAAAATTATGTGGAAGGAAACGGGGAAATGCGCAAGAACACTGCCTATGTCTATTTACCGTATGGTTACGAAGAAGTATCTGAGCAATGTTATAATGTGTTCTATTTCGTACATGGGCATGGGGAAACAGCTGCTTCTTTCTTTGAAAATGAAGATAGGTTGCTACGTAAATTGTTGGATCACATGATAGGTAATGGTGATATGGCTCCGACTATCGTTGTCTCGACAAGCTATGTTTACGGAACTCCCGTTGATTACTATCCTGATGCAGACCCTTATTGTAAGGCTCTGCCACAAGAACTGGTAAACGATTTGATTCCAATTGTAGAGAGTCGTTATCACACATACACTGAAAGTACCGATATTGTCGGAATAAAAGCCTCAAGAGAACATCGGGCTATCGGGGGCTTTTCAATGGGGGCTGTAACAACTTGGTATGCATTGGAATACACGTTGGATTGTTTCAAATACTTTATGCCGATAAGTTCTGATAGCTGGTCATTAGGACGTTTTGCAGGAATGGATTATCCGACTGAGACAGCAGATTATTTTGCCAACATTGTTCGTTCCGCCACTTCATCGAAGAATGATTTTTATATATGGGCTTGCAGCGGAACGGATGATGTCGCATACGATAGAATTTGGACACAAGTTCAGGCAATGGCACAACTCTCGGACGTGTTTTCTGTTGGCAATCTGACTTTCCATGAACAAGAAGGCGCCCGGCATGAGTTCCGTTCTTTGGCAGAGTATTTATATAATGCACTGCCATTCTTGTTCCCAAATTGATGAGAATATAATGCTGAATAACCTCGTTTTCGATTGTTTTAATTATAAATCGGTAACATCAAATGAAGTAAATTCCTGTATTTGAATATAGATGAAGAATAAAATATGTTCTACATATGTGGAAAGAAAACAGTTAATAACATACTACTATGTATGGGTGGAATTATATTCTATATACTCTCGTTGTAACGAATACCGTCGTATCTCTTTCTTTATCATGATTTTTCGTGTATGATACAACAAGTTATTGCAACGATAATCAGCCAAATACAGAGCAGACATATACACACGAACTGCAAGACGTGACGGGAACGATATACCCGATGCAAGCAATATAATGGTATATCTCTGAACAGGTACGCAAACACATCCTTTAACCGTTTGGGACGGGACGGAAACGTTGTTTTTGTAACTTCTGCCGCCTGAATGTCCTGTTTAGCAATAAGGGCATCCAGCTTGGCTTCGATTCTGCGGCTGCGGGTTTCCTGCCGCTTGGCTGCTTCCTCGATATACTTGTAGGTATCGCATACGATGATACACTTTTGCAACACGTCGGCATAGTCCGCCGAAAGTTTCGCGTAACATTCCTGCGGCGTGAGTGCGCCCCGTGCCTTGGCTTCCTGTTCCTCCTGCTCGAACTTACGCTGCCGTTGCTCCAACAGTTCCCTGACAGCATTTTTAGCTGCCGAGGCTATCTCCTCCGGGCTGACGGCCTGGGTATCGGTACGGTTGCCCAAGGTCTTGTTCAATGTATTCATCACTGCCATGTTCTCCGTCAGCAAGTCTTGCAGTTCGTCGAACGATGCAACCGGCTCGTCTTTCAAAGGGGTAGGTCTTCTGCTTATCATAGTTATCTCCTCCGTTTATATGGGTTATTTTTCTTCTTGTCCTTATCCTTGTCTTCGTCGTTCCAGCCCCGGTCATCGCTACCGCCGCCACCTCCACCACTTGCCGGGGCGATATGAGGCTGTATGGCAAGCTCGGTTATTGCAGCCACGACACTGTTACCAGTAGAAACGCTGCCGCCTGCGGTGTCCGTATCGGTCGTACCGCTTGGTAATTCGACAGCCGCCGTTTCCTGCCAGGCATTTACCTCCTTTGGTATATCGGGCTGTTGCCGACCAAAAGAGAAATTCCTCTGTTCCGTCCGGTCGTCCGATACGGTTCTGTCCCTTGTGTTGCCGGTATTCAAACCAATACCCATCCTTTGGCATAACTTGGCGCAGGTCATGGAACGGTCTATCTGGTAACCGGCGAAAGAGATATTGTCGCAGGTGAAGACCACGCCTTTGGGTTTGCCATCCGCGTTACAGACGGTGTTCATTACGATGCCCCGTTTGGCAAGGGCAGCTTTCAACGTCTCCATGCTGCGGCACCCATTCAACACTTCATTGATTGTGTCGTATATACGGTACTTGGCGGCAGCCTTGCCTTTCAGACGGTCGCGGTTCACCTTCCTCTTGCCCTTGCCGAAAGCAAGCCCGTATTCTTTCGTGAGGGCTTGGGTGATGCGTGCCGATTTGCGGAAACCTTGGTCACCGGTAATAGCATTGCCGTCGTTGTCCACCCGGTTGTAAACGATATGCACGTGGGGGTGCGGCTTGTCGTGATGACGGGATATGACGTACTGCGTGTTCACGATGCCCATGCGCCGCAGGTATTCTTTGGCTATGTCGGCCATCAGTTTGTCCGACAGCTTGGGCGTGTCCTCCGGCGCGAAACTCAATGAGATATGCCCGACGAAGTTTTTCAGTGCCGGGCGGCTCTTGGCCTGCAGGCTGAAGCTCGCCGCTATGGACCTGTTCGATGTCAGGTCCATACCCTCGGAAGCGATGATGTCCGCTTTCTTGTTCTGTATGTCGTTGGCGTAATCCACCAGTCCTGCGAATCCCTGTCCGCTGCGTATCTTTGCCATCATGGTTATAACTGTTCGTTGAGTTTTACAATCAGGCCGCTTATCTCTTGGGACAGCCGCCTGTTCTCGTCTGCGATGTACAGCGGGCCGTGTATGTGCCCGAGGTGCGCCAGCTGGTTCAGGTTGTTCGCCATGCCTGCCAATGCACGAAGGCTGCGCGCCACACCCTGCGGCACGGGTTCCTTGACATAACCGTTTACCGCCAGTTCATAGACAATCTCGGAGAGCGGCCGTCCCGTCCGCTTGCTGCGGCGTACCAGTTTGGCGTAATTCGCCCGGTCGAAATAGACCTTCACGGGACAGTCGCGCTTCTCGCCGTCGGGCAGTCTGGGGCGTCCGCCTTTCTTCCGTTCGCGGTCATTAGTCTGGAGTTGTGTTCGGGTCGTCATGCCACCTCCTTTCTGCTGCCGTGTCCGGAAGCTCTCCGGCACGTCCGGCGGTTTTGTGGGACACAAAACCTATACTTGCTCCCCGAACACACGCCATTACCGGCACGCGCCCGATACCCAAAACACGTTTTGGTTTCTATAAGTGCCACTATCTTGTTATACTGATTAGTCATGTCACATGCTTCTGAATGACGGATTTTCAAATATGATTTTGTCGACCATCTCGTTGAGCCGGTCGGCAATCCTTTCCCCGTACAGGTTGCGGATCTGTTGCGGGACAAGGTTGGTAGTGATGAACGAGAAAGTCCCGTTTTCATAACGTCTCGTCAACAGATCGACCATCGGCCTGTGCATGTTCCCGAACTCCTGCACCTCCAAAGGTTCGGTTCCCATGTCGTCTATGCCGAGCATTTCCGTGTTGCAGAGTTCCAGAAACCTTTCGTAATTGCTCCGGCACAGGTAGGCGATGTGTCCGGCATTCACGACAGACATACCGTATGTCTTTTTGTGGTAATCGTCAGGCAGTCGGAGAACATTGAGCAGATTTTGGAAGGCCCGCATCATGGTGGTCTTGCCGTTGCCGCACGTCCCGCACAGGATTACGCCATACCGTTTGCCGGAGATCAGGCTTGCCGCAAGCCTGCCTATCTGCGTCTCAACCGGACCGGTACAGGCGAACGTACCGCCACGGCCGCGCACTTCGCCTTCAATGGCACACGTGAGCAGCTTTTTCGCCGTATCTTCATCGAACGGCAGTCTAAAACGGCCCTTCGTAATCCTTGGCTGAACGAGCCGTGACATCAGTGCCCCGATAATTTTCGGATTTTCTATCTGTTCCATGTCGATTGTTTTTCAACTGTTTGTTTATCCAATGGTAAAAATGGCTGCGGCAGTCGCTTTCTTCCCTTTGGGAAAGCCCGCCTATGCGCTGTTCTCTGAAAAAGTCCCGTATGTACCCTTGTATCCGTGCCGTATCCATCATTCCGTTTTCTTTTTTCGCCAGCATTTCCGACACGCTGTTTTGCCATCCCGTATCCGCGAGCAGCAGCGATTCCAGTTCATCCAATGACTTCAAACTCGCCTCCCGCGCGTGTTGGTTGGATATAATATCTTTATCTGTTTCTTTATCTTTTATATTAGAATGGGTCAACTGCACGGTCAACTCACGGGACAACCGTGGTGACAACTGTACGGTATACGGTTCGGTCAACGAATACATGGCGGGGGCACGGATGCCACTGCCCGTCCGGAAATCTATCAACCCCCGCTCCATGAGGTGCTGGCGTGCCTTGCAGATGTTCTGTTTGGTCGTTGACAACCTTACGCAGATGATGGCGGTATGACAGGCGAACGGCATGTTCCACCGCAGGCGGTTCGCCTCGTACAGGAGGTAATGGTACAGTGCTACCTCCGAGGGATTAAACGGGCCGCGCTCCGCCTCCGCCCAAAAGCGGTTGATGTATTCGTAGATGCCTGCCATGACCTACCGTTTGGCACGGTTGACGATATACTTTTGTGTTTCACGGTCGAGTTCCGCTTGTGAAGCCACGCGGATGTTTTTCATCCATGCCTCCAGCTCGCTCTTGTCGAAGAAACACAGTTTCCCGTTAGGCTTGTAATAAGGGATGACACGGCGCATCATCAATTTGTGCAGGTAGCTTACCTTGATGCCGAGAAATTTCGCCGCCTCGGTCGTCGGAATCAGTTGGTTCGTTTGTTCCATGTTTTCTGTTTTTAATGTGATTTCTTGGATTGCGATAGTCATCTTCCCTCATGGAAGACAATGCAAAGTAAGGCATGGGAAATCATGCTTGAAAGGATTTCAGCACACTGTAAAACAAATGGAAATAAAAGTAGAAAACATTTGAATACATTGCCGTAAAACAACAGGAAACAGCCGAAAGAGGGAACGAGAAAAAACAGGGAGGAGATTAACGAAAAAATCCCGCCTGCCTCTTGGGGTGCGGGATTTCCCGGGTGTGTTACGGGCAAATATCTACTTGTTTCTTAACCAATGTCGGAATGCGTCGGTATCGTTTATGGACTCATTCTCTTCTGCCGTTCTTTTGAATATTTGAATGATGGCATCTTCCTTGTCCACTTTGGAACCTCGCCGGTTCCTCGCGTCCAGCAACTGGCGCATGTTTTCCAAATGCCAGTAATCTCCGAATGTCTTCCATTGGCGGGTGACATTGCAGATTTCAGCGATGCTGTCGGCTATGAAAGCCATCTGCGTGGCGTTGCAACCCTTGCATGGGCGGTATTCCTCGTCCAGAAACCCCTCCCGGCGCAAGGCATCCAATAAAGCGAGGGTTTTCCCGCCTTTCAGCGCGTCTGGAAAGTCCTGCGGTAAGGCGGCCGGCTGTAACGAGGCATCCGTTTCTTCTTCCACCCTCCGGCAGTCCACGACGCGCCAGGTATGTCCCGGCTTGTGCCGCGAGGCACATTCCTCGATTTTTCTGCGATATTCCATATAGACGGCCATCGGGATGGCGAATACTACAAGTGTAATCACGACAAAAAGTATAACGGTAATCGTGTCCGTCTCCATCCGGGCCACGGCAACACGTCCTATGAGAGTGGAGACGAGCAACCAAACCGCGCCGGGCAGCAGAATGTTTATCCTGAAATCTTCGGGCAATTTTCTCATGGGGTCAGGTGTTTGCAAACTCGGTGTCAATCAGTACAATGGCATCATCCTTCTTCTTGTTGATGATTTTCGCGTATATCTGTGTGGTTTTCACGTCCGTGTGCCCGAGCAGCTTGCAGACGGTATAAAGGTCTGCGCCGAGGGTCAGCATCATCGTGGCGAAAGTGTGGCGGCTGACATGATAGGTTACGTGCTTGGTAATACCTGCCTCCTTTACCCACGGTTTAAGCTGCACGTTGCAGGTGTCCTCGCACGGCAGGGTGGCGAATACCGGGTCATCCTCAGCCGCCCCGCCACGTTCCGGCATCCATTTTCTCGCCTGCATCGAAAGGGGCAAGTATAACGGCTGCCGTGTCTTCTGCATGATGATATTGATACGCCATTGTTCGCCCGTGCAGTCAACGTTCTTCCATTTCAACGCCAGCACGTCGCTGATACGCAGCCCGCAATAGCAGGAGAAGAGGAACGCGCTCTTGATGTCTTCCCGCCTGCAGGGAGTGCAGACAAGCGTCTTCACCTCGTCTATGGTCAGGAACTCCCGTTTGCTTTCCGGCATCTTGATTTTCTCGTCCGTGTTCAGTTTGTTTACGGGGTTCTCGGCGATAATATCTTCACGCACGGCGGCGTTCAACGCACCACGGAAACAACCGAAATAGGAGACGCAGGAAAACTGCGACAGTTTCCTGCCGTTCGCGCTGACATAGACGTTGCGCATATAGTCTATGAGGGCGAGGCAGAAATCACGGTTTATATCCCGCATGACGGCCTTTTCGTTGAACGAGTGCAGGATGTTCATCGTGTTGCTGATAAGCTTTCCGCTTCCCCGCACGCCTTTCTTCTCCTGGCTCTCCTTGTAGGTCTGCATCCAGTCGAGCAATAACATCTTGGAGCGTAGCGATGTGTTTTTCAGACCGGCCACGCCGTTGGTCAGTTCGATGATGCGCTGCGACTTTATGGTGTTCACGGCGGCCAATGTAACCTTGTTCTGTGCCTTGGCCGCCGCACTCGTTTCGGGTATAAGGTATAGTTTCAGAAATTCGTACTGACGCTTGCCGTCCCTGTAAATATCGAGATAGACGGACTGGCTGCCGTCACTTAACGCTTTGTAACGGACGCGCACGGGTTCCTTGACCTTGGGCTGTTTGGGTATCTTTATCGTTCTTGCCATAATCGGGTACGTATATAAAAGTGTTGTCATCAATCGAATACTTTGTCGGCGAGGTTTACCGCATCGTCCTTCCGCCGGTTGATGATTTCGGCGTAAACCTGCGTGTTCTTGATTTGTGAATGTCCCAGCAGCTTGGAGACAGTATAAAGGTCTGCCCCCAGCGTGAGCAGCATCGTTGCGAACGTGTGGCGGCTCGTGTGATAGGTTACCGTTTTGGATATTCCCGCCTTTGCCGCCCAAGCCTTCAGGTGTGCGGTAAGGTTCGTGTCATTGGGCAGGCTCTCGAAAACAAGACTACCTGCATCCGCGTCCTTCCGCTCAGGCAGCCACCGGCGGGCTTGCACGCCCAACGGGACATGAACGGGCTTCTCGCTCTTGTTCATCACTACCGACAGCATCCAACTGTCCCCGTCTTTCGTGATGTCGCCCCACTTCAGCTTTCTCACATCGCCCAAACGCAGGCCGCAGTTGCAGGCGAAAAGATAAGCATGTTTGATGTCCTCCCGTTTGCAGGGAGTCGCTACAAGGGATTTCACCTCGTCGATAGTCAGGTATTCCCTTTTCCCTTTGGTCGTTTTTGCCCGCTCGTGACGTGACAGCCTGTCCATCGGGTTGGAAGGTATAAGCCCTTCGCGGACGGCGGCATTGAGTGCCGTTACCAAGGTGCATTGGCGGTTGAATACGGTTTTGGATTTGAGCGACCGGCCGTCTGCTGTCTTGTAACCTGTTTTCAGGTATTTCATGAACGACAGGCAGAAATCCTTGTCTATCGTGTTGAGTCTTACATCGCTGTTACCCATACCGGCGAAGATGCTGCAAAGCCGGTCTATCGCGTGGAGGTCTTTCACGCCCCGGTTTCGCTGTATATCCTTGAATCGCGCGAGCCATTCCGACAAGGTAAGGTCGGTTTGCGGTACATTCTCCGGTATAAGTCGTTTGTTGGAGGGCGGCAGCTTCTTCAACTCACGCAAGCGGGCTTTGAGGGCAGCTTCGGCTTTGCGCATGGCAGCTGCATTCTGACGCACGGCCTTCTCATCCGTCTCCGGTACAAGGTAGAGCTTCAGGTACTCGTAACTGCGGCGACCATCGTGGTAACAGTCCAAATAAATAGACTGATACCCGTTCTTCATCGCCTTGAGCCTGATCTTGATAGGCGACTTTTGTGTATCTTTGTTTCCGTTGTCTGCCATGCTGAAATTTCAAGTTGTTATCACACCGCAAATATAGTTTGTTTTCTTGAAATAAGAAACAAAAACGGGTAACAAAAATACATCTAAAATGGGATTTTCCAAGAATTGAAAGGAATGAGCGTAAAATCATAATTATCTAAAAATAAGAAATATATTTGCTTTTGCTTGGCTCTTCTTTTCATTTTTATCCATATATCGGATATTAGGCTACTCCATAGGGCTTATTATTGGCAGAAGGGCAAACTCCTACATGGACTGGATTGGCAGTCCATCGAGTTTGCCCTTTATTCCCATACTACTCGACCAATTCCAGATCCAGTTCGTCGATGAGCAGTTGCATTGCTGGATTGCGCCGTATCATCTGCTGGAGCACCTGACGTTGTGTCGGGACGGTCAGAAAGAAGTCCGCTATGTCCAGACCGCGGCTGCGCTGTTCGTCGGTGGCCAGGCGTTCCAGCATATCGGATACAACCACCCGTTTGCAGATGTCGGCCAGCAGGGCGGATTTCTCCCGCCATCGCTCCGTGGCCCCCAGATCGGGAATGAGAGTTAACTCCCTGTCCCGAAGAACGGACATTGCCTCCCGGTTGAAGCAGCCATTCTTCCCGCCCGTTGCCAGCCAGATGTAATCCGGCATGAAGTGGCACATGACAACGGCGGTCTTCTCGCTCTCTACCAACATCACCGGCGCCGAGGTGGAGCGGTTTAGCAGGTGTTCGCCGAAGAGGCATTGCCGGAGATGGAAGTCCGGCAGATGCAACTCCGAATGCACCCAACTGACATACGCCCGAGGCTCCTTTATCCGATGCCCGGTAGCGGGATCGTACAGCATGATCTTCCCGGTCCGCACCTGTCCCTGCCGGTCCATCTGCCAGAAGATGGTCGCGCCGCTCCATTTGGCCGAGGTGCCGATGCAGTACAACTGGAACAGCCGCAGGGTCTCTTCCTCGCCGAATGTCTGGCAGAGGTAGCGATACAAGGGGTTGACCTCATAGTGCGACAGGCTCCGTCCAACCACATCGGCTGAGATAAAAGAGGGAACGGGATGGGGCTTTTCTCGCTCGGCAGCCCTTGGCAAAATGCGACGATCGGCTCTGCCGTCGTCCGGTTGAAACAGCACATCGGGATTGTCCCGGAAGTACTCCCGCGGTGTGTAATGATACCCGCAGGAGTTTTCATGGTCGCATTTGCCCACCGTGTCCGGAAACCGGATGATGCCTTCTTCATCGACATAGCGGACGAAGCAGCGGCTTTTACCGTAGTTGGGGCAACTGATCTTGCTCCCGTAACGGTATTTCTGGAGATGAAACCTGTACTCACTCATGGCCGCGCGTATTTTAGTCGTTTGCACATTGCACTTTTGCACTTTGACACCCGGTCCCGCCCGTTTCGCCGTCCGAAAGTGCAATAGTGCAAGGTGCAGCCGGTTTGTTCGGACAGAGTTTGCGATACGTCCCGTGGTCGATCTTTTCCAGGAGGGGATTCGGCTGGCTGCACAACTGCTTCAGCGCATAATAGACCGAGCGCCTCGACAGCTCGACCCGCTTTCCCGCGACGATCGCGTCGCCGGCTGTGAAGGTATCGCCCAGCAGCGACAGCCACGCCTCTTTGGACTCGCCGATATTGCTTGCGACAATCAGCTCCTGAATCCTCCGATAGGTCTCCTCATAATAGCCGATCATCCGAATGGCCACCTGTACGGATTCGAGGTCTACGCATTGCATACCGCCTCCGTCCGTCGCCCATTTCAACACCTGGAACACCAGCGAGAGCCGGGCGGCATTGCCGTTGAGTTTCATCTTGCGGCTCTCCACCTCCGCATCGTCCTCGATGGCGTTCACCTCCTCGATGATGCCGTTGTGCCAGTTGTAGAAATACTCCTCCGCGTCGTCGGACATATTCAATACAGCCTCCGTCGGATAAGGAAGGTTAACTATTCTGTCCAGCACCTCCCGCCACTGTCCGACAAGATCCGGCCGTACAATGGTGCCGTCGTTGCGCTTCCAGCCCGAAATCCTCCGGTCTTTCGGATAGACGAACAAGAAGCGGTCAAGCAGGCCGTTTGCCATGTATTCGGCCCGGAGATCTCCGGCAGCAGATTGGTCTGCACCGAACCGATGATGTTGATGCACGGATTCTTGATAAGGATCGGCCGGACTTCCGACTTGCGGATCACCTTCAACGGCTGGCCGCTGTAGGCCGTCAGCAGGTCTTCGATGAGGTTGTTCCGGTTGTTGTACCGTTTCACGGAGTTGAACAGCGCCCGAATCTCATCGACCACCAGCGCAATACCGCGGGGGTTGTGTTGGTGGATGCTCATCACTGCCTCGGGCGTAAAGTCCGAGATGACGGTCGTTACCAACTGCGGCTTCCGGAGCAGCGTATAATCCTCCGCCTCACCGCCGCGTCGGTTCCCGGACGAGGCAAGCGCCTTTTCATAGGCGTTCCACTCCTCGTTGTACTTCTCGTACATCCGGTCGTCGTGCTCGCGGATCGGTTTGTAAAGGAAACCCAGCGGCGGTGTCTTGCCGAGCCCCGGTCTGCCGACCAGCATCATGTAGATGGAGGGGCTGGTCTTCCATTCTCCCTTTATTCGGATACGGCAGGAGTTCCCGATGGCCGTTGCCACCGCCGACAGCAGGATCGAGACCGTATATTCGACATTGAAGTTCTCGTAACGGGCCAGGTTCAGAACGAGCTCCTGAATCCTTGCCGGAAAGGCCTCCAGCGGCAGGCCCGTTTCGGGGATACGCTCCACCTCCGAGCGGAGCATATTGGTCAGTTGCAGTCGGTCATACATAGGAACCTCCTTCCTGATCGGACGGCATGATGCCGGAGGCAAACGACTCGTAGTGGAAACGGCGCAGGAAGCGGTCGACATCCGCCTGCGTGTACCAGTATTTATCACCTTCACGCGAGTAGCCGAGATAGCCGTTGTCTCGCAACTTTTTCAGATACTTTTCTTTGATGTTCAATTTCTCCATCAAAGACTTGTTGTCATATAGACGGTGTCCGCCTTCATGAGCCGGAGGCGGCAGTTTCTCTTGTCTCTCCACTATGCTGAGAATCTTTTTAAGCAATTCCCGGTCGCATAGCTTCTCTACATTCGTTTCTTTAGCCATACTTAAAACAATTATGGCCGATTGCCCTCATGCACACTCAGACCTTCAGCCTGGTTATACGATATGGTACGATTGTGCACATCGCACCAGAATCACGGCACGAATGTATTAAATAGCTGATGACTAATAAGTTACAATAAATTATCCAATGTTATGACAGGTGTTATGGAAAGTTATGATTCTGCCACAATTTTGTGCATAACCGATTGATTATCAGAAATAAAAAAGAGAAAAAATAAAATTGAAAAAATCGAAGATTGCCAGATGAAGCAAAACAAAATGCATAACAAGCCAGAAACTAAGACTTGCCAAGAACGAAGATAATATTCTTCGTTTTTTGTCACTTCTGAAAAAACTTGTCGATTTCTCCGGCATTGTTAGGGACGGGCATATCCCTCCTGTTCTGCCGGGACTGTCCGATACCGGTCTGTTCAAATAGTGCGTTAAGCTCGACATCGGGGAAGAGCCCGTTGCCGAATTCCCAAAAAGTCTTCTGTTCGTATTTGGAATATTCAGGAAAATCGCCGCAATATATTCGACCACACATATAGGCAAGAAGAGCCTTTGTCCCTTTCCAGCTATAATGCGACCCGATCTCTTCAATATATCCGGCTTCTATTGCTTTCGCAAAGATTGTACGGGCAAGTGAAGTGTCAAGTCTTCCCGACAATACAACTCCTTTGGGAGAATCCGGACATTCAGAATGATTATCTATGGTTTGAACGGTTTGCTGGTTCTTTTCCCTAAGTTTGATGCGTAACTTTTCCGCTCCGTATGCCAATACTCCAGAACCGCCAAGAGCGACAATGATGCCTGTTAGGGCAACAAAATCGGGTTGATTGTTCTTTATTGGTTCGATCACACCGACACCAATAAGAATCAGAGTCCCTGTAAAAATCAGTATGGCAGATGACCATAAGACTGTTCTTTGCTGGCGTTTGAAGATCGTTGCCAAAACCATCACTATGATGAATGCACTTATCAGTAAAACAGATATTTGAAGTACTCATTTCAGATATTATTTGGTTATACAAAACTAGCAAATGTTGTGAGCACTAGCAATTATCAGACAATTTCCAGAGAAGCAAAATCCTCTTTCAGACGTGCCACTTCCGCAGACAGCGTTTCGGGCAGGAATTTGGCATAAACCTTTTCGGTGACATCCGTACTTCCATGGCCGAGCAAACGACTGACAACCGACATGGAAAGTCCCTTGTTCAGTGCAAAGACCGCAAACGAATGCCTGGCCACATGCATTGAGAGGGTAAACGGAAGCCCTATCTGTTCTCCGACAACCGCCAGCGACTGATTGATGCATTTCGTTGCATTGTTACGGGACTTGTACAGAGCCTCAGCATCATCAAGATCCAGATCCAGATCCAGATCATCCTTTACTAAGTTGAATACATACCGGCATCCTGCACGCTTTTCCTGCCAACGGTGCAGAATATTCAGGGCAGGTTCTGTAAGAGGAATTACATGGCGCTTGTTCGTCTTGATCATGATTTTTCTCAGTTCCTTCTTCTCAAAATTGACATGGCCCCACTGCAATGTCATCACATCGACAACACGGAGTCCACAGGCATGGAAGGCAAAGAAGAACATTTCCAAAAATTCTTTACGACGCGGTTCTGTACAGGTATGGTAATATTCCAACAGCGCAGACATTTGTTCCTTTGAAAGGTACTTGCCGTCAAACTCGTTGTCTTCGTCCGCGAGAGATATCTTTGAGGCGATACGCATATCCTGAATCCGCGCATTGACGGCATAGTCTATCATCTTCATTTCGGAAGCATAGGCACATGCCTTCAGAATCGGAGTCAAGGCATGATTGATCGTTGCATCGCTGTTCTGTTTTATCTCGCGGCGCCACATGATGTATTCGTCAATCAGGTCAACCGATATTTCACCTAAATAGATACTGTCCGGCTTATAGGTACCGTTCTTTGTTGCACGGAGAAAGATACGGAAGATATTCATTCCGCTCTTGCCGTTCTCATAGCGGCTGCGACCGATCCTGTTCCGGGAATAGTCCGATTCGAGCCTTTCCAAAACAAACTCGATAAAATCCTTCCCTTTGTCCTCCCGTGTGAGCGGTTTGTCGGCCAGAAAGTCGGCGATCACCTGTGCCGTAATCTGATTGGGATGTTTTTCCTGATATTCGGCCAGCAGTCCGTCGATCTTGTCCGCACGGGCAAGCAGCAGACTGTTGATCCGGTTGGCCTCCGGACCATAACTCGCCCTCACACCTCCGCGTCCCTTGTTGGCTTTTTCGTTCCAGTCTCCCAACCGGACAAAGATATTCATACCCTTGCGTATCACCTGCCGGTTCCAGGTGTATTCAAGCTGGACAAGATACTGTTTGGCAGGATCGATCTCACCCCGGATATGCAGGCGATAGCGTCCCAATGGATATAGTCGTTTCGGTCGTCCCATACTGGAGATGTTTGAAATTAAAAAACAGAGGTTGCGGTAATACTCACAAACCTCTGTAAAAGTAATGAATTTTGTCCAAACAAATCCCGATTTTTCCTCCGAAAAACGTATTTTGTCCAAATAAACCACGCCATTTAAGGCGGTCAAACACTGTTGTCCAAACAAATTAAATCCCTACCAATCTTATTGATTGACGGGGATTTAATAGCTATTTTTGCGCTTAAAAACGCACTAATATTCCTCCTCGTTGAAGAAAAAATCGTCTTTGGAAGGGTAGTCGGGCCAGATATCTTCGATGGATTCGTAGATTTCGCCTTCGTCCTCTATCTCCTGCAAGTTCTCGAGCACTTCGAGCGGCGCTCCCGACCGCACGGCGTAGTCGATCAGCTCTTCTTTCGTGGCAGGCCAGGGAGCATCTTCGAGTTTCGATGCCAGTTCAAGTGTCCAATACATAGTATAAAGTTTTTAAGTTTCGGTTTTTCAGTCGATTATGCTCGGAGGTCCTTGCTTCCTCCGGCAGGATCGACTTGCAAAAATATAAAAAAAACAATAAAAACAAAGAAAAAATGATGTGACATGAAATATTATACGTCAAGTGGTTTTTAATCAGTTTGTTGCGGTTTGTCGTGCGCTGTTGCCGGCTTGCGCGGAAAGCTCAGGCGGCCGGGTTTCGGGACGAAAATCGAAAAAAAGGAGCCGGAAGGTTGTTTCGAACTGAAATTTTGCCTAATTTTACTTCGTTCGCGTCTGTTCGCTGTCCGGCGGCCGTTGCGGTCGTCGTCGGCTGGTTGCGAATCGAAAAATGCCGAAAATACTGAAAAGGCTTTCATGTTATGAAGAAAAACTGTTTTACCGCCGTCGTCTCTCTGCTGTGCGCTTCCGCGCTCTTCGCCGCAGACGGACCGCAGGGGAGCCGCTGGCGGATCGCTCCGGACGGAAATCCGGCCATCGAATGGATCGTCCGGGAGGGCGATTCGCACCGGGACCACCTCGAAATGAGCGGTCTGCGAGTCTCTGTCGTAGTGCGTTACGGCGTGGACGCCGACGGCGGATTCCGGCTGAACCGCAATGTCGTCTGGCCGATGCTGCGCACCGTACCCAACAATACGCACGCCTCGCTGATGCGGCGTTTCGCGTGGGATGTTCCCGCGATGATCGAGGCCGACGGCGAGGAGTTGCGCGGGGAGCGCGTGCGGCGTATCCGGTTCGACGGGACGCTGACCGTCGAGAGCGACTGGGAGAGCGCCAAAGGGCAGCTTCTTTCGCTGACCCGGGTGCTCTTTCCGTCGGTCGATGCCCCGGTCTACTGTGAGAAGTACGTGCTGAGGAACGGCGGCTCCGCTCCCGTCCTCGTCGAGATTCCCGCGGCGCGGTCGGTGATCCGTACCCGTGCGGACAAGGGCGTGGAGGGACGCTACGAGCTGGTCGCCGAAATCCGGGGAGACACGACCCTGACGCTCGCGCCGCAGGAGGAGGTCGCCTTCGGCGCCTTCTTCGGCGGACGGAAGGCCGGGGAGCGGCCCTCTTCGTTGGATATGGACACGGAACTCGCGGCTCGGCGCGGTCTGATCGCCCGTCTGCAGGAGGACCTGGTGCTCGATACGCCCGATCCGGTCGTCGATGCGATGTTCGCTTTTGCGAAAATCCGCGCGGCGGAGAGCATCTATGCCACACGCGGCGGCCTGATGCACGGACCCGGCGGTGAACGCTACTATGCGGCGATCTGGGCCAACGACCAGGCCGAGTACATCAATCCCTTCTTTCCCTATCTGGGGTATGAGAACGGCAACCGTTCGGCGCTCTGCTCCTTCGGGCACTTCGCCCGGTACATGAATCCCGGTTTCCGGCCCGTGCCGAGTTCGGTCATCGCCGAAGGGACCGGCATCTGGAACGGCGCCGGGGACCGCGGCGATGCGGCCATGATCGCCTACGGCGCTTCGCGCTATGCGCTGGCCCGCGGCGACAGGCGGGAGGCCGGGGAGCTGTGGCCGCTCGTGGAGTGGTGTCTGGAATATTGCCGCCGGCAGTTGACACCGGACGGGGTGGTGGCCTCCGATTCCGACGAGCTGGAGGGGCGTTTCCCCGCCGGCGACGCCAACCTCTGCACCTCCTCGCTCTACTACGACGCCCTGCTTTCGGCCTCCATGCTGGGGCGCGAGCTGCATAAGCCCGCCGCGCAGACTGCCGCCTACCGCCGCGAAGCCGCCGCCTTGCGCGAGGCCATCGAACGGCATTTCGGCGCCCGGGTCGAGGGCTTCGACACCTACCGCTACTATGAGGGGAACGACCGGCTCCGGGCATGGATCTGCATTCCCCTCACCGTCGGGATCGACACACGGAGCGAAGAGACCGTGCGGGCGCTCTTCTCTCCGGCCCTGTGGACCGAAAACGGGCTGCTGACCCAGTCGGGCGACAAGACCTTCTGGGACCGTGCGACCCTCTATGCCCTGCGCGGCGCCTATGCCTGCGGCGAGACCGGGAAGACCACCGACTACCTGTCGTTCTACTCCGCGCGGCGGTTGTTGGGCGACCACGTGCCCTATGCCATCGAGGCTTGGCCCGAAGGCGAACAGCGGCACCTTTCGGCCGAGAGCGGGCTTTACTGCCGGATTCTCACCGAGGGCGTCTTCGGCATCCGTCCGACCGGTCTGCGCTCCTTCGACCTCACGCCCCGCCTACCCGCGAAGTGGGAGCGGATGAGCCTGAGGAATATCCGTGCGTTCGGTTCCTGCTTCGATGTCGAGGTGGCCCGTGCGGACAAGGGCCTGGAGGTCCGTGTCACGGCGGGCGACCGGGTGGTCTGCCGCAGGACGATCCGCGACGGACGTACCCTGCACGTCTCGCTCGACTGACCCTCTGCTGCGGACGATCTCCCGGTGCGGGCCTTGCAGGACATCCTCTTGGGGACGCTCCGGCCGTGAAGCCCCGTGTTCCGGTTCGCCCCGTTCGTCGGACCGCTGTGCGGAGGGCGGACTGCTTTCCGGCGGCGTCCCCGGGCCCTTCTTAATTAAAATGGTTCGCCCCTGCCGCATCCGATGTGCGGCAGGGGCGTATCGTATCCGTTCCGGAACTATTTCCGGGCGATGTAGAAGAGGTCGAAGCACCCTTCGCCGACGGGACCGATGCGGTAGTCGTCCATGCGGATCGACGTCGTGAGGTCGGTGTTGCGCGCGAGCAGCCGGCGGCGGTTGATGCGGTTGAGCAGATCGTAGGGGAGTTGCAGCAGGCGGCGCGGCAGGCGGTGCTGAAGGTCCAGCGGGTCGAAGCGCAGGAGGCGCTGCACGCTGCGGCGGTTTTCCTCGTAGTAGGCCATCGCCTTCGCGTTCCCGAAGACGCCGAGCGTCTCGACCGCAGCGAAACTTTCTCCGAGCAGCGTGCGCAGCTCTCCGGCCGTATATTCCCGCACGTGCCACGGGTTGCGCGTGAGCGACATCGGGGCATTGGGCGTGGTGACGATCAGTTGCCCGCCGGGCCTCAGCACGCGGTGAATCTCCCGCACGAACTCCCCGTCGCGGCGGATGTGCTCGATCACCTGGAACGTGATGACCCAGTCGAACGACGCATCGGCGAAAGGGAGGGGAGGCACGACGGCCTGCCGGAATGCGACGTCCGTCCGTGCGAGCAGCTCCTGCGGCGGGATGTGCTTGTCGATGGTGGTGAAGCGGCGTGCGTGCGGCGCCACGACCTCGATGCCGTAGCCCGAGCCCGTGCCGATCTCGAGCACGTCGCCGGCTATGCGCTCCGCCGCCGCATGATAGGCCAGCAGCGAGCGCTGGAATACGAAGTTGTCCGAAACCTCGCGCGAGACCCGTTCCGCCGTGTTGATCTTAGCCATTGTTCCGCAGTTTCATGCCCTCGGGCGTCGTCTCCGCCTCGCCGCTTTTGAGCAGCACGCCCAGCGACCGTTTGAAAACCTTCTTGCTCGTCCGCGTGAGCCGGGCGATCTCTTCGGGCGAGCTGTCGTCGTTCAGGGGCAGGAAGCCGCCGTTGTCGCGCAGCAGTTGCAGCAGCTCCCCGGCCGTGTCCCGCACCTGTGCGTATCCGGTCTGCTGGAGGCTCACGTCGATCCGGTTGTCCCCGGTGATGCGGCGCACGTAGCCCGTCAGGCGGTCGCCCACGGCCACCGGGCGGAAAAGCTGGTTGCGGTAGAGCATGCCCCAGTGGCGGTTCTCGACGATCACGCGGTAGCCGATCTCGCTCTCCGAGGCGACGAGCAGCGTCACCCGCTGCCGCTCGGCGACGGTGATCGGGTCGTTGTTCACGAAGCTCTTGAGCTTGGTCGTGGCCACGCAGCGGCCCGTGACGTTGTCCTCGTAGAGATAAACCACGTAGCTGTGCCCGATGAGGATGCCTCCCTGCTGGTTGCGGTTGGGCAGGAAGAGGTCCTTTCCGTGCAGTCCCCAGTCGAGGAACGCCCCGTGCGCCGTCTTGTCCACTACGCGCAGGTATCCCGCCTCGCCGACGCGCAGCAGCGGCTGTTCGGTCGTGGCCACCAGCCGGTCCTCCGAGTCGTGGTAAACGAAGACCTCCTTGCGGTCGCCGACCTTGTCCGCGAGCGACGTGTAGCGGTTCGGGAGCAGCACTTCGGCCTGCTCCTCGTCCGCGAGGTAGATTCCGTGTTCCGTCGTGCGGCTTACGGTGAGTGTCTGGGTGCGTCCGGCTTTGAGCATCTCGTTTGCTTTTTCGATTCGCTGCAAAAGTACGTTTTATTTCCTCCGAATCCAAACGTCCCGGCGGTCCGGGGAGTCCGGCCGGCCGGAAAGTTTGGCTTTTATGCGGAAAAACGCTATTTTTACACGGTCCGGCCGTGTCGTCCTTCCGGAAAGGCGTGTCCGGACGCAGCACGGAAAGCGTATGGAACTCAGAATCGCCGTTCTTCAGACCGACCCGGAGTGGGCGCAGCCCGCCCGGAACCTCGCGCGCGCCGGAGACCTCGTAGCCTCCTCGGGGGCCGATGTGGCGTTGCTGCCCGAGATGTTCGCCACGGGGTTCTGCACGGATCCGGCCGCCGTGGCCGAACCGGCGGAGGGCGGTGCGATCCTCGGCGCCATGCGCCGCTGGGCCGCACGGTGCGGCTGCGCCGTCGCCGGCAGCGTCGCCGTGGCCGCGCCGGAGGGTTTCCGCAACCGCATGTATTTCGTCGAGCCTTCGGGACGGACGACCCATTACGACAAGCGTCACCTCTTCTCGCCCGGCGGCGAGGCGCGCGGCTACCTTCCCGGCGAGCGCCGCGTCGTGGTCCGCTACCGGGGCGTGCGCTTTCTGCTGCTCGTCTGCTATGACCTGCGCTTCCCCGTCTGGAGCCGCTGTCGCGGGGACTACGACGCCATCCTCTGCTGCGCTTCGTGGCCCGCGTCGCGGCGCGACGCGTGGCGGACGCTGCTGCGGGCCCGGGCGATCGAGAACCAGTGCTTCGTCGCCGCCGCGAACCGCGTGGGATGCGATCCGGCGGCGCATTACGCGGGGGATTCCGCACTCGTCGATTTCCGGGGCCGGACCCTCGCCGAGGCCGGTGCGGAGGCGTGCACGCTGACGGGTGCGTTCGACACGGCCGCAGCCGGGGAGTTCCGGGAGGCGTTTCCCGCCGGACGCGACGCCGACGAGTTCGTTCTCGGATAGCGGGGCTTTGTTTTTCCGCTCCGAATGTCGTATCTTTACGGCCCGATTCGCGCCCGGCGGCCGCGATCCGATGAAGCGCGCCTCCGGGACGTCCTTTTTGCCGAACGATGGAAGACACGATTAAGATATACGGCGCCCGGGTCCATAACCTCAAGAACGTGGACCTCGAGATTCCGCGCCGCAAGCTGGTGGTCATCACGGGCCTTTCGGGCTCGGGAAAATCCTCGCTGGCCTTCGATACGATCTATGCCGAGGGGCAGCGCCGCTACATGGAGACCCTTTCGACCTACGCCCGGCAGTTCGTCGGGACGATGGAGCGCCCCGACGTGGATAAGATCACGGGGTTGAGCCCCGTGGTGGCCATCGAACAGAAGACGACCAACAAGAATCCCCGCTCGACGGTGGGGACCGTCACCGAGATCAACGATTTCCTGCGTCTGCTCTACGCCCGCGCCTCGCGCGCCTATTCGCCCGTCACGGGCGAGGAGATGGTGCACTACACCGACGAGCGGATCGCCGAGCTGATCCTCTCGGGCTTCGCCGGGCGGCGCATCGCCGTCATGGCGCCCGTGGTGAAGGGCCGCAAGGGCCACTACCGCGAGCTGTTCGAGACCCTGGCCAGAAAGGGTTACATCTATGCGCGCATCGACGGCGAGATACGCGAAATCTCGGCCGGGATGCGACTGGACCGCTACAAGATCCATACGATCGACCTGGTGGTGGACCGGCTCGTCGTGGGCGGGGAGTCGGCCGAGCGGCTTATGACCTCGCTCCGCGAGGCCATGCGGCAGGGCAAGGGCACGATGGCCGTCTATGACTACGGGACGGAGCAGCAGCGTTTCTATTCGCGCCACCTGATGTGCCCTTCGACGGGCATCGCTTTCGAGGACCCCGCGCCGCACACCTTCTCGTTCAACTCTCCGAAGGGCGCCTGTCCCCATTGCAACGGCCTGGGCGAGGAGGCGGTCTTCGACTTGGAGAAGATCGTTCCCGATCCGGGGCTGTCGCTGCGCGAAGGAGCCGTGGAGCCGCTGGGCAAGTACCGCAACAACCTGCTCTTCGCCATGCTGGAGATGCTGGGCCGCCGTTATGACTTCACGCTCGACGATCCCGTGTCGAGTTTCTCCGAAGAGGGGTTGAACGCCGTGCTGTACGGCGATTCGGAGCCGCTGACGGTCGATCTTTCGGAGTTCAGCTCCTCGGGCGGGCGGCAGTTCCTGCAGTGGGAGGGCGTCGCCGAGTACATCGGCCGCACGGAGGACGAGGACTCGAAGCGCGGCCAGAAGTGGCGCGACCAGTTCCTCATCTACCGCAAGTGCTCCGTCTGCGGCGGTTCGCGCCTGCGGAAGGAGGCCTTGCAGTTCCGCATCGACGGAAAGAATATCGCCGAAGTGTCGGCCATGTCGATCGCCGATTTTTCGGAGTGGGTGGCCGGTATCGGGGAGCGGATGACCGAGAAGGAGTGGCGTATCGCGCAGGAAGTCGTCAAGGAGATCCGCGAGCGGCTGCGCTTTCTGATGGACGTGGGGTTGGGCTACCTGTCGCTGTCGCGCTCGTCGCGTTCGCTTTCGGGCGGCGAGAGCCAGCGCATCCGGCTGGCCACGCAGATCGGTTCGAAGCTGGTCAATGTGCTCTACATTCTCGACGAGCCTTCGATCGGGCTGCACCAGCGCGACAACCGGCGGCTGATCCGCAGCCTCGAGGAGCTGCGCGACGCAGGCAACTCGGTGATCGTCGTCGAGCACGACGAGGACATGATGCGCGCCGCCGATTTCATCGTCGATGTCGGCCCCCGCGCGGGCCGCAGGGGCGGCGAAATCGTCGCCGCAGGCACTTTCGACGACATCCTGAAGTCGGGGACCGTCACGGCCGACTACCTGACGGGCCGGCGGCGGATCGAGATTCCCGCGCATCTGCGTCCCGGCACGGGCGGGCGCATCGTCCTCCGCGGTGCGCGGGGCAATAACCTCAAGAACGTCACGGTCGAGTTCCCGCTGGGAAAACTCGTCTGCGTCACCGGCGTGAGCGGTTCGGGCAAATCGACGCTCGTGAACGAGACGCTGCGGCCGATTCTCTCGAAGGCGCTCTACCGCTCCTTCGACCAGCCGCTCGAATACGACTCGGTCGAGGGCATCGAGCATATCGACAAGCTCGTCGTCGTGGACCAGTCGCCCATCGGACGTTCTCCGCGGTCGAATCCGGCGACCTATTCGAACGTCTTCTCCGATATCCGCAAGCTGTTCGAGATGACCCCCGACGCCCAGATCCGCGGGTTCAAGGCGGGACGCTTCTCGTTCAACGTCAAGGGCGGACGCTGCGAGGAGTGCCGCGGCGCGGGCGTGCAGACGATCGAGATGAATTTCCTGCCGGACGTCTATGTACGCTGCAAGGCGTGCGGCGGCCACCGTTACAACCGCGAGACGCTCGAGGTGAAGTACAAGGGAAAGAATATCGACGACGTGCTGAACATGACGGTCAATATGGCCGTGGAATTCTTCGAAAACATTCCCGCCATCCACCAGAAGTTGCGCGCGATTCAGGAGGTGGGGTTGGGCTATCTGACGCTCGGGCAGCCCTGTACGACCCTTTCGGGCGGCGAAAGCCAGCGCATCAAGCTCGCCTCGGAGCTTTCGAAGCGCGACACGGGCCGCACGCTCTACATTCTGGACGAGCCGACCACGGGACTGCATTTCGAGGACATCCGCCTGCTGCTGGAGGTGCTCGACAAACTCGTGGACCGCGGCAACACGGTCATCGTCATCGAGCACAACCTCGACGTCATCAAGGTCGCCGACCATCTGATCGACATGGGCCCCGAGGGCGGGGCGGCCGGGGGCCGGATCGTCGCCTGCGGCACGCCGCACGAGGTGGCGCGCTGTCCGGAGAGCCATACGGGCCGATTTCTCGAAAAATTAGGTCTTTAGCCTCCGCTGGCCCCGATTTTGCTTTCATAGCCGTAACAAATCTTATGTGCTATGAAAAAAACAGTCATCATCGTGCTCGGGCTGCTGATGTGTGCGGCGGCCGTCACCGTCATCGGACAGAAAAAGGTGCTCTCTCCGAAACAGGAGCGCCGCGAAGTGCGCGAGAAACGGCGTGCGGAGCGGATCGCCAACTACGAACAGTTCATGGATTCGCTCGTGCAGTCGCGCAACTTCCAGTTCAATCCGCAGTCGATGCAGCGCCAGCCGGCGGGGCCCCTGCGCCAGATCATGAACCCCGAGTTCAGCCTCGGCATCTGGGACGGCACGGCCGACATCTGCCTGCCTTATATAAAAGGGTATGTGGCTCCCTACTACGTCACGATCATCAACTACACGGTTTCCGATCTGCAGGGCTACACCACCGAACAGACCCAGGAGGGGTGGATGGTCAGCTTCTCGACCTCGCTCTTCTCGGCCTCGACCTATACCTTCACCCTCGAGATCTTCTCGCGCACGGGCGGGGCGAACCTGACGATCACCAATCCGTGGTACAATCCCGTGCAATATACGGGCACGATTTCGCAGTTCTATTAGCGGACTGTGCTTTCCCGCGGCGACCGCGGACCCTCCTTCGGCGACCGTTTCCGGCAGCTCATGCGGCCGGGAGCGGTCCGTCCGTTTTCCGGCGGGCGGTTATTCCCGGTAGATCAGCGCCACGGCCGAGACCGACACGCCCTCCTCCCGGCCTTCGAACCCGAGCCGTTCGGTCGTCGTCGCCTTGACCGACACGCGGTCCGTCTCCACGCCCATCGCTTCGGCCATCGCCGCGCGCATGGCGTCGATATGGGGACGCAGTTTGGGGCGCTGCATCCGGATCGTGCAGTCCACGTTGCCGATCTCGTATCCCTCGCGGCGCAGCAGCTCCGCCACGCGGCGCAGCAGAATTTTCGAGTCGATGCCCTTGAAGTCGGCCGACGTGTCGGGGAAGTGCAGCCCGATATCGCCCAGCGCCGCCGCACCCAGCAGCGCGTCGCACACGGCGTGTATCGCCACGTCGCCGTCCGAGTGCGCCACGCACCCCTTCGTGTGGGGGATTTCGACCCCGCCCAACACCAGATGCAGCCCCTCTTCGAGGGCGTGCACGTCGTATCCGTGTCCTATTCTGAAATCCATGTGTCGGAGGTTTTTCGCACCGCCGGCGTGCCCGCGCGTCCTCTCTTCCGGGAACGTCGGACCGCACCGGGCGGCTTTTCTTGACATACAAAGATAACGCTCTCCCGCCTTTTTGCCAAGTCCGCCGGAAATTTTCCGTCCGGATTTTGCCGTTTGTGTTTTATTTTCGTATCTTTAGGTGCGATTCGCTTCCGGATCGGCGGAAAAACGAACCTTAAACTTTCGAAATATTATGAACACGACGCTCAATCCCGACCCGCTGGTGCGCTTTCTCGGAAAGCCCCGGGCAGCTTTCACCCGTTCGGACATCGTCCGGTATGTCCGGGAGAACGGAATCGAAATGATCAACCTGCGTTATCCGGGGGCCGACGGCCGCCTGAAGACGCTCAACTTCGTCGTCAACGACGAGGATTACCTGGAGAGCATCCTCACGTGCGGCGAACGCGTGGACGGGTCGAGCCTCTTTCCCTACATCGAGGCCGGGGCGAGCGACCTGTACGTCGTGCCGCGCTACCGCACGGCGTTCCGCAATCCCTTCGGCGGGATTCCCGCCGTGGACATCCTGTGCAGCTACTACACGAAGGACGGCGAACCGCTCGACATGGCTCCCGAGCAGACCCTCCGCCGTGCGCACGAGGAGCTGCGGCGCGCGACCGGGCTGGACTTTCACGTGATGGGCGAGCTGGAGTTCTACGTCGTCTCGCCGAAACAGGATCTTTTTCTGGCCGCCGACCAGCGGGGCTACCACGAATCGACGCCCTTCAACAAGGGCGCCGCGTTCCGTGCGCAGGCCATGAAATACATCGCCCAGGCGGGCGGCGAGATCAAGTACGGTCACTCCGAGGTGGGGAACTTCACGCAGGGCGACCGCATGTACGAGCAGAACGAGATCGAATTCCTTCCCACGGACCTCGAGTCCGCCGCCGATCAGCTCGTGGTGGCCAAATGGATCATCCGCACGCTGGCCTGCGAGTACGGCGTGGACGTGACGTTCGCGCCGAAGATCACTGCGGGCAAGGCCGGCAGCGGTCTGCATGTCCACACGCGTCTGATGCGCGGGGAGCGCAACGCGATGGTGGGGCCGGACGGCTCGCTGTCGGACGAGGCTCTGAAGGCCATCGCGGGCTACCTCTGGCTGGCTCCTTCGCTGACCGCCTTCGGCAACACCAATCCCACCTCCTATTTCCGGCTCGTTCCGCATCAGGAGGCGCCCACGAATATCTGCTGGGGCGACCGCAACCGCTCGGTGCTCGTGCGCGTACCGCTGGGCTGGAGCGCAGGGGCGGGCCGCATGGCCTGCGACGCCAATCCGCTGGAGCGGCCCGCGACGCCGGACGTGAACCTCAAGCAGACCGTCGAGTTCCGCTGTCCCGACGGCTCGGCCGACATCTACCTGCTGCTGGCCGGACTGGCCGTCGCTGCGCGCCACGGCTTCGAGATGGAGAACGGCACGCAGTACGCCCGCGACCGCTATGTGGACGTCAATATCTTCGACGAGCGGCATCGGAAGGTGCTGGCGCGGCTGAACCGGCTTCCCGCCTCGTGCGAGGAGTCGGCGCGGCGGCTGGAGGAGCACCGGGCCGTTTACGAGCGCCACGGCGTCTTTTCGCCGCGCCTGATCGACGGACTCGTCGCACGCCTCGCGGCTTTCCGAGACGCCGACCTGCGGCGGGAGCTGGCCGGGGACGAAGAGAAGGTCCGCAAGCTGGTCGAAACCTATTTTTATTGCGGCTGACCGCGGTTTTTCCGTCCGAAATCCGTACCTTTACGGGTGGAATCCCGGGACTGTCCCGGCTTTCCGCCCGATGGGGCGTATCCGTACGTGCGGTGCGTTTCCGGATCGCCGGCCGGGCGTCCCGTTTTGCTGCGCTTTCGTTGCGAAAGCCTCCGCCCGGGGCGGGGATTCAGGGCCGAGTCGGACTTGTGCGTGCCGTCGCGGGCGGCGAATCGCGGCTGTCCGGATTCGCACGGCGGCGTAAGGGCGTTGCATAGATTGAGGAAAATAAGTGTAACTCTAACATTTTTATAGTATGTCAGCAATCACCTCGCTGGAACCCCGCATCGTCTGGGAGCAGTTCGATGCCATCACGCGGGTTCCGCGCCCTTCGAAGAAAGAGGGCAGGATCATCGAATTTCTCGTCGCGTTCGCCGAGAAGCACGGCATCGAATACCGTAAGGACGCCACGGGTAACGTCGTGATGCGCAAGCCCGCCACCCCGGGTTACGAGGACCGTCCGGGCGTGATCCTGCAATCGCACATGGACATGGTCTGCGAGAAGCGTTCGGACGTCGAGTTCGACTTCGAACGCGACGCCATCCGCACGCGCATCGACGGCGGGTGGGTGAAGGCCGAAGGAACGACGCTCGGCGCCGACTGCGGCATCGGCATGGCCGCCGCATTGGCCGTGCTGCTCGACCCTGCGGCGCAGCACGGGCCGCTGGAGGCACTCTTCACCGTCGATGAGGAGACGGGGCTCACCGGAGCCTTCGGACTGGGGGAGGGGATGCTCTCGGGCAAATACCTTCTGAACCTCGATTCGGAGGACGAGGGCGAGTTGTTCATCGGCTGCGCCGGCGGCATCGACACCCTCGCCACGTTCCGTTACACGGCCGGGGCGGCACCTGCCGACTACGCCTATTTCCGCGTCGGGGTCTCGGGATTGCAGGGTGGCCATTCGGGCGACGACATCGACAAGGGCCGCGTCAATTCGAACAAGGTCGTGGCGCGTTTCCTGTGGGCCGCGATGCAGGAGTTCGACCTGCGGCTGAGCCGTTTCGACGGCGGCAATCTCCGCAATGCCATTCCGCGCGAGGCATGGGCCGTCTTCGGCGTGCCGGCCGGCCGCAAGACCGGGTTCGCCGCCTTCTGCGAGCGGTTCGCCGCCGACCTCGGAGCCGAGTTCCGCCTGCGCGAGCCGTCGTTTAGGATCGACTTTTCGGAGACGGAGCGCCCCGCGTCGGTCATCGACGCAGCGACGCAGCGGGGGCTGGTCTATGCGCTCGCGGGCGTGCCGAACGGCGTCGTGGAAATGTCGTTCGCCGTGCCGGGGCTGGTCGAGACCTCCACGAATCTCGCCTCGGTGAAGTTCGAGGGCGAGGACCGCATCGTCGTCACCTCGTCGCAGCGTTCCTCGGTCGAGAGCGCCAAGCTCTGTGTCATGCGGAGCGTCGAGGCGGTCTTCGCGCTGGCCGGGGCCGAAGTCACCCATTCGGACGGCTATCCGGGCTGGGAGCCCGACCCCGCGTCGCACCTGCTGGAGGTGACCGCCGGCGCCTACGAACGGCTGTTCGGCACGAAGCCCAGGGTCCGTGCGATCCACGCCGGGCTGGAATGCGGGCTTTTCCTCGAAAAATATCCCCGTCTGGAAATGGTCTCCTTCGGGCCGACCCTGCGCGGCGTCCATTCGCCCGACGAGCGGCTCGAAATCGCCACGGTCCCCAGGTTCTGGGAGCTGCTGCTGGAGACACTGCGTAGCCTCTGATTCGGCGGCATTCCGTTCGGAGCGGCGTGCGACAAACCGTTTGTCGCACGCCGCTTTCGCGTTTGGCACTCCCGGGATTTTTGCTATATTTGTAGTGCAAAAGGACCTGATCGTATGCCGAAAAGTCTCTTCTGCCTCGTCGTTTTCCTGCTGTCGGGCGGAACGGCTGCGGCACAGTATCCCGACGACGAGTACTATCCCTATGCCGAACGCGAGGAGCGGCGGGAACTGCTCGTGACCGATTCGACCCTTTTCTACCGTGCCGTCCAGTCCGCCGCCGACCTCTACGGCGAGCAGACGGACTTCAACCTGCCGCAGGTGGCCTTCAAGCGCCGCGGGCTGGAACGCCGCGCCGGGCGTATCTCCTTCGCGGGCATGGACCTGTCGTACCGTTATCTTCCGGCCTTGCGGCTGCTGGGCGCGGAGGAGATCCGTTACGCCGGACTCGTGCCGCCGCCCGGCGAGTCGGGCGGTGCGGGCGGCGTCCGTCTCGTCGGCTTTTCCGCCGGGGAGCCGTTGCAGCCCTTTCTGGCGTCGGTGCGGCTGACCGACCGCAATTACCTCGCGGGGGCGAAGGTCGCCGCCTCGGCGCATCTGGGGCGGGGGTGGCGCGCCTCGCTGGCGCTGGATGCCCGCACGGGACGCGACATGCACGTCGAGGGCGTCTTCACCAATGCCCTGACCGTCGGACTGCGGCTCTTCCGCCGTTTCGGCGGGGAGCACGCCTTGTCGCTGGTCTGCATCGTCCCGCCCTCGGTGCGGGGCACGCGTCTTTCCTCCTCGGAGGAGGCTTTCACGCTGACGGGCGACCGGCTCTACAATCCGGCGTGGGGCTATCAGGACGGGCGGGTGCGCAATTCGCGCGTGCGGCGCGAGACGCTGCCGCTCCTCGTCGCCGACTACGCCGTGCCGCTCTCGGAGGCGGCCTCGCTCTCGCTCCGCCTCGGGGCCGAAGCGGGCGTCGCGCGTTACAGCATGCTCGACTGGTACGACGCCCGCACCCCGATGCCCGACAACTATCGTTACCTGCCGAGCTACACGGACGATCTCGAAACCGAGCGGGCGTGGCTCACGCGCGACCCGCGCTATACGCAGATCGACTGGGACGAGCTGATCCGCCGCAACCGGATGCAGGGCGGTCATGCGGTCTATGCGCTCGACGACCGGGTGGAGCGGCCCGTGCGTCTCTGCCTCGACGCCGCCTTTTCGGTCCGCACGGACTCCCGCCTGACGCTCCGCTGCGGGGTGTCGCTGCGCAGCGACCGAACCCGTTTCTACCGGCAGATGCGCGACCTGCTCGGGGCCGGTTATGTGACGGATATCGACCGTTACCTGGTGGACGACGACACGTACAGCAACCTGCTCCAGAACGATCTGCGCCATCCCGACCGCACGATCCGCGAGGGCGACCGCTTCGGTTACGACTATGCGATCCGTTCGCGCGAAATCCGGGCGCGGTTCTGCGCCGAATACCGCTCCGACCGTTTCCGCTTCGATCTCTGCGCCGAGCTGGGCGCCGCCGCCGTTCGGCGGCGGGGGTTCTACGAGAAGGAGCTCTTCCCCGGGGCGCTCTCCTACGGACCTTCGCGCACGGTCCGTTTCGCCCCGTGGCGGCTGAAGGCGCTCGCCGGCTGGTCTTTCTCCCCGCGCAGCTACCTCGAGGCCGCCGTCATGGCCGGAGCCGAACCGCCGCTCTCCGAAGCGCTTTTCTACCAGCCTTCCTACAACAACCGCATCGTCGATGATCCGTCGCCCGAGCGCACCTTCGCCGCCGAAGCGTCGTGGCGCCGCACGGGGCCTTCGCTCGACATGCGCATCACGGCCTTCGCCGTCGCCGTGTTCGACGGTCTGGAGACACGGCGCTATTACGACGATCTGGCGGCGCTCTTCTGCGACATGTCCGTTGCGGGGATCGGCCGTCTCTGCCTGGGGATCGAGGCTGCCGCCGAGGTGCGCCTTTCCTACCGCTGGAGCCTTGCGCTGGCCGCTTCGGCGGGCCGCTACCGCCATATCCGCGATCCGCTCCTCACGGTTCTCTCCGACGTGGACAACACGGCGGTTCTGACGCACGCCGCAGGGCGTATGGCCGGCTGCGCGGTGGGCGGAACGCCCCAGACCGCGGCCACGGCCGGGGTTTCCTACTTCGGTCCGAAAGGGTGGGGCGGCCGTCTGTCGGCAGGCTATGCCGGCGGACGCTACGTCGAGCCGATGCCTCTCCGCCGCACGGACCGCATCGCCGGACAGGCCGCGCTCACGCCCGAGGCGTTCGACGCCTTCACCCGTCAGGAACGCCTCGCCGACGCCTTCACGCTCGATGCGTCGTTGTTCAGAACCTTCTATTTCGACCGTTCGCGGCTGACCGCTTCGCTGCTGCTGCGCAACCTCACGGGCGGGCGGGACACGGTTTACAACGGCTACGAGTCGCTGCGCGTGCGGCGCATCCGTTCGGGCGACGCGACGGAGTGGATGCCCCATGCTTCGCGCCGGACGTACGCCTGGCCGCGTTCGTTCTACCTTACGGTCTCTTACCGTTTCTGACCGGAGGGTAAAAAATCGTTCGGTTTTTTTGCATTTCGATACAAAATGCGTATTTTGGAAGGTGAAAAACCTTTAAAATATCCCGCGTTATGATTATCGGCATTCCAAAAGAGATCAAGAACAACGAAAATCGCGTCGGCCTCACTCCCGCCGGCGTGCAGGAGTTCGTCAAACGGGGACACGACGTCTTCGTGCAGGCTTCGGCCGGCGAGAACAGCGGTTTCCCCGACAGCGCCTACGAGGCGGTCGGCGCCCGTATCCTCCCCACGATCGAGGAGATCTACGCCACGGCCGAGATGATCGTCAAGGTCAAGGAGCCGATCGCTCCCGAGTACAGGCTCATCCGCCGGGGGCAGCTCGTCTTCACCTATTTCCACTTCGCCAGTTGCGAGGCGCTGACCCATGCGATGATCGACAGCGGGGCGGTCTGCTGCGCCTACGAGACGGTCGAACGGGCCGACCGTTCGCTGCCGCTGCTCATTCCCATGTCCGAGGTGGCGGGGCGCATGGCCACGCAGGAGGGACGCTACTTCCTCGAGAAGCCGCGCGGCGGCAAGGGCGTGCTGCTGGGCGGCGTTCCGGGCGTGAAACCCGCCAAGGTCTTCGTCATCGGAGCCGGCGTGGTCGGTACGGCCGCGGCCCGCACGGCCGCCGGAACGGGCGCCGACGTGACGATCTGCGACATTTCGCTGCAACGGCTCACCTACCTGGCCGACGTGATGCCGCGCAACGTCAAGACGCTCATGTCCTCGGAATACAACATCCGCGAGGAGCTCAGACACGCCGATCTGGTGATCGGTTCGGTGCTGATTCCCGGCGCGAAGGCGCCGAAACTCGTCACGCGGGAGATGCTGCGCGAGATGGAACCCGGAACGGTGATGGTGGACGTGGCCATCGACCAGGGCGGTTGTTTCGAGACGTCGCATCCGACGACGCACGAGGATCCCGTCTATTACGTGGACGGTATCCTGCACTATTGCGTGGCGAACATTCCGGGCGCCGTGCCGCGCACTTCGACCCTCGCGCTCACGAACGCCACGCTGCCCTATGCCCTCCAGTTGGCCGACAAGGGATGGCGCCGCGCCGCGAAGGAGAATCCCGAGCTGGCGCTCGGTCTGAACATCGTCGAGGGCCGGGTGGTCTATCGTCCCGTGGCCGAGGCGTGGGGACTGGAGTACGAGCCGCTGGCGCTCTGATCTTCCGGGGAGCGTCCTGGAAAACGTCCCGTCGCAGCCGTCGCCTGCGGCGGGACGTGCCGTCTGCCGCTCCGGGTCCGGTTTTTCCCGGAATCCGTTCCGGTACGCCGGATGCGGAACCGGTGCGGGGCGTTTTGTTCTGCGCCGCATCAAATAAATTTGCCGCAGCGCCCGCTTTGCACTATCTTTGCCCCTTGAAAAGAAAACCGTTATGGCAAGTTCCAACTTCGTAGATTACGTGAAGATTTTCGCCCGCTCGGGTCACGGCGGGGCCGGCTCGGCGCATTTCCGCCGCGAGAAGTTCGTGGCTTTCGGCGGTCCGGACGGCGGCGACGGCGGCAAGGGCGGCAGCATCGTCTTGCAGGGCGACAGGCAGTACTGGACGCTGATCCACCTCAAGTACCAGCGCCACCAGTTCGCCGAAGACGGGCAGAACGGATCGGGCGCCCGCTCGTCGGGCAGGGATGCGCGGGACATTGTGATTCCCGTGCCGCTGGGTACGGTCGCACGACGGGTCGTGGAGCTGGAGGACGGCACGACGACCACCGAACCCGTGGGCGAGGTGACCTCCGACGGCGAACGGCTCGTGCTGCTCCGGGGCGGCCGGGGCGGTCTGGGCAACTGGCACTTCAGGAGCGCCACGAACCAGACGCCGCGTTACGCCCAGCCGGGCGAGGAGGGCGAGGAGGGCGCTTTCATTCTCGAACTGAAAGTGCTGGCCGACGTGGGGCTGGTGGGCTTCCCCAATGCGGGCAAATCCACGCTGCTGTCGGTCGTCTCGGCCGCGAAGCCGAAGATCGCCAACTACGCCTTCACGACGCTCGAACCCAATCTGGGTATCGTGGAGGTCCGCGACGGCCGTTCGTTCGTCATGGCCGACATTCCGGGCATCATCGAGGGGGCGCACGAAGGCCGCGGCCTCGGCACGCGCTTCCTGCGCCATATCGAGCGCAATTCGGTGCTGCTGTTCATGATTCCTGCCGACAGCGACGACATCCGCCGCGACTACGACATTCTGCTCGGGGAGCTCACGCAGTACAATCCCGAGCTGCTCGACAAGGAGCGGCTGCTGGCCGTCACCAAGTGCGACATGCTGGACGATGGGCTGATCCGCGAGATGCGCGCGCACCTGCCCGAGGGCGTTCCGGCGGTGTTCATCTCCTCGGTGTCGGGGCTGAATATCCGGCAGCTGAAGGATATGCTCTGGGAGGCGCTCCAGCGCTGATCCGCCGGAGCCCGTCCTGCCGGAGGCGATATATTCGCCGGCCCCGTCCCTCACGTCAGAGACCGTTTTCCGGAAACAGGATGTCGCGGTTGGTGACGAGCAGCGTGTATTTTCCGTCGAAATAGTCGATTACGCCGTATATCGAGCCCGTGCCCGCCGGTACGGGCTCTTTGGCGTAGGTGCAGGTTCCGGCGGTCCGCACGGGCAGGGTGTGCCCCTCGTCGTCGGCGAGCGTACGCTCGGTGGTCACGCTCCGGCCCGTCTGCGGGTCGGTGTCGCACCATTTCGCGCCCGCCTGCGGAAAATGCACGCCGTCGATCCGGACGCGGGTGTCGATATGCCGTTCCGCGATCCGGTCGATCGTGACGGCTTCGGCTCGCAGCCCCTCGTCCGCCTCCGGCATCCGGACACTGACGTAGCGGGCGAAATCCTCCGCCGGAATGCGGCCTGCGCCGCTGCCTTCGGGGGCGACCCCGATCTGGATCTTCCCGCCGTAGTCGCACAGCACGAGACCGTGGCAGCGCAGCGTCGCCACGTAGCCGAACGGACAGACGTCCGCCACCGATTCGAGGTCTGCGGCGACGGTGATTCCGCCCGTCGCATCCTCGATCACCAGCGATTTGGTGAATTCGCCGTAGCGGTCGTTCGCCGCGACGTAGCCCTGCACCGTGATCTCCTGCGTCACGACGACGCTGTTCCTTCCGTCGCAGAGCGACTTGAGATAGGCCACGGAGTTCGTCGCCCGCTGTTCCTCGCGGGGCGCGGGATGCGTGGCCTCGTCGCATCCGGCCGCGAGCGCCGCCGCGCATACGGCGAGCAGCGCTTCAAAGTGTCCGGCAGTCCGTCTCATCGCGCAGTTTGAGTATGTAACGGCCTCCGCCCGTCTCGTCGCGCTGGAGAATCCCCGTGAGCGACACCTGCCCCGCGGGCACTTCCTCGTCCGCGAAACGCGCATAGGTACGAACGTAGGTGTAGATTTCCGCGCCTTCGTCGTCGGCGAAGCGTTTGTATCCGGACCAGGTCGAACCCGAAAGGTCTTCGGGACGGTAGATGAGGCGGTCGATACGCACCAGCGTTCCGCAGCGCTCCGGCGTCAGCTCCGCGATCCGGAGCCTCGCGGGTTCGAGCTCCCGCAACGTCTCTCCGTGACGGATCAGCGCGGCGTCGAGCGCGGGCTTCGATCCGATGTAATCCGTCGCATAGCCGCTTCCGGGGCCGGGCAGCCGTCCGGCTTGCAGTACGCCGCGGCTTTCGCCCACGGCGAGCCCTTCGAGCCGCAGCGTCACGCGGCAGCCCGCGGGGTAGTCGTTATGAAGCTGGTCTATGCCTGCCATGACCTCGATCGCCGCGTTCCCGTCCTCGATGCAGAGGGAGCGGTAGAAGTTGCGCGCCCGGTCGCTGCTCGTCACCGTGCCTTCGACCGTGATGTCGCCCGTCACGGGGAAGGTCTCCCCGGCGTAGAGCGCGCGCAGCGCGGCGATGGTTTCGGTCCGCGGGGGCGGCTGCGCGCCGTCGTCCGGCTCCCCGAACGAGGAGTCGCAGCAGCCCGCCGCCAGCGACAGCAGCGCTCCGAGAACCGTTGCACGCCGTATCATTGCTCGATGCGCGAATCCTTGAGTCCGAGGAAATAGAGGATTCCGTCCAGTCCGATCGTCGAGATCGACTGCCGGGCCGTAGCCTTCACCTTGGGCTTGGCGTGGAAGGCGATCCCCAGTCCCGCGAGGCTGAGCATCGGCAGGTCGTTGGCCCCGTCGCCCACGGCCACCGCCTGCGCGAGGTTGATCTCCTCGAACTGACACAGCAGACGCAGCAGCTCGGCCTTGCGGCGTCCGTCCACGATTTCGCCCGCGTAACGGCCCGTCAGGCGTCCGTTCTCGACCTCCAGCTCGTTGGCGTAAACGTAGTCGAAGCCGTACCTCTGCCGCAGGTAGTTGCCGAAATAGGTGAATCCGCCCGAAAGGATCGCCGTCTTGTAGCCCACGCGCTTGAGAATGGTCATCATGCGTTCCAGTCCCTCGGTGATGGGCAGCGAGCGGGCGATCTCCTCCATCACCGCGACGTCCAGCCCCCTGAGCAGCGCCACACGCTGGGTGAAACTCTCGCGGAAGTCGATTTCGCCCCGCATGGCGCGTTCGGTGATTTCGCGCACCTCGGCTCCGACGCCGGCCCGGTCGGCCAGCTCGTCGATCACTTCGGTCTCGATGAGCGTCGAATCCATGTCGAAGCAGATCAGCCTCCGGCTGCGGCGGTAGATGTCGTCGCGCTGGAACGAGACGTCGAGCCCCAGCTCCGAGAGATTCATGAACCGCTCCTGCATCGCGGCGCGCTCCTCGTCGGTGAGCGACCCGCGCACCGAAAGCTCGATGCACGACCGCGCCGTGCGGTCGTCCTCGTGCAGGGGTACGCGCCCTGTCAGGCGTTTGATGGCGTCGATGTTGAGCCCGTGTTCGGCCACGGTTTTCGTCACCTCGGCGATGTGGCGCGCCGTCACGGTGCGTCCCAGCAGCGTGATGATGTAGCGGTTCTTGCCCTGCCGGCTCACCCAGTCCTCGTAGCGGCGTTCGGCGATCGGGGCGAATCGGATCATCACGCCCAGCTCCGAGGCTTTGAACAGCAACTCCTTCATGATGTTGCCCGACTTGTCGGCCGTGGTCCGTATCAGGATGCCGAGCGTCAGCGACTGGTGGATGTTGGCCTGGCCGATGTCGAGGATGAAGGCGTCGTAGCGCGCCAGAATCTCGGTCAGCGACGAGGTCATGCCGGGCTTGTCCTCCCCGGATATGTTGATCTGAATGATTTCTACGTCGTTTCGCATCTTCGGTGGTGTATTTCGGTCCTCTTCTGCAAGAATATGGACAAAGTTAATAAACTTCTCTTTTTTTTGGCTATTTTTGCATGGCAAACTTTTAAGGAACGGAATTATGAATTTTCTCGACGGCATCCTGTTCGCCCTTTTCGCCGAGGCGGACAAGTCGGCTCCCCTGATGGTCCCCGACAGCGTGCAGAAGGCCAATTTCGCCGAAACGGTCCGCAAGCTGGCCAACCTCGACGTGGACCAGCTGCTGCAAAACCTGCTCTCCGAGTCGGTGTGGATTCTCATCAAGGTCCTCATCGCGCTGGCTATCTACTTCGTCGGACGCTGGATCGTGCGGCGGATCATACACCTTCTCGATGCCGTCTGCGAGCGGCGCAGGGTGGACGTGTCGCTGCGTTCGTTCCTCCGCAATACGGTCCGCGTGGTCTTCACGCTGTTGCTGGTGCTCATCGTGGTCTCCACGCTGGGCGTGAACGTCACGTCGCTCATCGCCGTCTTCTCGGCCGCCACGCTGGCTATCGGCATGGCCCTGAGCGGTACGGCGCAGAACTTCGCCGGCGGGGTGATGATCCTGCTGATGAAGCCCTACCGCATCGGCGACTACATTTCGGCGCAGGGACAGTCGGGCACGGTCCGCGAGATCAAGCTCTTCTCGACGGTCATCACGACCGTGGACAACCAGACGATCTACATTCCCAACAACTCCATCGCCACGGCCATCATCGACAACTATTCGACGGCCGACGTGCGCCGCGTGGACTGGACCGTGGGCATTTCCTACGGCGACGACGTGGACACGGCCCGCAGGACCATTCTCGGCATGCTTGCGGCCGATCCCCGCGTATTGCGCGAACCGGCCGAGCCGGTGGTGTGGGTCTCGGCGCTGGCCGACAGCTCGGTGAACCTCACCGTGCGCGTATGGACGAAGAACACCGATTTCTGGGACGTCTTTTTCGAGTACAACGAGCGGTTCTACAAGGAGCTGCCAGCCGCGGGAATCAACTTCCCCTTCCCGCAGATGGACGTGCATGTGAAGAACGAATAACCTTAACCCAAAGATATTCATGCGATTATGGAACTGAAAGAGATTTTGGCCATTTCGGGGCAGCCCGGACTTTATAAATATGTGGCGCAGTCCACGCGCGGCGTGATCGTCGAGTCGCTGCTCGACGGCCGGCGCATGAACGCCGCGGCGAACGCCCGTGTGAGCGCCCTCTCGGAGATTTCGATGTTCACCGAGGGCGACGACATTCCGCTCGCCGAGGTGTTCACCCGCCTCTACGCCCATACGGGCGGGAAAGAGGCCGTCAGCCCCAAGGAGGCTCCCGAGAAGCTCAGGGCCTTCTTCGCCGAGGTACTCCCCGAGTACGACCGCGACAGGGTGCATGTCTCGGACATGAAGAAGTGCTTCGCGTGGTTCAACATCCTCATTGGAGCCGGTTTCACGGAATTCCGTCTCCCCGCCGAGGAGGAGTAGCGGACCTATGCCCGGCCTCTCGTAAGGGGGCCGGTTTTTTACGGAAACGGGAGGGTCTGCGGACCCTTTCATGAAGAAACGACGATATGGAACAGAAGATCAAAGCGCTGGCTCTGGTGGCCCACGACAACATGAAGCGCGACCTGGCCGAATGGGTCGATTGGAACTGCGCGAAACTCAGTCCGCACCATCTGATATGCACCGGTACGACGGGCAAGATGGTCGAGAAGACGCTCCGCGATCACCGCAGGGAGCACGACAAGGCCGACGGACCGCATCCCGACCTGCGCATTACGCTGCTCAAGTCGGGCCCGCTGGGCGGCGATCAGCAGCTCGGATCGCTCATCGCCGACGGCAGGATCAACGCGCTGATTTTTTTCTGGGACCCCATGTCGGCCCAGCCGCACGATGTCGATGTCAAGGCGCTGCTGCGCCTGGCGACGCTCTACAACGTTCCCACGGCCATCAACCGCTCTTCGGCCGACTTCCTGATCTCCTCGCCGCTGTTCGAGGATGACGGCTACGAGCCGGTGGTCAAAGATTACAAGGCTTATATCGAGCGCGTGCTGAAGTAGCGGCATGAATACGGCCGTTACCGCCGCCTCTCCCTGTCTGGCTGCGGTTCCCCGCTGTCAGAGGTCGTGCGACAGCGGCGCGGGGACCGTGCCCGAGAGGTCGAAGTCTCCCCAGCGCTCGGCGATGAAGTCGAGCGTGGAGTAGAGTTCGTCGGGATCGAGCGACGTCACGAGTTTGAGGCGCGTGGCCTTGAAATCGGGCAGCCCCTTGAAGTAGTTGGTCAGGTGGCGGCGCATTTCCAGAATCCCCACGTGCGGGCCTTTGACCTCGAGCGACTTGCCCAGGTGCTCCCGGGCGATCTCCACCCGCTCCGCGACCGACGGCTGGGGTAGCACCTCGCCCGTCCGGAGGAAGTGCTTCACCTCGCGGAAGATCCACGGCCGGCCGTAGGTCGCGCGGCCGATCATCACGCCGTCCACGCCGTAGCGTTCGAACATTTCGGCCGCCTTCGGTCCCGAATCCACGTCGCCGTTGCCGATGATCGGAATGCGTATCTGCGGGTTGTTCTTCACCCGGCCGATCAGCGTCCAGTCCGCTTCGCCGCGGTACATCTGTGCGCGCGTGCGGCCGTGGATCGTCAGCGCGGCGATGCCCGTGTCCTGCAGGCGGAGGGCGATCTCCTCGATATTTTTCGACTCGTCGTCCCATCCGAGGCGTGTTTTCACCGTCACGGGTTTGTTCACCGCCCCGACGATCCGCCGCGTCATTTCGACCATCAGCGGCACGTCGCGCATCATGCCCGATCCGGCTCCCCGTCCGGCGATCTTCTTCACCGGGCAGCCGAAGTTGATGTCGATGATGTCCGGCCCGGCCGCTTCGGCCATCCGCGCCGCCTCGACCATCGGTTCGACGAGGTGGCCGTAAATCTGGATGCCCACGGGGCGTTCCGCCTCGTCGATCTCGAGCTTGCGGAGCGATTTGGCCGCGTCGCGGATCAGACCGTCCGAGGAGATGAACTCCGTGTAAACCACATCGGCCCCGAACCGTTTGCACATGTAACGGAACGACGGGTCCGTCACGTCCTCCATCGGAGCCAGCAAAAGCGGCTTCTCGCCCAGTTCGATGTCCGCTATTTTCATACCTCTTGTGCCGGGTCTTCCGGGATGCGCGTGATGAGTATTTTGTCGATGCGTGCGCCGTCCATGTCCACGATCTCGAATCCGAAACCGCCCCATTGCAGCCGCTCTCCGGTTGTCGGGATGTGCTTCAGTTGATCGAGGATCAGGCCGCTGACGGTGTTGTAGGCGTTGGTGGGGTGCTCCTCCTCGGCACCGAAGTGGAGCAGGAAGTCGTAGAACGGGCATTGCCCGTCCACCAGGCAACTGCCGTCCTCGCGCGGAACGATGTCCGGCTCCTCGCTCTGCTCGGGCAGCTCGCCCACGAGCGCCTCGAAGATGTCGCGCAGGGTGATGATGCCGCGCGTCACGCCGAATTCGTCGCAGATGATGCCGTATCCCAACTGTTCGTTGCGCAACTGTTCGAGGGCGTTGTAAACCTCGAAACCCTCGTGGAAGAACTTGGCCGGCTCGATCAGCGCGCGCAGGTCGAACCCTTCGTCGGGGAGGTGTACGAACAGGTCCTTTAGGTAAACCACGCCGAGCAACCTGTCGAGCGTTCCGTCTCCCACCGGGTAGCGGTTGTGCGGCTCGGCGGCGACCTTCTCGCGGATCTGCTGCGCGCTCATCGCCGCGTCGAGCCACACCATTTCGCTGCGGTGGGTCATGATCGACTCCACCGTGCGGTCGCCCAGCGAGAAGACCCGGCCGACGATCTGCTGTTCGACCTGCTGCACCTCGCCGTCCTCGGCCCCCTCCTGGATGATCGAGCGGATTTCCGCCTCGGTGACCTTCGTCTCGGCCTCGCGCAGTCCGAGCAGGCGGGTCACGCCTGCCGTGCTCTTGGAGAGCAGCCAGACGAACGGCGAGGCCGCGGCCGCGAGCAGCCGCATCGGGCGGGCCATGATCTTGGCCATGCGTTCGGCGGCGTTCATGCCGATCCGTTTGGGAACCAGCTCGCCGAAGATGAGCGTGAGGTAGGTGACGACGATGACGATGGCGAACTGCGCCGCGAGGGTGGCCGTGGCGATCGGAATACCCAGCCGCGCCAACTCCGCGCCCGCCTTGCCGGCCAGCGCGTCGCCCGAGTAGATACCCGTGAGGATGCCGATCAGCGTGATGCCGATCTGGATGGTCGAGAGGAACCGGTCCGGGTCCCGGGCGAGTTTGAGCGCCTGCCGTGCCGATGCGCTGCCCTGCCGGGCCTGCATTTCGAGGTTCGAACGGCGCGCCGAGATGAAGGCGATTTCCGACATGGCGAACAGGCCGTTCAGCAGGATCAGTAACAGAATGATCAGTATTTCCATCTGACGAGTGTTGGTCGTTTTCCGGCGGCGGACGGCGGCGGTTCCGAAGGGACGGATGCGGCCCGGCCGGGGCCTGCCGCCCGCATCGCGCGGGTTATTTTCCGCAAAGATAGGCAATGTTTTCCGATATTGGGGAGATTCCCGCCCCCGGGAATTGATTATTCGTCGAAAATCGCTAAATTTGCAGGCGAAAAATCGCAGAGCACACAATGAATATCGAAACCTTTATCTCGGATGCGGTCCGCCGTTCGGTGGAGGCGCTTTACGGCGAGCTTTCGGGCGAGCAGTTGCAGATTCAGAAAACCCGCAGGGAATTCGAGGGCGACTACACCCTCGTGACCTTTCCGCTGCTGCGCCGCAGCCGCAAGTCGCCCGAGGCCACTGCGACCGAGATAGGCGAATACATGACGGCCCACGTGCCGGAGATCGCGTCGTTCAATGTCATCAAGGGATTCCTGAACCTCTCGCTCGACGGCGCGTTCTGGGCGGCCCGCTTCGAGGAGATCGCCGCCGACGACCATTTCGGCCAGGCCGCGCCGACGGGCCGCACCGTGATGATCGAGTACTCGTCGCCCAACACCAACAAGCCGTTGCACCTGGGCCATATCCGCAATAACCTGCTGGGTTACTCCGTGGCGCAGATCCTCGCGGCCAACGGCCACACGGTCATCAAGGCCAATCTGGTGAACGACCGCGGCATCCATATCTGCAAGTCGATGCTGGCGTGGAAACTCTACGGCGGCGGCGAGACCCCCGCCTCGTCGGGCATGAAGGGCGACCATCTCGTAGGCAAGTACTACGTCGAGTTCGACAAGCACTACAAGGAGCAGGTCAGGGAACTCGTGGCCGCCGGGCAGTCGGAGGACGAGGCCAAACGGAACGCGCCGATCATGCGCGAGGCGCAGGAGATGCTGCGCCGCTGGGAGGCGAAGGATCCGGAGGTCTATTCGCTCTGGGAGACGATGAACGGTTGGGTTTACGAGGGCTTCGACGTGACCTACAAGGCATTGGGTGTCGATTTCGACAAGGTTTACTACGAGTCGCAGACCTACCTGCTGGGCAAGTCGCTCGTCGAGGAGGGCCTTGCCAAGGGCGTCTTCTACCGCCGCCCGGACAATTCGGTGTGGATCGACCTCACGGGCGACGGGCTGGACGAGAAGCTGCTGCTGCGCGGCGACGGCACGTCGGTTTACATGACGCAGGACCTCGGTACGGCCTACCGCCGTTTCGAGGACAACCGGCTCGACGACATGATCTATGTCGTGGGCAACGAGCAGAACTACCACTTCCAGGTGTTGAAACTGGTTCTCAAGAAGCTGGGCTACGCCGAGTGGAGCGATCATATCACGCACCTTTCCTACGGCATGGTCGAGCTGCCCGAGGGCAAGATGAAGTCGCGCGAGGGCACGGTGGTCGATGCCGACGACCTGATCGCCGCGATGGTGCAGACCGCGCGCGAGATGTCGGCCGAACTGGGCAAGCTGGACGGCTGCACGGAGGAGGAAGCCGACGCCGTTTCGGCGATGGTGGGCCTCGGGGCGCTGAAGTACTTCATCCTCAAGGTCGATCCCAGGAAGACGATGCTCTTCGACCCGCGCGAGTCGATCGACTTCAACGGCAATACGGGCCCCTTCATCCAGTACACCCATGCACGCATCCGTTCCGTGCTGCGCAAGGCCGCCGAGGCGGGCATCGGTCTTGAGGGCGACGGCGACGGAGCCGCCGCGGACTACTTGCCGGAGGAGATCGCCCTCGTCAAATCGCTGACGGAATACCCTGCCGTGGTGAAGGCCGCGGGCGACAGTTTCGCCCCTTCGATCGTCGGAGCCTATGTTTACGAGCTGGCCAAGACTTTCAACGGCTACTACCACGATCATTCGATTCTCCGGGAGGAGAATCCCGCCGTGCGCCGGATGCGTCTGCGGCTGGCCGGGCAGGTCGCCCGCGTCATTCGCAGCGGCATGCGCCTGCTGGGCATCGACGTCCCCGAACGCATGTGATCGGACCGCTTCCGGGGACGCGAACGAACGCCCCTGCCGTGCAATGCGGCAGGGGCGTTTTTCATCCGGCTGCGGGCCTTTCCGGGGCCGTTTGGCGTTCGGGCCTTTCCGGTCCGTCCTTCCGGTTCCGGCGGGCGTTCTTCAGGCATGTCTGCGCGCCAGTTCCTTCTCGAGGTCCGCGATCGAGCACCCGGTGGCTTCGAGCAGCACGAGCAGGTGGTATATGAGGTCCGAGGCTTCGTAGATCATCGCCTCGCGGTTCTTCGCTACGGCCTCGATCACCGTCTCCACGGCCTCCTCGCCGACCTTCTGAGCGATCTTGTTCACACCGCGCGTGAAAAGTTTCGAGGTGTAGGAGCCTTCGGGCATTTCGGCGTGCCGGCCGCGGATGACGCTTTGCAGGTAGCGGATGAACCCTTCCGTTTCGGGCAGGGCCGCTCCGAAACAGCTTTTCGACCCCGTATGGCAGGTCGGGCCGTGGGGGATGACCCTTATGAGCAGCGTGTCGTTGTCGCAGTCCGCCGCCACGGAAACGATGTCGAGCCAGTTGCCGCTCGTCTCGCCCTTCGTCCAGAGCCGGCGGCGCGTGCGGCTGTAAAAGGTGACGCGTCCTTCGGCGAGGCTTTTCTCGTAGGCTTCGCGGTTCATGTAGCCCAGCATGAGCACCTGCAGGGTGCGGTCGTCCTGAATGACGGCGGGAACGAGCCCGTCGGGGAGCTTTTCGGCATCGAGTTCCGAAAAGGGTTTCGCTGTGATTTTCATGTTTTCTCTGTTTTGTTTATAGTCTGACGTTTATATTCATTTTCCTCAACTCGCGCTTGAGGACGGGAATCGGGATTTCCCCGTAGTGGAAGATGCTGGCCGCCAGCGCCGCGTCGGCTCTGCCGCGCGTCAGCACGTCGGCGATATGCCCGACGCATCCCGCGCCGCCCGAGGCGATGACCGGGACCGGCAGTTCGGCCAGTCGGGCGAACAGGTCGCACGGATAGCCGTTCCGCGTGCCGTCGTGGTCCATCGAGGTGAAGAGAATCTCTCCGGCGCCCCGGTCGGCGACCTCCCGGGCCCATTCGAACAGTTCGCGTTCCGTGGCCCGCTTGCCGCCGTGGGTCGTCACCTGCCAGCGTTCGCCGGTCTTCCGGGCGTCGATCGCCGCCACGACGAACTGCGACCCGTACCGGGCCGCCAGCAGGTCGATGAGCGCCGGATTCGTGACGGCCGCGCTGTTGAGCGACACCTTGTCCGCTCCGGCGTCGAGCAGCCGGGCGGCGTCTTCGGCCGACGCGATGCCGCCCCCGACGGTGAAAGGGATGTCGATCCGCGCGGCGATGCGCGATACCAGTCCCGTGAAGGTGCGGCGTCCCTCCTCCGAGGCGCTGATGTCGAGATACACTAGTTCGTCGGCCCCTTCGGTGGCGTATTTCGCCCCTAGCTCCACGGGGTCCCCGACCTGCCGCAGCGCGGTGAAGTTGATTCCCTTGACGGTCTGGCCGTCGCGGATGTCGAGGCAGGGGATTATGCGTTTGGCGAGCATGGTCCGGGTTTTTCGAGGGTGATGCGGCCTTCGTAGAGGGCTTTGCCGACGATGACGCTGCGCAGCCCTTCGCGCTCCAGCCGCGCGATGTCGTCCGGCGACGAGACGCCGCCGCTGACGGTGATTTCGACCTGCGGGAACCGCCTCTGCAGGTCGGCGTAGAGGGCGACTGCCGGGCCGCAGAGCATTCCGTCGCGCGAGATGTCCGTGCAGACGACCTGCCTGAGCCCCGCCGGCAGGAACGTTTCGATCAGCTCGGGCGCTGTGCGTTCCGAACGCTCCGTCCAGCCCTGGATCGCCACGACGCCGTCGCGGACGTCGGCCCCGAGGATCAGGCGTTCGGGGCCGAACTCCGCGATCCACCGGGCGAACAGCTCCGGTTCGCGCACCGCGACGCTGCCGCAGACGGCCCGGCGCGCCCCGGCGTCGAAGACGCTGCGCAGCGCTGCGCGGCTCTTGATGCCGCCGCCGTACTGCACCTCGAGCGAGGTCTTCGCGGCGATGCGTTCCAATACCGCCAGGTTTTGCGGTTCGGCGGCCTTCGCGCCGTCGAGATCGACCATGTGCAGGCGGCGTGCGCCCGCCTCTTCGAAGCGAAGCGCCGCTTCGAGCGGGTCGCGGTAGTAGGTTTTCCGGCTCGTATAGTCGCCTTGCGTGAGGCGGACGCAGCGGCCGCCGATGAGGTCCGTTGCGGGAATCATTTCGATCATGCGTAAAGTCGTTTCATTTCATGTTCAGAAAATTGCGAAGTATGCGCGCACCCGTCTCCCCGCTCTTTTCGGGGTGGAACTGCACGCCGAAGAAGTTGCCGCACGCGAGTGCCGCGCTGAACGGCCCGCCGTAGTCGGTCACGGCGGCGGTCTCCGCGCAGGGTTCCGCGGCGAACGAATGTACGTAATAGACATACGCCCCTTCGTCCAGCCCGTCGAACAGCGGCGACCGCAGGCCGGAGAGCGTGTCCCAGCCCACGTGGGGGACCTTGATCCGTCCGCCGTCCGGCGCGGCGGCGGGCAGTCGCCGCACCCGTGCCGGGAAGATGCCCATGCAACGGGTGTCGCCCTCCTCGCTCGAAAGGCACATGAGCTGCATCCCGATGCAGATACCCAGCACGGGCTGCGCGAGCGAGGGAATCACCCGGTCGAGCCCCCGTTCGCGGAGCCTTTGCATGGCGGACGATGCCTCGCCGACTCCGGGGAGGATCACCCTTTCCGCTTCGCGTAGCAGCCTTTGGTCGGCTGTGAGGCGGAACTCCGCGCCTGCACGTCGCAGCGCCTCGGCCACCGAGTGCAGGTTGCCCGTATCGTAATCGACCACTGCTATCATAGGACTCCTTTGCTGCTGGGTATGTCGTATCCGAATCCCTGCCGGGCCACGGCCATCCGCAGGGCGCGGGCGAAGGCCTTGAAGATCGCTTCGGCCTTGTGGTGTTCGTTCCCGCCGCGGGCCGCGATCTGGAGGTTGCACCGCGCGGCGCAGCAGAGCGAGCGGAAGAAGTGGCTGAACAGTTCGGTGGGCATGTCGCCGATGCGTTCGCGGCGGAATTCCGCGTCCCATTCGAAGTCGATGCGTCCGCCGAAGTCGAGGAGCACCAGCGCCCGGCAGTCGTCCATCGGCAGGGCGAATCCGTAGCGTGCGATGCCTGCTTTGGAGCCCAGCGCGCGGTCGATCGCCTCGCCCAGCGCGATGGCCACGTCCTCCGCCGTGTGGTGTTCGTCCACGTCGAGGTCGCCCCGGGCCTCCACGTCCAGCGCCACGCCGCCGTGGTGGACGATCTGTTCGAGCATGTGGTCCAGAAAACGCAGCCCCGTCGAGATCCGGGAGCCGGACGCCCCGCGTCCGTCGAGGTCGAGGCGCACGGCGATCCGCGTCTCGCGCGTTTCGCGCCGTACCTCGACCCGCCGCTCTCCGCGGCGGATGTACTCGGCGATCTCCTCCCACGAGTCGGTGACGAGTGCGCAGGCCTCCGCGGCCCCCGCTTCGCGCAGCAGCCGTTCGCCCTTCCCGCGCGGGGCGAGCAGGATGCCCCGCGCCCCGAGGTTGCGGGCCAGCAGGATGTCGGTCGCGCGGTCGCCGATGACGTAGCTCGCGGCCAGGTCGTATCCGCCGCCGAGGTAGTTGCCGAACAGGCCCGTGCGGGGCTTTCGCGTGGGGGCTCCGTCGCGCTCGAACGTGCGGTCGATCAACTGGTCGGCGAATTCGACCCCTTCGCCGCGGAGCGTCGAGAGCATCTTTTCGTGTGCGGGCAGGAACGCCGCTTCGGGAAAGGCGTCGGTTCCCAGCCCGTCCTGGTTCGAGGCCAGCACCAGCTCGAAATCGAGCCCGGCGAGGGCCTTCAGCGCCGAGATGGCGCCGGGTACGAACTCCAGCTTCCCGAGGCTGTCGATTTGCTGGTCCGCGGGTTCGGCGATGATCGTGCCGTCGCGGTCGATGAAGAGGGCTTTTTTCATGGTCTGAAATTTTTGACGGTTTCGATGAGCCGGGCGTTCTCCCCGGGGGTTCCGACGGTGATGCGCAGGCATCCGGCGCATCCCGGGATGCGCGAGCGGTTGCGGACGATGATGCCCGCCCCGATCAGGGTGTCGTAGAGACGGTCCGGATCCGGCGTGCGTACCAGCAGGAAGTTGGCCTCGGAGGGGTAAACACGTTCGATGCAGGCGGCCCCGGCGAGGGCTTCGGCCACGGCGGCGCGTTCGCGGCGAATCAGGGCGGTCTGCCCGGCGATGTCCCATGCGAGCCGTTCGGAGGCCGCCTCCTGTGCGAGGGTGTTGATGTTGTAGGGGTATTTGACCCTTGCGAAAAGTTCCGCGACGGGTTCCGAGGCGAAGGCCAGCCCGAGACGCAGGCCCGCCATGCCCCAGGCTTTCGAGCAGGTCTGCAGGACGATCAGGTTCGGGAACTCCGCGAGGCGCGGCAGGAATCCCGGTCCGTCGGCGAAGTCGATGTAGGCTTCGTCGAGTACCACCATCCCGTCGAATCCGGCGAGCAGCCGTTCGATCTCCCCTTCGGGAAAGGCGTTGCCCGTGGGGTTGTTCGGCGAGCAGAGCCACAGGAGTTTCGTGCGCTCGTCCGCAGCGGCGAGCAGCGCCTCGACCGGCAGCGAGAACCCCTCGCCGAGCGGCACTTCGCGCAGCTCCACGTCGTTCGTGTCGGCCGCCACGCGGTACATGCCGTAAGTGGGGGAGATCGACACGGCGTTGTCGCGTCCCGGGACGCAGAAGATGCGGTAGGCCAGGTCGATCGCCTCGTCGCTGCCGTTGCCGAGGAAAATCCGCTCCTCGCCGATGCCTTTCAGCGCGGCGATCTGCCGCTTGAGCCGCCGCTGGTGCGGGTCGGGGTAGCGGTTGATGCCGTTCTCGAAGGGATTTTCGTTGGCGTCGAGCCAGGTTTGGACGGCACTCCCGGCGCATTCGCCTCCGGCGTACTCGTCGCGGGCCGTGGAGTAGGGGCGCAGCGCCCGGATGTTGGGGCGCACCAACTCTTCGAGGAGTCTCATAGCGCACCTCCTTTCATCCGGATGCGCACCGCTGCGGCGTGTGCTCCGAGCCCTTCGGCTTCGGCCATGGCGACGATCGTCGGCGCGAGACGCCCGAGTCCTTCGCGCGTGAGCTCCTGATAGGTGATCTTGCGCAGGAATGCATCGGTGTTCACGCCGCTGCAAGCCCTCGCCCAGCCGCCCGTGGGCAGCGTGTGGTTCGTTCCCGAGGCGTAGTCCCCGGCGCTTTCGGGCGACCAGGGTCCCACGAACACGCTGCCCGCGGCGATGCGTCCGGCGGCCTCCCACGGGTCGTGCATCGCCACGATCAGGTGCTCGGGGGCGTAGGCGTCGGCGAAGGCGATGCGCTCCTCCCGGTCGCCGAGCACCACGATCCGGCTCGTGCGGAGCGCCTCGCGGATGACCGTTCCCCGTCCGAGGCGCTGCAATTGCTCTTCGACGGCGAGTTGCACGCGCCGCGCGAAGGTTTCGGAGGCGCAGACCAGCATCGCCTGACTGTCGCCCCCGTGCTCGGCCTGCGAGAGGAGGTCGGCGGCGGCGAAGGCGGGCGATGCGTCGTCGTCGAGGAGCACCAGCACCTCCGAAGGGCCGGCCGGAAGGTCCACGGCCACCGTGTCGCCTGCGACCAGTTGCTTGGCCCGGGTGACATAGCGGTTGCCCGGACCGAAGATCTTGTCCACCCGCGGGATGCTCTCCGTGCCGTAGGCCATGGCGGCCACGGCCTGCGCGCCTCCCACGGCGAATATGCGGTCCACGCCGCAAAGGTCGGCGGCGTAAAGTATCTCCGGGGCGACGGCCCCTTCGCGCGAGGCCGGCGTGCAGAGGATCACCTCTCCGCATCCGGCGACCCGTGCCGGGACGGCGAGCATCAGCACCGTGGAGAAGAGCGGCGCCTGGCCGCCCGGAACGTACAGCCCCACGCGGCGGATCGGCACGGCACGCTGCATGCAGCGGACACCGGGCATCGTCTCGATGCGCACCTCCTGCGGCAACTGGGCGCGGTGGAAGGCCTCGATGTTGGCTTTGGCCGCGGCGAGCGCTTTTTTCAGGTCGTCGGAGACCGCCTCCGCGGCCTTGCGGCGGATGTCGGCCGGAATTTCGAATGCCTCCGGTGTGCGGCCCTCGATGCGGCGGACGATGCGGCGTAGCGCCTCGTCGCCTCCTTCGCGCACCTGGGCGAGGATGCCGGCGACCTGTTCGGCGATTTCGCCCTCCTGCCGGGTACAGCGCCGGGTGAGATCCGCCCATTGCGGCCGGGCGGGATTGTCGTAAATCTTCAGTATTTCCATCGTTTCTGCGGTTTGTTTCAGCGGATCATGTTTTCGAGAGAGAGAATCAGGATGCCTTCGGCACCGATGGCCTTGAGCCGCTCGATGCGTTCCCATAGCTGCGCCTTGTCGATCACGGCATGGATCGAGCACCAGCCCTCCTGGGCCAGCGGCAGCACCGTCGGACTGCGCATGCCGGGCAGGATCCGGATGGCCTCGTCGAGCCGTTCCTGTGGCAGGTTCATCAGCACGTATTTCATGTCGCGGCTGTCGAGGATCGAGTTGAAGCGGAAGGTGAGTTGCCCGACCTCCGTGCGTTTCGCCCGGTCGAGGCCGGGTGCGGCGATGAGCACCGCCTCCGAGAAGAAGACCTTCTCGACCTCCGTAAGTCCGTTCGAGATGAGCGTGCCGCCCGACGATACGATGTCGAAGATGGCGTCGGACATGCCCACGGCCGGGGCGATTTCCACCGAGCCTTCGATGGTGTGGATTTCGGCTTCGATTCCCTTTTCCGCGAAATAGCGGGCGAGGATGTTGGGGTAGGAGGTCGCCACGCGCTTGCCGCGGAAGAAGTCGGGCCCTTCGTAATCCGCCGTCCGGGGAACGGCCAGCGAGAGGCGGCAGCCTCCGAAGCCGAGGTCCATGAGCTGTTCGACCGCGAAGCCCTTTTCGGCCACCTCGTTCAGCCCCACGATGCCCAGATCGGCGACTCCCATCGAGACGGCCTGCGGAATGTCGTCGTCGCGCAGGTAGAGGACTTCGAGCGGAAACCCTTCCGCGCGGGAAATCAGTTTGCGTTTGCTCTCGGCGACCCGGATACCCGCTTCGGAGAGCAGTTCGAGGCTCTGTTCATTGAGCCGGCCTTTGGCCTGGATGGCGATTTTCAGCATGTTCTTTCGGTGTTTTTAGGACACCCTCCGGCGGCGATGAACAAAAAAAGAGCTCATCCCGCAGAGGGTGAGCTCGTGTGTATTGTGTACGGATTGATTCGGTCTATCTGCGATACATATACATAGTCGTCTGCCCCTTTGCCGGATTGCGGAAATGGTGGTGATGACGATGGATATGGTTGCGGTTATTCATTTACGCAAATGTAGGGATTTTTCCGGAAAATGCAAAATTCCGGCCCGGAAAATTGTATCCGGATGTCTTTTTTCCTGTTTTCCGGCCCGGATTCCGGAGGGGATCGTGCGGCTGTCCGCGGCCGCGAGGCCTTTTCCGGGTCCGGCCGCCTGCGGTCTGTTCCGTCCGGTCCGGCCGCCGTTCGGTTTCCTACGCCGTTCCGACCGGGACGTTCCGGGCGATTTCCCGTGCCGGGCGTTTGGTAATAAGGAAACGTTTTCCTATCTTTGTCTGCGGAAAATTCCAATACCTATTTTTATATGGCAAATTTACGTTACCTGAAGAAGGAGATCGACTACCGCCTCGAGGAGGTCGTTTTCGATTGCGATATGGCTATCTGCTTCCAGCCGTCGAAGGAGAAAGAGATTTTCGAAGTGATGCAGGAGGCTGTGGCTCTGCGCAACGATCTGTTCTCCAAAGCGATGAACCCCGCCGAACCGCATAACCGCTCGCTCGTGCGCAAGCATTACGCCGCACTGCGCGCCGAAATGGCCGATGCCTTCGGGAAGCTCTTCGAGAAGCTGAGCGCCATCAACGAGCAGAAGAAGTAGGGTAGGACGCGTCCCTGCCGTCGTGCGGATTTCTTCCGCGGGGCGGGGGAGACCGCCGTGGAACGGCGGTGTCGTATCCGCAATGAAAAACCGCTGCGATCCGAACGATCGCAGCGGTTTTCGTTTCGTGCGCGGAAGAGGCCCCTTCCGTCCGCTTCGGCCAGGGCGGGATCAGAAGGTGATTCCCTGGAATACGCGGGATTTTTCAGCCGGCATCAGCGTTCCGTTGAGCGTGATCCGGTTGGAGTGGAAGTTGGGATTGACCGTCACCGAGGCCTGGTCCGTCCCCTTCGGCAGCGTGATGGATACCGTGGCTGAAATGCCCTTGCCCATGACGCTCATCGAGAAGTAGGAGGTTCCCCGTTTGTCGGTCTTGATCTGGATATTCGACGCCAGTCCCTCCACCGTGATGCCGCCCACGCCGTTCGGGCCTCCGCCGGCGTTGAACGGCGCGATCTGCACGACGGCCTTGTCGTTCTGCACCGAGATGAAATTGGTCGTGGTGGAGACGAACACGCTCATTCCGCGTTTGAACACCAGTTGGTCGGCCTCCAGCACGAAATCGAGGTTTTCGAGTGCCTGAAGGGCGTTCGCGTAGTTGATCGAGTCGATCTCCGCCTGGATGAATTTTTCGGACTGGCGCTGTTTACGCTCTGCCTTTCTGCGTTCGCTTCTGTTTTCGCTTTTCTGCTCCTGTTTGGGATAGATGCGTTTGACCGTGGACTGCTGCGCCTCGGCCGTCATGCCCGCGAACAGCACGACTATCGTTAATAGGAATCGGATCATGGTTTTTTATTTTTTTCGTTTGTCGCTTCAACTCCTGCAAGAATCCGTCCAACGGAGGCGTTTCGATGCATATCGGGCTGATTGCGTTTATATTGAAACGTTTTCGGCCCTATCGTTATTGTGCCGTTCGGAAAAATAACCGTTCCGGAACGCGCCGGCCGTGCCATACGGGAGGCCGTAGGCACTCGTCCGGGGCATTTCCGCGCCGGCTGTCCCGTGCGGGGCGGGCGTCGTCGTCGCGGATCACTCGCCGTCGCAGCACCCGTCGTCCGGGTGGTGCTCCAGCACGGTATGGGGGATATGGCCGTGCGATACGAGCTGGATCGGGCAGTCGTAGTTGCGTAACTGCTCCTCGGTCAGTATATTCGAGCGGTGACGGTGTGCGCGGCGATTGACGCAGACGATCTCCTTCACGACGCTGGTGATCGTTCCGATGTCGTGCGAGACGATGACGACGGCCATGCGCCGATTGAGTTCCTGCAGCGTGCGGTACAGCTCCTTTTCGAAACGGTTGTCCACGAAGTTCGCCGGTTCGTCCAGAATCAGCAGTTTCGGGTCGGCGATTACGGCCCGGCACAACAGCGCCCGCTGCATCTGTCCTCCCGACACTTCGCCTATCGGTTTGCGGGCCGTGTCGGCGATCCCGGCCTCTTCGAGCAGGGCCGTTGCCTTCGCCCGGTCCTCCTTCGTGTAGCGCGAGCGGAATCCGCGGCGTCCCTGCAGCCCGGAGAGCACGACTTCCTGCATCGAGATCGGGAAGGCGCGGTCGAAATCCGAAATCTGGGGCATGTATCCGATCAGCCGCTCTCCGCCGCGGAACAGCTCGGGAGCGTAGCGGATCGTTCCCGAGTGGGGTATCGTTCCCAGAATGGCCTTCACGAGCGTCGTTTTGCCGCCTCCGTTCGGACCGATGACGCCCAGGAAGTCGTGCTCCCCGATCTCCAGATCGACGTGCTCGAGGGCTTCGTACCCGTCGTATGCGACGCCTACGTCGCGCAGCGTTATCAGTGTCATTGCGGCCGGACTATTAAATCGGTGATCGAATCTATGTTGGCGATCGCATCCTCGCGCAGCGGGTCGATCTCCGCGCACTCGGCGCCGATGTCGCGGGCGATGGTCTCCACGACCGACACGGGGAACTGGCTCTGGTAGAGGATCCGGCCGATGCCGTCCTTCCGGGCCTGCCGGATGAGCGCCGTCAGCCGTTTGGCCGATGGCTCCTTGCCGTCGGCCTCGACGGCCTCCTGCCGCAGCCCGTAGTCGCGGGCGTAGTAGGTCAGGGCGGGGTGGTAGATGATGAAATAGCGAATGCCGCTGCGGGCTATCTTTTCCGCCGTGCGGAGGTCGAGCTGCCGCAACTCCTCCTGCAGCCGTGCATGGTTGGCCGTGTACTTCGCCGAGTCGGGCCAGCGGGCGTGAATAGCCTCGTAGGCATTCTCCGCCATCCGTTGCAGGGCCCGCGGCGAAGTCCACACGTGCGGATCGACCCCGTGGGCATGGTCGCTGCCGTTCCTGCCGGCATGCGCACACGAGCCCTCGATCCGTACGATGCCGCGGCTCAGGTCCACGATCTTCGTGCGGTCTTCGATTTTGTCCAGCAGAGCCGTCTCGAACTCGAGAAGACCCACGTTGAAAACGAGCTGGGCCTCGTTCAGTCCGATGAATTGTCTGGGTGTCGGTTCGAACGTTTCGGGGCTCGCTCCGGGCGGGACGAGCACTTCGATCCGGAAATCTTCGCCCACGATCTCCTTGACGAGACTGCGTATCGGCAGAATCGACACGTACAGCGTCTTTTCCTGCGATGCCGGTTGCGGCGAACAGGCGCTCAGGAATCCTGCGATAAGTAAGCTGAAAATAGCCTTATTCATTGTTAATCAATAATTTATTTATTTGTGCGGCAGGGTGGTGCTCCCTGTCTTTCCGCTTGCGGACCGAAGGGCGGTTATCCCGAAGCCCGGTTTGGATTTTCCGATCGGCGGTTGCCATCGTCCCGATTCTGAACGGTCTTCGTCCGTACGCTTCTTCCGATGCCGGCCGCGAATGAACGGAAGCACAAGCGCCGGAATGCGACTTGCTGCGGATTGGCCGGAGTCTTCGGATGTCGTCGTACGCACCGCGTGCGGTTTGCGGATTTCCGGTCGGCATTCAAACGGCCGTGAGGCGAAATGCCATGCGGCGGAATGCAACGCAAATACTGTCGAGATGTCGGTCGAACGCTCATATAAATGTACAAAAGTAATAATTTGCATAGATATTTGGAAGATTCGGATGATACGACCTATTATTTAACATAATATAAATATTAATTCATTTGCCTTTATATGCGATTTTCCGGGTATCCGGCCGGGTTATGACCGTGCTGCGAATTCGTCGGCTGCGAGCTTCCTTATCGTATTTTATCGCCTCGTGCCTGCGATATTCCGGAGACTGTCCCGGAAAAATTATTTCATCGTCTTCTCGGGCGTATAACTTTCGAAGGTCTGGTCGTCGTAAAACAGGACGATTCGCGTCACCGAGACGCCCGCTTTTTTTCCGACCGGCAGCTCCGTGAGCGTTCGCGGACTTTCCGGACGTTCCGTAACCGATGTCGGGGAGATTCCCGGCCGGCCCGGTTCCGTCGCCGGTTGTCCGAACAATCCGCCCGTCGGTTCGTTTTCCAGAACAGCCGATTGGGACTGCGTCGGGTTTCCCGTGATTTGTTCCCGGTACATCTGCGGAGCGTCGAGCAGCAGCCAGTCGGGGTTGATCCGGGGAAACCGGCGGAGAATTTTTTGCAACAGGTCGAACCCCGGCTTGTTCCGTCCGGCGAGGATATGCGAAATTCCGGCTGGGTTGATTCCGAGTGTCTCCGCGAGCTGGCTCGGTTTCAGCCCTTCGTTTTTCATCAAATCGAGCAATTTTTCCCTCATCGGCCTAATTTTTTACAAAAATAAATATTTTTCTTTTGTAAAACAAGGAATTTTTCTATTTGTAAAATGTTAATAAGTGTTGAAAAAGTTTACAAGTGTAATCATTCGGATATGGTTAAAAGTCGCCGGAGTCACTTATATAAAGTATAGATAGATATAAATAAATTTAAATGACTGGTATATTTAGTGTTTGCGTGTTATTCATCCTGCTCGAAGAATACCCTGCCGTTATTCGGTTGATTTCATTGTCTATGGCTGTTGCGTTACTTTATATGATTTGTATAACTATTGGTATTTAAGTGGTTAATGTTATTTGTTAATTATTTTGACTTCTGCTTGTGTGGCGGTAAAAGCTATTTATCGGCAAGTGATGTGTATTTTCCATATCTATATATTAACAAGCATGAACAACTGAGTTGTATTTACATTTGTAATATAACGCAAAGTGAATACACTTTGTTGGCGTTTACAAATGGAAATAATCTACCCTATCCGGTCGATTTTCCGATAATTTTCCGGTATTTCGAATTACGATTGGCTTCTTTTTTCGGATCTATTTTCCGTAGCTTATATTATGTTAAATAAAAAAGCAGGCATATAGTGTTGATAACCCACTATATGCCTGATAAAAAATGAATTGTATTTTTGTAAATTCCGGTTTACCGGGCCAGCTTTTCGGCGATTTCCCGGAATTCTTCCGGTGTCAGCCGGAGCTTTTCCCGGTGAAAATCCACGTCGTTTTCGCTCTGAATCGGGATCAGATGGATGTGCGCATGAGGTACTTCCATGCCCAATACGACTACGGCTACCCTTGCGCACGCTATTTCGCGCTTGATTCGGGCCGCCACCTGCTTGGCGAATACCATCATGCCGGCCAGCGTCCGGTCGTCGAGGTCGAAAATATAGTCCACTTCCTGTTTCGGAACCACGAGCGTGTGTCCTTTCGTAAGCGGATTGATGTCGAGGAATGCATAGTAGTTTTCATCCTCTGCGACTTTGTAGGAAGGAATTTCCCCTGCGATGATGCGTGAAAAAATGGATGCCATCTCTTTTGATTTTATAAGGTTGTGTCGTTGCGATTCGTTCCGCGGCTTTTTCCGGTCGATATGCGTCTCCGATGATACAGGCCGCTTTCGTTCGGTGCGAGTGCCGCGAACTGAACGCAGGGGATCTTTCCGGGGCGATGCGCCGGATTGCAGGTTTCCCCGGCGGGCATGAACACCGTTCCCCGGTTTGCGCTGGATTCCGAGCGTTCGTCTGATCCTCCGGGGATCGTAGGCGGCGATTCGCGGCTCCTTCGGGTGTCGTCCGGGGCTGACAGTTCATCTTCGTCCTGTCCATCCTTTACCTGTACCTGTTTCATCCGGAACGTTCGCATATTTCCATGCCCGGTTCGGATCCGTCGGGCTCGGATACCGAGCTATCTGAGCGTTTCCTCTGGCCCTTGTCGGGGTTGTCCGGGACGGTTATTCTTCGAATTTCGGTTTGAGTATCTCGGCGTAGATCACGGCCCTGCGCAGATCGAAATCCGCGGCTATTCCGGCCGCCGGCTCCTCTTCCGTCCGGTTCGCGACGCACGGGCTGTCGTCCGAACCGATCGAACCCTGCATGATCGTTGCAGAGGCCGTGCGCCCTGTCGCCGGAAGTCCGAAGACCGTCTCCGGGGCGGGCTGTACGGTCGGAATCCGTCGCTGTTCCGCGACTTGCCGCCTTTGGGCACTCTCGTCCCGCCGCTTCCGCGCTGAGGCCGCATCTGCCGGAAAAACAGTTGTTTCTCTGGTTTCGGGCTGATCCGTGCCGGGTGCTCTTTCGGTCGTTTTCGGCTTGGAGAAAGGCTTTTCGCGGCTTTCCGGGCCGGAGACGACACGGCGTGCCGGAGCCTCCGGAGCGCTTTCCGCCGCGGCTTTCCGGGTTTCTCCGTCGTGCATCCCGCCTTCCGGGAAACCCGGAATCTTCGGAAATCCGGGGATTCCGGGCCATTCGGGACGTGTCGTAGGCGTCGGATGCGGCGCAGTGTCGTCCGTCGTCGGTCCCGGTTTGCGCGATGTCTTTCCGGACCGTGCCTTGCGGCTCTGCGACAACAGCGAAGCCGCGGCGATCACCAGGATCCACAGAATCGTCGAGAAGTCTTCCATGACCTTAACTGATAGTTCGTTTAATGCTGTCTATTCCTTTGATCTTTCGAAGTTTGTCCATTACGGCATTCAGGCTCTCCGCGTCCTTGACATACAGGCTGACGCTGCCTTCGAAGATGCCGTCGTGGCTGTGGATGTTCACTTCGCGGATGTTGATGTTGAAATCGTCGCTGACCACCTTCGCCAGGTCGAGCAGCAGCCCCTGGCGGTCGATGCCGCGCAACTCGGTCGTGACGAGGTACGACATGGCCTTGTGCTGCGACCATTTGATCTCCTCCTTGACGATGTTTTTCCCGTATTGCGCGGCCAGCCGGTTCAGCTCGTCGCACGTGGCCTTGTGGACGATGATTTTTCCCGTCACCGGATTGCGATACCCCACGACCTTGTCGCCGGGGATCGGCTTGCAGCACTCCGCGATCTCGAACTGCGGTTCGTCGGCCGGCTCTTTCGGCTGTGCCGGCGGCGCGATCTCGCCCGTGTCGTCGCCCTCCTCCTCTTTTTTCTGGGGGATGAAGAGCGTCCAGAACTTGAGTATCTTGCTCTTCGAATTGACCTTCAGGACCTTGTCCAGATCGTCCAGCGAGACGATTCCCGCGCCGATCTTGCTGTACAGCTCCTCTTTGTTGTTGCTCTCGTAGATCGGGACGATCTTGCGCAATACCCTGCCGCTGAGCTGGATATTGAGCGATTTCATCTTCTCCTCGAGCAGTTGCATGCCCCGCTCGATATTGTTCTGCCGTTCGCGTTTGAGGAAGCTCTTGATGGCCGATTTCGCCTTCGCCGTCGTGACGATGTCCAGCCATTCGGGTTTCGGACGGGCCGTATCGGCCGTTATGATTTCGATCTGGTCGCCGCTGTTGATCTGCGTGGTGATCGGTTCGAGCTTGTGATTGATCTTGGCGCTGATGGCACTGTTGCCGATCTTCGAGTGGATGTCGTAGGCGAAATCCAGCGCCGTGGCGCCGAAAGGCATCTTACGGGATTCTCCTTTCGGTGTAAATACTACTATTTCAGAAGTATATAGCGATAATTTGAAGTTGTCGAGGAAGTCCACGGCGTTTTCCGTCGGACTGTTCAGCGCCGCCCGTATCTGCTTGAGCCACTTGTCGAATTCGTCCTCGTCCTGCGAAATGGTGGCGTGCTTGTATTTCCAGTGCGCGGCGAATCCCCGTTCGGCGATGTCCTCCATGCGCTGCGTGCGGATCTGCACTTCGACCCATACGCCGTCGGGCCCCATCACCGTCGAGTGCAGCGCTTCGTAGCCGTTGGCCTTGGGCATCGAAATCCAGTCGCGTAGCCGGTCGGGCTTGGGAGTGTAGATGTCGGTGATCGTGGAGTAAATCTGCCAGCACTGCGTCTTTTCCGAGGGGAACGGCAGCGGCTTGAAGACGATGCGCACGGCGAACAGGTCGTAGATCTCCTCGAAGGGGATTTGCTTGCGCTGCATCTTCGACCAGATCGAATAGACGCTCTTCACGCGACCCGAAATCTCGTAGTTGAAGTTGTCGCGGTTGAGCGCGGCGACGATCGGGGCGCTGAATTTGTCGATGAACTCCCGGCGCGACGCCTCGCTCTCCTGCAACTTCTGCGTGATTTCGGCGTACTGCTGCGGGAAGCGGTACTTCATGCAGAGGTCCTCCAGCTCGCTCTTGATCGAATAGAGGCCCAGCCGGTAGGCCAGCGGCGCGAAGAGGTAGATCGTCTCGCCCGTGATCTTGATCTGCTTGTTCATGGGCATCGACCCCAGCGTACGCATGTTGTGCAGCCGGTCGGCGATCTTGATGAGGATCACTCGCACGTCGTCCGAAAGCGTGAGGAGCACCTTGCGGAAGTATTCGGCCTGCTCGGATGTGTCGGCGTTGAACACGCCGGCCATCTTCGTCAGTCCGTCCACCATCGAGGCGATCTTGGGGCCGAAGATGCGCTCCATGTCCTCCACGGTGTACTCCGTGTCCTCCACGACGTCGTGCAGCAGCGCCGCGACGACCGACTTCACGCCCAGCCCGATCTCGTCGATGACGATTTTGGCTACTGCAATGGGATGCAGGAGATACGGCTCGCCGGAGCGGCGCCGTACCCCCTCGTGTGCCTCCTTGGCCAGGAAAAACGCCCGTTTGATGAAATTCCAGTCCTCGTCGTTCTTGCAGATTTTCGTGCACGAGAACAACAGGTCGTCCCATTTTTCCCGGATCAGGGCTTCATCCTCGGCAGTATATCCCATAGGCTACTGTTTTTGGTTCTTCATCGCCTCGCGGACCTTCTCTTCGATCTCCGCGGCCAGCGCCGCATCGTTTTTCAGCAGCTCCTTCACGGCGTCGCGGCCCTGGCCGATCTTTCTGTCGCCGTAGGAGAACCACGACCCGGCTTTCTTCAGTACGCCGTAATCCACGCCGAGGTCGATGATTTCGCCGATCTTCGAGATGCCCTCGCCGAACATGATGTCGAACTCCGCACGTTTGAACGGAGGCGCCACCTTGTTCTTCACGACCTTGACCTTCGTGCGGGTTCCGAGCTGCTCCTCGCCGTCCTTGATGACCGACATGCGGCGGATGTCGATGCGCACCGAAGCGTAGAATTTCAGCGCGTTGCCGCCGGTCGTGGTCTCGGGGTTGCCGTAGACGATGCCGATTTTGTCGCGCAGTTGGTTGATGAATATGCAGACGGTCTTGGTCTTCGAAATGCTCGAGGTGAGCTTGCGCAGGGCCTGCGACATGAGACGCGCCTGGAGGCCCATCTTCGCGTCGCCCATCTCGCCCTCGATTTCGGCTTTGGGCGTGAGGGCCGCCACCGAGTCGATGACGATGATGTCGATGGCGCTCGAGCGGATCAGCGAGTCGGCGATTTCGAGTGCCTGTTCGCCGTTGTCGGGCTGCGAGATGAGCAGGTTGTCCACGTCCACACCCAGTTTCTGGGCATAGAAGCTGTCGAAGGCGTGTTCGGCGTCGATGAAGGCCGCGATGCCGCCCGCCTTCTGCGCCTCGGCGATGGCGTGGATCGCCAGTGTGGTCTTGCCCGACGATTCGGGGCCGTAGATCTCGATGACGCGGCCTTTGGGGTAGCCGCCGACGCCGAGGGCCATGTCGAGGGTGATCGACCCCGTGGGGATCACCGGAATGTCATTGACTTCCGTGCTGTTCATGCGCATGATCGACCCCTTGCCGAAGTCCTTCTCGATCTTCTCCATCACCGCGTTCAAGACTTTGAGCTTGTCCGGGTTCACCTGTACTTTTTCTGCCATGGATGTTGTTGTTCCTTTTTTTATCGTTTTTTCTTTTGTTCCGTTCGGGGCGCCGCATCGGGCGTTCTCTTCCCTGTTCCGCTACTTCGGCGGTGCGGGCCGGGGCGGCGCTGCCTTTTTCGCCCGGTCCAGTTCGCGGATGTCGCGCATCGGGTAACGGATGGCCCGTGCGTCCAGCGCCCGGTCCGGATAGGGGCTCCAGTTGCCGTTGTTGCCGACGCTTACGCGCCATTCGCCGATCGCGACCGACGGGTCGGCGGGCGCGGCGGACCGCTCCGCCCCTTCGACTGCCTCCAGCGCCCGCTCTCTGGCCCGGGAGCGCATCATACGCTCCAGATGCCTGCGTTCGCGCTGAACCGGGTCGAGTTCCTCGCGTATCCATCCCACGTCGGGCCGGGCCGGTTCGAAAGCGCTTCTTCCGTAGAGGAAGACCCGCATTTCGGCCCGCACCCCCGGTGTCATGCAGCCCGGGAGCTCCTGGGTCCGCCCGGCGAGAGCCGGCAGCAGACCTGCGAGCAGCAGCGCGATGCGGTTCGGACGTTTCATAGTTCCTCTCTATTCGTATGCGTCGAGGATTTGCCGGTAGTGGTTCTTGGTGTCCACCTTCGTGAAAATCCGTTCGATCCGTCCTTCGGCGTCGATGACGAACGTCGTGCGCAGGACCCCCATGTATTTGCGGCCGTACATGGATTTCTCGGCCCACACGCCGTAGGCTTCGCAGACCGAGTGGTCGGTGTCGGCCAGCAACGTGAAGTTCAGGTCGTGCTTGGCGCAGAAGTTCCGGTGCGACCGTTCGCTGTCGGGGCTCACGCCGACGATGCGGAATCCCATCCGGGCCAGCTCCTCCCTGCCGTCGCGCAGACTCTGGGCCTCGAGCGTGCAGCCCGAGGTGTTGTCCTTCGGGTAGAAGTAGAGAATCGTGCGCTGTCCCCGGAGATCGGCGAGTGTCAGCGGCATGCCGTCCTGCGTCGTGGACCTGAAATCGGGAGCCATGTCTCCCTCCTGCAAATGTGTCATCGTTCCGAAAAATGAATTTACCTTTCAAAGATAGCGATTTTCCCCGGATTTCCGCGTTTCGGAGCCGTTTTTTTGCAGGTCAGTCCCATTGGTAGGTCACTTCGATCTGTCGGTTGAACTCCTCCTGCGTGGCGTTGAGCCTGCGGCGGCAGGCCGGGCAGCGAATGGCCGTTTCGGTTTCGACCGTCTCGCCGCAGCCCACGCACGCGGGCAGGATGCCGTAACCGGGCTGCATGTAGTGGTCGAACCGGGCGCCGCAATGTTTGCAGCGGATTTTGTAAGCTGTTCCCATATTCTACTGTTTTTTTTAGGTTCACGGTACAAAGGAACGGCTTGTTTGTGTCAGCTTTTGACACGGTTCGATTTTTTTGCAAAAAATGGCCGCCGATTTCCGGGGCGGACCGCCCGGAGTCTCTTATTCCGTCCGGGCCGCCGTTTTCCGGGTAGCCTACCGCAGGGCGTGCTGGCGGAGGTAGTTCCGGAGGTAGTCGGTCAGTTCGGGGGAGTCGATGATGCGGATGTCGTCGAGCAGTCCCACGACGAAGCGCCCCACGCCCGCCATGCCGGCCACCTCGGTATCCAGCAGCCACCGTCCCCGGCCTGCCGGGCGGATGTCGCGTTCGGCGAGCGGATACTCCTCGCACAACAGGTTGCAGGCCAGCAGCCCCATCTCCAGCCGTACGCGGATGCGTCGTTCGCCGTGCATGCGGAATGCGTCGATGAATCCTTCGGTGTGCTCCCCGGCGTGTTCCCACGGAGTCTCGGTCGGCTCGACCTCGCCGATACGCAGGGTCTTGAAGAGCTTGTTCGAACCGCTTTCGGGGTCGTAGCACCACACCTGCACGTAGTTCGTCGTGAAGGCGAAAGGTTCCACCCGGCGGTCGCGTACCTCCCCGCCGTGCGCCGACCGGTAGCCGTGCAGGACGACCTGCCGCCGCTCCTCGATGGCCTCGATCAGGCGGCGGATGTTCGGGGCGTTCCGGCCGCGCACGACCGTGTCGGCCAGCGTCTTGTTGTCGTAAACCGAGCAGAGTTTGCGCTTGAGGTTCTGTTTCAGCAGGTTCGAGTCGTCGATGCTCTCGATGGCGCTCTTGAGGATCACGGCCTCCTCCTCGGTGAAGTGCACCAGTTGCGAGATGTCGCGGAAGTGCGGCGACTCCTTGTCGAGTCGGATGCAGTCGCCCGACTTCTTGATGACGAATCCCGCCTCGCGGAAGGTGTCGATATAGCGATAGACCGTGCGGCGCGACATGCGGAGCCGCTCGGCTAGCTGGTCCACGTTGTAGGTCGTGTTGGCCGTGAGCAGCTTCATGAGCCGCAGCAGGCGTTCCAGTTTGGGTTGGTCCATATTATTCGGTGGCGGACGGCTGTTTACCGTGCAGAGGTCGTAAATTGGCCATAAGAAAATCGGATGTTCTTTTTATGAAGTCGTCGAATGCGATCAGTATCGGGTCTTCCTTTCCGCCGTGAGCGGCATTTTCTACGATCATCAACTCTTTGGGAGTCGTTCCGGGCACGGATTCGATTATTTTCCTGCTCATCCAGACGGGAGTGCGGAAATCGTTCTCGCCTACGATCAGGAAAAGAGGTTTTCCGAATTCCGGAGCAATATGTACGGGCATCAGTTCGGTCGGAAAATCCTCCGGGACCAGCAATTCATTGCGGGTCTTGTTTTTGTACTTCATGACCAAAGGGATGAAATCGTCGAAATCGGTCGGAAGGGAACGGCCGACGAACGCATTCACCAGATCGTCGGTGTAGGCCGTAATCATGGACAGATAGGCGCCTGTCGACCAGCCGACGACGGCTATCGCTCCGTTCAAGACCTCCTCCTGTTCGGAGGTGGTTCGTACGACAGCCCGGTAATCTTCCAGCATTTCCGTATAACACAGGTAGTTGCGATCCATTGCAAAGGGTGAGCTTTTGCCGAATCCGCGCCAGTCGAAAGTGACGACATTGAACCCTCGGGAAGTCCAGCTCTTCGCCAGATAAAGTTGGAAGTAAGACATGTTGCCTGCATCGCCATTGCATACGATTATGGTCGGGCGCTTTGTCTCGTCCTGCGTTTCGTAGGTTCGGCGGTTTCCGTTCAGATCCCGCAGCTCACCCTCGGACAGCGGGCTTTGTGCGGGGAAAAACCAGGTTTCGATTTTGTACCCGTCGTTTGTGATGACTTCTAAATTTTTATATATCAGCCCCATGCTTTCCGGCTTCCTGATATATACGGTATCTGGAATGATTGCATGGCAGTTCCCGATTCCTGAAAATAAAGCGATCAAAAGAATGACGAACGATTTCATACCGTTTCTTGCAAATATACGAAAAATCGTGACATTGTTTGTCACGATCTTCTGTTTGTACTGACGCTATGCATGCCCTGTTATTGGGCGAGCACCTTCTTTTCGATCTCCTCGACCTGGCGGCGGAACGTCTTGTCGGTCTCCAGCAGGTTCGAGACGGCTTTGCACGAGTGGAGCACCGTGGCGTGGTTGCGCCCTCCGATGGCCGCGCCGATGGTCGTCAGCGGCGCCTTGGTGTGCTGCTTGGCCAGATACATGGCGATCTGCCGCGCCTGGGCGATTTCGCGCGTGCGCTCCGTGGAGTTGAAGCGCGCGAAGTCGAGGTTCAGGTAGTCGCATACGACCTCGATGATGTGGTCGATGGTGATCTCCTTCTGGTAGAGCTGTACATAGACCTTCAGTATCTCCTTGGCCAGCGACGTGGTGATCTTGCGGCCGAGGAACGAGGCGTTCGCCACGAGCGATGACAGCGCGCCCTCGATCTCCCGCACGTTGGCCGAGATGTTGTCGGCGAGGTACACCGCCACGTCGTCCGAGATCTGTGCGCCGAGTTTCTGCGCCTTGGCGCGGATGATCTTCAGCTTCGTCTCGTAGTCCGGCGTATTGAGCTGCGCCGAAAGCCCCCACTTGAAGCGCGTGAGCAGCCGCTGTTCGATGTCCTTCAGCTCCACGGGCGGCTTGTCCGAGGTGAGGATCAACTGCTTGCCGGCCAGTTGCAGGTGGTTGAAGATATTGAAGAAGGCGTTCTGCGTACCCGTCTTTCCGGTCAGTTCCTGGATGTCGTCGATAATCAGCACGTCGATCATCTGGTAGAAGTGGATGAAGTCGGGTATCTCGCCGTTCTTGTAGGCGGTCTGGAACTGCGCCTGGAACTTGTTCATCGAGACGTAGAGCACCTGCAACTCGGGATGCCGCTGCCGCACCTCGTGGCCGATCGACTGCACGATGTGGGTTTTTCCCAGCCCCGAGTCCCCGTATATGTAGAGGGGGTTGAAGGGGTTGTTGCCCGGCGTGACGGCCACCGACATGCCCGCCGAGCGGGCCAGCCGGTTGCATTCGCCCTCGATGAAGGTGGCGAAGGTGAGGTTCGGGTTCAGTTGCGGGTCGATTACGATGCGCTTGAGTCCCGGAATCACGAACGGATTCTTTATATTTGCGGTGTTCGTCTGCGTGTTGAAGCGCGAGATGGCCGTCGTGTCGGCCTCCGCCGCCACGGGAACCGGCTGCGCGGCGCGCGGCACGGCGTAGTGGAGCCGTGTCTGCTGCCCGTAGAGCTGCGAGATGATCGGCCTGAGGAACGGGATGTAGTTCTTCTCGATCTGGCGCACGTAGCTTTCGTTGGGAACGCGCAGGCGGAGCGTCGTGCCGTCGAACTCGAGCGGAACGATGGGCTGGAACCACTTCTCGAACTCTTCGGCCGAGGTCTGCGCCTTGATCCGATCGAGGCAGTTCTGCCACATATCGCTGTATGTCTGCGTGTTATTCAGCATGATGGGTGATTGTATCGCATTTTCGACAGACAAAGTTGTGAATAATTTCGCAAAAAGATTCCGGAAAAACAGTTGCAAATGTCTCTTTTTTGTATATAGAAAAACAACGGTTTCCGGAGACCTATTTTTAACTCCCTGATATTGAATATTCGAATTTTATTCCGTATATTTGCATATAAATATTTTGGAGTGTCCGGATATTGAATCATAAATAAAACTAATACGGATTATGGCAAATGAATTGGAACAGACGGTGCTGAAGAAAGCCCAGGCATGGCTCGACGGTCATTATGACGAAGAGACGAAAAAGCAGGTCAAGTACCTGATGGAGAACGATATGAAGGAGCTCGTCGAGAGCTTCTACAAGGACCTGGAGTTCGGTACGGGCGGCCTGCGCGGCATCATGGGCGTGGGGACGAACCGCATGAACGTCTATACGGTGGGCGCTGCCACGCAGGGACTTTCGAACTACCTGAAGCGCACCTTCGCCGGCGAGCAGGTGCGGGTGGCCGTGGCGCACGACAGCCGCAACAATTCGCGGATGTTCGCCGAGCGCGTGGCCGACATTTTCGCCTCGAACGGCTTCAGGGTTTACCTTTTCGACACGCTGCGTCCGACACCCGAGCTGAGTTTCGCCATCCGCGAGCTGAAGTGCCATTCGGGCGTGGTCGTCACGGCGTCGCACAACCCCAAGGAGTACAACGGCTACAAGGCCTACTGGACCGACGGCGCGCAGGTTACCCCGCCCCACGACAGGAACATCATCGCCGAGGTGGAGAAGATCACCGACGTCGATCAGGTCCTCATCGGAAAGCATCCGGAGAATATCACGATTCTCGACGAGAAGTTCGACGAAATCTATTTGAATAAGGTGCACGAGCTGTCGCTGTCGCCCGAGAGCGTGCGGAAATACCGCAACATGAAGATCGTCTATTCGCCCATGCACGGCGCCGGCGTAAGGCTGGTTCCCGCCTCATTGCGCAAGTTCGGCTTCACCAACGTCATCATGGTCGAGGAGCAGGCGGTCATCGATGGCAACTTCCCCACCGTCGAATCGCCGAATCCCGAGGAGCGCAAGACGATGTCCATGGCCATCGACCTCGCGGCCAGGGAGGGCGCCGATCTGGTGCTGGCCACCGATCCCGATTCGGACCGTATCGGCGTGGCGCTACGCAACAAGCAGGGCGAATACGTGCTGCTGAACGGCAACCAGACTCTCGTGCTGCTGTTGAGCTACCAGTTGACCCGCTGGGCCGAGCGCGGCGAGCTCGACGGCAACCAGTACGTCGTGAAGACCATCGTGACGTCGCAGATGGCCAACGCTGTGGCCGACTTCTTCAAGGTGAAGTGCTACGACTGCCTCACGGGCTTCAAGTATATCGCCAAGATCATCCGCGAGAACGAGGGCAAGGCGAAGTATATCGGCGGCGGCGAGGAGTCGTTCGGCTACCTGGCGGGCGACTACGTGCGCGACAAGGACGCTGTGTCGGCCTGCTCGCTGGCGGCCGAGGCGGCTGCGTGGGCCATGGATACGATGGGTCTGACGCTCTACGAGTGGTTGCAGCAGCTCTACGTGAAGTACGGCTTCTACCGCGAGGGACTGGTTTCGGTGGTCCGCAAGGGCAAGGAGGGCGCCGAGCAGATCCAGAAAATGATGGCGGATTTCCGTGCCGATCCGCCCAAGACGATCGTCGGATCGCCCGTGGTGAAGATCAACGACTTCCAGTCGCTCGAGCAGACCGACGTGCGGACCGGGGCCAAAACCCCCATCGAGCAGGATTCGAGCAACGTGCTGCAATGGTTCACCGAGGACGGCACGACCGTCTCGGTGCGTCCTTCGGGCACGGAGCCCAAGATCAAGTTCTATTTCGGCGTGAAGGCTCCGCTGGCGTCGGTGGCCGATTACGAGCGGACGCTCGCTGCGCTCGACGCCAAGATCGAGGGCATCAGGAAAGACCTCAGGCTGGAGTAGGAGCGCTACCCTGCCGTTATCGTGTCCCGGCTCGTGAGAGCCGGGACTTTTTGTCGTTTCCGAGAGGGTGTTTCTGCACGGCCGGGGATGCCCTCGGGGGCTATTTCAGCTTTTCGTTCTCTTTGTGCCGCTCCCGGTCGCGGGCGGTCTTCTTGGCGAAGTTGGCCTCTACGGCGGCCGTGAGGTCCACGCCCGTCTGGTTGGCCAGACAGACCAGCACCCACAGTACGTCTGCCATTTCATCGGCCAGATTGTCCCGTTCGCCCGCCTTGAAGGACTGGTCGCCGTAGCGGCGGGCCATGACGCGCGCCAGCTCTCCCACCTCCTCGGTGAGGACGGCCATGTTGGTCAGTTCCGAAAAGTAGCGCACGCCGTACTCCCTGATCCAGGCGTCCACGCGCTCTTGCAGTTCTTTGATTTCCATGATTATTTGACCCTTATCAGATTCAGTCCGTCGCGCAGCGGGACGATGACGTTCTCCACGCGCGGATCCTCGGCCACCATCCGGTTGAACTCCACGACGGCCTGCGTGTGGCGGTCCCGGCGTGCGACGGGCTCCACGACCTTGCCCGACCAGAGGATGTTGTCGGCGATGAGCACCGAGCCGCTGCGGACCAGCGGCCGTCCGTCCCGGTCGCCCAGCAGCATGCGGTAGTAGTCGGGATACTCGCGTTTGTCACCGTCGATGAACACCAGGTCGAACACGCCGCCCAGCGCCGGGGCGACGTCGAGCGCCGAGCCGATATGCAGCCGGATTTTCTTTCCGTGGGGGCTGCGGTCGAAGTAGGACTGCGCCAGCTCCTCCAGTTCGTCGTCCACCTCCACGGTGTGCAGTTCGGCTCCTTCCTCCAGTCCTGCGGCCATCGAGAGGGCCGAATACCCCGTGAACGTGCCGATTTCGAGCACCCGCTGCGGCCGCGCCATCCGTACGAGCATCTCCAGCAGCCGGCCCTGGATGTGTCCCGAGAGCATCCGCGGCGCCACGGCCCGCAGATTCGTCTCGCGGTCCAGTTCGTGCAGCAGCGGCTCCTCGGGGGCCGACAGGTCGTGAATGTAACGTTCGAGCGCGTCCATCCTATGCCTTGCAGAGCCCTTCCTTGTTGAACGCATACGAAGCGGCGATGGCCTCCGGGGTGTCGGCCTCGAGTGCCGCGAGGCATTCGCGCGTGAATTCGAGGTATCCCGTACCGTTGGCCGTCACCAGAAGGCCGTCGCGCACGGCCTGCCGCTCCTCGTAGAGCGCCTCGCCCGTGTAGTGTTCGCCGCCCCACTCGCGCAGCATGGCGAGCGTGTTGCCCGTGTGGCGCCGGTCGTTGAGCAGCCCGTGCGCCGCCAGGAACGATACGGCGTTGCAGATCGCACCGACCGTAAGACCGCGCGACAGCGCCTCGCGCACCGTACCGGCGACCGGTTCGGCTTCGGGTTTCCTCCAGCTCATGCCGCCGACGAGCACCAGCGCGGCGCAGTCGTCGGGCAGCGTCGCCGTGTCGCAGTCCGGCGTGACGGTCAGTCCGCCCAGCGAATGCACCGTCCGTCCGCCCGGCGTGGCGTACTTCACTTCGTACCGCCCTTCGCGGCCCGGCATGACACCCGTGCGGAGGGCTGGGGCGAGAAACGCCGCCTCCCAGTCCGCGAAATCGTCCAGCAGGACGAAATAAACCGTTTTCCTGTCCATCGTGTATCGTGTTTCGTACGGCCGCCTTCGTGCGGCGGCCGGATGTGTTGTTCTATTCGCCGCCCCAGATGAGCCGCGACGTGCCGGAGAAGGTCTCCGCCGCGGCTTCCATGAGCTGTTCGGCCGTCAGGGCGCGGATCTTGGCGTAAACCTCCTTCATCGTGTCCACCTCGTCGTGGACGAGCAGGCTTTTGCCCGCGCCGAGCATGTAGCTTTCGTTGTTCTCGCTCGAGATCGCCAACTGGGCTACGAACTGCTTTTTGGCCATCGAGAGCCTCCGGGCCGTGAGCGGCTGGGTGCGGAGCCGGTGCAGTTGCTCCTCGACGAGCTCGATGCACCGCGCGGCGTTGTGGTGGTCCGAACTGAAGTAGATCGCCACGATTCCCGCATCGCTGTAAGGCGTATAGCTGGCCTCGATGTTGTACGACAGCCCGTGTTTTTCGCGGATCGTGGTGTTCAGCAGCGAGTTGGCGCTCGGTCCTCCGAGGATGTTCACTACGAGGGCCAACGGCAGCCGCCGCCCGTCGCCGATGCCGCAGGCCCGGCAGCCGACGATGCAGTGGGTCTGATGCGTATGCCTGCACACCGTTTTGCGGAACGGCTCCGTCGCGGCGGGGACGCTCCGTGCGAATCCGCGTTCCGTAGCGGGTTCGCCGCCGAAGCAGCGCATGGCCACCGCCTCGGCCTGCCGGGCCGGGATGTTGCCGATCGAGGCGAATACCATCCGGTCGGTGGTGTGCGTGCGGGCCGTGAAACGGCGGATCGCGTCGCCGTCGTAGCGCATGAGCGCCGCCTTGCGGCCCAGGATGTTGTGCCCCAGCTCCGACCCGGCGAAGAGCATGTCTTCGAACGTGTCGTAGATCATGTCGGCGGGCGAATCCTTGTAGGTGTTGATCTCGTCGGCGATGACCTCCTTTTCGCGCTCCAGCTCCCGGTCGGGATAGACCGAGCGGAACGCCACGTCGGCGATCAGTTCGGCGGCCTTCGGAAAATCGCTGCGGAGCGTCGTGGCGTGGATCGTCGTATCCTCCTTGGTGGTGAAGGCGTTCAGCTCGCCGCCGAGGTTTTCGAGGCGGCAGTTCACCTGCCAGGCGCGCCGCCGCTGCGTCCCCTTGAAGAAGGCGTGCTCGGTGAAGTGCGCCAGTCCGTATTCGCCCGTCCGTTCGTCGCGGCTTCCGGCGTCCACGACCAGCGCGCAATGCGCCACCGCACCCTTCACCTGCCGGTGGATGCCCCGGATGCCGTTCGGAAGTCGGTATGTGTAAAATTCCATGGTCGTTCGGCTCAGAGTTTGGTCCTCAGGCGCAGGAACTCGCCCGTATGGCTTTCGGGGCACTCCTCCAGCGCGCGCGGCGTGCCTTCGAAGACGACCCGGCCGCCTCCCGTGCCCGCCTCGGGACCGAGGTCCACGACCCAGTCGGCGCATTTGATGATTTCCATGTTGTGCTCCACGACCACGATCGTGTGCCCCCGTTCGATCAGGGCGTTGAACGCCGCCAGCAGTTTCGATATGTCGTGGAAGTGGAGTCCCGTCGTCGGCTCGTCGAAGATGAACAGGATGCTGCCGTCGGAGGTCTCCTTCGTGAGGAACGAGGCGAGCTTCACGCGCTGGCTCTCGCCGCCCGAGAGGGTCGAGGAGGACTGTCCGAGTTTGATGTATCCCAGTCCGACGTCCTGCAACGGCTGGAGCCGTTCGACGATCCGGCGGCAGACGGCGCTCTTTTTGTCCTCGCCGAAGAAGGCGATGGCGTCGTCCACGGTCATTTCCAGCACGTCGTAGATCGACTTGTCGCGGTATTTCACCTCGAGCACTTCGTCGCGGAAGCGCTTGCCGCCGCACGCCTCGCACACCAGTTCGACGTCGGCCATGAACTGCATCGAGACCTTGATGACGCCCTCGCCCTGGCACTCCTCGCAGCGGCCTCCGGCGATGTTGAACGAGAAGGCCGAGGCGCCGAGCCCCGTGTGCTGCGCATAGGGCTGGTCGGCGAAGAGCTTGCGAATCTCGTCGTAGGCCTTTATGTAGGTCACGGGATTCGACCGCGAGGATTTGCCGATGGGGTTTTGATCGACCAACTCGACCGAACGGAGCAGGCCGACATCGCCGTCGATGCCGTCGAAATCGCCCGGCTTGACCCCCGTGTCGAAGAGCATGCGCCGCAGCGCCGGATAGAGGATGCCTTTGGCCAGCGACGACTTGCCCGAGCCGCTGACCCCCGTGATGCAGGTCATGACGCCCAGCGGGATGCGGACGTCCACGTTCCGCAGGTTGTGTTCGCGGGCGCCGCGGACGACGATCGAGCGGCTCCAGCCGCGGACCGCGGTCGGAGCGGCGATCGAGCGGCGTCCGGTGAGGTAGTCGGCCGTGAGGCTCCCGGAGCATTCGAGCAGCCGCTCCAGCGGGCCGCTGAAGACCACCTCGCCGCCGTTGTATCCCGCTTCGGGGCCGATGTCCACGATCCAGTCCGCGGCGCGGATCACCTCCTCCTCGTGTTCGACGACGATCACGGTGTTGCCCAGGTCGCGCAGTTGTTTGAGCACCTTGATCAGGCGGTTCGTATCGCGCGGGTGGAGTCCGATGGAGGGCTCGTCGAGGATGTAGAGCGATCCGGTGAGGTTGCTGCCCAGCGACGTGGAGAGGTTGATGCGCTGGCTTTCGCCGCCCGAGAGGGTCGAGGAGAGACGGTCGAGCGTCAGATAGCCCAGCCCCACGTCCGCGAGGTATTGCAGGCGGTTGCGGATTTCGACGAGGATGCGTGCGGCGGTCTTCGTGTCGTGCTCGTCGAGCCGCAGGCCGCCGAAGAAGGGAATCAGCTCGTCCACGGGCATCGTCACCAGCTCGGCGATCGTGCGGCCGCCGACGCAGACGTACAGCGCCTCCTTCCGGAGGCGCGAACCGCCGCACTCGGGGCAGACGGTCTTGCCCGTGTAGCGGGCCTTCATCACGCGGAACTGGATCTTGCGGCGCTCCGAGTCGATGTACTCGAAGAATTCGTCCAGCCCGTGAAAGTATTCGTTGCCGCGCCACAGCAGCCGTTTCTGCTCCGGCGTGAGGGCGTGGAACGGCGTGTGGACGGGAAAGCCGAACTTCGGGGCGTTCTCCACGAGCTGGTCCTTCCACTTGCGCATCGTCTCGCCGCGCCAGCAGGCGACGGCGTCTTCGTAGATCGTCTTGCCCTTGTCGGGAATCACCAGGTCCTCGTCGATACCGATGACCTTGCCGTATCCTTCGCAGCGGGGACACGCCCCGAGCGGGTTGTTGAAGCTGAAGAGGTGCTCCGACGGGCGTTCGAACTCGATGCCGTCGGCTTCGAAGCGCGACGAGAACTCGCGCCGTTCCCCTTGGACGAGGATCGTGCAGAGGCCGTCGCCGTAGGAGAAGGCGCGTGCCACCGAATCGCGGATGCGGGTCTGCGTGTCGTCGTCCGCGGCCACGCGCAGGCGGTCGATCACCGCCAGCATCCCCTCGGCCCGCGTGTCGGGGCCGATGCCGGGCAGCACCTCCTCGATCAGGCGCACCTCGCCGTCTGCATGGACGCGCATCAGGCCGTCCGAGAGCAGCAGCGTCAGCTTTTCGATGAGTCCCTGTCCCTCGGCGAGCGTGAGCGGCGCGGCGATCACGACCCGCTCTCCGGCATGCGCGAGGACGTATTCCGCCACGTCGTCCGTGCCGTAGCAGCGCACTTCGCGGCCCGAGACGGGCGAGAAGGTGCGGCCGATGCGGGCGTAGAGGAGTTTGAGATAGTCGTAGATCTCGGTGGTCGTGCCGACGGTCGAACGGGGATTCCGCGTATTGACCTTCTGCTCGATGGCGATGGCCGGCGCGATGCCCGTGATGAGGTCCACGTCCGGCTTGTTGATCTTGCCCAGGAATTGCCGGGCGTAGGCCGAGAGGCTCTCGACGTAGCGACGCTGCCCTTCGGCGAAGATCGTGTCGAAGGCCAGCGTCGATTTTCCCGAACCCGAAAGGCCCGTGACCACCACGAGTTTGTCATGCGGGATTTCGACCTCGATGTTTTTGAGGTTGTGTACCCGCGCGCCCTTGATATGGATGGAATTTTCGTGTTTCATGCTCATTCGTTACAGCTTCTTCCCGGCCGCTTCCCGGCCGGACGTCGTCGTATCGTCGCCGATGCTGCCTCCGGCCTTTTCCAGCCGTTCGGCCAGCCGTCCGGCGCGGCTTTCGCGGATCGTGAGCCGCATCGTACAGAGGTTGTCGAAGGTCTGCTCCCCGATGCGGGGCTGCTCCTCCTTGACCACCCGCATGATGTCGTTCATCGCCACGTAGGGGAAGCGGACACGGATTTCGCGGTCCACGGTCCGTTCGACGATCCGGGCCGCGGCGATCGCCGCGGCAGCCGATTCGCGGTAGGCGGCGATCAGTCCCGGCACGCCGAGTTTCGTGCCGCCGAAGTAGCGGACCACCGCTACGAGGCAGTCCGTGATTCCGACCGAGAGCATCTGCCCGAGAATCGGCTTGCCGGCCGTACCCGAAGGCTCGCCGTCGTCGTTGGCGCGGAACGTCTCGCCGTGCGGCCCCAGCCGCCAGGCGTAGCAGTGGTGCGTGGCGTCGTAGTAGCGTTTGCGCAACGCGTCGAGCCGCTCGCGGATCTCCCCTTCCGTGCAAACGGGATAAATGTAGGCGAGAAACTTGCTGCTCCGCTCCCGCGACGCCGCTTCGGCCGGTCCGTCCACGGTCAGATAACGGTCGTCGTCCACCCTACCGCACCTTTTTGAATATCCGTTCCCAGCGGATGTTCGCCGGGAAGCGCTTGGAGGCGTCGAGCGACAGCCAGACGAACGACGCCTTGCCGACGATGTGGTCCTCGGGAACGAATCCCCAGAAACGCGAGTCGGCCGAATTGTGGCGGTTGTCGCCCATCATCCAGTAGTAGTCCATCGCGAAGGTGTACTCTGCGGCGGGCATGCCGTCGATGAGGATTGTCCCGTCGTCCGCGACCTTCAGCGTGTGGCCTTCGTAGGCTTCGATGATGCGGCGGTAGAGCGGCAGGTTCTCGGTCGTGAGCCGCACCGTGGCGCCCCGGGCCGGAATCCAGATCGGGCCGTAGTTGTCTTGGCTCCAGCGTGCCTCGCCCCACTGCGGGAAGACGTCGTCGTTGGGCGTGTAAACGTAGCGGCGGATCGAAATGACGTTTTTGAGCGCCCGCACCTTCTCGGCGGCCTCGGCCGTCAGGGCCATGTAGTACGACGAGCCGTTGCCGCTGTACTCCGTCACCCCGAGGTTGTCGATGGCGTATTGCGTGAAGGGTTCCGAGGTCTGCACCAGATAGGTGTACTGCACTCCCGGAATCGGCTCCTGTGCCGTGCCGTTCACGTAAACCTGCCCGTCGCGGACTTCCAGCGAGTCGCCCGGGAGAGCCACGCAGCGCTTGATGTAGTTTTCGCGCTTATCGACCGGACGGCTTGCGACCGTGTACTTTTCCGCGAGGCGTTTGCGCCCCTCCGCTGCGCCGAACGACTCCTCGTAGCCGCGCAGCACGTCGTAGTAGGTCACGGCCTGGTTTTCCAGCAGCACCGTGTCGCCCGCCGGAAAGTTGAATACCACCACGTCGTTGCGCGCGATGCGGCGGAGCCCCTTGAGGCGGTGGTAGGGCCATTTGATCGCCTCGGAGTAGGATTTCCTGGTCTCGGAGAAGGGCATCGTGTGGTGCACGAACGGGAACGAGAGCGGCGTGTTGGGCATCTGCGGGCCGTAGGTCACCTTGCTCACGTAGAGGTAGTCGCCCACGAGCAGCGACTTTTCCATCGACGAGGTGGGGATGACGTACATCTGGAAGACGAAGATATGCACCAGCGTCGCCACCACCGTGGCGAAGACGATGGCGTTCACCCACTCGTAAACCGCCTTGTAGGTCTTGCTGCGTTCGCACATGCGCCGGTTGCGGCTCCAGACGTAGCGGTAGAAGAGGCGCGAGACGTAGAGGTCGTAGATGACCGGAAGTCCGAGCAGCAGCCAGAGGTTGCTCGTCCAGACCACGAACCAGAGCGTATAGAGCAGTGCGGCGAGGGTGAATCCCACCCACTTGTTTCGGAAGAAAGCCTTGATTTTTCCCATCTTGTGTCGGTTATTTCGATTGTTGCAACAGGTCGTCCATGCCGAATACGCCCCGCTTGCCGCAGAGAAATTCGGCCGCCGTGACCGCTCCGGCGGCCAGCGTGCGGCGGTTCCGGATCGTGTGGCGGATCTCCAGCACGTCGTCCGCCGATTCGTAGGTGACGGTATGGACGCCCGGGACCTCCCCTTCGCGCACGGAGCGGATTTCCACGCAGTCGGCGGGCGTCTCTTCGCTGCGCTCCACGCGGTTCGCCGCGTGGGCGATGCCCGGGGCGAAGTTCACCCACCCCCGCTTGGCGTCGAGGTTCTCGACGATCCCTTCGGCCAGCGTGATGGCCGTACCGCTCGGGGCGTCCTTCTTCTGCGTGTGGTGCACCTCCCCGATGCGTACGTCGTAGCCGCCGACACGGTTCATCATCTTCGCGAGGCAGCGGTTGAGGCGGAACATGAGATTGACTCCGAGGCAGTAGTTCGAGGCGTAGAACAGCGCCCCGCCCCGTTCGCGGCACAGCGCCTGCAGTTCGGGCAGGCGGTCGGTCCAGCCCGTCGTGCCGCTCACGACCGCCACGCCGCATTCGATGCAGGTGCGGATATTCCGGTAGGCGGTCGCCGGAGTGGTGAACTCCAGCGCCACGTCGATTCCACGCAGGTGCTCCGCATCGAGTTCGGCGGCGTTCTCCGTGTCGATGACGAGCGCGGCCTCGTGGCCCCGTTCGTGCAGGATCCGTTCGATTTCACGGCCCATCTTGCCGTATCCTATGATGGCTGCTTTCATGTTTCTCTCGTATTCATATCTGCGCGGACGTACGGTTCAGCACCGTTGCGGGACGCCTTCCGGTCCGCGGCGGTTTATCCGCACGCAAAGATACGAATTTATTTGAATTTCGAACGTCGCGGCGGGCGGTTATGGTATGTGTGCGGCGCGATGCCGGAGATGCGGCGAAAAATGCGCCGCCGCGGATTTTGCGGTGCGGACCGGAATTTTTCCTATCTTTGCCTGTGACATCCGGACGGCGCCGCGTTTCGGCGGGAACGGGCGGGCATACGGTTTCCCGCTCCGTATCCGGACCGTGCCGGGTCCTGATTTTTTGGACGATGCGTTATTTTCTCGAACTTAGGTACAACGGTGCGGCCTACTGCGGCTGGCAGCGGCAGCCCGACCGGCCGTCGGTGCAGCAGACGCTCGAAGGGGCGCTCGCCACGCTCCTGCGCGGGCGGGTCGAAGTGACGGGCGCCGGGCGCACCGATACGGGGGTGAACGCCTCCTACTACGTGGCGCACTTCGACGTGCCGCAGCCCGTGGCCGATCCCGTGCAGACGGTCTATAAGCTCAATTTCCTGCTGCCGGGCGATATTGCGGTGAGCGGCATGACCCCCGTGGCGGACGACGCCCATGCGCGCTTCCATGCCTGCGAGCGGGAGTACATCTACCTGATCGAGCCTCGCAAGAACCCCTTCACGCGCCACATGACGTGGCAGTATTACGTGCCGCTCGACGTGGAGCGGATGAACCGCGCGGCGGAGATGCTGCCCGGATTCCGGGATTTCACCTCCTTCGCCAAGCTCAACTCCAACAACAGGACCAATATATGTCGCGTCATGCAGGCCCGCTGGCGGACCGATGCCGACGGACGGCTCTGTTTTACGATCCGTGCGGACCGGTTTTTGCGTAACATGGTGCGGGCGATCGTCGGCACGCTGGTCGATGTCGGCCGCGGACGGTACACGCCGGAGGATTTCCGCTCCATCGTGGAGAGCCGCGACCTGGCGAGGTCGAGTGCCGGAGCGCCCGCGCAGGGGTTGTTTTTGAGCGATGTGCGCTACCCTGCGGAGGTTTTCGAACGTAGGTGTTTCACTAAATGCGATTTGTTATGATAGGAACGTTGATTTGGTTGGTCGGGGTCGTCTGCACGATCTGGTGCGTACTCGACATTTTCAAGAAGAACATTTCCACCGCCGGCAAGGTCATCGCCTCGGTGCTGGTGCTGCTGACGAGCTGGGTGGGGCTCGCGGGCTACTATTTCTACGGCCGCGACCGCCTCGAAGCGTGGTTCAGGTAAGCGGAAAAAAAGGGAGGTCCGGAGACCTCCCTTTTCCTTTGCCGCGGACGGCAGCCTTTACAGGTGTATCGCCGCGCCGAGGGCCGCTTCGGCCGCCTCCATGATCCCTTCGTTCATCGTCGGGTGGGCATGGATCGTGCGTGCTATCCGGTGGGCCGTCGCGCCCAGATGCCGGGCCAGCGTCGGTTCGGCGAGCATCTCCGTGACCGATGCGCCCACGAGGTGCGCGCCGAGCAGGCGCTCGTCGGCGTCGAAGAGCAGCTTGACGAAGCCGTCGCGGTCGCCGGCCGCCGTCGCCTTGCCCGAAGCGGTGAAGGGGAAGCGTCCGACCTTGTATTCGATGCCGCGCTCGCGCGCCTCCTGCTCGGTCATGCCCACCGACGCCACCTCGGGCTGCGTGAAGACGCACGAAGGAACGGTCGTGTAGTCCACCGGATCGGGGTTCAGCCCGCAGATGGCTTCCACGCAGCAGATGCCTTCGGCCGAGGCGACATGCGCCAGCGCTGGGCCGGGTACGATGTCGCCGATGGCGTAGATGCCCGGGACGCTGGTGCGGTAATACGGGTCCACCGTCACCTTGCCGCGTTCGACGGCCACGCCCAGCTCCTCGAGTCCGATTCCCTCGATGTTGGCTTGTATGCCCACGGCCGAGAGCACCTTCTCGGCCACGAGCGTCTCCGGGCCTTTCCTGCCTTCGATTTCCACCTCGCACATGCCTTCGGGCGTGATCCTCACGCCCTTGACGGTCGTCGAGGTGAGCACCGCGGCGCGCAGTTTGCGGAACGAGCGCTCCATGGCTTTCGACACCTCCTCGTCCTCGAGCGGCAGCATGCGCGGCAGGTATTCGACGACCGTCACGCGGACGCCGAGCGTTGCGTAGAACCATGCGAATTCGCTGCCGATGGCTCCCGAACCGACCACGACGAGCGATTCGGGCAGCCTGCCGAGCGTCAGCGCCTCGCGCGAGGTGACGACGTGCTCGCCATCTGCGGGCAGGAACGGCAGCTCGCGCGGCCGTGCTCCCGTGGCGAGGATGATGTGGTCGGCCTCGTAGGTCGTGCCCTCCACGTCGAGACGGCCCGGAGCCGTGAGACGTCCGAATCCGGGAATCAGGTCGATGTTGTTCTTCCGGAGCAGGAACTGCACCCCTTTGGACATAGTTTCGGCCACGCCGCGCGAGCGGGCGACGATCTTTTCCGGGTCGGGGCGCACTTCGCCCGTGAGCTCCAGCCCGTAGTGGCCGGCATTGCGGCAATAGCCGTAAACCTGTGCGCTCTTGAGCAGCGCTTTGGTGGGGATGCAGCCCCAGTTGAGGCAGACACCTCCTGCCTCGGCGCGTTCGACGAGCGCCACGCGGCGGCCCAACTGTGCGGCGCGGATCGCGGCCACGTAGCCGCCCGGTCCGCTGCCGACGATGAGGATGTCGTATTTCATAGGACGGAAATTATTTTACCACTTTCAGTATCTTGCCGTTGTCGGCCGCCACGGCGCGCTTCCACTTCTCGTTGTAGCCCGGGAACCGGATCTTGTCGGGAATCTGCCGGCCGTTGCCGTTCTCCACGAAGTGCTGGGCCATCGGGGCGTCGCTGTCGAGGAACGCCAGCACGTCGCCGTGCTCGCTCTTCACGTTGCCGTCCATGTATTTGACCATGAGGTAGCGGTCGAGCTTCGACCAGCGGGCGAACAGCTCCTGGGCCTTCCCGACGCTGAAGCGCGTGAGGTAGCGCCGGCGTGCGGCCGCCGTCTCGAACTCCCCGGCCCGGGCGTCCACTCCGCGGACCTCCTCGAGCAGTCCGTTCTCCCAGGCGTCGGTCACCTTGCGGATATCGGCCGCGATCATGTCGTAGCGCATGTAGGCGAAGTTCGTCACGCGGTTGAAGAGCCAGAAGGCCGACGTGGGCGAGTATTCGAGCATCGAGCCGTTCCCCTCGCGGAAGCACTCGGGGACCTCCTGCACCGAGCAGTAGATCGGCGTGAGGCACGAAGTGGCGGCGTCGTCCACGCCGAACCAGAGGATGCCCATGTCGGGCCCGGCGTCGGCGCGGGCCTGTCCCACGAACCAGAAGCCGGTCTGCTGCGTGGCCGTCGCGCGTTCGTTGAGGTACTCCTCGCCGTCCACCTCGAAGGTCATCGGCCGCCAGCGGTACGGGCAGTTGTGTCCTCCGGCGCCGAGGTCCCGGGTCATGTCCATCGGGGTTCCCTCGTAGTGATCGCGCATGCAGTCGAAGACGGTCTTGGGCGATACCTTCGCACGGGGTTTGACCCATAGCGGCATCCGGTTCTGCATGTCGTAGCCCATGGCGTATTGTTCATAGGCGTCCATGCCGTCGGCCACGGTGCGGAAGAAGGCCCACACGCGGGCGTCGCAGCCGCGCACCGTGCCGAAGTCGGCCGGGCCGTAGGCGTCGCAGAAGCTGAAGTCGGCGTCTTCGCCTTCGAAGTAGCCCATCTCGCGGGCGAAGTCGATGACATCGGGCGCGTAGAGGCAGTTCTCGGGGTCGTCGAGCGGGAAGGTCGTGATGCGCGACTGGTTGGCATGGGCCGACACGTAGCCGTCGGGAATGCGGCGCGCTACCCAGACGATGCCCTTGCGCGTGTTGATGCCTGCGGTGTCGGGCTTGCTGCCCTTGCCGATCAGCTCCATGATCCATGCCTCCCCGGGATCGGCGATCGAGAACGATTCGCCGCTCGAGGCGTAGCCGTAGGTGTTGGCCAGCTCGACGATCACTCCGATCGCCTCGCGGGCGGTTTTGGCGCGTTGCAGCGTGATGTAGATGAGCGAGCCGTAATCCATCAGTCCGGCCGGGTCGGCCAGCTCCTCGCGGCCGCCGAAGGTCGTCTCGGCGATGATGAGCGAATGTTCGTTCATGTTGCCGACGGTCGAATAGCTCTCGCCTGCCTGCGGAATGTCCGTGAGGTAACGCCCCGTGTCCCATTCGTAGATGGGCAGGATCGCTCCCTGGGAGTGTTTGCCGCCTGCCGAGTGGTAGAGGGCGCCGTAGAGCGAGTGGGAGTCGGCCGCATAGGAGACCATCACCGATCCGTCGGTCGAGGCTCCTTTCGTGACGATGAAGTTGGTGCATGCGGCCGCCGCTCCGTAGGAGAGCATCGCCGCCGCCGCGAGAATCGTTCGGATATTTTTCATAGGACTTGCGTGTTTTGCCTCCGTAAAGATAGAAAACTATTCCGGAACGGCAAAAAATCGGTATATTTGTCCCGTATGCGGAGGATTCGCATTCCGGTGTTACCCCCCCCC